>Ga0255047_10002539_pt1 | contig 11993 bp, 9 predicted proteins | sample JV7_2_1_MG_FD_183640 | JGI IMG/M metagenome (GOLD analysis project Ga0255047, IMG submission 183640) | Seawater microbial communities from Jervis Inlet, British Columbia, Canada - JV7_2_1 | ecosystem: Environmental > Aquatic > Marine > Inlet | place: Canada: British Columbia | collected 2016-10-06
CGCGTTCCTCACCAGACTCACGAATATATCCTCCAGCGAACTTTGCGTTGTGCTGATGTCTTTGAACTTGACGCCGGCCTGACTGAGGTCGCTGAGTAACGCCGTAATGCCGGTTCGCTCGCCGTGTGTATCGTAGGTATAGATCAGCTCATCGCCGTCTTTGCTGAGCTCCAGGCCGTATTCCGACAAAGCGGCCGGGATCTGTTCTATCGACTCATGCAGCTGCAACGTCAGTTGTTTCTTCCCAAGCTTCTGCATGAGTTCATTCTTATCCTGAACCAGGATGATCTCCCCGTGACTGATCACGCCTATCCGGTCGGCCATCTCCTCGGCCTCTTCGATATAGTGCGTTGTCAGTATGATCGTGACGCCGCTGGCGCGTAACGATCGGACCACGGTCCACATCGCTTTGCGCAGCTCGACATCGACCCCCGCCGTCGGTTCGTCGAGAAATAGAATCTGCGGTTCATGCGCCAGGGCCTTGGCGATTAGCACACGACGCTTCATGCCTCCGGACAAGGTCATGATCTTGTCGTCTTTCTTGTCCCACAACGACAACGACTTCAATACGTGTTCGATGTGGCCGGGATTGGCCGGTTTGCCAAACAATCCCCGGCTGAACGTTACCGTTGCCCAAACGGTCTCGAATGCGTCGGTCGTCAACTCCTGGGGCACGAGTCCGATCATCGCGCGGGCGGCGCGGAAGTCGCTGTGTATATCGTGGCCATCGACCATCACGCTGCCTTCGGTCGCGTTGACGATGCCGCAGATGAGGCTAATCAGTGTCGTCTTACCCGCACCGTTCGGACCCAGTAGCGCAAATATCTCGCCGTGGTCGATATTGAGGTTGATCTTCTTAAGCGCCTCGAAACCGCCGGCGTAGACCTTGGATACGTTGTTGACGGATATGGCGGGGCGCATGGATTCGATACTCGGAGGATCGGCTACTGTATCAAGTACCGAGCCACAGCTCACGACGGGCAGCGCCTTTCGCACTCGTGTCGTCGTCGAGCTTGAGGACGCAGGTCGTCAGCGGCGCCGCCTGCAACGTCAACGAAAAATCTCGCCACTCATCGCCCCGGAACGCACCGACCGTTACGGTTTCGCCTTCCTCATAGCGCGTGAGCAGATCGGCCAGCTTTTGCGCCGAGACTCTGCGGCCGTCGAGCGCGAGTAAATGATCTCCGGGATTGAGCCCGGCTGCCTGGGCGGCGGCGCCGTCCAGTAGTTGTGTCAGCTCGACGCCGATATCCCGCGCGATGAAGTGCGCGCCCAAACTCAGTGGGCGTTTGTCGGGCGCTCCACGCCGCGAACCGCCGAGATCATCAGGTCCGGTCGCTGCACGAAAGCTCAAACTGACGCCGAAACACGCCAGCAACTCGGCCAGCGGCAAATCCTCGGTCCCGCGAACAGCGACATCGAAAAACTCCAGCAACTCACAGCCGCTCAACTCCGCGACCAGCGCCTCGAAATCGCCTTCCTCAACGCCGCCGCCCGCCATACCGAATCGCCGCCACAATTCGACCATGACCGTATCCAGCGACACGGAATCTTTCGCATCGCGACGCAGTGTAAGGTCCAACGCCAGCGCGACGAGCGCGCCTTTACTGTAGTAACTGATCGCCGCATTGTTGGTGTTCGCATGGGGTTTATAGAGTTTGTCCCAGGCGTCGAAGCTCGCCTCGGCCAGGCTCTGCCGGGAGCGCCCGGGCGCTCGATAGACGCGCGTTAACGTTTGGCCCAGCCGGTCCAGATAGTCCTTACGCCCGATCAGATCGCTGCGCAACAGCAGGAGATCCTGATAGTAGGTCGTGATTCCCTCGAAGACCCACATGAGCCGAGTGTGGTTGCGGCGATCGAGACGGTACGGTGAGAACGCGGCTGGCTTGATTCGCTTTACGTTCCAGGCATGAAAATACTCGTGGCTGCAAAGACTAAGAAAACGCTGGTAACTCCGGGGCACGCCACGCTCCCCCGGTTTCGGCAGGTCGTCGCGAGAAAAAATCAGGCTTGACGATGCACGATGTTCCAAGCCGCCATAACCTTTGCCGACCGCGAGGCCGAGAAACCGGTAGTCTGCAAATGGCGGCGGGCTGCCAAAAAACTCAATGTGCGCCTCGCAGAGCTGACTTAGATCCGCGGCCACCCTGTCGAGGTCCGTCTCTTGGCGACCGGCCACGATCAGCCGATGCGGCACCCCACCAGCGTGGAAGTCGACCTCTGCGTAGTCACTGATCTCGAACGGATGATCGATGACCTCGTCGTAGTCCGCCGCCTGGTACCGGCCGAACCCTTTATCATCCACATTGACAGGCGTCATTGAAGTCGCAACGCGCCAGTTCACGCTACGCGGATCTTCGGGCGGCTTGAGCAGCACTTCAACCGGTTCGTGCTCCCGGCCTTGAGGGCTCAAGAACAGGCAGGTGCCGTTGAAAAAACTGCGGGTATTGTCGAGGTAGGCGCCGCGTACAGACAAATCGAACGCGTAAATCTCGATCGTGACAACGAGCTCCGTCGCCGCGCCTCGGCAACGCCAGCTACTTTTGGAAATCTTCTCGATGGCGAGCGCGCGGCCGATGGACTCGGCGCGAATACTGATAACGTGGCGCGCGAATTCTCGCAACAGGTAACTACCCGGTATCCACGAGGGCAAAGTGAAGCATTGCTCCTCAGCCGGGTTCTCAACCCGACACTCGACCTGGTAGTAATGCCGATTGAGATCGGCGTGACGCAGACGATAGCGAATCAGGATCAGTTCTCCTCAGGCGATCCGATTGCTTGCCCTAACTCGTGGCAGCTTTGACCGCAGGACGGGCTGCGATCGTCTCGTGCCAGCGCGCGAGATCGTCGCGGCCTTCGGCCGGGTTCTCACCCGTCGCACGCGTTGCGAAGCCTTGATAGACGTAGGCCGCGATGTCGGCGTAGGTGAACCGATCGAGCGCAACGTACGGACTCTCGGCCAAACGTTGATTCAGTTTGTCGAAGAACACTTCGACTCGCTTCTTGCCTCTATCGACGAGCGCTTTGATCTGCTCGTAGTTCACCGGCCCGGGCAGCGCTCTGTCCGCAAACGCGTCCAGGCCATTACGAAGAACCTCCTGAATACCGAGATATCCCTCAAGCAAAGCGATGTCATGCCACATCAAGACGAGTGCTTGCTCCTTGGCTTCCGTACCCAATAGGTTAGTTTCCGGATAAAGTTCTTCCAGATAACGGCAGATCGCATGACTTTCGATGAGAACCGTACCATCGTCCAGTTCCAGGGCCGGAACGGTTGCCGATGGTACCCGCGCACGAAATTCTGCGGCCCGCTGTTCACCCTCTCGTAAGTTCACATCCACGGTCGGAATCTCGAGGCCCTTCTCGGCAATGAAGATACGCACTTTTGTTGGGCTGGGGGCCAGCCTGAAATCGTAGAACTGCATGGTTTTGGAGCCTCGCCGCTAGGAATCGTTTGGAAGAGTTTGTTTGTCTCGCCTGGGCTTCGCCGAGCGATCAGTGTCACGCAAGTATAGACATCGAGACGCTCGGTTGCGCGCTATAGAGCCGAGCCGTCGATCAGTATCTGCTCGAATGTGGAGCGCATCTGCAATAGTTGCTGATTCATCGAAGGCCATTGCCGCGCCGATCTCCGGGCGCCGGCACTGAGCATGGCGCGTCTATCTCGATTTTCATAGAGTTCGAAAATACTGTCAGCCAGCCGCTCGGGATCGTTGACTGACAGCAGCTCGCCATTCACTTCAGTTTGAATCACCTGCCGTATGATTCCGGTATCGGCCCCCAGGACCGGCACCCCTGCCGCCAGGCATTGCATACACGAGCGCCGTTCCAGTTCGGATTGCCAGTTCGTAATGACAGCCACGCTGGACGACGCGAGCAGCCCCGGCGCTTCTTCCAGTCGATTACAGAGGTGGAAGCGCTGAGTGAACGGCATTTTCCGAATCAAGCGGCGCAGCCGCTCATGACCCGATTCTGGCGCGATCAGCAGAAAATGAATCGGCAGATCCATCGGCACCCAATGCGCGCACGCGATGAGCCACCTGAGCCCCTCGTCGCCGAGCCGGTCGGATACGCCCGCCACCGTGAATGCGCCGCTCGGGATCCCGAACGCCTGCAGATCGACATTCGTCTCATACCAGTCGGTACTGTGTCCGGAGGGTAGGACCGTAATTTTCTTCCCTAGCCAGCGCGCCGTGAGCAAATCGTGAGCGCGCTCCGGCGCACTGTCGCACGACAGCAGCGCGACTCGTGACGATCGGTACAACGCGCGGGCGAAGATACTCGGGTGCGGGTCACACTCCAGATAGGACAAGCGTACGACGACCTTAGCTCTAGCACCTACCGCCGCGAGTACCATGGCGGACGGTGAAGCAACCGAATCGAGATACAGAATGTCAGCCGGCCAGCTTGCCAGCTTCGCTCTGACAGCCAGCGCCGCTCGAATACTGGTGCCGTCCGATGGCGGCAGCTCCTCCAGGGAGACGCCTTGAGCACGAACCAACGCCGAATACGGGCGATCCGACAGGGCGAGTATCGAGGTTTCGATACCGATGCGCTGGAGTCCGATCAGCGCTTCCGCTGCCGGACGGGAATTTAGGGCACTGACTGCGAGTAGCTGGATGGCGCCTCAGCATGCTCCGGATAGGAGCGCATAGTATGGCGGAGGTCAGAACCCAGCGGAAGGGATGATCGTCGACTCGGTCACGTATACTTACGTCGATCGAAACGAAAACTCGAACCTGTCAAGGGACAAGCCGACGCGGGCGCGACGGTACGTCGGAGGGAGTTAAGCCTCGTCGCGAGACTCGAGCAGCAGAGCAACGTGGCTGAGCGCTTTCTTGATCTGGACCAGATCGGTCTCAAGCGCCACGGTAAGTTCGTTCAACGCGACGAGCAGATCGGCGTTCTGGGAATCCGAGCCATTCGCCGGCGTCGTGCATCGCTGGATTCGTTCTCGCGCGGCTTCATAGGACATGAAAACTGCTACTTTTTTCCCAAAAACGATCAAGCCATGCTAAGCGAATGCAGACAGAAGTCAATAACTGGCTGATATGGTTGGGAAAATACTCCCAAACGCGAATTTGATGCTATCAGTGGGTTTTAGGGCCTGTGGAGCGATTTAATGGCGGCTGAGACACCCCATGTGCGGCTGGTGAACGTCAGCAAAACCTACAACTCGCATGTGGTTCTGACCCACACCGATCTCGAGGTCGCGCCGGGCGAATTCGTGGTCATCGTCGGTCGCAGCGGCTCCGGTAAATCGACACTGCTGAATCTCATCGGCGGCCTGGATTTCGCTTCGAGTGGCGAGATCTGGCTTCTGGGCCAGTCACTCACGGAGCTAAAGGAGGAGCAGCGCGCCACGATTCGCTGCCGCAGCTTAGGATTCGTCTTCCAGTTCTTCAATCTGATCCCAACGCTGACCGTGAATGAGAATATTCGTCTACCGCTGGCGCTGAACGGCGTCTCGAAGGAAGAGGCGAAGATTCGCTCGAGCCATTTGTTGCACGAGCTCGGCATGGCCGACTGCGCCAAGCGCTTTCCCGAGGAACTGTCCGGCGGCGAGCAGCAACGTATCGCGATCGCACGCGCGATGGCCCACAAGCCCGCTATTGTGTTGGCCGATGAGCCGACAGGAAACCTCGATCTGGATACGGCTAGAGACGTGCTCGAGCTTCTCGACCGGACCTGCCGGGCCCAGGGTACGACACTGATCATGGCCACTCACAGCCGCGAGGTGATCGGCCTCGCTGACAGAGTACTAACCATTCGCGGCTCGCAGCTCGAGGAAACGACGCAGTGATCGGACTGTTGTCCACCGCCAGCGGCCGCTTCTACCTGAAACACCCGTGGCAATTGTGTTTGGCTGTGACGGGCATCGCGTTAGGCGTAGCGGTCTATGTCGGCGTCGATCTCGCCAATGACAGCGCACGAAGGGCGTTCGAGCTTTCCGAGAATCTGGTACTGGGTCGTGTCACGCATCAGCTTGTCGGATTGGATGGCAGCCTGCCGAACTCGGTCTATCGCGACCTGCGCGTAGAACACGGTCCGATCCTGGCCGCGCCGATTGTCGAAGGCGAGGTACGCCTCTTCGACTCGCCGGGTCGTCGCTTCACTCTCCTCGGCGTGGATCCATTGGAGGAGCCGGGGCTTCGCGGATTTTCGGGATTCGTTCCGGGCGGTGACTCAGATCTAGGCCGCTTGATCGTCGAACCAGGCAGCGTCCTGGTGCCGGAAGGCCTGGCAGCGGAGCTTGGCCTGGCGAGCGGCGCGGATCTCGAGTTGATCGTTGGAGCTAACGTCGCAACCGTTCGACTCGTCGGAACGATACGTGAGGAAACATTGGATCCCGATGGCACGAACCTACCGCTCGTCACGGATATTGCCAGTGCCCAGGAGCTACTCGCCATCGACGGGATCAGCCGAATCGATCTCGTTCTGACAGAAGCGGAATTTGAACGACTCGAAGCGCTGACGATCCCCGGTGCACGCCTGTTGCCGGCAGGGAGCCGTAACGCCGGCTTCAGCGAAATCTCGCGCGCCTTTCGGACCAATCTGACAGCGCTGAGTCTGCTCGCACTGCTCGTGGGCGTGTTTCTGATCTACGCCACGATGTCGTTCGCGATCGTGCAGCGGCGGGAGATATTCGGCGTCCTGCGCGCGGTCGGCGTGAGCCGCCGGCAGTTGCTTCTGAGTATTCTCATCGAAGCCGCAGTGATTGGCAGCGCGGCAACGATGCTCGGTCTGGCACTCGGTCATGCGCTGGCAAGCGGACTCGTCGACTTGATGCTATCGACCATCGGCGATCTTTATTTTACTTCGACGGTAACAGCGGCTGAACCGTCAGCGCTGATCTATTGGAAGGGTCTCGCGATCGGCGTACTCACGACGCTGCTCGCGGCGCTGGCGCCGGCGCTGGAGGCAGCCAATACGGCTCCAGATGCCGCTATGAGTCGCGCCGCGCTTGAGCGAACCGCGCAGAGAGTCTCGCGCTCGGGAGTGCGACTGGCGCTACCCGTCATCGCGCTCGGAAGTCTTCTGTTTATCGTTGCGCCGCGTAGTCTGTTCCTCGGTTTCGCGGGCTTATTTCTGATCATCGTAGCGGGTGCACTGCTGATCCCTGCCGGCACCACGTTGCTACTGCGGTTTGCAGAACCCGCGGCAGAACGCATTTTCGGCATACCCGGATCGCTGGCCGTCCGTGGCGTGTCCGCTTCCTTGAGCAGAACCGGTGTCGCGACGGCGGCACTGTCCGTCGCGGTAGCGACGGTAATCGGCGTGGGTGTCATGATCGGCAGCTTCCGCGTGAGCCTGGCGCAATGGCTGGACGCTACGCTCATCGCGGATGTCTACTTGAGTGTGCCCGACTCAACCGCGGCACAGAACGGCTTCACGGAAGCTCGCCTCACTGCCATCGAAGCATTACCCGAGGTGGCCGGAATCAGTCTGTCCCGATTCACGACCCTGCCAACCGTCGATGGCGAGTTGAGGGTACGCGCGATCCGGCCCGGGCCACAGGGCTGGGGCCTCACGTTGCTCGGCGAGTCGCCGGACAATGCCCTGCAAAGACTCTCAGCGGCTGAGGGTGTGATGATCTCCGAACCGTACTCGTATCGGCGACAACTCAGCGTCGGCGATGACCTGGTATTACCCGCCGCCGAAGGCGACAAATCGTTCCTTATTCTCGGAATCTATCGAGATTACATCTCCGACGGCGGCTCTGTCTTGATGCCACTCAATCTCTATCGTCGCGAGTGGAACGATTCGGTGGTCGAAGGAGTTGGCGTGTACTTTCACGCCGCGACTGATCGCAGTTCGGCTCGTACGGCAATACGAGCCCTCGTCAGCGAGGATCCGGGCATTCGTTTTCGCTCGAACGACGCGATTCGCGAGCGCTCCATGGAGGTCTTCGACAGGACTTTCAAGATTACCGAAGTCCTGAGAGTCCTCGCCGGTATCGTCGCGTTTCTCGGTCTCGTTAGCGCGCTGCTGTCCATCGAGCTGGAGCGCGCGCGCGAGACCGCGATCCTCAGGGCACTCGGCCTGACACCTCGGCAGATCGGCACGCTCGCGCTAACCCAGACAGGCCTGCTCGGGCTAGCCGCCGGACTGCTGGCGATTCCACTCGGCGTCGTGATGGCCGCCCTGCTGGTCTTCATTATTAATCAGCGCTCATTCGGCTGGAGTATGGGCTTGACGGTCGAACCCGCTCCGTTGCTGCTCGGTATCGCGCTGGCCTTTAGCGCCGCATTGCTGGCGGGCGTCTATCCGGCTGCCCGCGCGGGTCGCAGCAGCGTTGCGACTCAACTGCGAGAGGAATAGGCGTGGCTCGGCCAACAGTGCTCGCGCTTTCAATCATTCTGCTCGCCGGGTGCGGCAGTGACCCGGCGGAGCGTGCAGGGATCGGGCCGGCGGGAGCGATGCGTTTTCTCAGCGGCGACGATGGCGCGGACTACGCGCGGGTGTTAACAAGCCGGCCCTTCGAGTTTCCGCAGGATCACGCCAGCCACCCGGAATTCCGCTCGGAGTGGTGGTACTTCACCGGGAATCTCGCCGGCAGCGATGAACGACGGTTCGGCTTTGAGCTGACCTTCTTCCGTTTCGCCCTGGCCCCCGAGCAGCCTGAAAGAAACTCGGTATGGGGCGCGAATCAGGCATGGATGGCTCATCTAAGCCTGACCGATGCGGCAGCCGACCGTTTCGTCGCCGCGGAGCGTTTTTCGCGCGAAGCGCTTGGACTCGCCGGCAGCCAAGTGGAGCCGTTTACTCTCCGGCTCGAGGACTGGGCGATCGTCAGCGAGGGAGCCGATTTATTTCCCCTCCAACTGACCGCGGGAACGGCCGAAGGGGAGCTCAGCCTGACGTTGACAGCGCTCAAGCCCCCCGTCAGCCACGGCGTTGACGGGCTGGATCGGAAGGGGCCGGAGACCGGCAACGCATCCCACTATTACTCGTTCACTCGTTTACAAGCCACCGGTCGAATACGCGTCGGCCAGTCGGAGGATAATGTCAGCGGGCTGGCGTGGATGGACAGGGAGTGGGGAACGAGCGCACTGAGCAGAAGCCTGGAGGGATGGGATTGGTTTGCGCTGCAGTTATCGGACGGGCGGGACCTGATGTATTACCGGCTGCGCTCCGAACTGGGCGAGTCGAGTCCTTTTAGTGGCGGCTCACTCGTCGCGGCAGACGGTAGTCGTCGGGCACTCGGTCCCGAGGACATTTCCCTCACCGTCCTAGAGGAGTGGCAGAGCCCGGCAAGTGGAGCGACGTACCCCGTGAGCTGGGAGCTGACCGTCCCGGACGAGCAGCTCAGCCTGGAGATTCGTCCGCTAATACGGCAACAGGAACTCAATCTAACCGTTCGCTACTGGGAGGGGGCGATCGTGGCGGCAGGCGTCGGGCAGAGCCCGGGCGTGAACGGCCGTGGCTACCTGGAACTGACCGGTTACTGAGCGCCCGCGCGGTATTTCGGCGCCGCACAACGGCCGAATCGAATCGAACATAACGTAGCGGCAACAGACATAATCCAGCTGTGCCAGTGGCGCAGTGTGGTAATCTAGTCCTGTCGGATCACCGGAGAGTGACCGTTCTAATAACTAGAATAAATGGCGACAGGGATGATGAAAAACCAACAGAAACCCAAAATCTGGCACGTCGGTGAAGATGACGTCGGCCGGCCGGTGCTGTTGTGGGACGCGGACCCGAACGGCAACGCTGAAGCGACCTGCGACGAACACGACCCGCTCGCGCAGACGTTTAACTTCTTGAAACGTCTCGACGTACCGACTCTCCAGCTCGAGAGCGAGCCGAACGACGGCAGCCGCGACCCGTACGACAGCGACGGCTAGCTCGCTAAAACAAGCGCTTACTTAAGAGCGTCCCTCGAGCCGCCTACCTCGGATGTAACCAATCCGGCAGGAAGCTGTACGGATCGTCGGTGACCGTCTTATTGTAGGTTACGTCATTGGCATCGAGTCGCGGCTGAATACTTCCGTCCTTAAAGGCATCGAATGCCTCGGTCGCCCCGCCGATATGCTCACCGCCGACGAAGATCTGCGGAATCGTCTTAACGTCGAAGCGCGCGTTGAGCACCTGGCGAAGCTTACCGCCCCGATCCCCTTGCTGATACGCGACTGAGTCGAGGTCGATCGCCCGGTAGGGAATTTCGTACTTTGCGAACATCTTGCGTACCGACCAGCAGAACTCGCACCATTCCAGCGCGAATAGCACGACGGGCTGATCCGTATCGGAGATAACCTCCTCAAAGAACGCCGCGGTTGTTTCGTCGACGTCGACCGGCTCGTCCTCCTCCTCCGGCGGCGCCGACGGCTGCTGAACGTCGAAGCGACAGCTCGGCGTCGAGCGCGACAAATCGATCTCAGCGTCGGTCATCTCCTCGGGGACACCGTCGAATAGCGGCGTGCTCAGATAGCGTTCGCCGGTGTCCGGGAGCATGCACAGGATCGTCGATCCGTCCGGCGCAGTCTCGGCAACTTTCAACGCCCCCGAGAACGTCGCGCCACTCGAGGTGCCGACGAAAATTCCCTCTTGTTGCGCAAGTTGCTGCGACAAATGCATCGCGTCGGCGCCGCTGATCGGCACGATCTCGTCGATCCACTTGTTCGACACGGCATCCTCGGTGAGCTTCGGAATGAAGTCCGGCGACCAGCCCTGCATCATATGCGGCCGGAAATGAGGGTGACTTTCGGACGGCGAACCGTCGTCATTGCGCGGCTGGGGAATGCCGCTGCCCAGTATTGGAACGTTGTCTGGCTCGCAGACGATGATTTTTGTATTGGGGCTTTTTTCCTTGAGTACGCGCGAGACACCTTTCAACGTACCGCCGGTGCCGAAGCCCGTGACCCAATAATCCAAGCCGGAGTCTTGGAAGTCCTCGAGGATCTCGACTGCGGTTGTCTTGGAGTGCATGTTCGCATTGGATTCGTTCTCGAACTGTCGACAAAGGAACCAACCATGCTTCTCGGCGAGTTCCTCGGCTTTCTTCACCATCCCCGTGCCTTTCTCCGACGCCGGCGTCAGCACGACTTTGGCGCCAAGGAAACGCATCATTTTGCGGCGTTCAATACTGAAACTCTCCGCCATCGTCACGACGAGCGGATAGCCCTTCGTAGCACAGACCATGGCGAGCCCGATACCGGTGTTGCCGCTCGTGGCTTCGATCACAGTTTGTCCGGGTGCCAGGGCTCCGGACGCTTCCGCGTCCTCGATTACACCGAGTGCCAGTCGATCCTTGACCGATCCCATCGGGTTGAATGCCTCGATCTTGACGTAGAGATTGACGCCCTCAGGCGCGAGCTTCGTGATGCGCACCGCCGGCGTGCGCCCCACAGTCTCGAGAATGCTGTTGTACTTAGCCACAGTGTCTCCGTCGTTTGATTATTGTTGTCGACGTAAGGTACCTCCAGCGAGGTTACGATGTCCAAAAATCGCAACGAGAATAAATACGGGGACGGTCTACCTAACTGTAATAGGTAGACCGTCCCCGTATTTATAGTAGGCAATAAAAAACCCCTCAGCTCAAAGAGCTGAGGGGTTCGAAATAAAATCCTGGCAGTGACCTACTCTCACATGGGGAGACCCCACACTAGCATCGGCGCTGAACGTCTTCACTTCCGAGTTCGAAATGGGATCGGGTGGTTCCCGCTCGCTATAGCCGCCAGGAAACTGGTTGGCGCTCATGCCGAAACATGAGCGCCCAAACTGGAATGATCCGAATGTCACACAAACTTCTTGGGTGTTATATGGCCAAGCCTCACGGGCAATTAGTACTGGTTAGCTTCATACATTACTGCACTTCCACACCCAGCCTATCAACGTTGTAGTCTTCAACGGCCCTTCAGGGGGATCAAGTCCCCAGGGAAACCTAATCTTAGGGGGGGCTTCCCGCTTAGATGCTTTCAGCGGTTATCCCGTCCGTACATAGCTACCCGGCAATGCCACTGGCGTGACAACCGGAACACCAGAGGTACGTC
>Ga0255047_10002540_pt1 | contig 11991 bp, 9 predicted proteins | sample JV7_2_1_MG_FD_183640 | JGI IMG/M metagenome (GOLD analysis project Ga0255047, IMG submission 183640) | Seawater microbial communities from Jervis Inlet, British Columbia, Canada - JV7_2_1 | ecosystem: Environmental > Aquatic > Marine > Inlet | place: Canada: British Columbia | collected 2016-10-06
CATGCGGTCTTCTAACATTTTTATACGTGCTTCATTCATACCATCACGCTCACTCTGAGCCTTCAGGATCTGTGGTGATAAGATGTCCTGACTGATAATCTTAATACTATTTTGAATGACTGCTTGATTAGCTTCTTGATTGTCTACCTGCTGATAGATCTTAGTTACATCACTCTTGATGTCATTAAGTTGACCTACGATAGACTTGATGGTAGCCTTGAGTACGCCCCATGTGGCTGCTAATCCTGCCAACACTGTTCCTAGTGTTAGTAGTTCTCTTGGACCTAGCTCTAACATTTCTTGTTATTCCTTTCTTAGAGTTCTGCCTGTAAACTTTTTATACTCTTCTGCTAAATCATTTATTAAAGTTCTTTGAAAACTTTTGTTATCTATAGCACTTAATAATCTTCTATCATTATGTATATCATCAGCAATAAAAATTCCCCTATCTACACCTCCTGTCATGGCACTTGCATAAATAATTTCAGCAGGAATCTTATAATTAAAATCACTGGTAGCAGCTTCTAATACTTTTCTTATACCAAACTCTTCTGTTTCATTATTTTTATTTTGATACTCAAGTTGTGAAAATAAATTTACCTTATCAGATAATTTTTGCATAGCTCCAAACTTAGCTTCTTGTAAATTTTTATATTCTTCTATAATTTCTTTACGTAATTTATCAGTAAAAGGCTGATCATTTAGTTTACCTAATCGTTGTATAAAAGCATCTTGAGTTGATTTAGTTTTTTTAATATCTTCAGACATATTAAATCCCATAGATTTTTTAACATCCATTCTAACAGGACGCACTCCAGACATCATCCATGTTTCAATATCTTTTGATGATTGAGGAAATCCATAAGCATTTATTCCTTCACCTATTCCCCTTACTTCTTCTGAAGTTAAAGACTGTAAATATTTTCTAGCTACCTGTAGTGTTCCCGGTTCCATTGCAGAGCCTAGTTCTTCTAAAACTCTTAAAGCATTTTCTTTAGAAACTCCTTCCTCTCCCGGTACATCAGAATAAAAATCTTTTTGTGCTATATTAATAACAGCTTCTGTTAAGAACTTAGGATTTGTGTATGGACCAACAATAGACTTAGCCATACCTGACATAATTTCATCAATTTCAAACTCACTAACTTCTTTTCCTGATAATAGTTTTCCTATAATAGCTCTTACTGGAACCTTTATATAATCTAATGCGTCAACAGAACCAGAGTTTACGAAGTGAGTCATAATCTTTCCGTCTCCTCTTTCTACTAATCCTTGGTTATGATATCTAGCAGAGTTCTTTCCCCATTCAGGAGATAGTACATCCATAACTCTATTTGTAGTATCAGTTATTCCTAGCTGTTGATTGTTATCTCTCACTACATAATCTACACCTGTTGCTGTAATACCTAGTCCTGATAATCTTCTAAGACCCATAGCAACTTGTCTTTTATTTCCATTCTTTATACCATCTTTAATATCTCTAACACCATACTTAACAATATTCTTGGTAGTCCTTACCATCTCAGCAGGAAATAAAGCATATGTTCCAAAAGGAAGTCTTGATAATGTACGTGCAGCAGGAGCAGCTACAGAGTAAGAAGGTATAGTATCTCTAACTCTATCTGCTGCCATATCAAATAATCTTTCTTCGTAATCAGCAATGTTCTCTCCTTTTTTCCAAGGAAATGTTTTCTTTAATGCAGCTAACTCACCTTCAAAAGCAAGTAGTTTAGAATACGTATCAGGAGTTCCATAAGCTGTGGCAAGTTTATCCATACTTCTAGAATAAGCTGTACCAATTTTTCCAAACTTAGAACCTATTTGTTTTCCATATATATTTATATTATTAGAAATCATTTCTGATGTTAGGTCTGTATCTATCACACCTTTTCTTTTTAATAATTCTAATCTTTTAATAGCTTCCCTAGTTTTTTTATCATCTCTACGGCCACCAAATGATTTGCCAAATGTTTGTGTAGCTCTTAAAGCATTACGCCATGCAGAAGGACTAAACATCAAACCATTAGAAGCTAACGATTGTAATGCACCATAAGTATTAATAGCATACGCAGGTAGATCTAAAATAGTTTGAGTTGATTGTCCAAATGCATTCATTTGAGAAAACATTCTAGAAAAAGCACCTCCTACTTTATCTCTTGGATTAAATATATCTAAACCATTACGTACATAATTAGCCATCTGAGGTGATACATGTAAATCTTTTAATAGTTTTGTCTGACTTCCACCAAACTTTCCTAAAGCTTCATCAGTTATATTAAATAGATCTGAACTTTCTTTAACAGTCTTAGCTCCTTCTTTAACACCAGTAGTAGCTCTAGATAAACTTGGTATAAGACCACCTAATTCTACTTCTTTACCTGCATTCCTTCTAAAAAAATTATCAACTTGAGATAAGTAATTTATCTCAGATAAAAGTTTATTTTGATTAGTAAGGGTAGCAGATATTTTAGCATAAGGATCTCTTTGTTCACCTAGTAAATCTAAAATAGGTTTATCTAATTTTTTTCTAGCTTTTAATACTTTAGCTGCTTGTTTAGCAAGACCTTGATCAATACCACCATCGCCTGTTTCCCAAATCTTACGGACTAAAGATCCTTCTTCACCTGAAAGTCTTCTAACTAAATGAACTATAGCTCCATCTAATTCTTCATTAGTAGCATTTTTCCATCCATTATTTCTAAAGTATACTCTAGCTCCCTCTACTCTACGTATAAAATCTGCATCAACTTTTTCACCTTTAGTAGCTTTAAGTATTTTTTTAAGATAAGCTGGATTATTGTTAGCTTCAAATGTTCTTGTAAAGTATACATCACCATCATTAAAACCTAATCCTATTTTATTCTCACCTTTAAGACCAAGCATTTTATTAATCTTAGCTTCGTTGTTTGAAATAATTCTTTTAATTTCATCTGCTTTTTTCTTTACACCTTCACTAAGACCATCGTCTATATTATCATTAATATATTTAGCTAAAGACTCATCACTTACATTATCTTTTTTTTGTACTTTTTGTAATTGATCAACAGTATTTTTAACACGCAGAGTAAAACCTTTTTCTGCCCTAGCTCTCTCAAGTGCAGCTTGTGCAAGTTCTTTAGGTAATGCAGCAGCAGATTGAAATAATCTTCCAGCAGCAGTATTTATTTTACCAATTACTTCTGTAAATTTACCACGTTGTTTAATAACAGGATCACCTAAATCATCTACTTCTTCTACTATCTCTGATCCAGTTTGTTTAATATTTTTTCCATCTGGAACTGCATCTGTTACACCTTCTTTAATAGCTTTATCTCTTGCTGTTAATTTTTTAATACCTCTACTAGCAGCTTTAGGTATTTTAAGTGCTATTTGTACTGCTTTTACAAACAATGTACCAGCACCATAGAAAGCCAATGTCTCTTGAAATTGTTTGGCTCTCTTCTGTAAACGAGTATCATCTGGATTAATAGCTAACTCGTTTATTATATTTATAGCTTGATCAACATAATCTTCACTAACACCATCTTTTTCAGCAGCTTCAAATACACCAGCAATTAAATTTGTATCTTCATCCATAGCAAGACTTTCTATTCCTGCTCCTACTACAGCACCAGCACCTAGACTACCTACTGTTACAGCAGTTTTACCTGCTCTTGTTTTAATTTTTTGAGCAGTAGTTTCTTTAGAAAGTTTACGTGTTTTTGGTTTTAAGGGTAAGCCAAGTGATGCCTTATCTTTATCTTTAATTAATTTTTTTAATTTTTTTCTAGCTGCTTTTTTTGTTAAACCAGCAAAAGATAATGCAGCAGGTAGTGCTGTAAGCTCTCTTCCTATAGCACCTATATCATCACCTTGTAATTGTTCTACTGTACGTCTATATCCCGGAACTTCTCTTTTAAGTGTTTGATTAATATTAGTTATAGCATTTCGTATATCTTTAGTATAAGACGTACCAGTTTGAGTTTCAATGGCTTCACCAGCTAATTCAGCTAATTGAAAAGGAACGGCAGCAGCACTTCCTATACCAGCTAAAATATAATCCATAACTGGTACATCTTTTTCTGTAGGCTTACCAAAGTATCCTGTATCTGGGGACTCTAGGTCTGGCTCATCTGAGGTCATTCCCTCATAGAAATCTTTACCAAATTGAACTGTTTCAGAGTCCATAACATCATCTACTAGACCACCTATAAAAGAAGAGTCTTCTTCTTTAGATTTAACTTCTGCTTCACCTTCAGGTTTAACTTCTGCTTCACCTTCAGGTTTATCTTCTGCTTCATCCATCCATGATAAATCTATCTTAGGAGAAGTAGAAGATAAATCTTCTTTTGGTTGAGTAGAAGATGAAGATACTTTTGGTTGAGTAGGAGGTTTAGAAACCTCATCTTCATCCATCCATGATAAATCTATTTGTACCATTTTATTTTAAAGCTTCTATTATAGATTTAATTTCAGCCCCACTAAACTTAGATTGACCTAATATACTTTTTAAGCCTTCTATTTTTGAAGTATCACCTGATGCAATTATTTGTTTTGCTTTCTTTAAACCTATAACTTTTGTTTTTATTTTATCACCATCTTTGTATTTCATTGGCATACTATCAATTATCTTTTCAACTGAACTTTTAACTAGAGAGTTTTGCATTGCTTTATATTGAGATGCTCCTTTACCCGGCCATGCTTTTAATGCTGTTTGTATATCAACTAGTACACCTAAAGCTCCTTGAGAACTTAAGGGAACACCTCCTTGTTTAACTCTACCGTTAACATCTATAGTAACATTGTTAGCTAAATTTGCTGACTTCATAATTTTTTCATATTCAGCAGACTTCATAAGTTCAGATGTCTTTCCTTTACGTTTATCCGCAGCCTCTGCTAAATTTTCTGCTGTTTCTGATCTCAACTTATTTATTTTTTCTCTAAGTTCTTCTAGTTGTAAATCACTTTTAATACCAGCCATAACAGCTTTTTGTATTTCAACAGGATACTTATCTAATTTTTGTTCTAAACCTATAGCTGCTGTAACTTTATCTATTTGAATCTTGTCTTCTGCTTTTGCAGCATCATAGGTAGCTGATGCAATTTTTTCTACATCAGAAAGTTCTCCAGTTCTTTGTTCTTTACGAAGCCCTCTCTTTTGTAATCTAGATTCTTTAGCTACTTCTTCTAACTTACCTGCTTTTAATAAATCATCTTCTCTCTTACGAGCTTTATTTTCTCTAATAGTATCAAAGCCAGCTTCAGTAGTTGCACCTAATGAAGCAACAAGATCTCCAAGAAATCCTTGTTCAGTTTGTTTATATTTCAAACCTTTTCCACCCACATCAGCAGGTCCAAGTTGTTTCATTAAATTATTAACACGTTTTTTACCAGCTTCAGATTCAACATCTATAGCTGACATTTCGCCTCTAACACCTTGATCTCTTTTTATAGCTATATCACCAATACCTTTCTTTTTCTTACCTAATAAACTACTTATACTTCCTTTTAAAGTTTCACCTAAAACATCTCGCCTTCCTTTAAAAAGTTTTCTTTGTTCATTAGGATTTAATACTTCTAATTGTCTTTTAGCTAATTCTTTACCCTGTCCTTCTGGCAAAGCATTAATTCGTTGTAGTTCTTTTTTAATAGATTCTTCTTTAAAGTTAGCTTTTGCAGCATTAGGAAGAATTTGATCACCTGTTTTTCTTTCAATTAATTCAGATAAGCCACCTTCAATTTGACCACCTTCATTAGCACCAAAAACATTCTTAGAAAAAACATTACGGCTAAAACCATCTGTTCCAAATCCACCACCCATACCATAGATATTAGCAGCATTCATACCAAGACCAAGTAATTGTTGACCAGTGCTAGGTTGATACGGTCCGGGTTTAGTTGTAGTAGTTGTCCCTTGATTAATTAATGGATTACCATAGACTAATTGTTGAAACTCTGCTAAGTTTTGTTTAGGAAACTGTTGTTCCTGTTGATATTTTAAAAAAGCTTCGTCTAATGCAGACTGTGAAAGTGCTTGTCTTTCTTCACCTGCCGACTTTAATGCACCTAGTTCTGCAAGTCCAGATGTAAATGTTTGAGTTCCTAACTTACCAAGATCTCCTGCCATCTCACGTTCTCTAGCTTTTTGTAATCCAAACTCTTTTCTTGCAGAATCAAAAGCTTTTTGTTGTCCTTTAGCCTGTATATCAGCTAGTAGTTGGTTTTGACTGCGTTGAGCTTCAGCCATCTCTACTCCAGCCCTAGAACCTAGACCACTCATACCACCCATACCTATAGCTTGTGCTTCTAGTTTAGGTAAAGTTGTTCCTTCATATCTTCTCTGAGCTTCTCTTAACTCTATGTCAGTAACAGCTTGCTGATAAGGAGACATATACTGTTGTGCTGTATCACCTGTAAACTGTTCAGCACCTTGACGTACAATTTGACCTGCTTCATCTAAAAAAGGTTGTTGAGTTCCTGCAAGCCCTTCAAGACCAGTTAAAGCTGTTTCTTGTTGTGGTGTTAATTGGGCAGTAGTCTCACCTGTATAAGGCTGATAACCTGCTGCTTTTTCAGCTTCAAATTGTGCTGACCCTTCCTTAAGTATTTGTGATACATAAGGAGCTAGTTCTGGAGGTAGCTTAGAAGATACTACATTAGTTTGAACGGCTGGTTTTTTATTACCACCAAATAAATCACTTAAAAACCCCATTGTATTAAACCCTTTCTATCATTGGACGAAGTGCAGCAATACCACTGATTTCATTTGGTTGCTTACTCGTACCATACGCTTTTTCTCTAACATTTTCTATGACCTCATCCATAACTTGCGCTCCTTCATCAGGATTACCATTACCTAATGCTGCCATTGTATAACTATCTACTACATACTCAGTAGGACTTACTGCTAATGTAGCTACTTGTTGTTCCCCTTCTTTGATAGGCATCATAACATTGTCTTCCATACCACCACCATCACCCGGAACTGGACCACTAAATTCTCCACCTGCTGCTAGTTGCATTAGACCACCACCTTGTGCAGCCATTATTGGTTGTTGTGACATTTCTACCACAGATTGTACAACTGTACCAGACTTATTTAATAAACTTTCTAATGCTTTTGCAGCTATTGAATCTCCATCAGGTAATGTTGCAGTTAATACTTCATTAAGATTTTGTTTTACTTCTGGCATAGGTTGCATCATAGGAGCTTGCTGTGGAGCCATAGGAGCTTGCTGTGGCATAGGAGTTTGTTGTGGCATAGACCCTCGTACCATAGGAAGTTTGTCTCTCATATCACCTTCCTGTACTGTTTCTTGTACTTTTAACATATCTTCAAGAGCCATATCTATATCCTATCTGCTGTAATTGATTAGCTGCAAAGTTATTTATATCACTTTGAGTATCAAAGTTATTCTTATTATTATAATTATAACTTATTTTCTTTCCTGTTGCAAACTGTTCTGGAACTTTTTGCATAGACATGTACCTACTTTCATCTATAACCTGACCAGTATTATAGTTTCCAATTAAAGTACTGTTATTAACTCTATTAAAATGATCCGACATAATGCTCATTAGTTTAAATCCTGCCATGATGTTTCTGCACCTAGACTAACATATCCCTTAAACTTACCTGTGTTCTTAGAGTACGCTATGTCACCCTTAGATGGTCTACCAATATCTGTGATCGTAACAACTGTATATATCTTTGTACTTGGTTGAGCATCTACTTCTGTATCTTTACTATCTATCTCATTTATTAAGACAGAACCCCACTGCTGTATTTGGTCATACATCTTACGTAGATCTTCCACACTGAACTCACCATTCGTCTGATATTCTCTACCTTGATATATTGGTAAACTAGGATACCTTGCCATTATCTTCCACCATCAGGTTGGAATGCTAAACGGATTGATCCCCATTCCCATTCAGCACCATTTGAACTACAAGATACCCTAATCTTCGCTTGCCTTCCTCTTGCTCTAAAATCTATTTTGTTAGTTGTATTGCTTATTGCTTTTGAAACTGTTGTTAAAACACTACTCTCAGGAAACTGTTTAGGACTAACTTTAATAACCAACTCTTTATTATCATTCAATTCAAAGTCAGGTATAATTCTATTCATAAACATTAACTGATTACCGTCATCAATATCAAAGTCAGCAGACTCTATGAATGATATCAAGGTAGATCCATCACCAGTATATACATTAGCAGGTTCATTATCATATAAGTAGTTACCTGTAGTTGTAGCACCAGTAGTTAATGTATTATTAAATATCTCCCTATCTCTAAAGGTAGTAAAGAATGTATCTCCATATACCCAGTACCCTTGCTCTGGTGAGTAGATAACATACTTATTACATTCACTTGATGTACCACCTGCATATAACCAGACAATCTCTCTAAACTCTGAGTTGATACCAGTGTATACTTTATCATAGTATGTAGTATTAAGATCATCAAATACATACTTACGTACTGAACAATCTAACACCTGCACTTGACCACTATTAGAATAGAAGTTATCATATCCCATCCAATAGGTTACACCATTATAATCTATACTTGCATGTGGTCCTGCTAGTCCACAGTTAGTTCCAGCCTGACTGAATTTAAATGTGAATGGTGGACCAACAAACTGCATCAACCATAGTGAGTTATCTGTCCATATGTTAATTGCATTCTTAGATCTCTTTGCTCCTACAATTCTAGTACCATCTGTAATCACAACCTCACCAGCCGTATTAGTCTTTGCTGGACTCCATGTAGTACGATCATCTTGATCAGACCATCTCACCAGCATAGGATTAAATGCACCACTCACAGTAGCACTTGCTTCATATTGATTAGCACCTAGAGCAATCAAGTGTCTATCATTAGGTGATACTATAATAGAGTTAACACTGACAGGACTTGTTGTTACTGAGGTAGCTCTTGTAGGGCTTGTAGAAGCATCCACATCAAAGTAGTATATACCACCACCTTTACGATTTAGAATAACATCCTCACCCCAGTTGTCTAAGCTCCATTGTGTTATATCTAGATTAACTCCTTCACCTACAGTAGCAGCAGCATTCCATGCTCTACCAGCTCCTGATCCAGTTGTCTGTTTATATATTAAAGCAGTCATATTAAAGCTAGATGTAACATCACCACTTGCACTTGCATTAGCTGCTGCACTTATGATAACCTGTGTACCATTTACAGATACGATAGAGAACTGTGGTCCTCCTGCTGCTGACTTAGTTAGGTTTAAGTTACCACCTACAGTAGCTGCAATATTAGTAATAGTAGTATTTTGAAATACAATAAAGTCATTAGCTGATCCTCCATGTGCAGAAGCACAAGAGACAGTTACTAATGCATTACCTCCAGTTGCAGTTATCTTACTTAATCCTACAGAAGTAGGAGTATCAGCATTATAAGATCCAGCCCCATATCCAAGTCCTTGTGTTTGTACGGATGTTCCCGTAGCTATATAGTAATTAAAGTTTGCTGCACCAGATGTAGATGAGGTAGCAGCAGCAGTATTGGTAACTGATATTGTAAACGAATTAGTATTTATTATTGAAGTGATTGGATACACGACATTATTAAGAACAATATTGCTACCAATAGTAGTAGACGCACTAGTAAAATAGACATAATCACCTACTGCCCTTCCATGACTTCCATCAGAACAACATACTCTAGTTGTTCCTATACTCGTTCCAAAGCAGCTAGTCAAGGCTACAGTGGATGCTAACGGAGTTATATCATAAAGATTACCACCATTAAACTCATAAACTTTATCTGGTGTGCCGAATAAAGCCCGTCTTATATTACCATTATCTCTCCATGCAAGTAAAGCTCTTGCAGATCCCTCAAACTTACCACTAACAATAGGCATAGTCGTACCAGTATCAGCAGGTACTTTAGTAGTATAGCCTCGCATATTCTCAGGTTTACCAGAACGAAACCTGACACGATTACCATCGTACCATTTACCTTCTTCAGCATACTGGGTACTTTCTCTATTGAACCCCGGCTTGAAGTCAAATTTTGCTAGTGTAGCTGTCATCTCTTACCTATTTAAAATCGTGTAACATTACTGCATCAATAGTCGTAGCACTTCTACAACTAAAGACTAGTATACTTTGCGCTCCTGCTGATGTATCCATCGTAGGTGCAGACCCTGATACAAATTGATATGCTGAGTTATAACTTAGGGTACGACTTCCTGTAGCATCTTGTATTATTCTAATGCTTCCTGTCTGTCCTATGTTAGCACTTGTAGGTGCAGCTAATGTTCTATTACCACCCAAGGTAACTACAAAGGTATTACCTGCATCAAAGCTTGGTACGATAGAAGCTGCATCAGTTAGTGTGACTGTATTAACATTAACGGCTGTACTAACTTGTACTGATCCAGTAAAAGCAGCATTACCTGTCATAGTAACAGCACTTGTAAATGTCTTAGCTCCAGTAACTGTTTGACTACCAGCTAGTGCTACATACTTAGCATCAGCTTGAGTAGTTGTTATTGCATTAAAACCAGCAGCATTAAGAGAATCAACTGATGTACCATTTGTAAAGAAGTATCCTACACCACCTGTAGGTATGGTTACATTCTGTGTTTGTCCTGCTACTCTAAGTATTACAGCATCACTAGCTGTTGTATTAGCTGAGACTGCATTCTTAATTGCATATGTTTTAGATGCACCAGCAGGTAGATAGACAAAAATAGAAGTATGTGTTCCACCTACTGTACCTGCAATCTCTAAGATAGCTGATCTAGATTGATCTGCACTACCTGAGTTTTCTGTTAATGCTACACTTGATGTTGCACCTACAGTTATAGTTGTATACGAACCAACAGCTTGGTCAACAAGACTTAATACATTGTTGAGAATTTCTCCCCATGTATTTGCATTGTCTCCATCACCCTGCTTTGTCAGGCGTATATTAGTTGTATAGGTACTTGCCATTTATCTTACTCCTAGTTTTCTTTGCCTTTTCTCTTACTACTCCGGGTATGCCATTAAAGTATAAACAAGATAAACCTGCTGCATTCTTCATTATAATTGCAAAGCCTTCTTCATCATTAAGATATACTTCTATTAAATTATTATTCTGCATTAATCCAGTAAATACAATTTGATCTTTTTTAAATACTGTCTCCAAATCTTTAGTTGGACCACAACTTGCAGGTAGAACCATATTAAATTGTGTTAGTGATAGTTCAACTTTTTCTTCTTTTAGTAGAGGATCTTCAGCTAATACAGGAAATGATATTAAAATAAATAGGATACTCAGGATAATCTTTTTATACATTACTCTTCCAACTCAGGCCAATCATATAAGACACCAGACTTTTTACCGTCTTTATCCCACACTAAGAATAAAGCTATAAATGCATCCATATCTTTTGCATCTGTAATAGCTTTCTCCATCTCAGTAGCTTTAGTTCTTATAGCTGCTCTCCATGTAGCTATCTTAGCTGGTACATCTGTTCCTGCATCAGCTTTACGAATAACAGCCCAATCTGTCTGAGCCAATAAAGAACCTTGTTGTTCTTTAACTTGTCTAATATAGTCAGAACGTATACCTTTTACAGTTCTTTCATCTGTAGTAACATCATCTAAAGGTTTAGCTTTAATATCAGATATACCACTTAAACCATTATCTATCCAGTTATAAAATCTACCATCTGGTTTAGCATCTAGAGTAATCTCTTCTATATTCATAGTTTTCTTATGATCATCACTCCAGATATTCCAGTTCTTAGGATGCAAGACACCATCTTTATCTCTCCACCCCTTTCCCGGTTTAATCTCTGTAGTTTTGTTATATAAAAACATTTCTTTCTCCTGTATCCTATTTCTTCATGTTAGATATAATTAAATAAAAAGCTATTAAAGAACCACCAACAACTAAGATAACACTTCCTATAATTTCTAAAGCTTTATACCACTTTCTAGTTAACTCGTTCTTTTCTTTTTTTTGTTTATCTAATTGTTTCTT
>Ga0255047_10002544_pt1 | contig 11983 bp, 10 predicted proteins | sample JV7_2_1_MG_FD_183640 | JGI IMG/M metagenome (GOLD analysis project Ga0255047, IMG submission 183640) | Seawater microbial communities from Jervis Inlet, British Columbia, Canada - JV7_2_1 | ecosystem: Environmental > Aquatic > Marine > Inlet | place: Canada: British Columbia | collected 2016-10-06
GACAGCCACTGCTTCCGTCACGGCCACACCCACTGGCGTGTCTGCCACTGGCTCCATCGGCTCTGCGACGGCCACAGGCACTGCTTCCGTCACGGCCACACCCACTGGCGTGTCTGCCACTGGCTCCATCGGTTCTGCGACGGCCACTGGTTCGGCGTTGTCCACACCCACTGGTGTATCTGCCGTCGGTTCTGTTGGATCTGCAACAGCCACCGCCACGCAGGACGCAACAACCACACCCACTGGTGTATCTGCCGTCGGTTCTGTTGGATCTGCGACGGTTACCGCTTCTGCTACAACTGTGGTCACAGGGGTTTCGGCCGAAGGCCTAGTCGGCGATGCCAGCAGTGCGGTTACCGAAAACACAACAGCCATTGTAACGGGGGTCGACACAACAGCCACGGTTGGCTCCGCCACCATTGACCTGTTGCTGGTGGTCAGCGTCACTGGCATCGAGGGACAGGCCCGGGTCGGCGCTGCTACCGCGCTTTCCACGGCCACCACCGTCACTGTTTCGGGGGTTTCCACCTCGGCCCGGGTCGGCTTCGGAAACGTCTGGGGCGCGGTTACGGCTCCCGGCAGCCAAACATGGATACCGGTCGACCCTTCAGACACAGCCGAGTGGGGCGCGGTTACGGCTCCCGGCAGCCAAATATGGACGTCGGTCGACCCTTCTGATACAACTGAATGGACTGATGTTAGCACGGCACCCGGAAACCCATGGGCCGACATTCCTACGTGAGGACCAACCCACATGCCAAGCACGTTTACCACGAACACTGGAATCGAAAAGATCGGCGACGGCGAACAGGCCGGCCTGTGGGGTAGCACAACAAACGCAAACTTCGACATCATCGACCGGAGCTTGAACGGGGTCGCATCGATCGCTCTGGCTTCGACCAGCTATACTCTGACCACGTCGAGCGGTACGTTGTCCGAGGGCCAATACGCTGCCATCACGTTCACCGGAACACCCGGCGGAACGGCGACAGTCACCGTTTTTCCAGCGACGGCACAGAAGACCTTTGCCCTCCGGAACTCGACCAACCAGTCCGTAGTTCTGACGCAGGGATCTGGGGGTAACGTGACCCTCGCAGCTGGCACCTCGGCTATCGTAGCCTGCACGGGTTCCGGCCCAACCTCTGCCGTGTTTGACATCACCGCATTGATGAATGCTGCGACCAGTGCCAACACCGCCAGCGCGGTAGTGCGACGCGACGCGTCTGGAAACTTTGCCGCCGGAACAATGACGGGGAACGTGACGGGGAACGTGACGGGGAACGTGACGGGGAACATCACAACGCCGTCGTTCACCTTGGGTGGGACGCCAGTGACAGCTTCCGGGGCCGAGTTGAACATCCTTGACGGGGTAACAGCGACGACGGCCGAGTTGAACATCCTTGACGGGGTAACAGCGACTGCTGCCGAGTTGAACGTCCTTGACGGGGTAACAGCGACGACGGCCGAGTTGAACATCCTTGACGGGGTAACAGCGACTGCTGCCGAGTTGAACATCCTTGACGGGGTAACAGCGACAACAACGGAACTCAACTACATTGACGGTGTCACGGCACCGATCCAGTCGCAGATTGACACGATTGTCGGTGGGCAACTCAACATCACCGGGGCGGCGTCGACCATCGTCAGTGACAACCTCGCTGTCAGCCGCGCGGTTGTTTCTGACGCGAGCGGAAAAGTTGCTGCCAGCGTGGTCACGTCGACGGAGTTGGGTTACCTCGACGGGGTCACAAGCTCTATCCAGACCCAGCTTAACGGGAAACAGGCGACAATCACGGGTGGCGCAAGCAGCATCTCCACTACGAACCTCAGTGTTTCCCGCGCGGTTGTTTCTGACGCGAGCGGAAAAGTTGCTGCCAGCGTGGTTACGTCGACGGAGTTGGGTTACCTCGACGGGGTCACAAGCTCTGTCCAGACCCAGCTTAACGGGAAACAGGCGACAATCACGGGTGGCGCAAGCAGCATCTCCACTACGAACCTCAGTGTTTCCCGCGCACTTGTGTCGGACGCGAGCGGAAAAGTTGCTGCCAGCGTGGTTACGGAGGCGGAACTCTCCGCGTTGGACGGGGTGACGGCAACGGGCACAAATGTGATACGTGCTGCCGACCAAGCAGCAGGTAGAGACGCGCTTGGTGTGCCTGATATCTTTATCTCGACTTCGGCGCCCACCGGGGGAGCTGACGGCGACCTCTGGTTCCAGTACTGAGGAATTCTGATGCCGAGTTACGTAAGAGACGGCGGTACTTGGAGAACACCCCACAGCATCTTCGCTCGGGTCTCCGGGACGTGGCAGCGTGTAGACCAAGTCTACACGCGGGTTGCTGGTGTGTGGACGTCGGTTTTTGAGGATCAGTTCAATCTGGTGATCAGCACCAACCAGAGCAACCTAAACCTTCGCAACCTTGCGGTGTCAGCTGGATGGAACGGTGTTGCCGAGGTGATAGCTACGATTAACGCAGGTGTTTATATTTCAGGGGTAGGCGTAAGCAACGCGCTGGTTGTTGACGGGAGTTGGCCCGGTGGTGTGACACTTATCAACAACGGGGTAATCATCGGGCAAGGTGGTGCCGGTGGTCGGGGCGGAAACGCCGGATCTGGACTCACCGCAGAAAACGGTGTTGCGGGTGGTGTCGGCTACACAGGGCTGGCCGTTCTCTCCCCGATAACCATCGCAAACAACGGGTTTATCGCTGGCGGCGGTGGCGGTGGCGGCGGTGGCGGCGCCGGCGCCGCGACAATTACAATCCAGTCTGGCGACTTTAAAGATCCAATTTTCACAACTTACGACGGCAGAGCTGGCGGTGGTGGCGGTGGTGGCGGCCGGAGTAGCCTTAGCAACGCTGCAGGTGGTGCCGCTGGTCTAAACACAGGTGGAACAAACCAAGCCAACCTTAGCCCAGCAGCCGGCGCTGGAGGTACGGGGACAAGCGCGTCGCAAGGTGGTGGAAACCTCGGTGCCCGCCATCGCCCCTTCAACAACAACAGCTACGTTACCCACGCAGGGTCCGGTGGCGGTGGTGGTTTTTACGGCACGGCAGGAAGTGTCGGGGGTGCTACTATCGGCTTCAACGGGTACAGTACAACAGTTGCCCGATCCGGGGGTGGCGCCGGAGCCGGAGGCCTCTCCGTTTGGGGTAACAACTTGATCACTTGGAGTCCACAGGGGACTCTCTATGGAGGCATAGTCGGATGACGACGATCGCATATACGTATCAGATCATTTCTGTTGGGGACGCCAGCATGGAGGTTGTGTACACCAATCCAACCTATGGGTCTCTGAACGTTGGCGTTCGCCTGCCCTACGAGGGTGAAACGCTGGAAGACGTCATTGCAGAGGCTTCCCCGGCAGCTTGGTGGCTTGAGCAAGAGCGCCCGAAAGTTCGCCCTACTGTTGGCGTCTCCGGAAGTGGACAGTCCGTTCTGGCGGTGGATCCCCAAGAACTGACTCCAGAACAGATTCTGGAGCTGTGGAGGGCCTCTGCGGTGATCAGCCAACTTCAAGCCCATCAAACGCTTGACGACTGGGGGCTTTACCAACAGGTCGTGGACCTCGTCACTTTGATTGGCAACCCTGTTGAGCGCGCTTTCTATCAGGCTGTCGAGTGGCAGCGGAACAGCCCGACGATCGAGGCGTTGTTTTCGAACATTGTCATGCCAAGCGGCGACGCGCCAACACCTGAAGATGTTGACCTGTTTTTCACTGAGGCAGCGAGGTACACGATATGATCACGTTTACCAAATCCAAGCTCATAGCCACGCCTGATCTGTTTCAGACATTCGCGGAGATCGCTGAAGAGGCTGTCGCCAAGCCGCGCCACGAATGTCTTGCAGAGCTGAGCCGCTACGCCCTTCGCGGCGTCGATTGCGTCGTGGCCTATGACGACGTCGATGTGGTCGGCTATGCGCTTTACGGGCCTGCCGGGAAATTCATCAGCTGGCCGATGCATATGCCGCTTCTGGTCGAGCTGGCCAAGCGCGGTCGTAAAAACGTCTACATGGGGTCGCATTTCCACCTTCGGAAAAGCTACTGGGGCAAGGGTGTGCAGCTGAAGATCATGCGGGAATATTCGCAGGACATCCTCGATCACGGCGGCAAGGATTACCTGATCTGGGGATCTCTGACCGACGAACTGGCCGCATATTCGAACAGCAAGCCGGGCACCGAAATCATGGACGGTTTCGTGGATCTCAACGGTCGGCAGATCGGCCTTCGGGACATCGCTGCCTATCTGGAAGGCACCGCCTGAGATGGAGCGCCTGCGCTATACACTCTGGCGCTTCACGGTCGACATCATCGGCCTGTTCTCGCGCGTGCTGAATGCGTGGGTTTTTGGTGGTTCGACGTCACAGACACTGTCGGTGCGGGCGCATGTCGAAGCGACAGGTGGAGATCCCAGCTGGATCAAGCGGCGTGACTTTATCAACACCCTCTTCTTTTGGGAGGAGGATCACTGCGCCCGGTGGTGGCGCGAGGAAGTGGACAGGGCGCGGTACACGCTGCGTTTGATGTCCGAGCACCTAGCAGGGACGGAATAATGCCGCTGACCAAGCTTCAGTTCAGACCGGGTGTCAACCGCGAGACAACTGCCTACACGAATGAGGGTGGGTGGTTCGACGGCAACCGCGTTCGGTTCCGCGAGGGTGCTCCCGAGACGATCGGCGGCTGGGCAAAGGAGTCTTCGTCCACGTTCCTTGGTTCTTGTCGCGCGCTCACTGGCTGGCGCGCACTTGATGGAACGCAGCTGCTTGGTGTTGGCACGGACCTGAAGTACTATCTCAACCGGGGCGGCACCTATAGTGACATCACGCCGATCCGACTGACCACGTCTGCCGGAGCCGTTACGTTCTCGGCTACTGACGGAAGCACAACGCTAACCGTTACACACACCTCGCACGGGGCTGTGCGCAACGACTTTGTCACCTTCTCCGGGGCGACATCCCTTGGAGGCGTTGTCACCGGCGTTGTTTTGAACGCCGAGCACCAGATCGCAAACGTTTTGGATGCAGACACCTACGAGATTACGCTATCGGTGGCCGCGAGCGCCGGCGATAGCGGCAACGGTGGGGCCTCTGTTGTTGGGGTCTATCAGATAAACACCGGACTCGACACGTCCGTGTCTGGTTCGGGATGGGGCGCCGGTGCGTGGAGTGCCGGTGCGTGGGGCGAAGCATCTGACACAACACTAAGCGGCGCCCAGCTGCGTATCTGGGCCCACACCAACTACGGGGAGGATCTCGTTTTTGCCCCGCGTGGTGGCCCTATTTACTACTGGAACCGGTCCGACGGGTTCTCCGTTCGTGGCGTGGATATTACAACACTGGCGGGTGCAAACAACTCACCAACCGTCGCCAACATCGTGACCCTTTCGGAGCGAGACCGGCACCTTCTAGTGTTCGGCACCGACGACGAGTTCACCCCCGGGGTGCTTGATCCTTTGCTCATCCGTTTCTCCTCGCAGGAGAGTCTGACCGACTGGACAAGTACTCCGACCAACACTGCAGGCAGCCTGCGCATCAGCTCAGGTAGTGAGATCATCGCCGCCATCCCCACCAAGCAGCTCACGCTGGCTATCACCGACACATCCGTTCATGCCGTGCAGTTCATTGGGCCCCCCTTCACGTTCGGATTGAACGAGGTGTCGTTTGGTACGACCATTGCGGGGCCGAACGCTGCGGTTTCGATCGGCGACGAAGTGCTCTGGATGGGGAAGGGGGAGTTTTATCGCTTCAACGGTCTCGTGCAGCAAATCCCCTGCGACGTACAATCCTACGTGTTCGACAACATGAACGTATCTCAATACGCCAAGGTGTACGGTGGGCACAACTCCTCCTTCGGGGAGGTGTGGTGGTTTTATCCGTCAGCCGGATCACCAACTAACGACCGCTACGTCGTCTACAACTACCTGCAGGACGCGTGGTACTATGGAGCCATGTCCCGGACGGCATGGATTGATCGTGGTGTGCACTCGACGCCGATCGCAGCATCACTGGACGGCTATCTCTACTATCACGAAACAGGCATCACAGACGGCGAGTTCAACCCGGCGGTAGCCATCGGTGCGTATATCGAGTCCAGTCCGGTGGACCTCGGTGACGGGGACAGCTTCATGTTCATCTCCCGCATGATACCTGACATGTCCTTTACCCGGTCCAACGGGATTGTTCCCCCAAACGCGGTGATGACCATCAAGACGCAGAACTTCTCCGGGGGTGGATACGTCGGATCGAATGAGCGAACGGTTACGCAGACAGCGACTGTTCCTATCGAGCAGTTCACGGAGCAGGTTTACCTCCGCTTGCGAGGTCGAGCAATGACGCTGCGGGTGTCTTCAAACTGCAGCTGCACTGCATGGCGCCTTGGCAGCCCTCGAGTTGACCTTAGGCCGGACGGGAGACGCGGATGAGCCGCACACTCAATATTCCGTACTTCCCGAACCCACCGAAGGAGTACAACCAAAGCTACATGGCGCAGCTTGTGCAAGCCTTTGCGGTGTTTGCCCAGCAGACACAGGTGCCGGGTCCGGAGCGCGCCTCTTCGCTGACACTAACCACCCTGTCCGGTAACGTGGATCAAGGTGAGCTGTCTTGGAACAGTGACGAGGAAACCGTAGACATCACCATGGGTGATGGGGTTGTACAGCAGGTTGGGTTTGAGACCTACATGCGGGTCAAGAACGACACCGGCTCCCAGATCAATAACGGACGTGTGGTCGGCTTTGCCGGCGTCAACGGTGAAATTAAAATATCCGAGTATCTTGCTGCCCCTACAGCGGAAGAGCTGTATTTCGTTGGCGTCACAACTCACGACATGCCGGACCAAGACATCGGACCGGTGACGCTGTACGGAAAGGTGCGTGGCCTTGACACGACCGGTGGCGCTGAGACGTGGTCAATCGGAGACATCTTATACGCATCCACAACGGTGGCCGGCGGGATGACCAACGTGCGCCCCACCGCGCCGAACCCGGTTATTGCAATCGCGGCAGTTCTTGTTGTGGATGCCACCGAAGGTGAGATCATGGTCCGAACAACGGTACCGATTGGTCTCAGCTATGGATCCTTTGACGCCACTGTAGACCAAACAATTGCCACGATTAACACAGCAACGCCGGTTGCCCTTCAGGCAACGCTATCCTCAAATGGTGTCACTCTCTCCGACAGCTCTCGCCTAAACGTGGTGAACGCGGGCTTCTATCAGATTGATGCCAACATTCAGATCGCGTCTGGAAGCTCCAGCGCCAAGACGGTTTACTTCTGGATGCGTAAAAACGGAACCGACGTGCCCGCAACGACGCGGGCCACAACGGTCGATATCAACTCGGGCTTCAACACCTTGGCGCTGAACTATACTATATCTCTGGAGCTCGGCGACTACATTGAAATCTACTGGGCGGCGGACAGCACGAATGTCTCGCTACACGCTCTCGCTGCCTCGGCCTTCGCCCCGGCTGCGCCGTCTGTGTTGGTCAAAGTTAGTCAGCTACAGCTATGACTGGAAACCATCTGGTTGTTCTGCTAGTGTGAGTCCCAACGATCGCCTGTTATCCGGCGCTGTCAAAACCCGTAAACAAAGCACTTAGATCTCAGTGCGTGGAGATACACAATGGTTCCTTTGCTTGCCCCCTTGCTCGGCAGCATGGCAGCGTCTCTTCTTCCGGCCACATTTGGAACCGGGATCGCGGCAGCCCTTGGTATGTCGGGGGCAGGTGCTGGCTTGATTGCGGCGGCGGCACCCAAGGCCATCGGGGCAGGTATCGGCACACTCCTAGCCGGGGGAGACATGGGCGAAGCGGCCCTGAACGCTGTTGGGTTTGGCGCGGCTGGCGCGGCCATGGGTGGCGGAGCAGGGGCTGCGACTGCCGGTTCTGCGGCACCGGCCACCTCGCTGCGGCCGATGATGCGGCCAGCGGGGCTGCCGACGGCTGCGGCAACACCCGCCGTTCCAACAGCTGCGGCAAACACTGCGGCAGCTACTGCGGCCAGCCCCATGAAGACAGCCATGGACACTCTCGGGATGGTCAACAAGGTCCAAGGTGCGCTGGGCGGCAACCAAGCTGCTCCGGCCATGGCGGCACCCCAGCCCACCCAGCAGGGTGGTACTCGTGCCTCGGAGAATCCGATGTTGGCAAGCGTCCCGGGTCCTGCTCCCGCTCCGGACATCGCCAGCATGACAGTACCCTCTGTTGGGGGGCCAGCAGCAATGCCAGCATCCGTTGGGATCGGGACGCTTCCTTTCCGGGGGCAGCAGCCCATGAGCAACGATATGATGATGGCCGGTATGGCTCCTGATCAACGCAACATGGCGAACCAGTATCTTCGCAACCAAGGCATGGTAGGATTTGTGTAATGTGCGGCGCACCTAAAACCCAAGAGGTTGTTCAAAAGACCGAGTTGGATCCGGCCCTTCGCCGGATGTTGTTTGGCGGCACCATTGCCAATCCTCGCGGCGGATTTGGGAGTGGTGGTGGCGGAGCCGCTGCCGCTGTTTCGGCGGTCACTGGCCGTGGAGCACCTATGGGTGACGGGCCCGGTGGCTCTACAGACGGCGATTTCGCCGGCGGATTTGGTGGGTACGGCGGTGGTGGGTACGGCGGTGGGCCGAGCGGACCCAGCGATGCGGCCGTGGGCAATGCTGCGGCCGGAAACGGCGGGCTCTACAACATGGGTGGCTATGTTACCCCGCAGCAGGGTATTGCCTCACTGAACCAAGGTCAGATGCCCATGCAGAACGGTAGCCTGCCCAACCTCTCGGATCCGATGACAGCGGCAACGCTGGCGATGGCCGTGCGTCAGCCAGCGATGCGCTACGGGGCGATCATGGCTCCGCAGAGCGGCTTTGCTGTGGGGGGCTATGTCCGTGGACCGGGGACCGGGACCAGCGATTCAATTCCCGCCGAGATATATCAGGACGGTCGCCCGGTTCAAAAGGCGCGGCTCTCGGATGGTGAGTTCGTCATGACAGAAAATGCTGTTCGCGGAGCTGGAGGCGGCAACCGTGAGGCTGGCGCGGCTCGGATGTACGAGCTTATGCGCCAGTTTGAAAAGGGAGGTCGCGTCTAATGTGTGGAGGTGGTGGCGCCGGTGGCGGTGAAGCGGAAGCGGGGGGCTTCGGCACCATAGCGAGCGCTCTTGCTGCTCCTTCGCAGCAATATGGCACAGTTGGCGGACGGCGGGTTGCAGTACCCGGCGCCGAGGAGGACATTCCGGGCATCACGGAACTTGCCTATGGCTTGATGCGTGAAGGGGTCACTCTCCCTCAGCAGAATGTGGCGGGCTTTAGCGCCGATCAGCTTGGAGCCTTCGATCTGGCCCGTGGGGGAATTGGGTCCTTCCAACCTTATCTGGGTCAGGCCACTGGCCTTACCCAGTACGGCGTTGGAGCACTTGATCAGGCACGTCTTGGCACCGTCGGGCTGGCCGGGAACATCCCGGGGCAGGTGTCTTCCGGGCAGTCGTCCTTGCTTGGTGCTGAGAACATTGCACTTGGAGCCACGGGGCTGGGTGTCGGGCAACTGGGTCAGGCTGGCAGGGCCACACAGAATTTGGCTGGGCAGATCCCGGGCGTCGTGAGCCCTGCTGTCGCCGACATTGCACGATCGGGTCAGGCTGGCGTTCAAGGCCTTGAGGACGCTCGTCGCGCGACGGGGTACCTGACAAGGGATATCCTACAGTCTCAACAGGCTGGGCAAGCTGCCATTGCCTCCGGGCAAGCTGGCGTTCGTCGAGCTGGGCAAGCTGGCGTTCAAGGCCTTGGCCAATCCGAGGCTGCAACTCGACAGATCAGCGGACAGATCCCGGGACAGGTGTCGCCGGGACAGGCTGCACTGGCGGCTTCTGGCCAAATGGCGGGAGGCGTCGCAGCAGGCGGAATTGGCGCACTGTTTGGAACCGGGGCAGGATTCGACCCCAGAGACGTTCGCCCGTTCATGAGCGAGTATGAAGACGCCGCCGTGCAGCAGGCCTTGGCAGACATTCGTCGCGAAGGAGAAATTGCAGGCACCGGTGTGCGGGCGCAGGCCGTTGGCGCGGGAGCGTTCGGAGGTTCTCGTCAGGCTGTTGCTGAACAGGAGTTGCAGCGCAATATCATGGAGCAGCAGGGTCGTACTGCGGCCCAGATGCGCGCAGCCGGGTTTGAAAGTGCTGCGCAGCGGTCGCAGCAGGCCTTTGAGCAGGCGCTGCAACGGCAGCAGCAGGCGGCAAGTTTGGGCTCTCAGATTGGTTTTCAGGGCGCACAGGCTCTTGGCGAGACTGGTATGCAGCAATCTCAGCTGGGCCTGTCCGGCTTGATGGCGCAGCAGCAGGCGGCGCAGCAGGCGGGATCCTTGGCGCAGGCAGCGGCGCAGCTCGGCATGTCCGAGGCGCAGCTTCGGGCCCAGCTTGGTATGGAGGCCTCTGGTCTGGCCCGTGGAACGGCGGAGTCGGCACTTGGTGCGGAAGCGCAGCGGGCAACACTGGCTCAACAGGCGGCGCAGCTCGGCATGTCCGAGGCGCAGCTTCGGGCCCAGCTTGGTATGTCCGGCATTCAGGCGGGTCTTGGGGCGCAGCAGCAGGCCGCTGGTATTGCAGGGCAGCAGGCGGGTCTTGGTCTTTCCGGGGCGCAGGCCGCTGGCAACCTCGGTCTGCAGTCCTCGCAACTGGGACTCTCTGGCATTCAGGCGGGTCTTGGGGCGCAGCAGCAGGCCGCTGGTCTTGGGCAAGGTATCGCTGGTCTCGGGCAGCAGTTCGCAGGCCTTGGGGCACAGCAGCAGCAGCAGCAGCTGCAGGACATCAACACCATGCTGACAACCGGCGGCGCACAGCAGCGTCTGAACCAAGCGCAGCTCGACACGGCATACCAGAACCAGTATGCTCAGACGATGCAGCCGTACCAGCAGCTCGCCTTTGCCTCGGACATCATTACCGGGGCTCCTTCTGGTCAAAGTTCTGTGATGTCGCAGCCGGGACCGAGCATCGCATCTCAGGCGATCGGACTTGGTCTGGCGGTACCAGCTCTTTACCAAGGCTTTCAGGGCATGACGCAGCCGTAAGGGGACAACAATGGATCCGCTCTCTCGTAAACTCTTCAAGACCCGTGATGCGCGCGAGAAGCTGCGGAGCATGGGCGGCATCATGTCCTCCTCTTCGCAGCTGGCTGCCACGGTGCAGAAGTTTCGTGACGGCGGAGACATTGCCCCTACGATCGCCCCTGTTCAGATGAACCGTGGTCGCAGCACGAACATCGGCAGCACCATCTTCACGCTGCTTCCCAGCGGCTTGGTGGTGGATGCTCGGACTGGTGAGCCCGCCTCGCCCTCGGAGACTCTGTCGGTGCACAGAAAGCTTCAAGTGTTCCCGGTAACAGACCCCATCCAAGTGGGGTCCGGTGTAAACCCCAGCTTTGCTTACGATGAGAGCATGCGTGACCTCGGCATTGGCATTGTTCCGGAGCGCCTTCGGCCCTACGGCGCCGACTCCTTCATGGACTCCTTCATTCCGGGGACGGATGAGCCTATTCCTGCGGAGGCGCGCACGGCAGGCGGGCTTCGTCCCGCTCTCGACCTGGGTCTGCGCGGAGGCCGGTCGCCTGTGCCCCCGCCCGTTGCTGACGAACAAGAGCCCACTGGTGATCCCCGCGAACCCATGGGTTTCTTTGAACTGCTGGGCCGCAGCAGTGGTGCCGCGCGTCAAACGCCCGAGGATATCGACGAAATGGCACTCCGCTCTGCAGAGGAAGCCGCGAAGCTTCGAGAAGAACGCGGCATCACCCAATCCCTGACAGAGCCGGCCTCGGTAGTGGACACTGGGACTGGACCAACCACGAGATCCGGGCCGCGCCGCGAAGAAGAAAAAACCCCTCCGCCGAACCTCGATCCGGAAAAGCCCGAGACCTTCGAGACCACCTACGCACAAATGCTCCAGCGCCTTGAAGGCGTCATGGGCAAGAAGGACGTCGACTCCCGCAAGAAGGCCATGGCCAACCTTGCGA
>Ga0255047_10002545_pt1 | contig 11980 bp, 12 predicted proteins | sample JV7_2_1_MG_FD_183640 | JGI IMG/M metagenome (GOLD analysis project Ga0255047, IMG submission 183640) | Seawater microbial communities from Jervis Inlet, British Columbia, Canada - JV7_2_1 | ecosystem: Environmental > Aquatic > Marine > Inlet | place: Canada: British Columbia | collected 2016-10-06
GCCGATGATTCAGGATTTGATTTATCACAAAGTGTTAAAGATGGTATCATTACAAGTGAATTTGCTCAAATTGCATTTAATGAAAATGACCCTGCGGTTATTAATGATGCAGTATGGCAGTATAATCCAAACGATAACAAAGATACTTCGACATTAGCTGAATCTTGGAACTTGTTCCTTGACCGTGATAATGCGAACAGTGACATGTTAATCTCGGCTGGTACAACAATTCAAAATCTATTTGTGAGAGGTTTCGAGCAAATAAACTATGGTGTTATGGATAGCATGTTGAACGTTTGTGAAAAACGTAAAGATATGTTCTCGGTATTCGATGGTATAGACGCTCCTGACATTGACGTAGCATTACGTAAAATGGTAGGTATCGGTTCCCAAGGTGAGATTGCTCGCTGGGGTGGTATCTTTGATGGACGTGACATATTCTTCGACTCGAACTACACTAAGTTGAATGTACAAGCTGTTAAATCAATTTCAGTAGCTGCTATTATCACTCTTAATAGAGCTGGTAATGTTTACTGGCTACCATGTGCAGGATATAACACAGGTCGCATTCCTGCTCAATATAGTTTGAGACAGAAATACCTACGTAGCTATAACTACGCAGCTGACCCAAATTCAGACATCGCAAGATTGTATGATGCTAATATCAACCCGACTCGTGTAAACGACCAAGGTCAGTTTATTTACGGACAGAAAACTATGCTTAAACGCGGTAGTGCTCTGAACAGAATGAACGTGATTATGTTGATTGCCGGAATACACAAACGTTTCGAGAACTATCTCGATTTCAAAGTGTTCCAGCTTAATACAGCAGCATTACGAAACAATATCCAATCGGACCTACAGGCTCAGTTGGAATTGATTAAAGCAGCTAACCCTCAGGGTATCACTGCTGGTCAAGTAATTTGTGATGCGACTAATAATACACCTGATATCATTGATACAAATCAATTGATTGTAGATGTTGTTATTCAACCTACAAGAGCGGCTGAGTTCATTACTCTTAGAACTACGGTTCAAAGAACTGGCGCAGACCTCGATGTTACTAACACAATTTTAGGAGGGTAATCTAAAATGGCTGACTTCAGTAATCAAACCAAACTGTTTTTCTTAAGTGCTATAGACAACTTAAGAGACCCAGTAAGAAACACCCGTTGGAGAATGTTGATTCCTGATACTGTCTTTGCCGCAACTGGTATCGCCGTTACAAACGGTGACCAGTTCGCGAATGGCCAAGATGGTACGGATGAATTTTCTCTACATATCAAAACAGCTAAAATTCCTGATATTAGTATCACGGAAGGCAAGCATTGGTATATGGGATTTCCTTCAAACCACCCTATCAACGCCGAAATCGGTGGTGAGCAGGGATTCCAAACAATCTTACTAGAAGATATGAGAGCATACGAAGCCATCCTTGGCTGGGAGCAAGCATGTCTTAATACTGGTATATTGGTACAGGAAGATGGTGTTACGGATAGAATGAACCTTACAGGTTTACGTCTAGGTCTTGGTAATCATAAAGACCAAGCAAATCCAACATCTGCGGTTCTTCGTAACCAGACTGTGAAAATCGAACTCTATAACTGGATGACAGGGGATGTAATACTACAAGTTTTCTTGTACAATGCATGGCCTAAATCAGTTACAAGTGGTGACCTTTCATACGAAAGTGCGAATATCATGAACTTCACATTCAATCTTATCTATGATAGATGGGGTGTTCATATTCCACCAGATTATGCAACTGGTCTATAATATTAAAGGACGGTCTTATGACCGTCCTTTTTTTTATTGATTATAACGATATTTGATTTCTTCTCTATACAGCATAGTTTTTACACCTGATGAATAAGTAGTAATCTGTCTCATTAGCGCTTCAAGGTATTTAACATAATACTCTTGTTGGTCAAACTCTCGCTGCTTATGTGCAACCGACTGAGTACCATCAAGTTTTACCTTGATACCAGTCGCGTCGAGGTCGTAAGCTACTTTAGTCATTTTGATATCATGATATGCTTTATCGCGTATAATAGATAAATCAGCTTTAATCTCAGCGAGCTTTAACCTTTCCTGTAATAACAACCCATTATAGTTGGAGTAGATGTTACCAATATTATATGCGACGTTGTTTTGGCATCGGTCTAAATCAAGTTCACCTTTCTCATTATGGTTATTAAATGTTGACATGACATGGTCATGTAGCTTCTTGATTTTTTCGTTCGTTAGCTGAACTGGTGCTTCTCCGGGATTACTCATTTTAGTCACCTCACTTTAAGTTACAAGTATTAAATTAAAAATAAAATATATTAAGACATAGGCCCACTCTACGAAATATAGAAAATGTCAGATTATACAGGACTAGAAAGATTACTTGGAATACCAGAAGGCTCTACCGCAGGTAGTAGCGAGAGCCAAGTCGCGCCAATTTTAACTAAAGGCGTTAAAAATAAAACTTTAGAACTCGAAGCTCGAATGAAGAAGGTAGATGCTCTCGATACGATGGCACCATCTGACCTTGTTAAGAATGGGCTATCTATGGAGCTCTTAGAGCAGGATAAGGTGATGTTACGCAATGAAGCACTAGATGTGTATCAAATTGCTAAGTCTATCCTAGTGAGCTTTAAAGAGGACATGGATGAGCGTGTAGAAATAGGTGACCGACTGTATACAGCAGGTAGTGCAATTATTTCATCTGTATCGGGTAGTCTAGATAGACTTAATAATATGCTAATCAAATTCAGACAGGAAGAAGATATCAAAGGTCTTACTATTCTAGGTGAAGAAGAAGATAATAGCAGTAAACAAATGACCCCCCAAGATTGGATGGCATTTGTAAATGAAGTACGTGATGGGGACGAGGAAGAAGATTCACCGACCGGTTTAATACAAGATGCTGAAGTTATAGACGAATAAGTCATGACAATCATCTCGAATATAATATAATTATTAAAAGCCCTTACCTTAACGAAAGCAGATTATATGCATAGTATACCATTTAATGCATTTGTAGGCGAAGTAAACCAGTACGTTCATACTTATTTATATGAGACAGCTCTATTTAAAGAAAATACCAGAGAGCTTCGTAGAAAGATAGAATTTGATTTACAAGAGTGGTTAGATATTGTAATGCCTGAAGTACCTAATCTATTCTCGGCTGGCATTGCAGTATGTAATGAAACTAACAATACACCTGAGCGAATCGATAATAGTGAGTTGAGTGTAGATGTATCACTTACACATTGGAAGAATGATGCTTGTCTAACAATGCAGCATTTAGTTAGTCGAGAGAAAAGTAACTTAACATTTTTACCTAAGTATTAAAGATGAAAAAAATAGCACTAATTGGTGATACACATTTCGCCAGAAAAGCCGAACACCCTTTGATTAAGAAATATATCAAAGAAGGACAGTTGGAATTTTTTGATTATCTCATTGAAGAGCTCAAGGCTCGTGATGTTGATACCGTGTTATTTACGGGTGATATCCATGATACAAGAAATACAATCAACGTCGAAGCTCTAGTAAATACAAAACGTCTATTCCAAGAAAAAATGGCTGACTTTGATATACATATTATTCTTGGTAACCACGACATGTACCATGAGAATGACTATGATGTCACTTCACTGGAATTATTCGAAGATATCCCAAATGTTACCGTGTATCGTGATAAAGTAACTAAAGCAAATTGGTTCGGTAAAGAATGGTATATGTTCCCATGGATTATCGACGCAAACATTCCTAAGACTACTGAGTTCCTAGAGAAGCTTGCCACTAAGCCTAAGAAGCAGCGTGAAAACACTGTGATGTTTGGACACTTTGAAATGCTTGGTGTTAATATGGAAGGAAGTAGTATCTCTACATTTGGAATGGATACTAACTTATTTCTCAACGCAAGTAATTTATCAATCAGTGGTCACTATCATGGTATGTCAGAAACTACTAAGAGTGACAGTACAGTATTATACCTTGGGAGTCCATACCCCATGACATTTGCTAATGCTAATCAACAACATGGAATCTGGCTTATTGATGAAGACTTGAAATATGAGTTCTTACCAAATAAAATAAGTCCTCGATTCGCCGATATCTGGGACACTGATGACATTGATAGTATTAAAGATTTATCAAACTCCTTTGTTCGCTTATACATGAGTAATGCCCTTTCTCAAGAAGAAGAGTTTGAAATTCGCCTAAAAGTTGAAAAAAAGAACCCACTTCTGATTAGACCGATGCCTTATAAAGGAACAAAAGCAGAAGTTGAAAAAAAAGAAGAGAATCAGCGCGAAGCAAATCGTATATTAGCTATGGATACATTGAACCTATCTGAGATATATATTGACCAGAATGCAGATTCACTCCCAGAATTAAAACTTTATGAGGATTCTAAGAAAGAAGTCCTTTCAAGAATTCAAAAATACCAAGACACAATCAACGCATAAGAGGATTATAAATGAGCGATGATAACACACAAGAGTTCGTTATGACTGATGAGCTTCGTAAAAAAGCAGGCGAGCGCCCAGTATTCAATATTTTGTATGTTGGAGACAAGGACTCATATCTTTCACCTTTCCGTGGTGAGTCAATGCTACGTACCTTCTCCGAGGTATATCAAACACAAGCGCATATCAGTTACATGACTGCGACTCCTTCATATCTTAGCAAAATTAAGTTAAGTCAGTTGGAAAACATTAACATCCTTTGGATTGACAATGTATCTGATTTTCATGCAGCTCAAAAACTGAATGAAATCCAATCAGCACTGCTTGAAGAAATTCGTCCGGGATGGCGCGAAGAAGTTCAAGCACTTCAGAGTGACGGTGATGAAGACGGTGCCGTTGAACTTATCCGTAATATTAATAAAGAACGTGAAAGTAAATTGAAAATTATTTACTCTATTGATGAATGGGTATGGGAAGGTCCTATTGGACGTGCACATGATATACAAACTGTGCAAGTAATGGAAACTTATATCAACATGGCCGATGTTGTAGTTACTCCAACACAGGAACTTCGTGATGCGATACAGTATTACAAATTTATTGCAGACCCAGATAAACCTATTTGGAATATCCAATCTGCGTTGAATAGTGACTTTTTCCAACTATACAGAGATTTCTCTCGTAAAGGCGGAAGTCGTGCAGACCAACTGCGCTCAAAACCAAAAGTTTTGATAAAAGGTATTAGCATGCCTGAGAATGTTCAGCAATTCGTTGTTGATAATTACAAGAAGATGGACATCACCGTTTGTTCGGTTGGTGAAGTAAATGACCATCTTATGGGACTTATGCAAAATGGTAAAGTGAATCATATTTACCATTGGGCAAATCCATTCGTAAATAGAACCAATATCAATGCAACATATTCCATTGAACGTGATGGGTCATATGACTTTGTTATTCATACTAAACCAGATAATTTGGTTGGTGATTTGTATGAAGTGACAACGGGTGACGAAGATATCCTATTTGCAATCGCATCAGGTGCTCTGCCTATCTGTGGTATTGACCATCTTGGTTATGATGAAAATTCAACAAACCTAGCAGTAACGGCTGGTCTTACATTTGGTAAAGATACGAATCCTAAAAAAATTCGCCAAATGATTGAAGCTCATATGGTTCCTGTGACATTTAACGAAAAGTTTAATAGATGTCGTAGTATTGTTGAAAACCGCCTCGCAGCTTCACCTCTAATTGGGTCTCGATACTTTAGTCTAATGCTTAGTGATGAGCTACGTCAAGCACGTAACGTCCTAGCAGATGAATCTAAGGTAAAAGAAGAGTCTTTCCAAGAAGAGCAAGCAGCAAGACAAAGTGTCTCAGAAGCAACTAAAACGGCCTCTGTGGATACGCAATCTGACGATGATGATAAAGTCATTGCAGTTGACTTTGCCACAGGAGAAGTAAAATGAGTGCAAAAAGCGATAAAATAAAAGTTGTAGGTTTTTTCGGCCAATCAGGTGCCGGGAAAACTACTATTATCCGTAACGTAAAGAGTCCCATTAATGGGAGCCTTGTTATGCAAAACACTGGAATTATTCGTTACCTATTTCAACGAAATGATAACTATACAAGTCCAGTTGAACTTCTTCAGAAATATGAAGAAGAGTTAAAAACTATGAAGCCAATTGAGAAGTCAAATAAGATTGATGAGATTTACGAAAAATATATTCGTTCACAGTTTCAGTTACTTAATGATTTCAGTACTGAAGTATATCTTGGAGTCCGTGATGACAACTATACTAAAGAAAGCTTCCTTTTGATTGATAGAAGTCCTATCGACTTTTATACACTGACCGTATGTGGTGTTAATTACTTAAAAGAAAAACTTGGTAAGAAACACAACGCAAACTGTCAGAAATTAATTGAGTTAGTACGTAAAACCGCGGAAAATAACACACGTAACTTCTTCGACGTTATCATGGTGACTAAGCCATGGAAAGCCGAAGGTGGACGTGAATTCAGAGATGGCGTTCGTGACCAATACCTTGGTGAGCATTATGCTGGTGAAAACTGGTATGACTGTGCGAATGACATTAATCTTGAAGGTATTCCGCAATTCACTATCAAGGAAGAGATAACTGACCTCTTCGAGCGAGCTGAAGTAGTGGAGATGTACTTAAAGGAAGTATAGTAATATGCCAAAGCAAAAAAAAACAGGTCTTAAGCAAACGCTTACACCTGAAGAAATCCAATCAATGAAGACAGGTTCCGTGGGACCTGCTCTTTCTGATGCCCTTCCAATGGAAGACCCTGCGCCTGTAACTACACCTGTAGCAACTGCACCATCGTTAAGTCCTGAAGAAGCTGCACTTATTATGCAGGCTCGTCAGGCTCAGACTAAAATGAGTTCAGTTGGTGCTATTGATACAGGCCCTCAAACGACTCAGTCACATATGCCACCACCTGATGATACATTCCTTGAAATTAATGGAATGCCATCTGCTGGAGCTTTCTATCCTACGCAAGCATATGGACAACCATTGCGTGTACAGGATTTGCTTCTAATACAATCAGTTGATGAGCGAAATATTACTGGCCGATTCGACCAGATTTTCAATCGTCGTCTATGGGGTATTAGTCCGGGTGAGATACTTATCATCGATGAATTGTTTTTAGCTTTATGGTTAAGAGCAACTTCATTTGAAGGATATAACTTCCCTGCAATGCCATTTACATGTAATACGTGTAAATATGAAACTAAAGCAGATGAAGCATCATTCAACTGGCCTGATATTGCATGGGATGTTACTGACGTTGCCGAAAAGGTTAAGCTATATGAGAAGGGTTACTATGAAACTATCCTTCCTAAATCACAAATTCCTGTAAAAATATTCTTGCGTCGTCGTAAACATATGACAATAGTACAAGAGCTTATTAAAAAAGATTTCTGGGATTACGGTAAAGAACCAAGTAGTGAATACTATGAACTTCTGTTAATGTCTTCGATATTAGATATCGGCGCGAACGACTTACGACAAACAGCAGCATATATTCAGGAATTGCCTGCTATTGACTTTGTTACTCTCATCAAAGAGATAAACAAATCATCAATGGAAGCAACGCCTATTATATCTACTAAATGTCCGCAATGTCAGGAGACCAATCCTGTAACGGGGTATCCCTTTCGCCCTGATATATATCTTCCCACAGATACCTGATAATGAGGTTCGTGAAGCAAAGATTATGATTTCAATCAATAGTTCCAATACGATTGCTGATTGTGATGCATTGTTTCTACCGGACTTTGTTAAACTGGATAAGATGGTTGCGAAGCGAGAACAACAGAAAAAAGACAATTTAGAGTATATGTATGAGAATATGAATACTTTATAACATAAAAATCCCCTCTTGGGGATTTTTGTGGTTTTGTACTCTGACTATGATTATAAACTATTAATACTGGAAACCTATGTGTGTGAATAAATATGGCTGATGATAATAATTTGAATGAATTGCAAGACTTGATGCGTCAAGTTGCAACGAGCACTAAAAGTATGGCTGATAGCCTACAAAAACAATCTTCTCTACAAGAGAAGTTAGTGTTAAATAATAATGCCAAAGAAGAAGCCAAAAAAGCCGAAGAGTACCACAAAGAACAACAGAAGAAGTTATTTAAGTTAGGTGAGTTTGGTGAAGAACAAAAAGCAGTCGATGAGCAATCATTAGATGTGCTTAAGAATATGCTCAAGACCCAAGAGGAATCTAACAAACAGAGCGCGAGTACTACTGAGTATCTACAGACATTAGCTAAGCTAACCAAGCAAAATAAAGACGAACTTATTAATTTAACGAATGCGAATGTTAAAAGTAAGGGCTTCCTTGGTGGCACTGCAACTACTCTATCAAAAATACGTGATGTATCCGATAAAGCAAACATGCAGACTGGTCTAAGTGGTATCGGTAGTGCAGCAGGCTTAGGTGCATCGTTAATAAAAATTGGTAAAATGGGCGCATCTGGTGTAGGTGATTTAGCCACTAGAGGTAGACGAAAACGAATTGCCAATGGCACACAAGATATCAATGATTTTAAAGTTGGGATGAGTGCCGAAAAATTTGAATTAGAGCAAGCCGAAAAATCAGGTGATAAAGACCGCATAAAAAAGGCACAGGGTCGAATTAAAGATTCCCAAGGTATACTAAAAGAAAAGGGTACTACCCTTAGTAAAGACCTTACATCTGAATACATGCGACAGCAGAGAAAATCAAATCCAAATGCATTAAAGGGAATGGATTCCAAAACATTGGATTTAATCCGTAAACAACAAGAGTCTAATATACTCTCGTCCGTTATGGGTGATTCCAAAGGTCTTGTTGGGAATATTGATAAGAAGGGTAATTCAGAAAAAAATGGTGGTTATAGTAGCCCAGAAGCTACACAAAAAGCCAAAATGATGAGTGAGTCACGTAAGTCATTAAGTGGTAGTAAAGGTGGCATACAGGCAAAGTTCCAAGCAGGTGAAGCCCAAGAACGCCAAAATGAAAAATTAGGTGGCCTTATATTAGATACTGGTATTTCTCCATCATCATCACCATCAACGTATGGTGAATATGTAGCATCAACTCATAGTGAGTTAGTTAATCTTAATACAGGTCTAGGTAAATTACTAGAAGGTCAAACTGAAGTCGCTAAAGAGAAAAAAGGCGGTGGTAAAAGTTGGTTTGGTAAAATGCTTTCTGGAATTCTTGGTGGAATTGCAACGATGTCTAAAAAACTATGGGGCGGAATCAAGACAGGTGCAAAATTTATTGGAAGTAATTTAATGAAGGGTGTAAAATTCCTCGGTTCTAAGATAATGAAAGGGATTAGATTCCTTGGACCTCAACTACTTAAGGGTGTGAAGTTTTTAGGTAGTAATGTAATGAAGGGTATTAGCCGTATAGGGCCTATGTTAATGAAGGGACTTAGATTTGTCGGTCCTATGTTATTAAGAGGTGTTATGTCGCTTGGTCCTTTACTTGCAAGCGTAGGTACTACATTAGTAAGTACACTAACTACAGCAGTGGGTGGACTTCTAAGTGCAGGTGCAGCCGGAATTGCTACTGCAGTGGGTGGTGTAATAGCCGCTGCTTTAGGTGGACTGGCAATTGGTGATTGGATTGCCGATAAATTAGGATTTGATGATGGGTTACGTGTAACTGATTTAGTCGCAGGTGGGAAAAGTTTACTTACAGGTGATGGATTTTCAAAGGGACTAGAAGATAACCAAATCGAGCGAATGAATGAAAAACGTGCAGAGGAAAGTGGTGTTAAAAACATTGAAGCTAATCAAGGTGGTAAACCATTATTGAAAAGTACAGAAACTGCAAAGACTTCTGAAAAAGCTGCCATGTTAAGTAAATCAACATTCACACCATCTGCTACAGCCACCGCAATGTCTCAAATAGATTCAAATAAAATTACTGAATTTCAGATGTTGGCTAAAATGATTGCATATGAAAATGTGAAATCAATGAGCAGTACAGCATATCAAGAAACTATTAAACGTGAGCTTCAATTCGCTGCACGTCAAAATGCAGATGCATTCAAATAAGGATAACTAATGGCTGATGACAATAAACACGGCAGAAATCTAGAGGGAAGGGAGTTACGTACTCAGGCCCCTAAACCAAATATTATCCGTATTGAATTACTTGATGGTTCTGCACGTACAAGATATCTAGGTACTATTCAGGCGGCCTTTGATAATACTGTTAAAAAAGCAGTATATGATAACTTTGCACCCAAGTCCGAAAGTGTATTCTATGGATTCCTAAAAAATCAGGGAATTCAAGGATTGAACCTTAATGCAGACTGGAGTGGTACTGGTGGCTCAGGTGGTCTTCTAGGAGACCTTCGTTCAAGTTTAAAAGCAGGTTCAGGTACTAGTTTAATTGGTGAAGTGGCCAGTGCTGCAAGTAGTGCAATTGACGTTGCATCCGCCATAGAAAAGGCAGCTAAGTCATTTGGTGGATTCGATTCCAACTTAACTGGTAGTAGCTCAATTAAGCAAGTGAAGGGTGTTGATATGGGAGACTTAAGTGTCTCGTGTGGCTGGTACTTACCTGAACAGTTGAGTTTAGCCTCAGCATCCCTACGAATTTTAACTCGAATGGTATACCCCCGACAAGTAGCCGATGAAGTACTTGAGCAATTTGCTCGAGATACTGCAGATGTCATCACAGGTAAATCAAATGAACTTGATGAGGTACAGCGACAACAGAATGGACTGGCACCGGCAGTTGATGATGGAACTCAAGAACTTATTAAAGAAACTGATGGTGGTATCGTACAACAAACCGCAAGAGGCGTTGCAGGTGGTATCGCTCGTGGTTACACAGGATTTAATTCATTGGTTGGTCGTAATCTTACTGTAGACCCATTACCTGTTAGAATTAGTGTAGGTCATTATATTGATTTAGAACCTTTAGTTATTACTGGAATCGACATAAGTTTTAGTAGAGAACAATGGGTATCACCTAATGGTCGACATCTTCCTATTTTTTGTGATGTTGATATTAAATTTAGTTCTTGGCTTAACCCTGCTCCTAAGCTTGAGTTCATGCAATTACTAGGTACTGAAATGTTCGGACTTGATGCTCACCAAGAAGCGGTCATCGCAAACATTGAAGCATCTAGAAAACGTGAAGCGGCTGCGGCTTCAGTTGCAGCTGAGGCAGAGGCAAATCAACAATCAATTATCAAAAAATCGGCTACTACGTTTAGTACTGGTGTTGAATCTGCTGGTAATGCGGCTCGATATAGTACACAATACGGAGGCCGTTCCTTTTAATTAGGTAGGATATGATATGAGTAATTACCCAAGAATAAAAGAGTTTGACTTTGACATTGAAAAAAGTGTTACTGTACTCGCATGGCAAATAGGTAGACTAGATTTAGTGGCACTTGATTTATATGGTGACACTAGATTTTATAAAGCACTCGCTGCTGCAAATCAGATTAGAGTACGTGGTGGATATCGCGTAGGAATTCGCCCTAATGATGAAGCTATTGCATCTGAATTAGAACGAAAGGGAGTTCCATTAGAGGATATCCCGGATATGGTTAATGAGAAGATATTAAATAGCCGTCCTAATAATCTTGACTGGGATACCTATAATAACATAACTTATGGTTATGTCAGTGACGCATATGGTAACAAATTATTATATGTACCTTCATTTGAAAGCGCTGACGCGTATTTACAGAAATATGAATACATTAACCCGGATAGCAACGAAGGAAACAACTAATGGCTCTTGTACGTTCCGATGCAGGTAGTAATCTAGGCTTACTTATTGTAACAGATGAATTAGCATTCACTCATGCGAATGTATCTCATTTTAAATTTGTAAATGCTTTAAATAGTAGACCTGTTTGCGACCTTAGTGTAGTAGATAACCAAAGTTCTATGATGCGAAATCGCTCATTAGGTTTACTTGGTATCTACTTTACAAATACCACTGATGATATTCAGAAA
>Ga0255047_10002546_pt1 | contig 11979 bp, 2 predicted proteins | sample JV7_2_1_MG_FD_183640 | JGI IMG/M metagenome (GOLD analysis project Ga0255047, IMG submission 183640) | Seawater microbial communities from Jervis Inlet, British Columbia, Canada - JV7_2_1 | ecosystem: Environmental > Aquatic > Marine > Inlet | place: Canada: British Columbia | collected 2016-10-06
CTTCATCTTTTTTACCTACTTGCCTTACACTAAAAGGTTTGAGCCTTTCAGAAGTTTCCTCATCCAAAGAACCATCATCTCTGGATTTTAATAAATCTCTATAAGCAAGATAGCTTAATTGTTGAGTAATGCCGCCTGGCCCGGAAGTTTGGTTTCCTAAGCCCATTTCCTTAAAAAGTTTTTCTAACTCAGGATCTGTTCCTAATGCCCTATCTCCAGTTTGGTCATAGTCAGATATCTTTTTTCCACCAGCTAATTCATGTGCATATGCTCCAAGATTTCTTTTTTGCATCATCAAAAAATATTTTATTATATCTCTATCTGATAAATCTCTTAATTTTTGCTTTTCACTTTTAGTTACATTTCTACCAAAGTAATCACCCTTCTCTATACCTTCTTTAAACTTTTTAATTAATGCTTGTGATGCAGCGGAGTTTGGATCCCCAAATGTTTCTTCTGTTTTTTCATAGGTTTTTTTAAGCTCTTCATTATCTCCAAAGATTTTTTTATCACTATCAAACTCTTCATCCCATTTTCTATTTGGCTGATAAGCAAAAGGATAGTCATCAGTAACATCAGATGGTCTAAATTCTCCATCTGGTGGAACTACTCTTGCAGTTGCTAATTCCCTTTCAGGCTTCTGAGTAGTTTGAGGTGCAGTTTGAGGTGTAGTTTGAGGGTCTACTTCTGGCTCTATAAATTCATCTGTAGGGTGTTCTATTTGCTCATTAGTTTTTTCTCTTATTCTTTCTCTTTTTGCTTCCTTTGCCAAGTCATCTGTCCATGCTTTCCCTTTCTTAAGATTATAAGCTTTAAGAAGTTCATCATCTTTCCATGACTTAATATTAGGGTAATCACTCTGAGATATAGCAAGGGCAATCTCTTTTAAGTTTTTATATGTATTACCTTCGGTCCACCATCCATCCCCTCCTTTGCCTTCAGCATTTGTATTATATCCTCTTTTTTTAAGTTCTTTTAATGCATTATCATAAAACACTTTATTATGTTTCTTAACTAACTCTTCCTTTCTCTTTGTTGTTCTTGCTATCTCATACTGTCCTTCTATGTTTGAATCAGTCCACTTATCATCTAAAGGATACCCAAGTCTTTGATTTTCGTAAACCATTTCTTCTGCTACATCTTCTAAATCTTCATAGATTACCCCATAAGGATTCCTTCCTTGAGAATCTAAAGAATATCCTCTTGATAAAAGTTCTTTTAACATTTTATCTTTATATGAATTAAATTTAGGATGTCTTAGTTTTGTTTTTTTAAGTATGTCTTGATCAGATATTAGTGTATTATAATTGCTTGATGAAGCTTTATCTGCTACAATACCATATAATTCATTGTTTATTTGTTCTTCTGTATATCCTCTACTAAGAAGATTACTTTTTATAGCATTTATTCTTTCAGTATATTGTCTATTTTGTTCATCTGTTCTATTATCTTGAGGTAATGTTTCTATCCCTCCTTGAGCCATAGGCATATCATATGGATTAGACTCTCCCATATCTTGAATCTCATAACCCATCTGTGCCATCTGCTGTGTATTCATATCAGGAGGTGGAGGCATCATACCTTGACCTTGAGGTGGCATTCCTTGAGGAGGCATACCTTGTTGCATACCTTGCATCTGTTGCATCTCAGGAGGCATCTGCATACCTTGGTCTTGTGCAGGAGGTAACATCCCTTGTTGTTGGGCTTCTTCTTGTTGTCCTTGTTTTTGCTGGTCTACCTGTGCCATATATTGTTGTAGGGCAGCAATCTGCATCTGTTGTTCTGGTGGCAAAGAACTTATAAACTTCTCCTCTGCTTTTTGTTTGTTTATATTTTCCACTTCTTGCATGTAAGCAATAGGGTCTTGACCTTGCTCTACAAGGAAAGGAAATGAAGAAACCGGGACACCATCTTCAAAATCTTTTTTAGACTCTTGTAAAAATGCAAGCTTTGACAACTGCATCTTATTCTTTTCTAACATAAGATCAGCAGTGTTTGCCTGTATCTCATCTGCGTATGGATCCTTTAAAGATGCATAGAATTCATTAATGCTAAACTTCTTTGATATTTTTGCAGGTGTTTGTTTCTTCTTAGATGTTACACCCATCTGCTCCATCTCTTCTTTTGTAAATTTCATTTTATTGAAATCTGAATAAACAAAAGATTGCTCTGGTAGGAATAAAGGTGTTCCACCTCTGGCATGTCGCTTGCCTTGGATGTCATACAAACCAAACTTGCCATCACCATTAAGGTCTGTAAGTACAGTCTCTCCTCTTTCAGCTTCTATGTTTGCTTCATCCTTAGGGACGGGAGCCATAGAGTACTTAACATTTTCTACATCATCTGCAATATGGTCTTTAGGTCCAGTAACTAAACCATAGTTATGTTGGTCACCAGTAGAACCGCCAGATTGTTTTACTTCTACAACCTGTCCATTTCTTACTTCAAACCCATCAGGTAAATCATTAAATTTTATTTTCATAATATATCAAATTTTGCTCCATTAGTTGCTTGTAATCTTTTTAACACTTCTGTAGATATGTTAGCTACTTGCCCACCTGTTCTTTTTCTTAACTGCCTTTTCTTTTGACTAAATGGGTTAATCTGCCCACCTGGTTGTTTTATGCGTTCAGCCACTGTGGATTTTATATCTGGGTAAAACTTATCTAACCATGGCATTTTGTCTTCTTGTCTTAATCCAATAAACTCACGCAATTTATTTGGGTCTGTAATAAGCTGCTCTCTAGGCACACGTTTGCCATCTTGATACATTGCTATAAATTCTCCAATACGTGGGTCGCCATATAATTCAGGTTCTACTAAATATTTTTTATTGTCTATGTTTCCTTGCTCAAGTCTATAACTAGCATCTCCAAGCATCTTTTGTTTATGTAATTTTTGAGCGTTATTATATATAGTTTGCCAATAATTTCCATAACCAGCTTTTTCTTCTGGTCCAGAGTATGGAAATAATTCACCTTTTTTTTGATATTTAGGTAATTCTACACCAGTCTTAGCTCTTATCTTACTTTGTTCTGTAAACCACTCATTTAATAACTTATTTTGATTTTTTGAACCCCTATAATCTTCATTAGGGAAATTTGCTTCATACCATCCTTTTCTCTTTTCAAACGAAGGATCCATACCCATCTCTACCATTCTATCTACTACAGACCTTTTTGAGTCAGGAGTTGTTCTTGCTTTAATAGTTTTTACATCTTGAGGTTGATGACCAAATTTCATTTCAACCTGAGGTTCTGGATAATATGGATTCCAAGACGTACCGTCAGCTATAGGATCTAATCCTTGCCATTCTTTTGTTTGTTTTATTGTATCACTTAAAGGGTCTGTTCCTTTGTAATATGCAGGCTGTACTCCTGATGCTTGTATTTCTTTTATAAAATCTAAATCTGCTTGTGATGCCTTACCGGATTCTTTAAAATGATCTAAATCAAAATGCACTCCACTCTTTCCACTTCCCAGTTTTTCTATATATCTTTTTTCACTAAAATCAGCTTGAGGGTTTCTAAATGAACCCACCATAGGAAACGCCTCCATTTGTTTTAATGTAAGATTATGCATTTTTGTGCTATCTTGATTAGCTTTATATTTTTCTTCATCCAATGTATAAACTACAGGCTTTTCCTTTTTGGTGTTATCAAATAAAGGTGGTATACCAATTTGTGCTTTATATAATTCCGCACCTTTTTGTGCCATATATTCTGTTTGATGGTCTGGCTGTAAAATTCCTTCCTGTTGATATGTCCAAAAACCTTTTTCTGGATTATCTATTCCATGGATGCCATCAGCTGATTGATGTGTTATATCACCAAGCTGTTTGTCATTATCTATACTTTTTAAAAACTTATTTACATTTCCAGTTATATTAACTGAAGCTTCAGCTACATCTCCAAATTTACCTAAACCTTTTCTGAAGTCACCCCAACCTTTATTTGTTATTGTTGCTGTAGGTGCACAATTAGGGCCTGTGCACGGAGAGTTATAATTAGTAATACCATCTTTATCTGGATCTCCAGAATTTGATATGTCAAAGTTTGGCTGCTTACCCATGCTCCCTTTATTGACTAAATTGGAGCCTGATAAATCTTGTGAAAAATCTAAATAGTTTCCTACCTGTTCGTCACTATATTCATTTTTTGGTTCAGGTGGTACAAAATTATAGGTAGTAGGCTTAATCTGAGGATTTCCATCTGGTTCAATTCCAAAAGCATTCTCAGCGCTTGCTAAATATTTTTGATATGCAGCATCTACTTCATCTGGAGAACTTAAACTATATGCAGGATTGTTAATCACCCATTGATCTTGAGTTAAAAGCTCTTGTCCTGTTTGAGCATAGTATGTATTATGTGTTCCACCGCCAAGTTGTTTACTTTTGTTACTGCCCCATATCCAAGTTTTCTTATTGTCCCATCCATAATCAGGAGTGTTTCTTGACCCAGGGTGAGCTCCTTCCCAATAACTTCCATTCCAATAAGGTTTACGCTGAGCATTACCATATTCAATATTAGGAATCTGTTGTTTAACCCAATCTAAAGTTGCTCCCCTTCTATTATATAGATCATTCATAGCATTATCTTGAGTTGTATTAAATTTCTTCTTGCCTAACATTATATCATAATCTGTTGGCCCTACTTGATATGTAGGCATCCCATACTGATCCATACCTAATTTTGTTCCTCTGGGCATATTGCCTCTATACTTATTATACATATAATCTACTATGGCTTGAGATTGGTCATAATCTAATCCTTGAAAGTCATTAATAGGCACACTCCTTTTCATGTAGTTTGCACCAAACTTCTTTTTCATTCCTTTTTTGATCTGCTTATCTGTAGAATAAGGATCTGCAAAACTACTAACATACCCCATTTTAGGGTCATAGGACATTCTTGACCTTCTTAACATTTCTTCTTTTAACTGTTCATTTGTTCTTAGCTCCTTATTTTCTGTTGCTGACCTATATAGCTCTTTAATATTTGTTGCATAGTCATCAATGTCTACACCTTCAGGAACATTTGCTTTGTAGTTATAAAGGTGTTCTTTATTATCATTCCAGGTTTTTGTTTTATCTATGAAATCCATAAGATTTGAACCTATGTTTTTCATGGCATCCATTGCTGAGTAGCTTTCCTTTTGCATAGGAAGATATCTTGCTTCCGGGGCTTGATACATTTGGTTTTGATTGATACTCCCATGTCTGCCTGCCTGTCTCATCCAATCTCTAAAACCCATACCTTGTTTTGCTTTAGGTATGTCATATATAGGAGAGTGCATTTCTTTCCCTTTTTTAGCAGTAACACCTTCCTGTTGCATCTGCTGCATATTTTCTTGTTGCATCTGTGGCTGCTCAACAGCTTGTTGCTGTTGTGGCTGCTGCTGTGTTTCTCGCTTTACTTCTGAACTCTCTTCATCTGTTGGTAAAGAATTAAATATCTGCTTTATATCTTCTTCTTTGTATCCTATTTGTAAAAGAGCCTGAGCTATTTCCTGGGGGTTGTTACCTTCTGAAACTAAATCAGCTACAGATTGCTGTACAGGAATATTTTGATTTTGTATTTTATCCTGTAATTCACTCAATAAATACTCAAGATTATTTCTAACCTCAGGAGCTCCACCTTGCTGTAAACTTTTTTTGTTTGCCATTGTAACGGTTGTTTGTGTATAATTAATATACAAAATTTATATTAAAGTTACTAACTTTTATTTATTTCCTATAACATGAGTCATTATAAAATTAGCAGGAGACATGTCTTGTTGCTTAGCTTGTGTATAGTACATTCTGTTTAGTTTGTCATATACTTGTTTAGCTTCTTCTTCTGACACCTCATCAAATACACCATTAATATAGTTTTGATATATCTCAAATTGTTTGTTATCTGTAGAGCCGCCATCTTGTGCTTTGATTCTACCACCACGACGATACTTTTGTCGCATGCCTTCATTAGTATTATTTTCAAAAGTATTAGACATCAAACCTGCTGCTCCTATTGCAGGTGCTGCTGTATAAACACTTTCATTCCATAGTTTTACAAATTCTTTTACTTTATCTTTACGTATAGATTTAAAAAAGTTTTTATTAATTCCTTTTTTAGAACCAAACTTTTGGAAATTATAAAAATCTTCTACTGTTATTTTATCAAAAACAGAATTTGTAATTCCTTCTTTTACAAAATGGTTTTTTAGATTTGTAAAAGCATATGCATCTACTTCCCAAGGGTTTCTATAGTAATCTGATTTTGTTTGAGGGTTATTAGTAAATGATTTCTTTTCAAGCATGTCTGCTAAAAACGGATCACCTGCTTCATCAGCTGATTTAGGAGTATGTATTAAATCTGAGTATTGTGTATAATATGGATTTTTAGTATAAAAATCATCCCCTTCATTTGCGAAAGTATAATGATGTTTTATTTCATGAGGTAAAATTCTAGGAATACTTCCCCTTGTGGCATCATCAAATAAAAATACACCTCTATTATCAATACCGGATTTTGGACCTAAACCAAAAAACTCATGTAACCCTGTTTTATATTTTAATTCAGGTGGTAACTGACCAGAGTACCCTCCAGCTCCAGTTTCAGGATTTTCTATTACATGTGTATTAAACGGTAATTTATCAGAGTTAACATTTTTATTATAATCAAGCCATTGCTTTTTTAAGGCATCTAAACCTTCAACATATTTTGTCCCTTCCTTATCATCTAAAGCTTTTGCTCTTGCATAGTTTTCTTTTGATGTAGCAAGTTTATAATATTTTATTGCTTCTTCTCTTATATCTTCTCTGAGTCCTGGACGATCATTAGTCCAATCCATTGCTCTTCTATTGAAAGCCTTTGAATTTTTAACATTTTTTAATAAATTCTTCCCTTCACCAATTAGATTAGTACCAAAATAAGGAATAGGCAATAAATCAAGTGCCGCCATTCCTGTATTTCCAGCAGCATCTAAATATCTTCCGTCTTTAGTTGCTTGTACTGCTCCCGGTATTGAATGTGTTTTTGCATCATATACACCATATCCTGTTAATCCTGCTTGTACATATGGATTTGCTAACACAGCTGGACCTAATGTACCTGCTGTTGCAATAGCTGCTGGCGCATACCATAAAGGGTTTTTATATAAATTTTCTAAATCTTTAAATCTATCAGCATGAGATATTGCGCCCATTTCTTCTTCTGTTATATCAGAAGGTTTTTTAGCTAATGGGTTATCAGCATATATTCTAGCTTGTTGAGCACCTTTTTTAGATCTTGCGCTAGTTAATGGATCTACAGATACAGGTGTTTGCAATTTTGTAAGAGCTCCTGTTGATGGATTATATGCATGAGTTCCTTCATATACTTTCTTTTTTACATAATCACTATATTTTATTTTCCCATTTGAGCCAGGCAGTACAGCACTTCTATCAAAAAAGTCAGGATCATCTTTGTATGATATATCTTCATTAATGAATTTTCTATTTCTTATATCATCTTCTCTTTTTAATTGTGCTCTTAAAACAGCTTGTTCTTTTTTATTTTGCGCACTTATTTCTTTAAAGTCTTCTAATTTTTGAGCTAATTTAGGATCTCTATAATCAATTGGTGTATTACCAAGAACTCTTTGACCATATATATCAGGATTAAGTGTTTTTTGGTTAACACTACCTTTAAGTTGATAACTTGGTAAACTACCACCTTTCTGATAAGTCTCTCTATAGAACTGCTGTTCTTGAGGATTGAGAGAAGCCCAACCTTTAGTTGTATATTTCTTAACTAATCTCTGGAATTCACCACCTTCTTGTTTTGTTCTTAAGTTATCTATACCTGTTACACCTCTACTAATACCTCTGCTTTCTTTAGGTTCTATCCTTTGGCCTGTTTTTGGATCATAATACATTCTTCCATAAAAATCATAAGGATTTCCTACAAACTTTTCTATAGGTATCTTCATACCCATAACGGAAGGTGCAAAATCTACTTTATCATAATATGATATATAATGTCCTTTGTCATCTTTCCCCTTAGATAGGGTGTAATCTTTTAAAGTAAACCCACCATCAGCAGAATCTTTTATTAATTTATTTGTTCCAACTTTAACTTTTGCTTCTAACATTCCTTGTTTATCAGCTGTTTCCCATATATCATCATCTTGATTAAATTGCATGTATTCTATATCTTCACCCGTACTTTTTGTAGGCCTATATTTTGAAGGTGTAAATGTATTGTATTTATGTTTTTTATTTAGGTAGTAATTCCAATGATCATCTGATGCTTCTTTTACATACTTACCATACGAATTTAATTTACCCGTTTCTGGATCTCTCCATCTTTCCATCTTGTCAAAATCTTCAAAAGATGTTTGTTTTCCATTCCAAGTAAAGGGTAATCTTTTTCCTGCTTGAAATTCTTTTAGAGCATGTTTCCAATCATAACCTATAGGAGTAACAGTTCTATATAAACGTTCATTTAAAGTTTCAGGTTTTTCTATTTTACTACCTTGAGCACTTGATGTTTCTGTTTGTATGCCCCCCCAACTAAGCCCTGTCTGAGCTCTCCTTAAAGGTGTTTCATAAACCATGCTACCAGGAAAATGATGTTCTTCTTCTGGATACATTATCTTTTCATTACCTAAGTTGTCTACACCCTTTACAGCAAAGTCTACCCCTCCCATAGTTATAGGTGTACCACTTGGGTCACCCATAATTATATTATTTGGCTTATTCACATCAGGACTATTTCTTTTATAACCTTCTGTAGAAATATTACCTCCGTATTGAGCCCTTATAGGATTCTTTTTATATTCTTTTAATCTCTTTATCAGCTCTTCATTGTCTTCTGCTGTTCTTTTATAATCTGGCATACCAAGCATCTTAGCCCACATGTCTCTACTTTCTGGAGAAGGATCCATTCCTTCCATCTTCATATAGTCATGTATTCTATATGTTGGTTGTGGTGTTTCTAAATATTTTTTAAAATTTTCATTTGATAATAAAGTTGTGGCTTTATCTTTTTCTGTAACTGGATATTTGGGTCTTTCATACATGGGGTTTACAACAGCTCCAGTTAAACCTTGTGTTCTGTCTAGCCAAATATCATAAGGTCTTATTGTAGGGTGATGACCAATATCAGATGAATGAGAAAAATACTGAGGATCTTCAGTCTCAATCCAATCATCTTGAATACCAAACTTTTTATACTTTTTAAAAAGCTCTACATTTGATTTAATTTTACTTATTAATTTTTGCTGACCTTTTTCAGCTTTTTCAGTACGGTAGTATCCATCTTTTAACATACTGGCATGACGTTTTTCCGTCTTTTTTAAAAGTTCAATATGTTTTTGTATGTATTCATCAATTGTATAATTATTTTTTAATACTTTTGGTTTTCCCCCTGTTATTCCCCAGGGATCCTCTTTTTTAAAATTATCTAATAAAGGGTCTTTTGAATGCCATTTTTTAAATGTAGGATTTACATCTTCTAAAGTTATTTTTCTTTCCTTCCAATTACCTGCAATGTATTCCTTAATAGGATCACCAACTTTTAAATCAGCCTTTCTTTGCGCATGGTCCATTTGAGCAATCATTGAATTATATAATGCTGCACTATCTGCATATGTCCTTGGACCCTCAATTCCTTTTTGAGCTTTAGGAACATGATACATATCCTGTGAGAACACACCTGTTACATATGTGAATTGTTCATGTGGTCCACCTGGTAAACCTCTGCTCTCTTTTTTTCTGTTGGTTCTTTTCATTACCTCATTGATAAGTTTAACTTAGTGTTGTTTAATTTAAGAAGCATCTTCCTATCTCCTGAAAGTGTTCTTCGTAGGATAACCTTATTAAAGTAGTGTCTAAACTTTTTACGTTGGTCACTGGACTTTTGATACAGTAAATTATTAAAGTTTAAATCTTTTATGTATCCATTTAATTCTGTCACAAATATATTTTCTCCTGCATTAGCAAAAGGTGGGATACCGGGTTGTGGTACATATTGTGATGTAAACTCTCCTCTGTCTCTGGTTATGTCCCAAAATTGATTGAATCTATACTTCTGCTCTTCTTTAGAATAGAGTATCTGTATATCCTGTGCTCCAATAATTGGATATATAATCATATTAAGCGGGTCTTCCTTAGGGTGTGGCACTAGAGTAAGTAAGCCAGAAACCTGCTCTGAGTTATATATTATAGCTTTATCAAAGTTAAAATCCAGGTCATGCCATCTGTCATCTCCACATTCATTATGCAAACCTCCGTTATATACATATGCTTCCATTTGATATTCAAAGCTTCTTATAGTAGTAACCATTTGCCCCGTGTTTTCTACAAGCTCTATTTCCCAAGAGTAATCCAAGCCATAATAATTAGCATAAAGATCACACCTGTAATTATGTCTCCACAAAGTTCCCCTTTCAAAACTTGGAGGCACCTGTAATAAAGCTTCGTATTCACAGCTAATTAAATCAGGTGGGATTATAAATGATGGATCTCCAACATCATATACAAGAGTAGGCAAAGATTCACAACCAGGACCAGTTTGATTTAATGTAGCATTTGGTAATGATGAAGGGGGGCAGCCACATTCTATTTTTCTACAAATTGCAGGGATGGATGTAACAGATGGTTCTGATGTTGGTCCAGAATCACAATTGTATTGAGTATCACATAAAACATCTTGAGTCAAAGTAAAGAAGCCAGTACTTATACTTTGAACAATACTTACACTATTTTCTCTAACACATGGTATTGTTACAGTTTGTCCTTTTTGAACAACCTGAGTTTCATAACTTCCTGTAATACATACTTGATAAAGAATATCATATTGATCTAAGGGTGCAGTATCAAGTATGGTTAAAGTATAGTCATAACAATTACAAGCATCAACTGTATTTGTAGGGTTGTTACAAATCTGTTTCATTAAGTTTACAACATCAATAACATTTTGATTATAATCTAATGGATATGTTATGTCATCCATTTGGAATAGATGATCGTTATTACTATACAATGGGCTTAACCACCCTCCTGGAGCAACAGAAGAATTACCTGCGTCATTCCACGGAATATAAGAAAGCATACTATATAAATAATCATCTGTTGACCAACTTGTAAATACTTGATTTTGTGATATGTTTTTATTTGCTATGTTATTTATATCCCAGCATTCCGGATAACCAAAAGGAAATCCATTAGCTTGAGCTCCAGCATTCCACGTGTTCACAACACCTGTAACATGAAAAACAAAAGCTCTATAATTAGGATTTCCAACTCTATCTCCTAATTGTGAATTACTACCTCTTAAATTTATTACATTATCAATAGAATATTTTTGGCCATAATCTACACCCCAGGCTGAACCAACTCCAGATATATCTCCTATCCAATTAGCATAAAGCCAACTTTTAAATCCACTAGCAATAGCTGAAGCATTATTGCTTCCCATATATGTATTTCCTCCAAAGTCAAAGCGGTCTTTTAAACTTGCACCGTAATTTAAATCTACGGGAGGGCCTGCAAACACAGCTGGTTGACAGCCAGAAACTCCACCTTTTCTTGCATGCATAGTAATACCAACTTGCATATTTTGGTTATTAATAGCATTCTGTATATCACCGTTTTGCAAAAACTGTTCTATAAAGTTTGCCATTACATCTTTTTGACTTGGATTTTGAAAGCCAAATTCACTTGTACTATCATCTGCTTGAACAACAAATACTAAATCTATAGGACATTCTAATGACTGCTCTTCAATTACTGGTGTTCCATTACCTGGCCCTCCAGTATTTGTTAATATGTTTGTTTCACAATCTCCTGTAGGTTGAGTCCATATAACTTGATTATTTGGAAGAACCTCAGGGAATACTAATGTATATCCAGGTAAGCAATCACACTCTAAAGAACAAAGATCTGTTATTAAAGAACCAACTACTATATCTACATCATTATTAGAAACTTGTAACTGGAATAAAAAATTTGAATTC
>Ga0255047_10002547_pt1 | contig 11976 bp, 13 predicted proteins | sample JV7_2_1_MG_FD_183640 | JGI IMG/M metagenome (GOLD analysis project Ga0255047, IMG submission 183640) | Seawater microbial communities from Jervis Inlet, British Columbia, Canada - JV7_2_1 | ecosystem: Environmental > Aquatic > Marine > Inlet | place: Canada: British Columbia | collected 2016-10-06
GTCTCAATCTGGTCCCAAGTTGGTGGCTTCCCCGCTTTAACAGAAGAATGTAGGTTATTAGCTAACTCGTAGTTAGTAGTTCTAATCGTAGCACCCGCTCTGCCCAAAACTTTCTCTACACTAAGCAATGTATCGGCATCCGCCATCTTAGTCCAGCTGTCCTTCTCGTCCTGCTGATCTTGAGTCTGTGGATTAGATAAAGCGACTAGACGTTGCTGAGCGATTCCCTGAAGAGAGTCACGAGCGCCTGATGGACCCATCGGGTTATTTGGAAACACATTATCGTAAGCAGTATGAATATCATTTTGATATTGTTCCGCTGTAGCAAAGTCCCATCCCTGCTTTTGGGCGAGATCAAACTGCATCCCTTGATACTGGTCAAGCTTGAGCATCTTGCCTTTAACAACAAAATCTTCATTCTTACTGTAATTGACCCCTGTGAATCTAGGATTACTCTGAGCCTTTAAAACCTGTAGGATCTCCCGCTCATCATCGGTGTTTGCTTCATAGGAATCAAAGAAACTATTAAAGCTCTCCTGAGACTTCTCCTTGCCATAAAGGCTAGGATCTTGAGAAGCGGCTTCTTCGTGAGCTTGAGCAAACTGATTATAGCTGGCCGTAGCCATCTGCTTATAAAATTGATTAGACTTCTGTGTCTCAAGAGCATCAGCTCTATCAAGACTCTGCCCAAGCTGACCTACTGCTTGGCCTATTTTCTGTAGCCCACGCCCAGCGCCTCCGACATCACGTTTGTCGTATCCTATATTCTCTACTTGTCCTAATAATGGTGGCATAATTTGTTAGTAATCCATGGAAAAAGTGGGCTGTTTTCCTGAGTTGAAATTGTTTATAGTTCTGGCAAAAGGATCATCCATCGGGATACCTCCAGTAGAAGAAAATGCACCAGAAGAACTAGAAGCCGTCTTACTAAACGCACCACCATCAACAGCGCCCCCTATTCCGCCTATAGCAGAACTAGCGACACCGAAAAGGTAAGAGTTGTCGTTAGCTTGGGAAGTCAATTGACTTTCCCTAGCTTGGGAGGCTTGAGCCCCTGATTCAGCACGGATACCAATATTCTGGATATTTAGCTTAGTATCGTAAACTCTCTTAGCTCCTTTGTATTCGGTATCACGGGCTTGGTTCTCTAAGCCTATACGACCGATTCTTATCTGTCGCTCTCCTTGTAGGATCATTCCTCGGATGACATCCTTATTAATGCGGTGAGTCTTTGCCTTACCTACGCCTCCAGCTATATCTCTACGAGCATCGGTTTCTTTAAATCCAAATTGTTGACGAAGTAGACTTACGGAACGCTTAGTCTCTGCTTCCAATAAAGGAATCTCTTTCTGTAGTATCGCCTGATCACGTTTAGCGATCTTGAGGTTCATCTCACGATTACGCTTCTCAATCTCAGCGTTACGCTTAGCCTGCTTTTTCTGAGCACTGCCCTGAACCATTCCACCTACTACAGAAACCGCTGCTGCTCCAGCTGCGAACCAACTCATGACTGATCCTCCAGTTCTTTATTATGCTCAAGCCAAGTCTCGCTCTTTACGATAAGCTCAGACTCAAGTATATCTAAATCGGTCTCATCTGTAGGATGCACAGTAGTCCAAGTCATATCCTCTAGGATATGTAAAGTCTTACGGACACCAGCGAGAGAGGCAAAAGTAGCAGGAGCTTCTATAAATTGGGATTCCCCATCAACGATCACATAAGCTGATCCTTTAGAGACTATATTGAAATGTTCAGTTGTATGGGCATGACCTACGATCACAGAATCAGCAGGCATAAAGATCTCTCTCATATACACGCCCGGAGCAAAGTGATGCGTAACTGGGCAATCTATTTGCTCCAAGCCTAACATACTGGACTCTAAAGTTTCTACAGTATCAAGCATTACTTCTGGGTGGTTTTCATTTCAGGCATAATATCAACTATGTTTAGTGGATAACCCTGTGTTTGTCGAATAGTAAATTGTCCTGTGGTATTGTGCGGTCCGATAACGGCTGCCCTCTGATCACCACTGAAGAAGTCTGGAGATTCATCCATCTGATCAGTAGTTCCACGGAAAGAGTATAACTTGAGATCGCCACCTTTCGGTCCGATACTGAACCCTATGGAGTCCATAACTCTCAAATTGACATGATCTGTCCTTTTGATCTTACCCTGTGCTGTTCCATTGGCAGCACCAGAATCTAAAGGAAGAGGAATCATTTCACTGGTATAGGCTAAACCAACTTGAGCATAAGCCACATTGGAGGCCAAAGTAATCTGTCCAGACGCAACAACCTCGTTAGGCATTTGAGAGCCATCACCAACTACGCTTACAGTCTCACCTTCTAAATAAGTGAGCCCAGTGATAACTGATTGCACCTTCCTGATTGAGCCAGTTCCGTATGTCGGAGTAGCTGTCGAGGTTGCCGTAAATTCATCTCCATTAGTAGGACTGGCTGAGCCACCTACAGTAGAGTAGTCTCCTCCGGTATTATCAATTACTCGATAAGTGACCCCAGAAGTAACATTGCCAGAAGTGATAAGAGCGTTATTAGTAGTGGAACCGCAATCAACAAAAAACATACCTTCTTTGTCTTGCACTCCAGCTGGATAATAGTCTTCTTCAATAAATTCCACATATCGTACTGTTGCCCCATTAATAGTTCGTTTGACCAAAAGATATAATGTATCTGTAGTGCCGTCAGCGGAAGGAACCACAGCGACTGACTCAACAACCCCATGTTCAGTAGTGCCAAAAGAACCACCAAGTTTATGCCTACCCCATCCGAATACATTTTGTCTCCTGTTTATTGTCATTGAAGCTAACTGCCCATCTTGTCGAACTGTATGAACAACAGAGTTGGGAAGTTGCTGATAAACCATGTCTACAGCTTTTGTGCCTTCTCGTAGAATATGGCTTGATAAAATTGTTAAATCCTCACCGATTGTATTCTGAGCACTAGACTCTGTGCTGAAGGAGTAAATGAACTCTCTTAGCTTCTGGCCACCTCTCTGGAGGAACATAGTAGAGGATTCAATATTTACTGATCTCACATCTTGAGATCCAAAAGTAGACCGCCTTCTGGCGACAGTGTTGGTCGGAGCCATAGGAGCACCATCTGTAGTAGACATTACGAACTCTGCTCCGAGAGCTCCAACTCCCAGCATATTACCGCCTTCGAGCCAATGAATTGCATTTACCTTACTTGAAGGCAATGTGTAGGCAAAACCATTATCCGCAGCAACAGCAGCAAGTGTATATTCAGTAGGGGAGAAAAGCTCATAATCCTGTGCTTTGCTAAAGAATAAAGTATCAGGTTGAGATTCGGTATTCGCAAATACCAAACGCTCTTCAAAGAAGGCCACTTTCTGAGGGAACCCACTTGTGCTAGACCATGAGCCTAAACGCCAAAAGGAACTATCAGCAACTAATGCAAAAGAGGACTCTACTGTAACTATGACTACACTAGTGCTGGTAAATGTTGTGATCTTACCCCAGCCAATATCTCCATTAGCATCACGTAATCTAAAATGTCTGTCAAATAAGCCCGTTCCACCTGTGCCAGAAGTATCTGTAGCAGCAAAAGGTGCTCCTCCTGTTACAGTAACTGTCATTGCGCCACCAACTGTTTTAGTTCCAGTTAAGGCCACAGTAATACCTGTGTCAGTGTTCTCTGCAAAATAGGGTCCGTCCAGATTGTCCATCGTTGTGCATGTCCAAGAGGTATCACTAGCTCTGGTTATCTTTCGGACAGGATAACTGCCGTGACATACATATAAAATGGATGCTGATTGAGCCCAGTCAATATCTACTAGCTCATCGTCAGCCCAAGGAACATTAGATGTAACTGCGGACATAACCACACGAGCCTCCTCTTTATAAGGACGGAAGTGAGTATCACCAAAAGCCAAAACATATGCTTGCTCCGTAGAATATTCAAAAGGAACTAATCGCCCTGCATCAGCAGAAGTATCAACCTCTTCTATATAACGAGATCCAGATCTACGGAATAATGTTCCTTGTTCTAGGATATTGAAATTCTCACAAGTTTCTAGTGCATTACTATACTTGTCTAAATCGGGTCTTCCAGCTACAGGCTTAGAAACCTCACCAGCAGTGAAGTTTGTCTGTATTGGATTTGAGTCAGGCTGTCCTTGAGCCATTAAGAGTCAATCCCGATTCTTGCGTCTACAAAAGTATTTGCCTGCAAGGAGCGAGGGCCATCATTTCTAGCGTCAAGGGTCTTGGCTTTTTTAAGAGCCAGATTAAATTGCTGAAGCAACATTTGCTTACTCGTGTCTGACTGAGTGATTGGCATAACCAAGTCAGTAGCTAAATACAAAGCTACGGCTTCAGAGAAAGGAACGGATACCGCTGGCATATCAGCGGAAAGTAGTTTCCTTATGTAAATAAGATAGACTGTGCTCTCATCTGTTAAAAGTTTTCCTTCCTCTATAGCGAACCTATCTAAATAAGCTGTTCTTATGTCCAGATTTGGATCAGAAGAAGCAATGAATATACTAAGATAATCTGAAGGGAGAGTAAATTGATTGTCATAACCGAAAGCTGGGGTAGCTAAATCGGGGGCAAGAATAACACGGGTTCTGGCGAATCGCCAAGCGTGCATTGAAGTGACGTAATCTAATACTAGATTATATCTCAGTTTACAGGCAATCCCTGAAGGAGTGTCGTCATCTAGCGACAGGATAGTTTCCGCACCGAGCTTAGTCAGGGCGGAGTTGCAAATTGTTACATCATTAATCGTAGCCATAAAACCTTTAGTCGGGGGAGATTTTTAGTCTCCCCCTCAAGAGGTTTAGTCAACCACGTATTGAACGTAACCAGTGAAGGTCTTGTCTGCTGTAGGAGTAGTGACCGTAACAAAGGTCGCTCTTACGAAGACAGGCTTCTCAGTTAAGTATCCGCATAATGCAGCGTCATTAGAGACATCTGTATAAGCATTTACCGCAGTTTGAAGGGCATAGGCACTCTTAAAGAAGTCTATGTCATCAACTGTGGTAGAACCATCTTTAGATAGATAACCATTTCCATCCGCACCATAAAGGCCGAAGTCTGTAGTTACTGTCGTTCCGAGAGCCTCATTCGCTATATAGAGACCAGTGATTCGTGCTCCCGCAGGAAGTTTCACTAGATCTGCTGTATGGCCGGAAGCCAATGCACCCAAACCTTCGTCTGTTGTATTGAACGAGAACCACTCAGAGCGTTGACGGCCGAAGCTGTCTCCACTTTCAAGACGTTCTGCACCCTGACCATCAGTCAGGGTTAGTTGTGTTGATTTATATGTAGCCATAATATTTAATTTCCTTTCAGTTTATGCTGCTTCATCAACGTAGACACGAGCTGTCTGCTCACCCCACATACGAGTACAACCGAGTCCCAACTTGATCAAGATCCATGGGATCATTTTCTTGTCAGGTCTGCGGAATATATCCACATCAATGTCCTTGCTGATCGCAAGCTTCATAGCTTTGCTACCTAGAACGTAGTTTTCACGAACTGTTCCAGAAACAGGAAGTAAGTTAGTGTAATGGAACTGGAAGCCTAAGAAGCTTGTAACTGTTCCGTTGACTAGCGTGCGAACTGAATTGAAGTCACTGTCAGTTACCTGAGAGATGTTCAATAGTGCAGTCTGCTGATTAGGAGCTAGGAAGTAGTGAAGATCTTCACCCTCTTCGATTGCTTCTAAACGTAGCATAGTTTCACGGATACCCATGAGCTTATCCATAGTGATATTGGAATTAGCTCCAGCACCACCACGCTGATAATCAACATTGATGTCAATACCTTCTTTACCAGCCACTACTCGGTAGTCTCCGGCAGTTGTGATATTTCCATTTTCATTACTGATTGCACCAACACTGATCTTATCTGTTAGGGAATCAACAAAAGAAACTGCTGTTCCTCCGGCTTTACCTATATAAGAATCTGCTGTTATTGCACTGATAATTGTACTGTCGATTCGACGATTTGCTGCTGCGACCGCTGCTTGTGTGTAAGCATTAGTTGGATCTTGAGCAACACGGATCAAATCCTTGTCATCAACTCCTTTGCCCCAGTCGTAATCAGCTAGGCCGATCCTACGTCTTTCGTGCGCAACTTCGTTAGATGGAGTATCTCCATAACGAGTAGTTACCTCATTCATGTCATCAGCAAGTCCTACACGATCATAAAAATCGAACTCTGAACTCTGACTGACAACATCTACATATGAACGGAATTTCGCCTCAGTCTGTTGAAAAGACTGCTCGTAACCCGCTTTAAACATATTTACATATGCTCTTTCGATATTAGCTGTTATTGCCATAATTTTGTTTATTTAATTTAAGATTTCTGTTTCTTTTCGGTCAGCTACCCCGGAGGACTATCCTAAATTAACGCCTTTGAGCGACATGGCTACATGTTTCCTATGAGGACAAAAAAATCGCTACCCTCATGGGCGAAGAGGAATAGCGATTTTTGATCAATTTGTAAAGCTTTTAATTAGCTTCCAATAGGATATGCCGTTTCATGCAGTGTTTTCCACTCGTTCTTCACAGCATCATGCGCAGGATGTCGGTTGTCATGCAAAGCAGCCATCTTGTCTGCGTTACCTGAGAACTGTGATATAGTATGCTGAGCCTGAGCTGCATTGTTCACATTGAACGAAGCGACTCCATCGACAGGTGAGGATTCCAGCATATTAGACCCAATCTGGACAAATGCCCTAATTAGTCTAGGATCTGTATCTACGCCCAACTCTTTAAGGGTGTCAGATAAGCCAACTTCTTGCACCGCTTTTTGTGCGAGATGCATATTTCCCTCGAACTTATCACCATATTCAGAGACTAGCTCATTCATAGATGCTAAATTCTGAGCTTCCATTGCCTCCTGTTGAGCGCCCACCATTTCAATATGGGACTCTTTATAGGCATCCATAATGTTATTTGCCTGTTTGCTACTTAGTCCAGCTTCATGGAAAATATCCTTAAACCCGTCCATAACCTCAGAATCAAAGAGATCTGCGTGCTCTTCTGAAATTTCAGAGAACTCGTAGCCTTTTGACTCCACAGGGCGACCTAGATCGATATGATGCTGATTCCACTGCTCATCTGTCCAGCCTTCTTGGGGTTTAGCCATTTTCTCAACACCAATCATTTTCTGGGCATTGTATAGCTGAGTGACTGCATCAGATGCATCCTTCACATTACCATAACCATCCCATCCCCTTACTTCATCAGAGACATTCAAAGCTGAATGGAAATCTGGTGGTGGAGTATTACTAGAACCGTCAGTTCCAGATAATGATGCAGTAGGAGTAGTCGATAAGCTACCCGCTGGTTCTACAGGAGCAGACCCGCCAAGGCTACCTTCTCCCATTTCCTCGTATAACGGACTATATTTGTTTTTCATAGTTTTGTGTATTATTCTGCTCAGCTTGATCTAGTATGTATTTCGAATCTCTACCAAGGAACGTGAGAATGCTGAACACCAACCTCCGTTCTCCCTGATTGATCCATAAAGCTTCCATAGACTTATGGTCTTGAAATTTGCTCACTCCCGCATTCTTCAAAAGGTCATCCAAGACCACCTTTCCAGCAGGAGAATTGAAAACCTCATCATAGGAGGCTTTGAGCGTTAATCGTTTTGTTATCTTAAGTGCAGTCTTTTTCTCGGTCATAAACCAAGATTAATACCAGACTCTTGAGCAGATGCAACATCTTTTAATGCTCCAGCTGCATCTCCGCCAGCACTAGCCATTCCCTGCATTTGCTCAGTCTGTTGAGCTTCCTGCTTCTGTTGGGCGATTTCAGATAATTCCTCGTCAGTTCGCAAAACCTTAATACTAACAGAACGAGCCATTAGCATTTCTTCAGCTAAACGAGAAGGATGGAAAGCTTCGATAAACTCAGGGAATACTTGTCCCATTGGGATAGCATCCTGAATAGCCCGACCAAGCTCGACTGCCTTGCTTGCAGTCTGAGCCTTGGATGCTGGGGAATTGTATACGATGTCAAATACGACACCGTCTTCTGGAGGAGGTCCAATAATTTCAGCATCCTCCAATAAAGCAATAGTTCGTCCTAGTAATGGCCCGAGAACCTCGATTTCCATACGGGACAAAGCAGGAGACATAGCACGCAATTTCTCATCACGGCTATCCGCTATTTCAAAAGCAGTCTGTCTCTCTTTTTTGAACTCCTGTTTGAGTAGATCGACCATGAAGCATCTTGTTATATGTTCTCTATATTGATTTACTACTTCGAAGGGAATATCTACTCTGATACCGGAGTTTAAAGGTTGTGGAAAGTCTACTCCTTGCTCTTTCCATATCAATGCACCAGGCGATTGACTGATAGGTAAAAGGAAACCGTCTTCTTCCATGACAATAGGTGGACGATTAGCAAGCTGAGCAGAAACTATAATCTCCTTCATCATCCGATTGACCATCTGGATGTCAGGCAGGCAAGTCATAGCTGGAGAGCGACCATATTTCTCTCCAGCTAACTTTGACCAACGTGCAACAATATAAGGAAATGTGTCATAGCCACCTTCTTCAAAGATGTCTTCTGTCTCTTCGCAAAAGTAATAAGAGGCAAACGCTTTGTTTGTCTTTGTCTTAGAACCGCCAACTCTGTCCTTCCTCGGAAGAACTGCGTGTGTTACCAAAAATCTCTTAGTTGAATCCTTCTCATCGAGGATCTTCTGGTCAATAGTCCCGTTACTCTGCCCGAACTTCTCTTTGATCTGTCTAGCAGTCATTCGAGTCTCACGGAAGATCACATCAATCTCGTTATTCGCATTCTCAGCTAACCAGCAATCTGCTAGTGGATAAGGGCGGAAACGGATAATACCAGTATCATGATCAAATATCTCCATCATCACCGCAGTGCCGAAGGAAACTAGATCCAAAAAGAACTCGTGGAAAGCAGGAGCAAAATTTACCCGAGGGATATTGAAATGATGAAACAGACTATCAGTAGTATTTTCCAAATATGCCTTCCATTCGTCAGAGAGATCTTTGGTATTCCTACCTTTAACGCCAAGACTAAACCAGCGTTCCTGTGGATTAAGAACCAAAGAGTGGATACCGTTCGCCATCTGTTCCGAAGCCCAGATAGCTGTTCCGTCAAATACGTTGTCATGTAATCTATCACCTTTGTGTGTCGCTTGTCCTGTTGTGTTCTGTGTAAAGTCTGGAGATAAGGGACGAACCAAATCTTTAATGTCCCGATACTGATCGTCAAAAGATGTGCGGTCATTCCGCATTTCCCTCTTCTGGTCACGAAGAGATTGGATGGCACTACCCTTTCCGGTCTTAATGCCTACTTTTCCTTGAGTCGGGTTTTCCATTATCCTAAAGTAATTTTATTCTTTGAATTGGAAGCGCCAGCAGCACTGAGGCCAAATCCATCTGTTGATCTCGAAGTCTCTCGATTCACTACCCTGCGATTCTTTTTTGCGTTTCTTGCAGTGCTTGCCTTTTGAGCAGCGATCTGTTCAGCAGTCCGACCATTTACAAGTTTGGCAACAACAGGTGCTACTGGAGGAGGTGGTGGTGGGGGCAGAGCTGGTGGTGGTGGTAACGCTTTTTGATCGTCGCCTCCGCCAAAGATACTACCAACAAATCCGCCTACCTTTTTAACTGTCTTTTTGACTGCTTTAACTGCTCCGCCCATATTAACCTAAAGTTTGCTTTTTCTTCTTCTTAGCGGGAGTCAATGCTTTGCTTTTAGAAGTTGGAGATAAAGACGCTTGAAGTGGTTCGGCAGCGGGTGCTGGTGTGGAAGCTGACTCAGTGCTAGCTGCTTTCTGATTATTAAATTGTTGAAATGCCCTAGAAGCGACTCCTGAGCCAGCTGGTGCTGGTGCTGGAGCAACTTCTGGTGCTGGAGCAACTTCTGGTGCTTCTTCTTTTTCAGGAAGTGCTTTTCTGTCACGGTCCTTGATAAACCGAGACATAACTCCCCCTGCCCAACTTCTACTTTTCCCTGTGAGAATTCCTCCCATTCCTCCGCCCATTATATAAACCTTTCAAATTGTTCCATTGTCATAAACCTCAAGTTTTTATTAGACTTGCTCATACGACAATACGCAATGTGCGGTAAGTAGAACGGCCTAAAATTATGCCAGACTTTAAAACAATTTTCCCCAATAGCAAGAAAAATAAACCACGCTGGCTTAGGCTCCGTGATTTCCCGCATCATAATCAATGAGGTTGGGGTCTTGAAAACATAGTGGTGCTGATGATACTCATTCCAAGATTCCAAGAAATCTATGTCATTCTCCTTGCAGAAGTCATACGCCTCCTGAAGTGGGTCATTTGAAGGGGTTGTGGGCGAACTCGCAATGAGTGGGCAATTTCCGCTTCTTCTTTTTGGGGTCTTTGAGTCCAACGGCAAAAGTTCGGAAGGCATCGGCAGGATGGCTCGCCCAGTTGTGTAACGGCTTACTCTTGAAGACTTGCTTATCTTCATCCCAGTCCTTTGTGTAGTTTTTGAGTCCATTAAATCCTTGATCAACCAAATCGCTGTTAAACCTACATCTTGGCAAAACATTACGACATGCCTCGATACCCTCCTCTACAGACAGCTTTTTTACAACCTTAAAGTTAAGCCCCATCTCCTTGGCGGTCTGTATCCTAGTTTTCCCCGTTCCATAATCATGGATAGCCATGTCCCATGGTCCGTAATGAGTCCCATAGAGATAATCTTTAGTCCGAAGAACCTTGGCGTAATGCAATAAACCTTCCCCCGAATTTTCATAATAATCTACAAACCGAATCTCTTCACCAAATATCTGAAAAAACCAGATACTCGTTGCATCGTCGAAACCCAAATCCCATGCGGTGTGAACCGGCAACTTGGACTCAACTGGGAAGGGATGATACCGCTTCTCCTTATGTATCGCCCTGACCTGACTATCGTAGTAAGCACCCTGAATCGGGGCTTTAAAACTCGTAAACGCTTCCTGTTGAAATAATGCTTCATCTTTTAACTCATCCCTCAATTCTAATAAATCCTCCTTACGCAAAACCTTGCAATCCGCTGCGGTAAGCTTCGAGTAAAACCATCCCTTATCATTCGTCCCCGTATTCTTTGTTATCCCATCTCGCCAGCCACTTTGCAACAAGGTGTCCCAGCCATGATTCTCGCCACGGGGCGTATAAATCCATACGGCCCATCCGCCGTTCTCGTTCAAAATAGGCGCAGTCAACCGCCACACGGCAGGGTTCATAAGAGGCCATTCCGAAAAGACCATACCGACAGGATTCGCTCCGACAAACCTGTCCGGCTTGTCTGCTCCCATCACCTGAAATACACTCCCGTTCTTCAGCTCGATGATCATCTCCGCATTCGAAATCCGCTTGATCAACTCCTTCGGAAACGCATCTATAAACTTGTGACCTTGCCCGCTTATACCGTTCCATGCGATCCTTCGGCCCTGATTCAGGAAAGGATATACAATCCAATACAAACCAACTCGCTGCTGGCTTGCGAAGGCGGTCCAATTCAGCATCGTTAGATCCTTCCCGTGTCTCCTCGGCCATACTAATACCGCTCGCTTCCCGCCACTTTCCATATACTTCCAAAAAGGAAGCTGGTAATGCCTCGGTCTCCAATCATTCGTTGGTATCGTTATCTGGGACACTATTTCTTCTGCCCAGAAGGCACAAACTGATCCCTATACTCACGATCAGTTAATATCAGCTCAGTCCCATAATTCCCCTTAGCAATCCACTTCCCCTCAGGGAGATCCTCCGCTTCAGTCTTCTTCTTCTTAGGTAGCTTGAACCACGCCGGGATCTTCCCGCCAGTAGTATACTTAAATACCTCAAATTTCTCAGGAATGCGTCTAAATGTCTTACTCATTCAAATCTTTCTAAGCCTCTTCAGGCTTTTGTCAATCCTCAATCAACTTATCTTCAAATTCCTTATACTCATCCTCGTCCAGATTCACAATCTCAGCATTCAACG
>Ga0255047_10002550_pt1 | contig 11972 bp, 7 predicted proteins | sample JV7_2_1_MG_FD_183640 | JGI IMG/M metagenome (GOLD analysis project Ga0255047, IMG submission 183640) | Seawater microbial communities from Jervis Inlet, British Columbia, Canada - JV7_2_1 | ecosystem: Environmental > Aquatic > Marine > Inlet | place: Canada: British Columbia | collected 2016-10-06
CGTTCCCGACGTGATCACGCTCGACATCGGACTGCCCGGCATCGACGGCTGGGAGGTGCTCACCGAGCTGCGAGGCGACGGTGCTACTTCTCACATCCAGGTGATAGTCCTGACGGCACACGCCCAGTCCGCGATGGAGAAAGCCGCCGCCGATTGCGGTGCCGACGGCTTTCTGACGAAGCCATTCCGCCCGGCCGACCTCAGAGAGGCCATCGAGTTGTTGATTGCCCGGAATCCGATCGGCCTGGCTGCCGGTCTCTAGGCCCCCCTCGCAAGGGCTTCCCTTTCTTCAAACTTCGCGAAAATCGTCACTAACTTCACGCCGAGCCGTGCCAAACTAGGGGGCGTCTTCAGTCGCCGGGCGGCGTCGGGGCGCCACTGGAGCACGACAGCAAACGATGCAAGCCGGCGCGCAAGGAGACGGTGTGACCAAAACCACAATCACCGGAGTGTGGGCCCGGGAGATTCTCGACTCACGTGCCAATCCGACTCTGGAGGCTGAAGTCACTCTCGCCGACGGCAGCTTCGGCCGGGCCGCAGTCCCCTCCGGCGCATCCACCGGTTCCAAGGAAGCGATCGAGTTGAGGGACGGTGGCGATCGGTACCTCGGCAAGGGAGTCACACTGGCCGTCGCCAACGTCGTCGAAACGATCGGCCCTGCCCTCACCGGCATGGACGCCACCGATCAGGAGGCCATCGATCAGCAGATGCGGGATCTCGACGCCACCCCCAACAAGGCTGATCTCGGGGCCAATGCCATTTTGGGCGTGTCACTAGCGACCGCTCGGGCGGCGGCGGCCTCACTGGAGATTCCGCTCTTCAAATATCTGGGCGGTCCGGCCGGGCGAGTGCTGCCGGTTCCGCTCATGAACGTTCTCAACGGTGGCGCCCATGCCGCCAACTCGGTCGACATTCAGGAATTCATGCTGGTCCCGGCCGGTGCCCCCACCTTCTCGGAGGCGTTGCGATGGGGCGTGGAGATCTACCACACGCTCAAGCGAGTCTTGAGCGAGCGCGGGCTGGCCACCAACGTCGGCGACGAAGGAGGCTTCGCCCCCGACCTGGCCACCAACCGCGAGGCGCTGGAGTTGTTGACCGAGGCGATCGAGACGGCCGGCTACGCGCCGGGGGAGGACGTTTCTTTGGCCCTCGACGTCGCGGCCAACGAACTCTATTCAGACGGCATCTACACCCTGGAAGGCGAGGGGCGCACCCTGACGACACAGGAGATGGTGGATTACCTCGGGGAACTAATCGGCGCATTCCCATTGGTGTCTGTCGAGGACGGCCTTGATGAGAGCGATTGGGACGGGTGGAAGCTGTTTACCGAGCAGTTCGGCTCGCGGCTGCAAATCGTCGGCGACGACCTGTTCGTGACCAATGAGGAGATCCTGCAGAAGGGGATCTCCGAAGGCGCTGCCAACGCCATCCTCATCAAGGTGAACCAGATCGGCTCGCTTTCCGAGACCCTCCATACGATGGCGACCGCCGACTCCGCCTCCTACAACCGGGTCGTCAGCCATCGGTCGGGGGAAACCGAGGACTCTTTCATCAGTCACCTGGCGGTCGGCACCAACGCCGGCCAGATCAAGACCGGAGCACCGGCCCGCAGTGACCGGGCGGCCAAGTACAACCAGCTTCTGAGAATCGAAGAGCGTCTCGGCGACCAGGCCCGGTATGCCGGGTGGGGGGCCTATCGGTGACCAGACGCCGCATCCCGATGCTGGCGACCACCCTGGTCTTCTTTCTGGCGGTGATGCTGGTGGGACTGGTGCCCTTCAAGCAGATCCTCAACCAGCGGGTAGCGGTTTCCGACGCCGAGGACCGGCTGGCCGCTCTCGAGTATGCCAACTCGCAGCTGGAGGATGAGATCGTGGCGCTGGAAACCCCGGTCGAGATCGAACGCCGCGCCCGCGAGGACTTCGGACTGGTCTTGCCCGGTGAGGTGGCCTACATCGTAGTTCCGGTCGAGCCACTGGATCACCCGGAGCCGGAAACTGTGGAACCGTCCCGCAGCTGGTTCGATTCGGTTGTCGACTTCTTCACCGGTCGCGACGGCGGGTGAACGAGCAGGCAGTAGTCGCAGCCCAGATCGGCCGTCCCCTGCGAGCCGAAGCGGGTATTGAGGTCCGGTGCCACCTGGGTCTGCCGGTGGTGGTGTCGGTCCCGCCAATCCTCGACGACGGCACACCATTCCCAACTCGGTACTGGCTGTCGTGCCCGCTGGCCGGTCGGAGGATCGCCCGCCTGGAGTCGGGAGGCGCCATCTCCCGCCTGGAGTCGTTTGTGGAAAGCAACGCGGAGTTGAGTGACGCCCTGGCTGAGGCAAACCAGCGGTATGAACGGGAGCGGGCGGAGGCGGTCCCGGCCGGCTCCTCACCGGCCCCCGCCGGGGGGATCGGTGGCAACCAGGGTGAGGGCCTGAAATGCCTCCATGCTCACTACGCCGACACTGCCGCCGGGAATCGCAATCCCGTCGGCGAGATCGTGAGGCCTTTCGTCGAACCGCTCGACTGTTCGATGCCGTGCGTACGGGACGGAGGCGGCGTTGAGGTCAATCCCGATTGGCGAGAACCGGGATGAAAGTAGGTGCCGTCGATATCGGGACGAATTCGATGCGTCTGCTGGTAGCCGAAGTGAGGGGCGGCCGGGTGCAGTGGCTCAACCGGCGCACCACAGTCACGGGGCTCGGGGCTGGTGTAGATGCCACCGGTCGGCTCTCCGAGGAAGCCGTTCGACGTACCGTCGCTGTGCTGGGCAGATACGGTGAGGCGCTGGCCCGGGCGGGGGTCGCCGCCTCCCGAGCGGTGGCAACATCGGCAACCAGGGATGCCGGCAACCGGGAAGACTTCCTCGACCGCGCGGCCGCCGCGCTCGGTACCCGTCCCGATGTCATCACCGGAGAAGAAGAGGCTCACCTTGCCTTCATCGGAGCAACGCACGCCGGAGCGGGCTCACCCCCGTATGCGGTCATCGACATCGGCGGAGGATCGACCGAATTCGTGTTCGGGGCGGAGGATGTTTCCTATCTCCACAGCGTCGACATCGGATCGGTACGTCTTACCGACCGCACCCTGTCGGCCCGTCCGGCGCCGTCGGATCAGCTGGCCGCGGCGCAGGACCAGGCGGCCGGAATTCTGGCCGCCATCGAGCTGCCGGGAACCCCGAACACCATCATTGGCGTTGCCGGCACCTTCACATCACTGTCGGCGATCAGTCAGGACCTGCCCGAATACGATCCCGGCCGGGTCCACGGGAGTGTTCTGACAGTCGCCCGGATCGCCGAGTTGGTTCTCTACCTGTCCACCCTGTCCGTGAAGGAGACCGCTGCCATTCCCAGCCTGGACCCGGCCAGGGCACCCGTGATTCTGTCCGGGGCCGTCGTTGCGGAAGAGGCGCTCAGGAGGGTCGGCGCAACGGAAGTTATGGTGTCGGAACACGATTCGTTGGACGGTATCGCGCTTGACCTGGCCGCGAGAGCGGCAGGTTAGGACTCAACTTCCCGAGCTCATGTGACGAAGACCTGGCATGGCTAAGAACAAAGTTGTCCTGGTAATCGACGATGTCAACAGCGTCCTCCAGCTGATCCGCGGATCTCTCATTGACCACCCTGTCGACGTGGTCACCGCGCTCGACGGGGGCTCGGGACTGGCGTTGGCCCAGGAGATCAAACCCGATCTCATCCTGTTGGACCTGGCCCTGCCCGTCATGGACGGCTGGGAAGTTCTCGATGTTCTGCGGTCTGATCCGTCCACCGCGGATCTACCAATAGTGATCGTCACCGCCCACGGCGACTCCAATACCGCAGCCCGGGCTCGCGAGGTCGGCGCCGACGGCTTCATCTCCAAACCCTTCCGCCCCGCCGAACTCCGGCGCATCATCGACACCCACCTCGGAGAACCAACCGCGGCCTGATCGTTGGGTCCGTTGTCGGTCCACCTTGTAGTTCGCGTGCGACAGCAGGCATTCTCTTTCATCTGTTCTGAATTCCCCTCCCTTAGGGAGGGTTGCCTCCGCCGAAGGCGGAGGTGGGGTGGGTCTCTCGATCGGTTGGTGGGCGGTGACCTCTTCCTGCGGGGAAGAATTGCGCTGCGCTCCTGGGGGAGGCTGCGTTTGGTGGGTGCTGTGCTGTCGTGGCGACCCCTTTCGCGCCCGTGGGGGTGGGGTGGCCGAGCACAGCGAGGTCGGGGTGGGGGTGAGGGTCGACCACCCATGTTGTTGGTTCTGGTCTTCCCCCCTTCCGTCCTCGAAGCTGCGCTTCGAGTCTTCCTTCCCCCCACGGGGAAGGAAGAAGAATCCTCTTCACTATTTCAGGCCCATCGTGGGTCTTGGGTCGTGGGTTGTGGGTGGTGGGGTGTTGTGTTTTCCCTGCATTTTCCTGGTTGGTTGCCTCAATTTGGGTGGTTGCTTGTCCGATAAGTGGGGGGTGGGGGTGCGTGTTTGTGCGCCCCTCTTGGTTCTTCGAGGTTTGTATGAGTGTTTTTAGGTCTAGGGGTGTTGTTGGTGGGGGTTCTTCGCGTCCGCGGTGGGATCGTTCTTTGGGTTTGACGGTGTTTACGGGGTTGGCGATGTTGGTGGTGTTGGGGTTGGTGTTTTCGGTGGCGTATGGGAGCCAGCGGATTACTTCGAATGCGGCTGCTTTGCATGATGCTGATGAGGGGTTACGAGCGGCGACGATTGTGCGGGCTCAGTTGGCTTTGGGTGTGCATATGTCGAGTGTTGATCGTGAGTTTGGGACTAACTCGGGACAGGCTCGGGAAACGTCAGTGGTTGAGGCTTCTTTGGCGTTGGAGAACCTGTCTATGGCGGTTGAGCAGTTGTTGGGTTCGGGGGCGGTGTCTGATGATCGTTTGGTGGGGGTGACTGAGGATTTGTTGGACTCGAGTGGGGAGATTGTTGGGTTGTTGGTGGCGGGGGATTCGGTGGCTGCTCAAGGGTTGTCTGAGTCCCGGTTGGATGCTGAGTTTGAGGCGTTGACTGGGGTGTTGGTTGACGTGCGGGATGGTTTGTCTGAGGCGGTGGCGTCTTCTGATGCACTGTTGGGTCGGATTGGGAACTTTGCCCGGTTCTTGGTGGCGTTCCTGATCCCGGCGGCGGTGATTTTGGTGTATCGGGAGTTGATCAAACGCCAAGCCCGTCAGGCTGAGTTGGAGTCACGTTTGAACGCGGAGCGGCAGTTGAACGCGGCTCGGGAGGAGTTTGTGGCTAACGCTTCTCATGAACTCCGTACCCCCCTCACTTCAATTATTGGGCTGTCGATGCTGTTGGCGGAGAACGAGACAGTTAAAGCTGAAGAAGCTGCCACTGAACTCCTCTCGATCATCATCTCCGAGTCTGATGACTTGGCTCGCATGGTCGAAGACCTCCTGACTACTGCCAGGTTGGATGCTGGTGCCCTGCATTTTGTGTTTGATGATGTCGACGTTGGCCAGGAGATGCCAGAAACCGTTGACCCTCTGACCCGGTCTGGTCCTGCTATTGCCGTGTCAGTTGAGCCGGGGATTGTGCGTACGGATCGGCTTCGTTTCCGACAGTTACTCCGGAACCTGCTGTCGAATGCTCGTAAGTATGGGGGAGAGCACATTCGAGTCGAAGGCCGAGTTGAGGGCCGCACCTATGTGTGTTCAGTGATCGATGACGGCAATGGAGTCCCAGTTGAGATCGAAGACCGCTTGTTTGAACGGTTCATTCATCAGGGGCACCAAACCGCCACCAAAGACAGTGTCGGCTTAGGCCTGTCAATTGTGCACGCGTTAGCGCAGGGGATGGGCGGGTCGATCAGTTACGCCCGCATCGCAGGTGAAACCCACTTCACTATCCGACTTCCGCTCGCCACTGAAGGGTTACACGCCCTCCAGGGCGGACTCACCACCACCACGCCCACCGTATCCCAAGAGCCGGGACCACTCGCTACCGGAACCGGCTAATGACCCCACCCGCCAGTCTCCCCAACCGCATCCTCCGCCTCGTCGCCACCCTCACCCTGGTGGCGACCACCATCGTCTGGACCGGACCACCCGCCCACGCCGCGGCACCCGTGGCAGTCGACGACGCGTACAGCGTCGATCAGGACACCACCCTTGACGTTGATTGGTGGAACTCGGCATGGAGTGCTCGTCACAAGCTGTCCTTCAGTAACCAGGACCAGTCAGAGGACCTTCTTGACTTCCCGGTCTTGATCGTCCTCAACTCAGGCAACATCGATTTCGGCAAGGTCGGACCCAACGGCGTCGACCTCCGCTTCGTCGATGGCGACGGCAAGGCGCTGGCGCATGAAATCGAGTTGTGGGACGAATCTGGCGATTCGTACGTGTGGGTAAACGTGCCGAGAATCGATGGCTCATCCAACAGCGACTTCATCTGGATGTACTACGACAACGGCTCGGCGGGGCCTGCCCAGGATGCCGACGGGGTGTGGAACACCAGCTACCAGGGTGTCTGGCATATGCACCAAGACCCCAGTGGCACGGTCACCGACTCATCTGGCAATGGCCTCGACCTGGCCTTCAGCATCGGTATGGATTCGGGTGACCTGGTCGACGGCACGGTCGGCAAGGGGGCGGAGTTCGACAGTGATCCCAATTACCTCCACACGAACGGCAATACCGTCAGCCTCACCTCGTTCACGCTCGAAGCGTGGGTCCGTCCCGAGGCACTGGACGACTGGCGGACCATCATGCACATTGATGATGGCGGTGACTCCAACTACCGGCTGTTTCTCATCAAGGACGACCTTCCAAAATTCGATGAGGATGATGACGGCAGCCAATACACCATTGGACCCGATCAGAGCGGGACAGAAGGCAACTGGCGCCACCTCGCCGTGACCTACAACGACGTGGTCGGCTCAAATCGACTGCGGGGTTACCTAAACGGCGATCCAACCGGCTTCACTGCCAACCCGAACCTCAATTCCACCACCGGACGAGTGATCCTCGGCTCCTATTGGTATGACGTCGACGGCAACTTCTATGACTTCTGGGATGGGACGATCGACGAAGTCCGGATCTCAGACACGCCCAGAAGCGCCGATTGGGTCAAGGCCCAGCATTTGGCTATGACCGGCGCATTCGTGACGCCCGGCGGCGAGGAACCCGCGCCGGCCTATGCAAACGTTGTCGCCAACGATACGGACGGCGATGGTGATTCCCTCACCGCAGTGCTGGATGGTGGTCCCTCCAACGCCCTGTCGTTCACGCTCAATGTCGACGGCTCGTTCACCTACACGCCGAACCTCGGTTTCCGCGGCGTAGACACCTTCACCTACAAGGCCAACGACGGCAGTGCCGATTCCAACGCCGCCACTGTCACCATCACCGTCGGGTGCTCTGACTCAGATAGCGATGGACTGTGCGACCTCGAGGAGGATGCCGACACCGATCTCGACAACGACCCGTCCACCAACCCCGGACCTAACACCGACGGTGATGCCACCCCCAACTACCTCGACGCCGACGACGACGGTGACGGCACCCCCACCGCCTCCGAGAACGCCGACCCCAACAGCGACGGCGACCCGCGTGATGCCGTCGATTCAGATTGGGACGGCCAGCCCGACTACCTCGACCTTCCGACGGGTGCATCAGACGGGACAGTCGGCTCGCAGCAGAAGGTGAGTGATCTGGTCGGTGGCCTCGCGGCCAACCTCGGCAACGACGACAACTTCGGCAACGCGTCCTCGCCGATCGGAGACATCGATGGCGATGGAACTGAAGATCTGGCGGTGGCGGCCGTCGCAGACGACGACGGAGGAACCGATCGCGGGTCGGTCTACATCCTGTTTCTCAATCCGGACGGCACGGTCAAGGCAGAGCAGAAGATCTCAGACTCAACGGGCGGGCTCGTTGCCACGCTGGACAACGATGATCGATTTGGCAAGTCCGTGGGTGGGCTCGGCGACCTTGATGGTGATGGCATAGGCGATCTTGCGGTCGGCGCCTATCACGATGACGACGGAGGGCCTGAGCACGGTGCCATCTACATCCTGTTCCTGAACGCTGACGGTTCGGTCAAGGCGGAACAGAAGATCAGCGATACGGCCGGAGGTCTCGCTACGCCGCTTGGAGACGACGATTACTTCGGCGAATCGGTCGCCGGCATCGGAGACCTCGATGGCGACGGAGTGACCGATCTCCTAGTCGGTGCGTATGGCGACGACGACGGTGGTACCAACAGAGGCGCCGTCTACGTCCTGTTCCTGAATTCGGATGGGACCGTCAAGGCCGAGCAGAAGATCAGTGACTTCCTCGGTGGGTTCGCGACCACCCTCGGCAATGACGACCGGTTCGGCATGTCAGTTGCCGGACTGGGTGACCTCGACGGGGACGGATTGTCCGACATTGCAGTCGGCGCTTACTTCGACGACGATGGCGGGAGTAACCGCGGCGCCGTCTACATCCTCTTCCTCAACGCCAACGGGACCGTCAAAGGCGAGAGGAAGATCTCTGACACCGTTGGTGGGCTCGCAGGGCCACTCGATGACAGCGACTACTTCGGACGCACCCTCGACGGTCCCGGCGACATCGACCTCGACGGGATCGAGGATCTCGTAGTAGGAGCACACCGAGACGACGATGGTGGCGCCGATCAGGGCGCTGTATACGTGCTGTTCCTGAACACGGATGGCACAGTCAGAGCCGAGCAGAAGATCTCGCCCACGGTCGGAGGTCTCACGGGAAGCTTCGACGATGACGACCGGTTTGGTCGATCGGTCACCGGAATCGGCGACCTGGGCGGCGACGGACTCATCGATCTCGCGGTGGGTGCCTACAGGGATGACGATGGCGGCTCCGACGCCGGCGCCGTATACGTTCTGCACCTGTCCGCACCGTCCTCCGATTCCATCTCCGGAACTGTCTTCGAAGACATCGCTGGCGACGTTCTCAATGACGGCTCCATCGGCGACGGCAACAACCCTGGTTCAGTCGGGGTCGATGTGTACCTGTACGAAGACACGGACGGCAACAACGCCCTCACCGTCGGATTCAACGACACATTGATTGCCGGGCCGGTGGCGACCGACGGGTCGGGGGCATACTCGTTCTCCGGATTACCCGACGAGACCTACTTCGTCGTGGTCGACTCGAGAACAATGCCTAGTGCACAGGCTCCGGCTACGCCGATTGGTGATATCTGGGCAGACCAAACCTACGGACCGGCCGGGGGTGCATGCGCCAACGGGCTCGGCTCCGCCCCCGAGCAGGGCGCAGCCGGACCTTGCTACGGAGGAATCACCGGCACCATGTCCGACTCAACGGCCTTTCCTCTTCACCGCGGTCGGATCGTCTTGTCTGGCTCTAGCGTCAGCAATGTCGACTTCGGTTTCTCCTTCAATGTGGTGACCAACACTCGCGGCGGCGACGCCACCGACGACGACGGTGGCAACAACCGGACCGTTCAGGGATCACTCCGCCAGTTCATCCAAAACGCCAATGCCATTGCTGGGCCCAACGTCATGCGTTTTGTGCCGGTTGAGCCCACCGACGCCACCGACGGAACGAATACCTGGTGGAGGATCTCGATCACCAACGGCCTCCCCTATGTCGATGCGCCGGCAACGACGATCGACGGCTCGGCCCGCGACCTGGCCGATGGCATGACCATCCGGGATACCAACCCGACCGTTCTTGGTACCGGCGGCACCGTTGGCGTTGACGGTCTGGCGCTGCCACAGGTGGCTGGACCCGAGCTGGAACTCCTGGGTGACCTGGCCGTAAGCACCGGACTGGGTGTCAGCGATGATGGCGATAATTCGACCGTCCGTCGGCTGGCAATCAGTCAGTTCTTCTTCGACGGCCTCACCACAACCGGGGGCCTCGCTAACAAGCTCACCGGTGTCCTGGTGGAGGACAACGTTCTCGGCTCCGGCCCATCCGCATTCGTCGACCCGGGTGCCGGTAACCGCCAATACCGGAGCATGTACGCCTATCACACCCAGGTGAGTGGAACGATCCGCAACAACCTCATCGGTTTCGCCGAAACGACCACCTTCCCCATGACCTTCTCAGCCCAGGACCTGACAATCGAGGGCAACGAGATCCGCGGAGCCGTTTACGAGGGCATGGCCATCACGTACTCCGGCAGCCAGATTTCGGGCGATATAACCGTGCGCGGGAACCTCATCGACGGCAACGGTGATGCTGGCCTGTCGATGTACCGGACCTACGGCTCTAACACAGTCGAGAACAACACGATCACCAACAACGGAGCCACTTACCTCTCGCCGGGGGTCAACCTGTGGGGTACCGGCAACAGCGTCACCAAGAACATCATCACGGGCAATAGCGCGGCCGGAATCGCCGTTGCCGGCCAACGGCCGGTCACTTCCCCGACGTGGTCGGCATCGAACAACAACCTCATCAGTCAGAACCTATACGGCGGCAATGGTGGTGTTGCGATCGACCTTGTCGAGTCGACTGACGACTCCAACATCCACTGGGCCGGCGATGGGATCACGCTGACACCCGGGACGCTTGCCACCACCGGTAACAACGGTCTCGATGCGCCTGCAATCAACGCCGCCAGCCTGGTAACTGTGGCCGGTACTTCTTGCACCAGTTGCGACATAGAGGTGTACAAGGCAGTGGCCGGAGCCGGAGACACCTCGGGCCCAACCGGTTACGGAGAGGGCATCGAGTTCCTCGGAACGACGACAGCCGACGGAGCGGGTGATTGGAGCCTGACCGGGATCACCGGCCTGGCCGCCGGTGACGAGGTCTCCGCCATCGCAATCGACGGGTCCGACGACACCTCGGAGTTCGGCGCCAACGTGACAGCTACTGGCGCAGTCGTCGTCAACTCGACTGGGAATCTGGGCGACAGCGTCCTCGGCGACGGCGTGTGCGATACAGGTGGGACGGTGGGTCTCGATCCCGAGTGCACTCTTCGGGCCGCTATCGGACACGCCAATGCCACCGCCGGAGACGACGTCATCGAGTTCGATATCCCCGTGGGCGATGGCGGCCACAGCGGTGGCGTGTGGACGATTACCCCTTCAGGCTCTGCCCTCCCACCCCTCTCGACAACCATCACCATCGATGGCACGACTCAAAGCGGGTATGTGTCCAACACGACTGCGGCTCCCGGCGCTCTCGACGGCACTCAAGTCATCGTCGTTGACGGCGGAGGACTTACTGCCGACGGTTTGACGATTGATGGTGATGACGTGTCGATATCCGGCCTTGTCGTCAATGGCTTCGATGGGCGCGGAATCGTGATCAATGGAGCTCGCGCCGGAGTGTCCGGGGTCTATGTCGGTACCGATGGTCTCGGTACCACCGCCCAGGCCAATACCGGTCATGGCATTCAGATCAGCGGAGTCGATGCCGTCATCGGTGGCCTGGCAGCTGCCGATCGCGTCCTGGTTTCAGGTAACGGCCAACAAGGCATCGAGGTGACCGCCGCCGACGCCACCATCCGCGGGGCCATCATTGGTCTCGACGCCACTACCGCGACGGACATTCCCAACGGCCGCAACGGTATCCGACTGAACGGAACCACGGGCGCAACCATCGGATCTCCTGGTGGCGGCAATGTCGTTTCGGGTAACAACCTGATAGCCGGCACGGCGGACGGCATCTACATCAACGGTGGGTCCGGCCACACCATTCAGTCCAATCTCATCGGGACTAACGATGCTGGGGCCGCGCTCGGCAACTTCAGCGCCGGCATCGCGGTCGGCTCGGCTAGCGGGGTGCGAGTTGGCGGCACCGGCGGGGGAGAGGGGAACGTCATCTCAGGCAACGGAGGCAATGGTGTCACGCTGACCGGGGCCGGTGCGACCGGCAACTTCGTCGAGGGCAATTACATAGGCACCAACCCTGCCGGCAGCGGTCCGGTTCCAAACAACACCGGCGTCGCCATCCTCAGCGACGCCGGCGCCAACATCATCGGCGGCTCTGTGCCCGGTGCGGGCAACGTCATTTCAGGCAACACGACCGACGGCGTGCGTGTGCCGGAGCAGGTTCGGTAGG
>Ga0255047_10002551_pt1 | contig 11970 bp, 10 predicted proteins | sample JV7_2_1_MG_FD_183640 | JGI IMG/M metagenome (GOLD analysis project Ga0255047, IMG submission 183640) | Seawater microbial communities from Jervis Inlet, British Columbia, Canada - JV7_2_1 | ecosystem: Environmental > Aquatic > Marine > Inlet | place: Canada: British Columbia | collected 2016-10-06
TCCTTTTCCGCTTGTCTGGCACCCGCAGCCGCGAACGCAGCACCAGGGATCGAGAACGCGGCGAGCTCGGCCGTGAGCTGCTGCCAGTCGGGGATCACCTCGTTGAACTCAGCCAACCCCATCCCAGCCTCGAGCAGGGTCGCGTAGCGCTCCTCCAGCACCTCTTCCAGGATGCCGTTCCAGCCGGTCTTCGAGCCCACCGACTTCTTGAAGGCCCCGAACGCCTTGACCGTCTGCTCGACCGACGCCTTGCCGGGCTTGATCCCGCCGCGCTTCAGGTACTTCTCGACCCAGCGACGGGTCAGGGACGCCTGAACGGCGCGGAGGCCCACGAGGGAGGCTAACGCGCCGCCAGCACGCTCAGACGCCACCTCCGCGAACATCCGCGCCACCCCCTCGGGAAGAGTTTCGAGGAGGTCTTTCACCGTCGAGTCGAAGAGCAGGGCCATCTCCCCGAACTCGTCCTCGCCCAGGGCCATGTCGGGCAGGGCCGCGCGGTACGTCTGACCCCGGATCCGGCCCCCACCAGGGGCACCGAGCGCGCGCGCCAGTTCCGGCACCGCTTCCATGATCCCGAGCTGGGCACCCGCCTCGGCCGCCGAGATCGGCAGGCGCTTCGCCACCGCCTTGGCAGCCCCCTTGGCGGTCAGGGGCTTCACCGCAGCGCTGCCCAGCTTCGTCAGGGCCCTGCGTTCAAGGATCTCCTCGATCGTCTCGCGCAGCGTGCCGGCCACAGCCTGCTTCCCGCCCACCTTGCCGATCCCCTTGAGCGCGTTGAGGATCCCACCCGAGAGCATGAACTCGCCCATGAAGGCCGGCAGGGCCGAGATGATCGAGCCGAAGGTATACCCCCAGTTCTTCTTCGCCTGCGCGTGCTTGACGAAGGCCACCAGCATCGCCTCCTGCGCCGGCGTGGCCTTGCCCACCTCGATCGCCTTGGCCGCGGTGTGCAACTGCTCGAGACTCGAAACCTCCTCGAGCGTCCCCAACACCGGGACCCACTTCGCCCAGGTGCCCTCACGCAAGGCATCCATCAGCCCCAGGTCTTCGGGCTCCTGCGCCGCGAGCTGCAGGAGACCCTCGGCGAGAGTGTAGCGCCGGGGCCCTTCAGCCTGGCCGAGCGGGCCCTCCTGGACGAGCGTATTCGGGCTGGAGGCCTGCTGGTTGCCTTGCCCCAGGAGCGGGTCGAGCGTGTAGCGATCGGCCATAGGTCACTGGTCGGTCAGCCCGAGGTCCCGCGCCCAGTTCTCCACCTCTTCCAGGTCAAGCTGCTGCTCGATCCCGTTGAGCGCCTCCTGCGGCGTCTTTCTGCCCGACGCCACCGCGCGCAGGGCTGAGTACGCCCCCCGCACCGCGAGGAAGTTCGGCGCGGACTTCATCGACTCCCACAGCACGCTTACCTGCGCATCAGCGATGTCGGGCGCGTTCATTGCGGTGCGCAGCACCGCTGCCGTGAAGCCCTTCTTGGCGCCCGGGCCAGAGCCGAACGTCTCACTAATCTCGCGCGAGAAGTCGAGATACGCCTCCTTCTTGCCGCCGATCAACTCGCCGGCAATGGCCGCCAGTGGCTTGCCGATCTTCTCTTGCGCGAACTGGTTCACGGCCGACTCGACCGCCTCGACCTGCATATCGAACGGGGTGCGCGCCGCAAGCCTCGTGTTCTCGGCCATGGCGTCCAGCACCTTGGTCTCGAACGCATCCCTAGCCTCGGGGGTTGCGGCGTCGATGACCTGGGGATCGACCTCGCCAGCCGCAACACGAGCGGCAAGGGCGTCCAGCGCCGCTTCGTTCAGGCCGTCGAGGCCGATCTCTGCCGGCACCGCGGGTTCGAGATCGGGCTGGGCCGCGGGGGCCCCACCCGGCGCGTTCAGCGGCACGCCCTGCCCGCCCATGAAGAGCCACGGATCGTCGCCCTTCACGACGCCCGCGCGCATCTCGTTCAAGTCCTCGAGTGCGGCTCGAAACGTCTCAGGGTCGCTGTACGGGTGATTCTGGTCCTGCGCGTTCTCGACCAGGCTGTCGAGGCGCTTGTCGTACCACCCGAGGAACTTGGTCACGCCCTGGGCGGCTGTGATCTTTCCCTGCAGGTCCGTGACCCTCCCGCTCATGCGGGTCAGCGACTCGCGAATCCGGGCGTGGGACCCGATTGGGTCCGACCGATCCACCTCCAGGTTCTCACGCTCAAGCGCGATCTCCTCGGCCATCGCGTCCTGATAGGGCGTGCCCTCGACCAACGCCTCGTAGCGGTCGTAGACCTTGCCCCCCTCCTGCGCGTCGTTCTCCACGATCACGAGCGCGTTCATGGCACGGAAGTCCTCGACGGCGGCCAGCGCGTCCTTCTCTGTCTTGATAGCACTGAGAATCGTGGCCTGTTCCGCCGTGATCCGGGTCTCCGCGCCCCCCATCGGGAACAGCGCGACAACGCCCGACGGGAGCAGCGGAAGCGGCTGGACGGTGCCCGCACGCACCATCTGCTCTTCCTCGAACCGCATGATCTCGGTGTCTGCGCGGAGTTGCTCACTCTCGCGAACGTCGTCAAGTACCTTCCTCTTCAAGGCGGCGTCTTGCACCGCCAGGTCGAGATGCCCCCGCCTGATTGCGATCTCTTTCTCCCGCGACTCGTGCCGCAGCCTCTCGGCTTCCAGGATGTCCTGCCGCCGACCCATCTGCGTCCCGGCCTGACCTAGGAATGAGAGCGCCGCCCCCAGCCCGGCCTTGCTCCCGTACCCGTCGCTACCGAAGAGGGGCATGGGTCACGCCCCCGCCTGCGGGGGCTGCACGGGACGACCGTACATGCTGCGCCGGTACTGGCTGTAGGCCGTACCTCCAGGAGCCCCGCCCGCTTGCTGCGTCGCCCACCAGGGCGGCTGTTCCGGCCCCACCCGCGGCGTGGTCTGCACGATCGACTGACCCGCCGTGATCCCGCGTCGCGCCTGCTCCTGCTGCGCGAAGTACCCGGCGATCCCCTGGTTGATCCCGGCCAGGGCTGTGCCCCGCTGCTGCTGGACCTGAGCCAGGGACCCGAGTGCCCCAGCCCTGATTCCAGCCGTCTGCGCTGACGATTCAGCCCCCGCACTGATCCGCGCTCGAGCGGTCGCTGAACTACCTCCAAGCCCGCGAGACATGCCCGCCTCCTTCACCGCGGCGTCAGCCCGCTCACCGGACCGCACGCTCGCCTTCGCGAGCTCCCGGCTCGACGCCCCGATCAGGGCTGAAGCCCGAGCCGCGCCGGCCTTGACGTCCTCCCTGGCCCCTCTCAGCCGCTCGAGCCCGGCGCCGTACAGGTTCTCGGTGATCGCCTCCTGGTCCTTCCAGAAGGCCAGCGCCTTCTCGATGTCCTCGGGCCCGATCTTGCCCTGGGCCTGGATCGCGGCCATCTGGGCGTCTGCCTGGGACTGTCCCCCTAGGTACGCACCAATCCCACCCATAGCGAGCCCTGCACCTGTCGAAATTGCCATCAGGCGATCTCCTTGACGTACGACGTCTCTACCGGGCGGAAGCCCTTCCGCTCGTACAGCCGCTTCAGGGCCCGCGGCCTCAGCTTCTCGGTGTGCGACAGAAGGAGGCGTCCCGCGCCCTTCAGACGGGCGATGGCGATGAACTCGTCGAGTAGCTCTAGTCCAATCCCTCGACTGTCCGGGTCCACGTACCAGAACGCCTCCTGAATGGTCATCGTTCCGTCGTTGGGGTCATTGAAGGCGATTCCGCCGATCCCACCCAGGATATTCCCCTCCTCATCAGGGATCGCGAGAATCAACCCATCCCCAGCCTCGAGCAGGCGCCCCCACGCCTCGAGCCACGCCGCGGGACTCAGCGTTCCTGGTGCGCCAGACGCGGCGTGGAAGTCCCGCGCCAGCGGCACCATTGCCGGCAGCATCTCGGCCGTGACATGGATGATCATCTCTCCACCACCCCCCCATCCACAAGGGACGCGCGCAGCGCGGCTAGAACCTGCACAGCCCCCGGCAACTGCGCCGCCGTCAGCCAGTCGATCAGCTCGTTCACCTTCACCCCCACAGCCACCACGTCCGGTAGCTGGTCTGCGGCCAGCTTCTGAACCGAGAAGGCCGGGACCACCGCGGGCACGGCCACACCAGGTGCCGGGGTCAGGCTGAATCGCCCCTGCTTGTCCAGGGCGAGGGGCTCCTTCGCCTGCGGCACCGCCGACTGCGTGTTGCGACGATACCGCGGATCGCTCGCACCCAGGGCTTCCGAGACGTGGACGGGACCGCTCATCGCAGCACCAGCATTCTACCGCCGTCAGCCACGTTCACCGTCGCGCTCTCGTACGCCCACCTCGACGCCTGCGAGTTCCGCAGCCGCAGGAACACATATCCGCCAGTAGCCGTGATCGAATCGACCGGGTTCATGCCCGGGCTCAGGGATCCCGTCAGAACCGGCTCACCAAGGAAGTCCGGCGTGTCGGTCACGTACCACTCGTAGTCGCACGGGCCCTGGTCTGAGGCCAGGGCCACCTGGAACATCGAGAACCGCAGCCGCTCCCCAGGCTGAGCAGCGATCGGACCCAAGAGCACCGACGAGTCGATCCGTTCCCCGTCGTCATCAGCCGCGGTCTCGCTGAAGTACCGCACCTTCCCGTCTTCACTTCCGTACGCCACGACCCGGTCATCAGGCAAGTCACCGTCGAACACCGCGACTGCGGTGGGCTGCTTGCCCGAGGGGAACGAGTCCGGCCACCAGCTCGCGGTCTTCTTCTCCCAGAACCAGCCCGGGACCTCGATCCCACCCTCCCCGTAGGGAAGCTGGAAGACGTGCAGCCCCTTCGCGCGGTAGTCCCACGACATGCCGATGCGGTAGAAGCCCAGGGACACGTCCTCGAGCTCGCGGTGGATCGAGCCCTCCGAGATCGACACCGGCCTCTGGCCCGGGACGTAGGCGTACACCCCACCCCTGGACCCGAAGAAGTACAGGATGTCCTCGGGGTCCTTGGTCCAGGGTGAGCCGAACGCGATCCCCGTCTGCGTGCTCACGAGGTCCAGGTGCCCGTTGTCAGAGAGCGGGTTGCCCGTCATGCGGTGGATGGTCGAATCCCCACCCATGAGCAGCAGGTCGTCCGACCACGGGATCAGGGCGTTGATGATGTCGGGGTTGACCCCAGGGCCGCGGTTGGAATCTCCCGACACCGCATCCAGGGCCGTGAAGTTCAGCGGGAACTGGTCCCACGCCTGAGCATTCCCCTTCTTGCTCATGTGCCAGTTGTGGTCGTCGTCGGAAGTCCTGGCAATCACCAGCCGCCCGTCCCACGCCGTCATCAATCTCCCGTGCCTGGGCAGTTCCCCGGCATCCTTCGACACGAACGCCGCCAGCGCGTTGTCCTTGGGGTTGTAGACCTTGTACGTGCGCCCGTCGGTCATGTAGACCCGGCTGAACAGCGTCGCCATCGACACGAACGGCGCCGTCTTGTCGAACGCGGCCTCGATCGTCACAGGGACCTTGCCCGCCTCGATCAGCTTCAGCGTCCCGTCCGACACAGCCAGCCTGCGAGTCGAACGAGGTGAGGCGTCCTCGCCGATCACCTGCGCCTCGCGCACGATCTGCAGCTTCGTGATCGTGGGCAGGTCAGAGGCCGGCGTGCTGCCCGACTGACCCCCGATGCTCGCCACGTACAAGTGCTGAGGCGTCTTGAACGTCTTGTCGTAGGTCGGGAGGTTGGGGTCGAACGCGATCGAACGCACGAAGTCGTCCGCCGTCTCGCCAATGCGGTAGATCCACACCTGCGCGCCGTCCGACTCACGGTGTCTGGTGAGGGCCTGTGCGTTCCCACGAGCCCAGTACACGTCCCCATCCCCGTCCACCAGCAGCTTCTGGTAGCGGTAGGTGGGTGTAGCAGCGGCGCTGATGTAGGCCCAGGCGCCGTCGTCGTTGGCCCCGCCACCACCAATCCCGTCTTCCTGCGAGTAGCTGTTACCCAGGTCCACCACCCGCTGCATGTGGGCGTTCACGTACGTCCGCCCGGTGTGCCCCGAGGTGTCCTGGGGGTTCTCGTCGTCCGAGGCGTCCTTCTCGCCCACCGTGAGCACACCTCGACCGGCCGACGCGCTGGTCAGCGTGTCCTCGGTGGTCACGGCATGACCCAGCCCAGAGCCGTTCAGGGCCCACCGCAGTCCACCACCGTTCCCGCCCCACTTCGCCAGGATCGGGCGGGTGGAGCGGATCGCGCGCGTCGCGGCGTCGATCTCGTCCACGTCCCCACCAGCTCCTACGGGGTACTTGGCAGCGCTGCTGAAGGGATGGCCAAACCACAGCCCCTCCCCGTCGGCCCCATTGCCGTCGTCCAGTGGGAGAAGCTGCGGAATGGCGCACTCGTGAGCGATCCCACCCTCGATCTGCTCGACCTCGGTGGTGCTGTGGGTGAAGGCCAGGGTGGGAAACCACCCCCCGGGATCGACCGACCCCGAGTTCTGCCCGACGTGCGGGGGTAGGGCGCTCAGCGACCCGTAGGGCGCGTCGATCGTCACGTCGTTCCCGATGTCCCCATCCGTGTCCGCCGTGTCCCCGAGCAGCACCTTCCACTTCACCAGATGCCCGAAGTAGGGCTTCACCATGAAGGGGATCGAGCCGTCGTTCAGGAACATGTCCGCACCCGGATTCGGCAGCGCCTCACGGTGGGGGTTGCCGATCACCACGCCAGACGTCGGGCCGAACGACGCGATCTCGGTCATCGTCCAGCGCGCCACGGCCTTGCCGTTCAGGCGCAGGAAGCTGCGGCCAGCGTAGCCAGGTGAGGGGGCCGCCTCGTTGGCGTAGTTCCACCCGTTGTGCCCGATCGTCACGATCGCCATGCCGGTGGTGTCCACGCCCGTGTGGTCGATCGCGCCCGACACACCCCGGAACCCCGGCATGCCGTTGATGGGGTGCGAGTCCCCGTCGATCATCTTGTTCGACAGGAACGCGATCCAGCCCGGCCTCGGGATCACCGTGCCCTGACTCGTCACCTCGGCGTTCGACAGCAGCGCGTACTTCGTCGGGCTGCCGTTCATGGTCCACATGCAGCCGATCTCGTTGAGCCTGTGAACCCGCCACGCCTGACAGGTGAGCCACGAGTTCCCCCACCCCTCACCGGCTGTGGTGCCGACCGAGTGACCGGGGATGAGGGACTTCTGCGTCAGGTTCTTGCCGTCGGCGTCAGGCGCTGAGGTGTCCCCCTCGTCCGACTTGAACACGCCGTCGTGGTTGATGAACGAGCGCAGCACGTCGCCGGGGTAGGCCGTGCCGTTGTCCGAGTCCCCCCTGAAGAACACCGACGAGATGCGGAACGCGCCGGTCTCGAGGAACTGCGGCCCCTGCCTCGGCTGGCCCTCGGTGAACTTCTTCGCCTGCCTGCGGGGCAGGTCGTCGTCTACCGTGATGTACTCGTCGGGGTTGGTGAGAATCCCCGGCTGCTGCCCGCCCTCTGGCGTCGTGTCCTGCGTCAGGACGAAGCGCTGGTCGGGCCACAGCACGACCTCTTGGCCTTGCGCGTACCCCTCGAGGCGGTCGCTCAGAAGCTCTGAGTGGATCCGCCACCGAGCCCGCTTGCTCGTGTCCGTGCCCGTGTCGTCGCCGGCGTCGTCGATCCCGATGTCGTGCAGCGTGTAGCTGATGAACAGCCCTGTCGTCACGTCAGCCCCGATCGAGGGGATGAACCCCTCCGAGTCCGGCGCCACGCCGCGGGTCGCGTTCGAGGGGTGGCAGGTGAAGTTCGAGCCGTGCCTGTCGATGTGAAGACCATGAACCGGGGTTGGACACGCGCGCTGGAAGTTCTTGAGCGGCGTGCCGGTGTCCAGGAACGAGTAGGACGAGAAGGTCGAGAACGACGCCCCCTCGACGTGGTCCTGCGCCACCAGCAGCGTGTTCAGCCGCACGAAGAAGTTCACGATCGACCCCGGCAGATCCAGGGTCCAGTGAAGCTGGTACGTCTGGTTCTCGTCGTTCAGCAGCCGGAACTTCCACAGCTTCGAGCCCGAGTCCCCGTCAGCCGCCGCGGCAGCCGCGTAGACCTCGTCGTTCGCATCTACAACCAGCCGGTGCAGGACCAGCGCGTCGTCGTCCGTGGGCAGGATGATCGTCTTCAGCTCCTCGCCGTCGGCGTTGAACTTGACGATGATGCCCGAGGCGTCCAGCACGTAGACGTTGCCCTGCCGGTCCGTGTCCACGTCCGGCGCCTCGTCGAGCGAGGCCGTCAGCTTGGACCACGAGACCGTGATCTCGTTCGTGCCGTTGGCGGTGTAGCGGATCTTGGGACGGTCGTAGTTGATCGAGTGCAGCGCCTGCACCTTCTTGCCGGACACGACAGCCCCATCAGGGTACTCGCGTGAGCCCGAGCGCTGCCCGCCACGAGCCCGACCCGTGAGGGGATCGAGTGCGCGGCAGTTCTCGGTCTCCCGCGTGGTCCCCGCGGGCTGGTCCCCGAACGCCAGATCGGTGGACTTGCCCCCCAGCGGAAAGTGCAGGCGGCCCTTCGGCATGGCTAGGTCATGTCGTTGACGGTGTTGTCCCAGCGGTCAGAGTGCGGGGACGCCTGCGCGATCCCGCCGATCTGCTCGCCGTAGTTCGGCTGCACGCGGTGGTCCTTGCGCTTGGCGATCTCGAACAGCGGCCCCACCATCACCTCGGCCACCCGCTGACTGACCGTGCCCGTGTCCCGCTGGTGGAATCCCTGGGCGATCGCCCGCAAGAGCTCGAGGTACAGCGTGTGGCAGTAGGTCGCCACCGGGATCTTCGTCGTGTCGTCCGTGACGAAGCCCAACGTTCGGCCGTAGTACAGGATCAGGAACCCCGAGGACGTGGACGTAGGCGTGGGATGCAGCTCGAGCCGCCAGGTGGGCACGTCGCTCACCTCGTCCGACACGATCACCCCGTAGTAGAAGGTCGTGTTCGGCGTGATGTCGTACGCCCGCATCTCGGCCATGCCCTCTTTCGAGGTCCAGGCGAACCCGGGCAGGAACCCGTCGTTGCGCTTGATCGCGATCGCGCGGTCGAAGTCGGACGGCAGCGTGATGTAGTCCTGGCTGATGGTCGCGTCCAGGGACGACTCGCCACCCTTGAGGAACGCCCACTCGTACATCGAGACGAACACCTCGTTCGTCTGGTTCAAGAGCTCCGTCGTCGAGATGATGCGGTTGTCGCCGCCCAGGGCGTTCTTGATCGCGTCCTGACACACCGAGACCGTGAGGGTCATCGTAGCGCGTAGTGCAACTGGTGAGAGATAGTTGCCGAGCCGGTGATGCTGGTGAAGGTGTGCCGCACGAAACGCAACGCCACCCGCGGCGAGCCGGCCGTGGTGTCTGCCGTCGAGTGGCAGTACTCGCCCGTATCGTCACCGCCCGTCCCCCAATCGGCATGGATCAGGAACGGGAACCACGTCGTGCCGTCCGGTGAGGTGTCCACCTGGATGACACAGGCGCTGGCCGCCTCGATCTTGACATCGAGCACGCTGACGAACGCCGTCGCGTTGGGCGGCACCTCGTAGGTCGCCCCCGCAGTCGGGCTGACCCCGCTGATGGCCGTGGACGGCAGAAGTGTAAGGGTAGGCATCAGCGTAGCCCGTAGCTCAGGTGGTGCTCGATGACCATGCGCGTCGCCGCCGCCGAGTGTGCGCTGATGTTGCAGCGCGCAAACTGCATCAGCATCGCGGGGTGGGTCGCGTCGGCAGTGATTGGGACCCCGTTCACCTCCGTAGTGGTGGGGGCCGAGACCGCGTGCGTGAAGAGGTCGAACCAGTTCAAGCCGTCCGGCGACACCTGCACGTCGAGCGTCAGGGTGCAGACCCCGGTCTCAGCGCCGGTGGTGTACCAGGACACGGGCTCGGTGGCGTTGGGCGGGATGACGATCACGGGCCCGCTGAGCGTGTCGGCAGTCTCCTGCGACTGCAGTAGCGTGACGTCGATCGAGGATGCCACGATTCAAGCCTCGTAGTACAGCTCGTGGGTCACCACGGCCGTCTCAGCAGTCCCGTTGGTGGCCGAGGTGTTCGAGCGGATCTTCGGCATGAGCAGCCGCGGGGGCAGCCACTCGTCCATCGCCACGACCTGTACGCCGTTCTGGACGATCGCCTGCTGCGCAATCGTGATCCAGTTCGTGCCGTCATCTGCCGAGACCTGCGTCTGGATCGTCAGGCTCGGGTTCACCGTGCCGCCGAAGGACGACGCCGTCAGGACGATCGAGGCGCGCCTGATGCCTGCCGGGACCATGACGGCCGTACCTGCGCCGGTCGCAGTGATCGTGGCCGCGCTGCGTAGTGCCAATGAGGGCATGTGCCCGCCTCCTGTTCTCGAGTTGAAAGAGCCCCCAGCGGGGCGCGAGGCCCCGCCAGGGTGCGTGATTCGACTACTCGACGTAGTACCAGATGTCCTTCACCGTCACGACTTCAGCCGCCGCGACGGCGCTGTTTTCACAGGCCATCATGGGGGACATCAGGTCGTCCGGGTTGGTGGTAGCCACCGTGGACAGGTTGGTGCGCGTGCCGTCCTGCCACGCGCGGTACGTACCGCTGCCGTCGTACTCGCACGACAGCGTGTAGTCGGTTGCCGCAACACAGGTCAACCCCGTGGCGGTGGTGGTCGCGGTAGCGTCACTCGCGAAAGTGAAGCTCACCACGGCGTTGACGATCGAGAAGCCGATGTGGGCCAACCCCAGGATGGTCGCGCCGTCAACGCCCGTAGCCACGCCTTCGGTGAACCCGAAAAACTGGTAGCCGCTCAGGGCCGCCGTATCCATCTGGAACGTGACCTCGAAGGCGATGCGCCTGCTGACGTTGAAGGACACCCACTCGCCCGGACTGGTGACGACGGCGCTGTCCGTTCCAGCGGTGTCCGTCGTAAGCAGCAGGGCCCCGCCGGCAACGTCACCGTAGGTGGCGGTACTGGAGTTCGCCAGGGTGGCAAACCACGGTCCCTCATTCGCCGTGATGGACACGGCCGAGTGGACGAAGTTGTCGTGGACCTCGACCGACCGCTCTTGCGGCATGAATCGGGTCCGCGGGCCCATGATCACCGGGCTGGCGATTCCATGAGAGGCGATTGCAGTTCTGGACATTGTCTTACTCCTTTCGCCTCTAGGCGTTGGTGGTGTCGGCGGACGGGTACAGGATCCCGTGACGCTTCAGCGACTGGAACGTGAGGTTGTCCCACATGTCCCACACCACGGCTCGTGACATCGGCTGGTCGCTCGGCCGGATCTCTTCGCGGTCGAAGTAGTACTGCGAGTGGACCGTCCAGCGCATATACTCGCCGTTGACGAAGTAGTAGCGCGGACCCGCCCAGCCTTCGGTCACGCCGTCCGAGTTCGTGCCACCGCCGTCGTTGGCCGTGCTCGCCTCGTTGCCCAGGATGCCGGCCGCACCCGTCGGGTAGCCGGCGTAGGTGTCCAGAGCCTCGATGTAGTCGAGCGGGATGTTGCGGAACGTCGGCTTGTCGTACGCCGGGTCCTGGCCCGACTGCTTGCCCACGCCCCGGAAGAAGTCCTGCCCGAGTTGCAGCATGTGCTCGTAGTTCGCGATGCCCGTCAGCGAGCACAAGATCACGTGCGGTGACGTGGACTTGTCGCTGTACTGCGGCATCTTCGGCAGGCGATCCCAATGGGTCGCGTACCACATGCGGGTCATCGCCGTGGCGAGGGTCGCCACCGTGGCGATTGCCCCTGCGGTGTAGGCGTACGCTTGACGCTGGCAGCGCCAGTTCGCCTCGTTGTTCAGGTTGATCTGCTGGACCGTGGTCCAGGTCAGACTACCCGCGTCTTGCGACCCACCCTCGACGCTGGTCAGCGGCAGGGCGTTGTCGTACTCGTTGATCGCCACCGGGATCGACTGCGGCTGACGCGGTGCGCCCCCGGTGGTGTTGGTGTCCTCCATCAGACCGCGGTTGGGCAGGGCCCAGATCTCGCCGTCCTTGGAGTTGCAGACGTCGGTGTACACGTCCGTGTACTTCTGCATCAGCACGTCCTTGAGCTTGCGGCCCATGTACTCCGCTG
>Ga0255047_10002552_pt1 | contig 11970 bp, 14 predicted proteins | sample JV7_2_1_MG_FD_183640 | JGI IMG/M metagenome (GOLD analysis project Ga0255047, IMG submission 183640) | Seawater microbial communities from Jervis Inlet, British Columbia, Canada - JV7_2_1 | ecosystem: Environmental > Aquatic > Marine > Inlet | place: Canada: British Columbia | collected 2016-10-06
GTGCGCGAGGAGGGACTTGAACCCTCACGAGTTTTACCTCACAGGAACCTGAATCCTGCGCGTCTGCCAATTCCGCCACTCGCGCGTGGTTTCGGGAGGGTACCCGAAAACCCGACTGACGGCACACAGCCAGCAGTGCCGTTTGCCGTACCTCGTACTACGTTCACATCATGAATCTCGCACGCGGGCTCGAACGCAGACTGGAGAAACTCGTTGATGGAGCGAGCGCGTCGATGTTCCGTGGCACGATGCACCCGATCGACATCGCCAGCAGGTTGGTGCGACAGATCGAATTCCTATCGAGCGAGTCAACTGTGGGCACGCAGGTGCCGAACGATTTGGTCGTCCGCATGAACGCCGCAGACATCAACGAGACACTCGCTCGGGACATGCTCGTTGACGAACTGAGGATCGTCGTCACCGAGACTGCGGTCCAGCGCGGGTGGAGGCTGGTGGGACCCGTTCGGATCCACATCGTTACCTCAAACGACGTTCCAAGGGGCATCCTCGAAGTCGAGGGCACAGATACGGTCGGCCCGACACCGCCGTGGAGCCAGCTCATCGCCGACGACGGCTCAGCGGTGCTGGCCATCTCGCTCAACCGGACATTGGTCGGGCGTTCACTCGACTGTGATATCCGTGTGGCCAACCATGAAGTCTCCCGTCATCATGTGATCATCTTTCGAGAGGACGGGAACATCATGGTGACCGATTTGAACTCCGCAAACGGGACCTTCGTCAACGGTGTGCGGCTAGCCGATCGACCGGTTCCGGTCGCAGCGGGAGATACAGTGATGTTCGGGAATCTTTCATTCACCTACAGGCCGATCTTCTGACATGCCAGCACTCTTCTTCAACATCATCAAGCTGCTGTTTCTGGTTCTGATGTTTCTCTTCCTGTGGCAGGTGGCCAGGGCGGTGCGTAGCCATGTGGGTTCCAATCCGGGTACGCGAAGCGAAGGGACGGCTGCAGAACTCGTGATCCTCACCGGCGAGTCAGATACCGACCGTGTGCGAATACGACCTCAGGGACACGTGATCGGGCGGTCTGCAGATGCTGATATACGGATTGCTGACCCATACTCATCTGAGTTCCATGCCCGCGTCGGCATCCAGGACGGGCATGTAGTGGTGCACGATCTTGGAAGCACGAATGGGACATACGTGAACGGACGAAGGGTCACGAGCCCGACTTCTGTTTTGCGGGGCGATAGCGTACAGATAGGCAAAACGATTCTCGAGGTGAGATGAACTACGTCTGGGGAACGGGATCGCACGTCGGAAGAGTGCGCAAGGGCAACGAGGATTCGTTGTTCCCTGACTCCTCCGGTTCGTCTGCTGGTCCTGTGATCGTGATGGTCGCAGATGGGATGGGTGGCGCCGTCGCCGGGGAAGTCGCTTCCCGTATTGCCGTCGCAACCGCATCTGCGGCCGCGGCATCTGACGCTGTCTCGCCCGAGGAGCGGGTTCTCGCTGCGAACGAAGCCGTAGGAAAGGCGGTCGAGGAGGACCCGTCGCTCGCTGGCATGGGGACGACACTCACGCTCGCAGAGCTCACCGATCACGGTGTACTCGATCTCGCACATGTCGGTGATAGCCGCGCCTATCTGCTGCGCGATCGGTCACTGCAACAGCTCACGTCCGATCACACGCTCGTGCACGAACTCATCGAGCTTGGCCGGATCACCCCTGAAGAAGCAGAGCGCCATCCGCATCGCCATCTCATCACTCGCGTGCTCGGACTCGGGCCCGTCGGCGTGGACACACAGGAAGTGCCTCTGCTGGATGGGGACAGGATCATGCTCTGCTCCGACGGACTCACGAACATGATGTCCGACTTTGGCATCGAGCAGATTCTCGCCGCAGGCGAGGGCGTCGAGGCGACCGTTTGGTCCCTCATCGAGCATGCGAACACGGCCGGAGGCGTCGACAACACAACTGTCGTGGTGATCGACGTAGGCGCATGACGCGGAGGGCTGAGGCTGGCCTCATCGTTGCCGCCGCTCTCCTCGTATCAATTGGCGTCGCGATCGTGGAATTCACGCACGGCGACTGGCTCGACGCACAGGTCGCTCTCACATTCCTTGCGTTCGCAGGCTCGTTCGGTGGCCTGCATCTGGCCACATCGCGTTGGGCTCCCGGGGCATCGAGCCTCGTCCTCCCGATCGCTTCGTTTCTCACCGCGGTCGGCTTCATCGAGATCTACAGACTCGACAGTCACCTCGCCTCTCTTCAACGATGGTCACTCCTGATTGCATCCGCTACAGCGGCCCTCATCCTCTGGCTCATCAGAGACAGGGGCGTCGCAGTACTTCGCAAGTTCCGATACGTGTTGCTCGCCGTCGGGATAGGGATGCTCCTCCTCCCCCTCCTTCCTGATTCATGGCCGATACACGGAGCAACGGTCAACGGGTCGCGGTTGTGGCTCCGGATCGACATCCCTGGCACGCTGCGGGTCCTCAGCTTCCAACCGGGAGAGATCGCGAAAGTGCTGATCACGATCTTCCTCGCCTCGTACCTCGCCGAGCGTGCCGAGGCGATGTCGGTCGTGCGACGCAAGATCGGGCCGTTCAAGTTGCCCGAACCCCGTCACCTCGGCCCGGTCATCGTTGCTGCGGGTGCTGCGTTCGTCGTGTTGATCTACCAGCGCGATCTCGGGGCGTCGCTCCTGCTCTTCGGGATCTTCATCGGCATGCTGTACGTGGCCACTGGTCGATCCTTCTACGTGATCTCCGGCGGCATCTTGGCTGTGCTTGCCGGGTTCATTGCGTACTCAACGTTTGATCACGTGCAGAGGCGCGTTGAGGCGTGGCTGGATCCGTTCGCCCACTACCAGGATGCCGGCTACCAGACCGTCCAGGGCCTGTTTGCCATGGGTTCCGGGGCGCTGACCGGTTCAGGCATCGGCCTTGGTAGACCGGATCTGATCCCTGCGGCCGCCACAGACTTCATCTTCGCCGCAGTGGCCGAGGAGATGGGTCTCGCCGGTTCTCTGGCCGTGCTAGCCGGCTTTGCTCTGCTCGTCGCGACAGGGTTCGGAATAGCGATCCGCTCGCGTGACAGATTCCGAAAGTACCTCGCTGGTGGCCTGACGATCGTTCTCGGTCTCCAAGCGTTGATCATCCTCGGTGGAGTACTCAGACTCCTCCCCATTACCGGGCTCACACTGCCGTTCATGTCGTACGGGGGGTCGTCCCTGCTTGCAAACCTTGCGATTCTCGCTCTCCTCCTCCGCGTCTCCCACGAGGAGCGACTGTGAACATCCCCCTCCGCCGCGCCGCGTACGCGATGCTCACGGCATTTGTGGTCCTGATCGCGTCGGTGACCTACATCCAGGCGGTGAAAGGGCCCGAGCTTCGTGACGATCCTCGGAATCAGCGGGTCGTGGCATGGAGGACAGGGAGACAACGCGGACCGATTCTTGCCGCGGATGGAACGACGCTCGCACGCTCGACACCTTCGGCAGCCGACGCGAAGCTCTACCGGCGGGAGTACCCAGAGGGTGATCTCTACGCCCACACCGTTGGATACACGTCCGTGCTCTTCGGGTCTCGCGGGATCGAGAACACTCGTTCAGAGGATCTGGTCTCAAACAGGGACTCAACGATCTCCGGCGTGCTCAACGGACTCCTCGGTGGGGACACGAACCCACGAGGCGTTCGACTCACACTTGATCACACGCTCCAGACCATCGCCGCTGCCGCGCTCGGTGACCAGAAGGGCAGTGTGGTTGCGCTCGATCCGACGACCGGCGCGATTCTCACGATGGTTACGTACCCACGCTTCGACCCAAACAGCCTCGTCGGGTCTGATGCGAGTGCGGCGGGTGCGGCGCTTGAAGCCGACGCAGACGAACCATGGCGGGACCGCTCGATCGACGAGACGTACCCTCCCGGATCGATCTTCAAAGTCATCACGGCCGCGTCTGGCCTTGACCAGGGCCTCGTGAGTCCTTCAACCGAATTCGACGATCCCGTAGCTCTCGAACTACCCGGAAGCGATTCCACCATCCAGAACTTCGACGGCGAAACCTGTCAGAACGGCACGACCGTCACGCTCGAATTCGCCTTCGTCAAGTCATGCAACACCGTCTTCGCACAACTGGGAATGGACATTGGCGGCGACCAACTCGGCTTCAGCTCCCAGGCGTTCGGCTACAACCAGACGGTGCCTTTCGAGTTCAATGTGTTGTCCTCTGTGTTTCCGCCACCTGGCACGATTGAGGACAATCCCCCGGCAACAGCTCAGAACGCAATCGGGCAAAGGGACAATCGCGCCACGCCGCTTCTCATGGCGATGACGGCTGGAGCCGTGGCGAACAACGGGACTCACATGCTCCCGTATCTCGTCTCCGAGATCTTCACGTCCGACGGCATCGTTGAAATGGAGACGGATCCCTCCATCTGGCGCAGGGCAATGAGCCCCGCTTCGGCTTCCGTGCTGTCTGATCTGATGGAGCAGGTCGTTATCTCGGGAACCGGGCGAAGGGCAGCAGTCCCCGGTGTGAGGATCGCGGGCAAGACTGGCACCGCGCAGGTCACCGGCAAGGCTCCGCACGCATGGTTCATCGGCTTCGGTCCCGTGGAAGCGTCAGACGACACACCTCAGATCGCCATCGCCGTCGTCGTCGAGTCCGGAGGGGATTTCGGTGAATCCGCCACTGGCGGCAGTGTTGCTGCACCCATCGCCCAGGAGATCCTCGCCGCCTTCTTTGGCGCCTAGGACGAGAGCTCTTTCGATAGCGAGTCTTAACGGGCTGCGTAGCTACCCTCTCGCCCGTGGAAGAACGCGTTCTCTCCGGTAGGTACCGGATCGTCCGCCATCTCGCTCGCGGCGGCATGGCAGATGTTTATGAAGCTGAGGACACGCTGCTCGGTCGATCCGTCGCGGTGAAGCTGCTGCATGCAAACTTCGCTTCCGACGATGCCTTCGTCGCCCGGTTCCGACGAGAGGCGCAGGCAGCGGCCAACCTCTCGCATCCGAACATCGTCGCAATCTACGACTGGGGTCAGGACGAAGGAACCTACTTCATGGTCATGGAGCTCATCCGTGGCCGCACGTTGCGAGAGATCGTCAAGTCTGAAGGAGCACTTCTCCCACGACGGTCCGCCGAGATCGCTGCCGAAGCAGCTGCGGCACTGACAATTGCCCACCAGCACGGCGTCTACCACCGCGACATCAAGCCGGGCAACATCATGATCACCGATGACGGATCTGTAAAGGTCACCGACTTCGGTATCGCAAGAGCGCTCGATGATTCAGAAGAGCTGACCCGAACCGGCGCCGTGATCGGAACCGCTACATACTTCTCTCCCGAGCAAGCGCAGGGTCTGCCAGCAGACGAGCGGTCTGATGTGTACAGCCTCGGAATCGTGTTGTATGAAATGCTCGCCGGCAAACCACCCTTCACCGGAGAGAGCCCTGTAGCTGTTGCCTACCAGCACGTGTCCGAGCAGGCACCTGCCCCCGACTCGGTCAATCCAGATGTGCCGCGCGAGGTTGCAGCGATCGCAGAACATGCGATAAGGAAGAAGCCGGACGATCGGTATCAGTCCGCTGACGAGTTCCGGACGGATCTGGTGCGCTACCTCGGAGGAAACGAACCAATTGCCGCTGCAGCAGTTCTTGCTGGGGCACCAACGGCGATGATCGCCGCATCCGTTCCTCCGCCTCCACTTGTTGGCGACCCTTCGTCAACCATGACGTTTGAAGAACCGCAAGAGGAGCGGAGTCAGGCAGGCTATTGGGCCGCCGTTGGCGCCCTCATAGTGATACTCCTTCTCGGGCTCTGGCTACTTCTACGACTGCTCTCCGGAGGAGAGACTGCTGTCGGAACAGTCGAGGTCCCTGACGTGACGGGAATCGCCGCGGAGGATGCATATCAGACCCTCCAGAGCTTGAATCTCAAGTTCCGGACCCTCCAAGAGACCAGCGATGAGATAGACGTGGGCTTCGTCATTCGGACGGATCCTCCGGCTGGAACGGACGTGGAGACCGAGAGTTTCGTAGACGTGATTGTGTCTGCCGGCGAGGAACAGCTCGGCGTACCGAACGTCATCGGCGAGAACGTGGACGTTGCTGCATCGCGCATCGAGACGCAGGGCTTCGTCGTAGGAGCACGGGAGTACATCGAAACTGAGGACTACGACGAGAACATCGTCATTTCCCAGACTCCGGATGGTGGCTCAACCGCGTCACCGGGAACGGCTGTCGATCTCATCGTGTCTGCGGGCCCATCGTCGCTCGAAGTCCCCGATGTCTCAGGCAAGTCGTCGGAAACCGCGATCCTCGAGCTGGCTCGTGCCGGCTTCGAGACCATTGAGACACAGGACGAGTTCAGCGCGGATGTCCTGCAGGGGTTCGTGATCGAAACGAACCCAGCGGCGGGTCAGACCGTGCCGAAGGAAGCAACGATCATCGTTATGGTCTCGCAAGGTCCGGAGCCGGTCAACGTGCCAGACCTTGTCGGGATGAGCCAGAGCCAGGCGAGCCAGTCGCTCAATGCGCTCGGTCTGCTGATCGATGTCAGTTCTGACACCGTCGAGGTGTCCATCGCATCCGGTCTCGTTGGCAACGTGGCGGAGCAGGATCCTCCGGTCGGCATCGAGGTCGACTTCGGTTCGTCGGTAACCGTGAAGCTCGGTGTCGTACAGCAAGTCGCCGTTCCTGATGTAGTCGGTGATGCCCTCGTCGACGCGGAGATAGCCATTTCGAGCGCCGGACTGACACTCGCGACGCCAACCACGACAGTCACGAACGTGCAAGCCGACGACAACAAGGTCGCGACGCAGTCCCCCGGTGGAGGAACACTCGTCGACGAGGGATCCACCGTCGCCCTGACCGTGTGGCTCTATCAACCCGACGTACCCGATTTCGCTGGCATGACCCTGACCGAAGCCCAGAGCCTCGCAGACAGTCTTGGTCTTGGCACGATCACGCACAACTCCGGAATGGATGTGGTGGACGCACTTGAGACTCCGGATACGATCGCTACACAGAGCGTCAGCCCAGGCACTTCAGTTTCTCAGGGCAGCGGGATCGAAGTCGGCTTCTTCAAGGCCGCTTGACAAGCGAACGAAACGCCGCGCTGCTTTCCTGGTACGAGCTCAATCTCCGCGACCTTCCCTGGCGCAGGACCACCGATCCCTATCTCGTCCTCGTGTCCGAGGTGATGCTCCAACAGACGCAAGTCAGCCGCGTCATTCCGAAGTACGAGTTGTTCATACAGACCTGGCATACGGTCGGTGAACTCGCGGATGCACCCACGGATGACCTTCTCCGCGCCTGGTCTGGTCTCGGCTACAACAGCCGAGTCCTCCGGCTCCAGCAAGCAGCGGCAATCGTGGCAGCCGATGGATGGCCGGACTCGATTTATGGGCTCCAAGAGCTTCCCGGCGTTGGCCCTTACACAGCCGCGGCGGTCGGCTCGATAGCCCTTGGACTGGATGCTCCTGCTGTCGACACGAACCTCAGGCGAGTTCTCAGTCGATGGGCGGGCAAGCCCTTGGCAGGCAGAACGCTGACGGAGTATGCCTTCGATGTTCTCGGACATCCGGCAGGCGATTGGAACCAGGCCCTCATGGATCTCGGTTCGTCCGTCTGCAAGACGACCGACCCCGCGTGCAGCGAATGCCCGGTAAGCGAGTGGTGCCTTGATCCAGCCGTCTACGAGGCTCCGCCGCGCCAGGCGTCCTTCAACGGCTCCAACAGGCAACTCCGAGGAGCATTGGTACGAGCACACCTTGCCGGCAACAACCTCAGCGATGTCGGAGAGTCCCTTGACAGATCGGAACAGGAGACCGGATCAACGATTGAGACGCTGCGCGCCGAGGGGTTGATCAGCTAGCCAGGAAGTTGGCGAGAAGCGCTTTGCCTTGAACAGTCATGATCGACTCGGGGTGGAACTGCACCGCTGCTATCGGAAGCTCCTTGTGCCGCACGCCCTGAAGGACGCCGTCATCGGAGTGGGCCGTTGCTTCGAGTACGTCCGGGAGCTCGACTGCCGCGAGCGAGTGGTAGCGCGTGGCATCGAACGGATTGGGAAGCCCATCGAAGACCCCTCTGCCATCGTGAGATATCGGTGATGTCTTCCCGTGCCGCGGCTCGGGGGCAAGCCCCACGGATCCTCCAAAGGCAACAACAGCGGCCTGCAGCCCGAGGCAGACGCCAAGCGTCGGCATCTTTGGTCCCACTTCACGCATGAATTCGACAGACCTTCCCGCATCCTCTGGGCGACCGGGCCCAGGAGAGATCACGAGCCGGTCAGGAGACAACGAAAGGGCGTCTTCCACCGTCAACGCATCGTTCCGATGCACGATCGGTTCGCCTCCAAGCTCACCGAGGTATTGGGCAAGGTTGTATGTGAACGAGTCGTAGTTGTCGAGGATGAGAACCCTCACGAAATCGTCCCGCCGGAATCGAGGAGATTATTGCCCATCCAGTCGTAGACGAACATCAGCGCAACCAACGCGATGATCCCGATGATCACGGCCAAAACGATCTGAACCGGCCGCGGTCCGGGGAGAGCGTTGAACATGCGTTTCGCGATCATTCGTTGATCACTTTGAAATTCGGTCCGGCAACAAGTTCAGCAAAGACGACGAGGCGCTGGCGGGAACTGAACTTGGGGTGACATGTGGTGAGCGTCAACCATGCGCCTTGGCGCTGCTCTGTCACCCAGATCTCGGTTGGACGTACGATGATGGTTTCGCGCACCTCGTAGGTGTGGATACCGAGACCAGTCTCGACCTCAATGATGTCACCCAGCACCAGCTCCTCAAACTCGTGGAACGGGGCGCCGTATGTCGTTCGGTGGCCTGAGATCACGGAGTTGCCTGGTTGGCCTGGGAGTGGTGTTGAAGGCATGTGGCCGGCACCGTTCTTGAGATCCGACCGCCTGACGCCCTCTACGACCGCCCAGCCATCCTTGAGCCTGTCGATTGAAGGAATCCGGATGATCGCGAATGCATCGTGTTCGGGTGGAGCGCCCTCGACGAGCAGTGTCGGCGTCGGGAGCGAGGCATCGCCGGGATCGGTCACCTCCGGCGCACCTGGAGTGGCGTACGGAACCTCGGTTATCTCCGCCTCTTCGAAGTACTCCTCAGCTTGCACTTCGAGGGCTGCGTTGTTCTGTTGAGCAAAGAACGTGGTCACAAATAGCTGGTGGGCAACGAACCCGAGAAGGAAGAGTCCCAACCAGATACTCGTCCAGCCGATGAACCGAACCACGCGAACCACTAGACCGCCCCGCTGTGGAGGAGCAGCCGCGGATTCGGTTGTCTCGGTCATCGTGTTACTCATTGGATGAGAGGCTACAGCGCAATCGAGTATCCGATGTGCGATACGCGACGCCCGAAACGCGATATCCTCTGCTCATGCCAGTTTCAAAGGGCCGCAAGAAGGCCAACAAACGTCCGACTCCGCCATCGCACAAGCCAACAGCGATCGACGAGAAGGGCCCGTCCCCGACTTGGTACGTCGCACTCATGTTCGGGCTGATGGGGGTTGGTGTCTTGGTCATCCTCACCAACTACATGGGGATTCTTCCCGGTGGCACGTCCAACACCTATCTGCTGGGCGGCCTCGCCGGTATCGGTGTCGGATTCGCCATGACCATGAACTACCGGTAGAAAGGCCGGAGTTGCCCCTGGCAACTCCTAAGGAACACGAAGTGTTCCCAAATGCTTCGCGTTGCTTGGGAGCTTCTGCGAAGCTCTAACCGCGGCTTCTCTGGGCCCCCACGCCCGCATTCGGCACTGGCAACCCTGGGTTCCTGTTGCCGCGGCGTTCCTTATGCAGGGATCATGGGTTCGCGGCAGTGGCGTGGGGGTTCGATGCCGCCTTCGTGGGCTTGGGTAACCGTTAGAGACATTCCGCACACTGCGCAGAGATAGGGAACGTCGACTTCCCTGACATCATCCAAGTCCGGCTCGGCGGGTGGGCCCGTTGCGATGAATCGAATCGACCAGATTGTTCCTGCGAGTATCGCGACGCCGATAATGATGGCGACCACGAGCGCAAACGTCACGCCAGGGACTCGATGATCGTTCCGTTCGCCAATCCGCCGCCTTCGCACATCGTCTGGAGGCCGTAGCGGCCGCCGGATCGCTCAAGCTCGTGCACCAAAGTCGTCATCAGACGAGCACCACTGGCTCCCAAGGGGTGCCCGAGGGCGATCGCCCCACCATTGACATTGACCTTGGACCAATCCGCGCCGGTTTCACGCAGCCATGCGCCTATTACCGCGGCGAAGGCCTCGTTGACCTCGAACAGGTCGATGTCAGAAATGGTCAGCCCCGCCTTGGCAAGTGCCTTCTCAGTCGCGGGGATCGGTCCCGTCAGCATCGACACCGGATCCGTGCCAGCAAGGGAGAAGGACACGAAACGCGCCCGCGGCGTGAGACCAAGCTCGTCCGCCTTCGTGCGTGACATGATCAGCATGGCCGCTGCGCCATCCGTGATCTGGGATGAGTTGCCAGCCGTGACGACGCCGTCCTCCTTGAAGGCAGGCTTGAGTGCCCCGAGCCCCTCAGGAGTGGTCGTTGGCCGGATTCCCTCGTCCCGAGAAACCTGTTGTGCCACACCATCGTCCTTGATCGCGATCGGCACGATCTGCCCATCGAAGCGGCCTTCCTCCGTTGCCTTGAGGGCTCGCATGTGCGAGTCGTAGCCGTAGGAGTCGAGCTCCTCGCGTGGAATACTCCACTGCTCGGCGATCATCTCGGCTGACAGGCCTTGGGGGATGAGTTCGTCGTGATACCGCGTACGCATCTTCTCGCCGAACGGTCGTCCTGTCCCTGCCGATGAACCCATTGGGACGCGGGACATCGACTCGACTCCGGCAGCGACAGCCACATCGTACGCACCGGCCATCACGCCTTGCGCAGCGAAATGAACCGACTGTTGGGACGATCCACATTGTCTGTCGATGGTCACACCGGGAACGGACTCTGGCCAACCGGCACCGAGCACGGCGTTGCGGCTGATGTTCCACGTCTGATCCCCAACTTGGGAGACACACCCCATGATGACATCATCAACAAGCACCGGATCGAGACTGTTGCGCTCTGCGAGCGACTTCAGCGCTTCCGCGGCGAGGTCAGCGGGATGCCAATCGGAAAGAACACCGTTCCGCCGTCCAAGCGGTGTTCGTACTGCGTCAACAATCACTGCCTCTTGCACGGTTACTCCTTGGTGTGGAGTGGAGACGATCGGACTCGAACCGACGACCCCCTGGTTGCAAACCAGGTGCTCTCCCAACTGAGCTACGTCCCCATTTGGGTGGCGGAAGTGTATCGCGGTTCAGCCGCCAGCTTTCAAAGCCCTGGCTTGAGCACCATGACGATGATGATGACGGTGACGAGGAGCGTCTGGACGTGTCCGAGGGTGCCCAACGACTTCGCCTTCGCCATTGCCTCTGGCGATGTCGGCCCGTGTTCTGAAACAAGGTCACCGAGTTCAGCCAGGCCTGGCTTGAGGAAGAAGAGGCCAATCGTGAGTGCAATGATCGTCAGAGCGAACCCGACACTGACGAACAGCATCTCGAACTCGTACACGGAATCGAGCACAATCCAAACGCCCGTAATCAACACGAGGATCCCTGCCACAGGGAATAGGCGACCATTCGTCGAACCAGCCTTGCCTCCTACCGTCATGATCGTTGCAGGGTCCTTCGTCCTTGCCGCTGCAGCCATAAGTGCCTCAACGTAGAACTGCCCACCAAACAGGACTGCCCCTGCGAGAACGTGTATCAGGAGTACCCACTTCATGTCTTCAATCCTTCCCGAGAAATCTGGGAAGAGCATAGACGGCGGGCATGACCGGAGCGAAGCCATTCGAAGCGGACCGATCCAGGAAACGAGAGAGCCCGACGAATCCCCCTGAGGCCCACAACCTGTGCTGGCGTCACCGTTCTTCCTGCAAGCCGCTCTCGAAAGTTTGCGCTATTGAGAGCGTTGAGTCTGAAGTGGT
>Ga0255047_10002553_pt1 | contig 11968 bp, 11 predicted proteins | sample JV7_2_1_MG_FD_183640 | JGI IMG/M metagenome (GOLD analysis project Ga0255047, IMG submission 183640) | Seawater microbial communities from Jervis Inlet, British Columbia, Canada - JV7_2_1 | ecosystem: Environmental > Aquatic > Marine > Inlet | place: Canada: British Columbia | collected 2016-10-06
CGAGGCCGTGAGCACACGTCGCTGTCGTCCCCGTGTTGCTCGTCACAATGCAGCGCGAGCCGTCCGTCGTGTTGTAGAGAGTGTAGCCGACCAGGCCGCCCGTGGCGGTTGCAAACGCCGCGCCGCTGTCCGTTAGTACGGTCGTAGAGGTTCCTGCGCTGTGAGTGCCGGAAATATTCTGGATCACGCGGAACTGGCTTTGCGTCGAGGCGTTGTCATGCCCCGCTGCGATCTGAGCGATGATGATGAACTCTTTCGTCCCAGCCTCGCCACTACGGTTCACGGTCAGCGCGGCGTTGTGCGTTGTCCAAGTGTCAGCCGTGACCTTGACCTCGGATGACCCTGCGGTGTGGTAAATCTCCAGCGCCGTCGCGCCCCACGCGGGACAGGCAAACATCAGCAGGAGCGGTAGCAGTTTCTTCATCAATCCACCGTGTAGTAAATGGTGATCGCTACTTGAATCGCAGTTGTCACCGTGCCCATTTCCAGGTGTACCCAGTCTGCCGCGTCGATAGTCCCGTTGGTAAATGCGCCGTCATCCTCCGCGCCGTCGCTATCGCAACTGATCGTCGCGTCTACCGTCACGCAAGTCGCACCCGTCGAGGTGCATTCCTGTATGTCGATGACCACCGTACCTGCATCGGTGATGCAGTGGATGTCGGTAATCGTGATTGCGGCGGGGGCTTTCAAGAGGTCGATTGCGTCTGCGGCATCGGGCTCCAGCACCACAAACGCCATCGACGGCGGCAGGGCGGTAACAGCCCCCGTGCCGTTGCCGACGAGGATTTGACCATCGGTCAAGGTGCTGGCTCCGGTCCCCCCACCGACCACGGCAACATCGGTTCCGCTCCAAACACCAGTGGCGATAGTGCCAAGCGTTGTGACTTGAGCCGATCCAGTCCAGTCGTCCAGACCATCGGGGCTTACCGCTCGCGTTGCGTCAGTACCGGTGTTGGTTTCGGCACCCGTGGCGATCTCAATGGTGCCTGACGTTGTGAGGTCGGCTACGGGTTCGTCGCCCGTGTTCGACCCGCTGAGGACGGTGATGCCATCGAGCAAGTTCAACTCGGTAGCGGTCGAGGTCATAGAGATCGCGCCAATAGTGAACGGAGTCGGGAGTACCGGGGTTCCGGTGAATGTTGGGCTGGCAGACAAAACCACATTGCCCGTCCCCGTACTGGTTCCAACGCCCGTACCGCCGTCAACAACTGGAACAACCGTGTCCTCGGTGTAGAACGTGGTCACGTCCGAGGTCTGCGTCTGTAGCTGTGCCGCCGTGAACGCATCGACATTGGTGATGACGTGGTTGTGGGAGTCATCTACAACCGCGACGGTGAGCGTGCCCGCATCTTCTGTAGCCGTAATGTCGCCACCAGGAGTGCAGTCCACGCTAGCCGATGCCGTACCCGTAAAGCACAGAACCGCACCGTCAGCGGGAGTCGTTAGCGTCACATCGCCAACATCGTTCAGATTGGCTGCGGCAGGGATGTTCGTACAGTCCGTACAGTCGATTGCGGGAGTTGCATCGGAAGCCCAAGCACTAGCCACCGCAAACATGACATTGCCGCTAGTTTCGGCAAGACCGGAGATAGTGTCTAGCTCCGCGTCCCAGGCTTGAACGGTGGAGCCAATATCGCTATCCACGACAACCGGTGACCCACCCTGTTGGAGCGTGCCAGCAGTCACATTGACCACTCCTGACGAATAAGCGATTGTGTTGTTCGTGCCAGTATTCGCATAGGTGTGCGTTACCGTGGCATCAGACGCATCTCCAAATTGGAACGCTGCCCCGGTTTCAAGAATCGATGTACCGCCCCAAGTGATGGTGCCGGTGTGTGAACCGGCTGGGATGTTCGTGCAGTCGGTACAATCAATCGCTGGAGTCGCGTCCGATGTCCAAGCACCACCCGCCACGAACATGACGTTTCCGTTGGTTTCTGCCAACGCGGCAATAGTGTCTAACTCCGCGTCCCACGCCTGAACATTCGTGCCGATGACTAGACCAAGATCCGTTCGAGTCTCGGTGTCCGTGCGATAAGCAACCTGGGTAGTATCGGCAGCATCTACCTGGATAAATTCACCAGCTAGAGGTGTATCGACACCATCATCTAGCTTGGCAGTAGTCACAGAATCGTCTGCCAGCGTGCCGCCCTCTACGTGACAATCCCAGGTTGCGGCAGTACACCGGCACACATCCAAATCGGTCAGGTCGATATAAATGCGGGTATCGCTTGGGGTGCAGGCCCCGGCATCTGCAATATTCGTGTCTGAAAAGAAAACGCGCCCACGAAGATCGGCACCATAAGTAAGAGGTGCAAGCATTAAAAGAAGGATCAAAAGCCTTTTCATCATGTAACCCTAATCTCCACGGTACCGGCCCAGTTGGTAGCATCGTAGGCAAAGAACGTAGCCATGTCTCCAGCGGCCAGGTTGATTGTCATTACCGTATCCGCCCCCGCGCCAAGATTGTCTCCAGAGGCGGGGAAAATTTTCATGTCGTTTGCACCGTTGTTGACGACAATACAGGTGTCGCCAGCTACAGCAGTGGGCAACACCACCGTGTCACCACTGTTGGCTACGGTGGACACCTCGTTGATTTGAGCGGCTAGGTCAAGCCCACCAGCCTGCGTCTGTGTCGTACCTGCTGTCAGGCCGGTTGCTGTGCTAAATGCCGATGTGGTGAGCTTTACCTCAGTCCCGGCATCGTCTAGTTTGTAAAGTTCACTATCGGTTTTGGCATAGATGAGCAACTTACCAGACGATGGTGTGCCTGGGGCAGTAGCGTTTTCATTGAAAAGAACTCTACTCATAGGACACACAACACGGCATCGTCAGCCAGTTCTAGTTGCGCTCCAGCCTTCAACTCGAATGTCCCGCACGCAATCCAGCGAAATCCAGCCGGAAGCACGTAGGTGACATTGGTGTCGAGGAAGTTCTGAAACAGTTGTAACAAGTCATCTATCGCAGTATGCGAGTGCGAGCCAACGTCACGTAGAATCGTATGGGTGATGGCATCGGGCAGCACCTTGTTACGCAAAAAGATGGTGCTGTTCTGACTCTGGACACCACGCACACCATCACCCAGCTTACGTAGTGCATCCCGAGTAGCAGGGTCTTTGATGTTTTCTATGCTCACGCTACCCTCTTACTACCCGTCCTGCCGCGTGCCGCCGTTTCAACAACCAAGTCTCGAATCGCGCCCTGACCGCTGCCGGTATGGGTAATCGTCGCCTGTGCCCACTGGCCCCTCTGCGACAAGTCCAACTGCGTCCCTTTGTGGCCTTCAAGTGATACTGACTGAGAATGGACGAAGCCGCCTCCAACTTCATTGTCGTCGCCTACTTCCCAGTCGAGTGTGCATGTCTCTCCTGCTCCGAAATCGGTATGGAATAGTTGGGCATCCAATGCAGCCCAGTCACGGTCACCTGCATAGGCTTTGCCTGATGTTGCCTTCAGCGGTAACTGCGTCCCGGAGAATGCTTGGGAAGTATCAATTCCCCCCCGATCCAGGACGTAAACGATTCCGTTGGATGAATGACCTCCGTAAAGGCGATGGGTTGACCCCACTTGTCCAGACGAGAAGCCGTTGAAACTACCGTAATGGGGTCCAGTCCACTTAGGCTGCTGTCCGTCCTTACGGTGTTCCGGGGCCATGTGGATGAGGTAATACTTACCATCGCTGCTCCCTGTAGACATGACGAGTGCTAGACGGTTGGCGTCCCAGTGCAGCACCCACTTGGACTTGTCGATACCATCAAATATCGTCCAGTCGATAGAGTCTGAAATACGCAAGCTAGAGTCACCATTGGTTGCATAGACACCATAAGGCGAAATCCAGGCTGCCCTTGATTCTCCCTGGACTGAAAACGCCGTGAGTGCGTACCGACCCACACAGCCCGGAGCGCCCTGGAGTGGTTCTACTCTGGAACGGTCCTGCGATGAATTCACCACACGGGGTAGTCCCGTCAGACGCATCATCAGGCCCTTGGCGGCGACCAACAATATAGATCCAAGCGATACACAATCTACAAGCTCATCGTGTTCCTCGAATGGGAAGGACTCGATGACATTAATCTCAGGCCAGGACTGCGGCTTGCCTGCCATTGAGTAGTACATTGCCCGTGTGTTGTCAGCAGACAGGCCAACTAGGGATCCTTCAAAGACGCGGAAGCGGATCATCCTTCGTGGGGGATGGTTCTGCTGGAAATACAACGGAGCAATAGCTTCCACGTCCTGCTGTGCAAGAGTACGCAAGAGCGGCAGAAACGGTAGAGCCTGATCGTTGTCGTCTATGTCGAACTTCGGGAATGTGTCCAGAAACGTAGTAGCCGAGATGGGCTTATCACTAGAGATTAGTCCCAGAGTGGCAGGCAGAGACCCGCCATCAGTCGTGCGATAGATGCGCCAATGAGTTGCTCGACTATTAGCCGAAGTCGGTAGGGTCAACAAGACGTTGTTTACGCTACCCGTCATCTGTATCAGTGGAGAAAAAATAGCAGGACCGGGATCGCCTTCGTTCTCGTCAAATTCGGCCACGCCGTAGTAAAAACCAACCTTTGTCGTGAAGTTTGATGCGGTGCCACCATCGTTGACATTCACATCGTAAATATTCAAGGAAGCGTCGGCGTCTCCACTCACATATTGCAATGTGGCTTTCAGGATCAGATTGCCGTCGATGTCAGTGGTGTCGGTTATGTCGAATTGGGCATAAATCTCGCCAGTAGCCTGAGTCCTGGTCTTGTTCATTACCTCCGTGAACGTAAGTCCGCCATCTTCGCTAATTTCAAACTTGACCCTGGCTCGGTAGCCCGAATCAAATGTGGTGCCGACATCATCAAAGTCACCGTCAGAAGGCCAATCGGGTAGGCCAGCAGGAAAGCCCGTCAGTGCCCATTTGACTTCTAGCACGCGGGAAGTGCCCGTGTTGCTTGTACCTGACCAGGAGAACCTCTCAGTAACCGATCCCGCAGTAGACAACGTGCTATGGGCATAGGTCGCCAGATCGGTGTCGTAAGCACTGGACCCGTTGGTAAATACGCCCGCATCGGATGCCGCACGTATCAGGATCGTGCCCAGGCCAGCCACACCAGTAAGCGTGCCCGTCGGTCCTTTCATACCCACAGCATGTGTGGTGCCGTCTGACTTCACGGCAAGGTTCTCACTACCTACGGCAAGATACTGTTTGTCGTTGAACTGTGCAGCACTGAGCGACGTAGCAAGGCTGCCTAAGCCGCTTTTGAGCGTAGTAGTGGTGCCCGTAGCACCTGTGTTGGAGAGGTTGGCGGAATACAGCACTTTATCGCTCAGTGCTACAACCTTGTCGGTGCCTCCTGTGTCGTACTGGAGTAAGGCCACACCGTCAATTCGTTTAGAAGAACCCGTATCGGCAAACGTGGTGACGCCTCCAATCTTGTGGGCTCTCTGGTCCCCAGGCCGGTAGACCACACCCGTAGCCTGCACCATCTCGCCGTTGTCCAACTGGGACGGGTCTTTGGCAGTGTTGAGGCCCTTGTCGAATGTGATGGGGAGAGACATTACGTAAGTGTCGCGTTGTTGACGTTAATCCACTGAGTAACATTGATAGCCATGAGTATCAATGGACTGTTCGCTGAGGTAAGGTTTGTTGAATTATTGACCCCCAAGCTACCGATTGAATCGCTATTCGCGGGGAAAATTTGCAGGCTGTTGGCCCCGGCATTATGAATTTCAATACGACGGCCATGGAAGGCATACGGCAGAGTCACGGCATCGGCAGCAGTTGCCACGGTGGCTACGTTACAAACCTTTGCGCGTAGGAATGTCCCGCCAGCTTGAGTCTGGGTTGTCCCCGCTACATATACCTCAAACCCAACCAAGTCGTGTCCTAGGTTGTTGGCGTATGCCGTGTCACCCTCATTAAGTTGACCGATTGCAGAGGCAGTCAACGAACCGGACGGTGCGGCATTGTCCGCTACTTCCAGAGCCAACCAGTCATAGAGGTTGTTGTTGACAACTACGTTATTGCCTTCGACCGTACCCCCGGCATCAGAAATGCCCAGGGGTGTAGTTGCTCCAGACTTGATCTTAATGAGATTGTCAGACACAACGCAACCAGTAGCTTCGACAAGGTTGACACCAATGCCACCATCGTTTACACCGATAATCGTGTTGCCAATCACCTTGCAATAATTGGCTTCGTTCGCTCCCGAACCTATTTGGATAGCAGCGAACGTGCCTGTCGGTGCCACAGTGGGACTGATGACATGATTGCCCATTATGTCGATGTAATCGCTTTTGATCGCCACAATGGCTTCGTCAAGTGCGGCATCCGAAGCGGCGCAGTTGATAGTGGAATTGGTGAATGATCCGCGCGTCACGTACTTGAAGAGCACCGGACCCTGCTGTGGCGTGCTATCGGTAGTCGCCAACGCCTGCACACCATTTATTCGCACATCAGTAATGCGATTACCTAGCGTTATATCATCAACGACACATATTTGGTCCCCCGAATTGTCGCTGTCCGCATCACCGATTACACCGTCAATGTCCACCATAGAAATGGTGCCCGTAGAGCTTGCGTGGGTATGCGTAACGAGCACCAAAGCATCAAGTGCCTTACCGACCAGATTTCGGACGGTAACACCAGTGATATTGGATGTGGTGGCCGCGTTCCCCGTCAAACAGACAAACAAACGCGCAGCGGTAGACTCCCCGGTGCAGTTGGTAAGCGAAAAGTTACTAATAGCCTGATTGGCGGTAATGCCCGTGGCCCACATGGTGCATTGGTAGGCGTCATCAGCACAAACCATATGGCAGTTGGAGATCGCACAACCATCCCCGCCACCGTATGCCATCCCGCCAGTACCACCCGATGTAGTTACTGACGAGGTTGCGTTTACATTGGTTATGGTGAAGTTATCGCCAAACGCAAGAATGGCCCTTCCGCCATTGGTAGCCTCGGCCCAGTCCTCAATGACAACATCTTTGATGGTGCCGTTCTTGCTGTAAATAGCAAATACATTCCCGGCGTGGTTCCCCGCAGATGACGTGCCAATTCTGCCGCCCTGCCACCAGATGTCGTCGTTAGCCGTAAACGTGCCACCGCCCATTGTTTCGCTGGCAATCATTGACGCACCGACACCATTGCCAGCAGAGTCCCAGTTACGCACAATCTTGAAATTGGCGTCGTTGACAGCCTTGCAGGCTGCGGGTAGCAACAGAGTTGCCGTGATATAGAAATCGCCACTCGGACCACGAAATGTCATCGTCGCATTGGCGGCAGCATCTACAGCCACCTTGAGTCTCGGCTGGTCGTTGGTAGCACCGTCACCCTTGGCTCCAAAGTCACAGGGATTCAACTGCCCCGACACACCAGACCATCCCGGCACCACACCAGCTACCGTACCGCTGGTATCACGGATCAACTCCCAGTTGCGCCCATCACCACGGGTCCAGTAGTCGTAGTTGCCCGTGGTATCACAGGTGAGCAGCGAGTTTGTGACAGCATCACCACCGTCCATGTCGGTGTAAATCGCCATAGGGGAAGCATCATAAGCAGGCGTGCTGCCACTGGCACTATCGGGACCAAGGTTGACAAGCAGGTTGGTTTTAGCAATCGTCGGTGTGGCACTCGACCAAACAATTGTTGTCGCGGTTACAGCATTCACCGCCTCAGCCACAAATGTAGCCGTTGTACCATCCCAAATCAGCGCCTTGTCTGCGGCTGCAAACCCGTGCCCGGCATCAACCGTAGCCGTGCTGCCACTGGATGCGGCAGCAGCCACCGCACCAACAGGACAAGCCAGCACGGTATAGGATGCAGCGAAATCGGGGTTGCCATCGGAGTCCGTCAGTAAGACGTTATTTTGTCTGTGTATCATCGGTATAGGACTCCCGCACCGAAATCGGTCTGCTGGTTGTTGTCGTCCATCATTAGAGAGTTCCACTCGGTTCGCCAAGCGCTCTCGGCTGTTCTAATCTGTGTTGCACTACCGCGTATTGAGGCTATCTCCCACCTGGCATACCAGACAAGGAAGTTCCGTATCTCTGACGGCACCTCAAGCGTACCCAAGGTGTCGCCGTCACTGGCAAAGTGGCCCATGCGTGAATAGTAAATCAGCAGAGCCGTGGGCCAGCTTGTAGCAAACGCACTAGATGGCGGAACGTTGAAATTAAGCAGCCTGTCGTCAGGTGCATTTCTGATGGTGTAGTGCGTAGGCTGGCCCGAGTTCGTGTCGTCCCAGGCGGTGTTCACGAACTCCTTCGGTATCTGATAAATGTAGAGCCCCACCTGCTTGGCGTTGGTGTCCCGCCTGATGAGGCTCCTGGGACTCTTGAAGTTTGCCGGGATAGTGTAGGACTTGGTATCCGCAGCCAGTGTGATGGCACTGGCCTTGTTGAGCCAGTTCCAGTTACGGGTATTGATCTTGTCCGCAGCGGCGTTGATGGCAGCACCAGCATCAGCCAGTACCGAAGCAAGGTTCTGGCCCTGCACGTAGGCTGCTACGTGAGACTTCAACCCTCCGAAGTTAGCCTGGAGGGGAGTCTGTGCTGTGGTTGTTCCTACTGCTACCGACATACCTACTCCGCAAACAATGCTGCATGGACTTCTTCCGGCTGCCCACAGGGATACCGGAGCATGTCCACGTTGAATTTTTTAGCTAGTGAGTCCCTGGTGATACCAGGAATCTTGCGCCTCAATAGCGCCTCGAATGTGTGTCGCCAGCCGAGTTTTTGCACTCCACCACGTACCTTGCCCCAGCGTTGGGCTTCATAGAGAAACACCTTGCCGCCCTTGGCTATGGTGAAGTTGTCATCACCGCGCTGGGCCATACTCAGAGCAGCATGGTAGTAGGGCGATTCCGGCAAGATCTCCATGTACGACACCTTGGAATCGTCGTACCTGTGTATCTCGCTCATCTGGATAGGAATAAATCCGTCTTCTACGCCATATACCTTAACCTCCGGCACATCGCCACGATCAAGCGCACAGACGTATCTCTCGCCGTGGTATACGGCAGCACGGCCCTTACGGTTGGTTGCGACGGCACCAGGCGCAGGAACGAACATATACGACCAGTCTAAAGACCGACGGACAGGCACATCCAACGAGATATCGTTGTTGAGTTCCTTGAGCCCCTTTTCGATAGTCTCGAATCGGAGCATTGTCCCAAGATCTAGGAGTCCTTGCGTGGACGCCCCGGACCCCGCTTCGGTCCTCGTGACGGTGTAATCGGCGCTACTGGCTGTTGGCTCCCGTCCACAATTGTTACCCCCGGAATCTGGCACACTCTTGCAAATTCCTGTTGGTTCTGGATCTCCGCTTCCTGACCCTCTACGAACGTGTAGATCGAGCCGTTTACCTGCGTCTGGATCTCGATTGCTATCGGTTGGCCGAACTTGTTCCGCACATCCACTTTGACTCTTGGCATTCAATCTATCCTCCAAAATGAGGGGGCCAGGCGACATGCCCAGCCCCCCATTAGTTATGCGTCTGAGTACAGCCGCACGACACGATTACTGTCAATCAGCGCCGTAGCGAAGTACGAGTGCCACGCAACCGTGTTCCGGTTACGATACGGGTTCCCGACATCGGTACTCGATGCCGTGTTAACCAATACCGACGGATCGGCGTCGATGATCGACACCGCACCAATTCCGCCCTCGGCAAGAACATAGTTGTTCTCCATCGAGTTTGCGGAAACCGTGGTCAGAGCGAAGTTCTGGGTGCGGTAACACGCGGTTCCGTAGACGGACCCCATGTAACCGTTGACCCATTTCTCCTGCCCCATTGTGCCCGGTACTTGAGTCACGGCAGTAGCCCAGGTCATACGGCCAGCGGTGGCCTCCTGGACCATTTCCGTCTCAAATGTCGGAGCGACGATTGCAGCAAAAGCACCATTGGGGTGCCCACTGACACCACTAAAGCCTCGTGCCGAGTTGCCTCTGAGCGCCCCGCCACAATGGACGATAGCGGCTGCGGAGCCACTCGCGTCATTTGTGGTCTGAATCGTGGCAGTTGCGCCAGCGAGTTCATCGAGGGTGTACCGAGCCGTAGTGGTTGTAACAGCCTGGTTTCTGATAAGAGAATCCAGACTACGAGCGCCGCCGTAGTTCATACGGTTGGACAATTCAGAGCGAGCACCGGCCACCTGCGTGTAATCCATCAGACGGGTTACAACGATGAACTCGCCGTACTCCAAGATGGTCGCATCCGTGCCGGTCGTTGCAAGAGTGGTAATCTCGTTTGCAGTCGTATTGCCCTCGGTAATCGACGTAACGTTCGCCGCAGGGGAGTTGAATACGTTGAAACGAGCAATCTTGCCCATCCCGCCTGGAATGGTCGCCTTGGTGCAGAATTTGTGAAACTGAAGTTCGTCCTCAAGTGCAGGAATGAACTTCTTGATGAGATAGGTCGTGAGCAGCGAAGTATTAGCTGCCGCAGTTTCCCATGCCATGAGTTAGTGCCTCCTAGCGACGCTGTCTTAGGTTTGCTCTCCCGTCGCCGTATAGGCGAATCATTTCAGCGTCAGCTTCTTCCGCCGTCATGTCTTCGACACGTTTCGGCGGCGGCTCCCCGGTCGTTCGACCACCGGAGCCAGAGGGTGAGGCAGCCTGTTTAGCTATTCTGGTTTCAGAGATTTGGGTGGCTTTGCGTTCAGCATTGGTGCGCCGAAGCTCCGCCAACTTTGCGAGCTTGACATCCGTATACGCAGAGTCCAACACCATCCTTGTTACCTTAGATAGTGTTTTGACTGAATACGTAGACAGATCGCCGTATGGCTCGAATCCCTGCTTGAGCGCGGGGGTGATCTGTTCAATCACGCCGTTCGCTTGCGTTTCTATCTCGTCCGATTTGACTCCCTGTGTAGAGAGATCCGACTTGATCCTATCCACAAACGAGTTGTACACACGCTCGGTTTCCTGCGCCATTTGCGACTGTTGCAGTTCGGCTACCTTACCAGCAAGACCGGCATCGGGCGCAGGGACGATCCGTGGCTGGACCACAGATGGTTGGGTGTCCTCATAGATCGGATCTGGTTCCACTGTGGGACGGGCAGCAGAAACAGCTTGTAATTCTTGTCTGAGATCGCCTACAGCAGTAGCGTTCTTGCCTGCAAGATGCTCAAAGTGCTGACGATCAAGTTGCATCCGTTCCATCTGAAGCCGCATCTCCTGCATTTCCAGATCACGGTCGTCTATCTCGGGCTCGGTCGGCTCCGCAGGGGCATCCTCGGGGGGGGCATCTTCAGACACCACCTGCGGTGCCGGGTCGGCTTCTGGCTCAGCAGCAACGGGTTCGGGCTCTGGTGCGGGCTCAGGCGCAGGTGCAGCCACGGGCTCCTCCTGGTTTACGCCTCCGGTGCGTTCAAACTCCGCTTCTATCTCTTCCAGGCTCATGCTGTCATAGTCTGGAGTTGCTGGAGTTGATTCAGCCATGTTGCTCCCTATTCAAAACCGAGTTGGCCCTTGCTTCCTGATTTTGTAGATAAGCTCGAATTTCCTTGAACGTGTTAGCTCGTGCAGTACCGATGACTAGCTGATCGTTGATCGGTACAGGCTTGTCAGCCTCATCATACAGCCAATCCAAAAACTTCTGGTGATACGAACACTCTGCCCACCTGGCAAACTGATTCGCTTGCTCCATGATCTGTGGCTCGTCTCGTCTGCGTCCCGAAACGCTATTCCAGATATTCTGTACGAGACTACCCACCGGCAGCTCCCGACACCTGAGCAGGTAGGGCACCGGCGGGTTCCGCACTAACAGCGGTCCCATTACCGTTGCCAGCGCCACCGGCACCCAGTAATTGTTGCATGAGAATGTTCAACTGGAACTGCTGTGGGTCGCCTACCATTGCGGCTATCTCGGGCAGTTCCAGTGTGTCCCCGATGAGTTCTTGAGCGAGTTGGAGATTCGGCAGCATTGCAGCAAACACAGGATTCACGCTTGCGTAGGTAATGAGCCTGTCCATTGCCTGCAACTTCTGCT
>Ga0255047_10002554_pt1 | contig 11965 bp, 16 predicted proteins | sample JV7_2_1_MG_FD_183640 | JGI IMG/M metagenome (GOLD analysis project Ga0255047, IMG submission 183640) | Seawater microbial communities from Jervis Inlet, British Columbia, Canada - JV7_2_1 | ecosystem: Environmental > Aquatic > Marine > Inlet | place: Canada: British Columbia | collected 2016-10-06
TAGTGAAATAACAATGATTATTAGTAGGGAACGCATTGTTCCTTACTTTGATTTTTTTAAACCATTGGCAACATGTTCAGCACCGTTACCAGCAGCATAAAGACCGAATATCCAGACAATTGAGTCTAGCCACCCAGTAAAATCACATTTGTCCAGAAACAAAAAAGTTGTTACTGCTACAAATAATAATAAGGCGAACGTTGTTTTACGTCCTCCACAAAAGTCAAATAACTTTCCCATTATAGTAAGTTTTTTTGGTTAATTAGTGTATAAGAGAAACTATTTCCCCATACTTCTGCAGATTTTTTTACAACATCCATATGAACTTCAAATTCATTTGGATCCTGTATCACTTGACAACCTGCTGAGTTTTTATTTACTTTTTCAAGTTCTTTATAAGCCGAAGCTCTATGTATGTTAATTCCAAAGTATCCTGTTTGTTCTGTGCCTTCTATCATATCGTACTCTCTATCTTTATCGTCATCACGGTAAACCGTAACCTCGCCCAATCTCTGGCACAAGGCCAAATACTTGCCGTTATGCTTATCTATAGAATAAGTGGATTTATATTGTCCTTCCTTTAGTATAGCACAGCCTTTAGAGTTCATAGGGTGCTCTAACCAATGGAGACCTGGTAAAGTAGTGCACTGCATCTTATAGATATTCCACTGACCTTCGTATTTCCAAAATACGCACATAAGGTCATTGAATCTATTAGTAGTAGGTTTAATTGCTCTTATACCTACTATGTTAAGATTATAAGGCTTAGTGTCTCCTTTGAAGACTACATGGCCTAGTTTTTCCATTGCTTTAATTAAAGCTTCTGTAGTTATATCTCTCATAATTATTCAGGTTCTTCTGGTGTCCAAGCTGGAGTTGCCATCAACTCTAAAATTCCGTGATGATCATAAGTTTGTATCGGCACTACACTAGTATCAGTTATAAAAGTAGGTATATAACCTTCTTCCCATTTAATTACAAACTGAGTGCCGTCTAATGACTTTCTTACTGTACTTGCTGAGGTTTGCCCTACTTGTGAAAAATCTATTAATCCAACATCTGTTAAATTGATAGTTGCGTATGTTCTTGTATTATGCATTTTATATATATTTTTTTAATTAAGTTGGTACATCTGTTTCAATATCCGCTTCAACCATGTTATAAGATACAGCGTTGTTTTCTGAATTAGGAGCGTTACCTACTCTATCTTCAATATACATATTAGATGAAGTGCCTGCTCCTGAATAGTTAGGTGCCTCTCCTTGTAAATCTTGAATTGACATGTTAGTTGAAGTTCCATCATTACTACCTATTTGATCAGGAACTGTCCAAACTACAGGTCCAGTTATTTTGTATCCGTCTCCAGAGCTAGTTCCAACTGGAAATATATCATCATCTATATTTATTTGAGTATCACTTACTATTGCTGCAATATGAGTTATAGTATCATCAGTGGTATTTCTAACTAAATCTCCTATTGATATATTATCACTTAAAAATGTAGCACCTACATCGTTTAGTTGGAACGCAATCGCATCTGCTGTAGTATTACCTGAAACACCTACAGCTGCATTATAATAAGCATCTTCGCCTAATCTCCACCAAGCAACAGGACTAAGTGAAGTGAGGTCTGCGGGTTGTCCTGAATTATAAATCGTTGCTACGTTTGAAGATTGGTCGCTATTCCATATTGCCACCTCATCAACGTTGCCTTCATACATATAAGAACCGCTATCTGCTCCACCAATTTCTACATCTGCCGTACTGCTATCAATAGTTGCGGGGATGCTTGTTGTGTTTTCTCCATTTAACGAACCATCAGTATAAATTTTCATACTTGTTGAAGGCACAAAAACAGCTAAAATATGATGCCAATTTCCATCATTAATTGTTGAAGTTGTTGTTACTGTAGTACCTGCACCTCCACTTCTTATAAACAACTCAACATTATTACCTGCTTGATAATTATTTGACCATAATGCCCAACTTCTGTTAACTCCAAAAAAATCTTTTGAAACAACTATGGAATCAGTAGTTTGTGTATATTTAACCCAACACGATATTGACAAAGCTCCTGTTATCTGCAATTCAGCAGGATTCCCCATATTTATATAATCGTCCACTCCATCAAAATCAAAACTAAACTTTGAATATACGTTACTAAATGAAATTGGTGTTCTTACTAAATTAGCTTCAGTCATTCCTGAACTTGTACCAATATTACTCGCACTACCATCATCTGGTATATTCCAATTAACACCATCAAAAGTAGCTGATTTATCTAATTTCCACCAAGCTTGTAAATTACTATAGTTACTAATATCAGGAGGCGTTCCGTTGTTATACAGAGATTCTACTGATTCTGCTCCACTTAAATTTAAAGCTGTATCAAAAATTGATACATTAGATAGTTTAGTAGGAGGTAAAAGTTGTGGTGGGTTATAAGAAAAAGTACCTAAAGTTAAAGGACCTGGGAAATATTCAATTGTTGAAGAAACTGCCTTCCAGCCTTCTAAATTTCCATCTATATAAAATTTTACAGTTGTTCCATCATAAGTACCTACTGCATGATGCCAGCCAACAGATGGAGCAGATGATGCTGAAGTCTGTTGTACAGCTCCACCAGCATCTGTAATATAAAATATTAGTTTACCAAATGATGTATAATAAATAGCATAAGCTGCTTTACCGCTACTATGATATTTAGATAAAAGATAATCATAAGTCACCGCAGTTCCAGTATTATAAAACCATATGGAACAAGTAATAGCTGTTGTAGGTTTTAAGGAAGCACTATCTGGTATATTTATATAATCAGCTGTCCCATTAAAATCAAACGCAGTATCTTGACTCATTTGATTAGGCACTAACCATTGTGAAGTGAATTTAGATTCTTCTCCTAATTTAATATATCTTAGGGGATTAAGTGAGCTAAGATCTGTTGGTGTACCTGACCCGTCCCAAACGCTACTTATGTCAATACCATTATCCCATACTGCAACTTCGTCAATGTTACCATTAAAATTGTAATTTATATTATTTTGTAATGCTCCAATGCTTAATCCAAATGTTGAATCTAATGTCACACCTGTGGTTACTGGTGTGTTAGAATCAACAAGACCTCCATCAACATATAATTTCATTGAATCTGCATTTGTAGTACCATCCCAAGTCCCTAAAATATGATGCCAAGCCCCGTCTTGCACTCTTGATGCCAATGGATCAAGGCATTGAGTTGGTGTTAAATCGGTATGCCATATGTCAAAAGATAATTTTTGTGCTGGAACTATGCTTATATTCCAATTTCTATCTGCCCCACTTCCATCATCTTCACAAACAATTGTTTTTGTTCCTACGTTTACGTGAGTTGTTTTTATCCAACATGATACACTTATTGCGGTATCAATACCAGTTTTTGTAAATTGAATCTGATCGTCCACACCATCAAAAGCCATTGAATAATTCGAAACCTTGTCCTTGTTAAGATTCTCAGGCATTAAAATCTGAGGTGCTTGATAGGTTGAATTGTCCCCACATCGATACCACGCAATAGGATTTAAACTTGTTAAATCTGCTGTTTCACCAATAGACGTTGCGTTGAATATCTCTAGTGCTTGTGGTTCAGTTAAAACATAATCAAAAATCGCTACTTCGTCAATGTTACCTTGAAACGGAAATGTTGGAGTAGTAGTATATGCTCCAATTACTGACTCTACTGCTGAAGTAGTAACAGAACCTACTGAAGTAGCGGTAGCATCAGGAGAACCGTTTATATATAAAATATTATCATTTCCTGAACGTGTAAAAGCAATATGATACCATGTATCAAGCGAAAGAGTTGTAGCAGATTCCAAAGGTTGCATATTTCCTAAATAAACGCTTCCTGGCCACCCTAACCAAATTTTTACCTTATTAGATTCTACATAAAATTGTACTGGTAAACCTTTTGAGAAAAAACAATCGTATGAAGTATTAGCACTAACATTTATCCAAGCTGAAAAACTCCAATCAGCACCAGTAAAAACACTATTAAAATTATCTCCTAAATCCACATAATCGTCCACACCATCGAAAGCTAATGACTTGGTGTTGACGAGTGGAATAGCACCGCCACCACTATTTATTCTTTGCGCACCTATGGCGTTATAGAATGGTATAATCATTTTAGTATATCACTAATATACTAGGACTAGCAACGGCAATTACTCCCAACGAGCAACCTGTCACTGTTAATACGGATATAGGTAAAAAACTTCCAGCTTTTAAACCAGTATATTCTACTTCATTACCACTTTCCATTACAACGGTTAAATCACAATCAGCACCAATATAAATACCAACACCTGGACCAGGAGTTTGGTAAGTGGTTAATCCAACTGTATAAGTTATAAACTCCCCTAAATTAGGAGTATTCAATGGTGATGTTATTACGGGCATTGGAACTATAGGATCATTATATACCGTTATAGCGTCAGCAAGAACTACCGCATCATGCGCGAAGATTCTAGGTTCTTTGTACATTGTACCTATTAAACTCATTTTATTCTTTTTTGTTTTTATTTATAAATACTTTTTCAGCTCCTCTAGAACCAAAATAAGCTACATATACTGTAACCAGTAATGTCTTTAATAATTCTATCCACGCTATATCCATTTCAAAAGCCATACCTATAGAATCAAAGGATATGAATAATGTCATGCATATAGTTAAATATATCAGAGTTAAAGGTCTAGTATTCTTAGATAACCATGAATCTGACTGCATATCATATTGCCACCTATTGGATATACTCTCCATTTCAGCAACATCAAGATCTAAAAGTTTTAAAGCCATCTCCTTATCTTCAGGAGTCATGACTATATCTGTACTTATTAGATTTTTAACAATACCATAAACCCCACTATTGGGTAATATATCGCTAATACCATCAAGTATTTTAGGAGCTTTATCTTTTAAGAAAACCCCTACTTTAGTATCTTTAAATTTCTTACGATTTTTCTTTTCCTTAGGCATTGTTAAATTCCCGTTTTAAACACCGCTTTTGGGTTTACTTTAAATAATTCGGTAGTAACGTCTGCACGATTAGTCCATTCAATACCTTGGTTGGATGCGTATGCTTTTAGTTCATTTCTTTTCATATTAGAATAAGCTCCAAATCCTTCTTGAGGACGTGGGCCGCCGTCTCCTCCGCTATTATTTGATTTCTTTTTTATGCCAGGTTTTGGCTCCGGCATGAGTGATGAAATGACAACACCTTCACTATTAAGCCCAGATCCTGTACCTTTCGGCGCTTGAAAATCTTTGCCTCCTTCATTAGCTTCAGAACTAATAAAAGGCATTATAGTTACCAATTTTTGATCTACTTGTTTTACTTCTTTTTTCTCCTCTTCTCCTCCTCCAGGTGGATCTCCAGGTTTAGTAAACAACCTGGATTTAGCCACGTCGTTTTCCGTACTCTTATAATTTGCCATAATTAGTTATTTATATTGTTTTAAATGCTGCCAAAAATTTACATATAGCTACGCCAAAGGCCATGCCAGCGTAAAGTGTGTCTCCTTTTACCATTAATGCAGCACCTGTTGCGCCAGCTAATGCGGTTGTAAATAACGGTGATGTCACTACTTTTTTGATTTTATCAATCATATTAAATCTTTTTCGTTAATTAATGTATAGGTAAAACTATTACCCCATATTTCAGCGGCTTTCTTTACAACCCTCATATGAACCTCAAATTCATTTGGATCCTGGATCACTTGACAACCTGCTGAATTCTTTCCAATTTCTTCTAATTCTTTGTATGCTGAAGCTCTGTGTAGATTTATTCCAAACATCCCAGTTTGTTCTGTACCTTCTAACATATCATATTCTGTATCTTCGTCATCGTCACGAAAAACAGTGACATTACCTAATCTCTGACAAAGCGCTTCATATTTACCATTATGAATATCTACTTTATAAACAGACTTGTATTGCCCTTCTTTTAATATTGCACAACCTCTAGAGTTCATAGGATTTTCCAACCAATATAAACCTGGTAAAGTTGTACATTGCATTTTGTATATATTCCAATGTCCTTCATATTTCCAGAAAACGCACATAAGATCATTAAACGCGTCTGTAGTTGGATTGTGAGATCTAATACCGACGATATTTAAATTATAAGGTTTAGTATCACCAGTGAAAACATTGTGACCTAAATTAGACATAGCATTTACGATAGATGCAACGGTTACTTCCCTCACTTCTTTTTACCTTTCTTCAGCATATACCACCTATGTAATGTATATCCTAGTGTCGCCACAAGTAATAATACCTCTAGAGTTGGTTCTAACCAATTAAAACAACCTATAGAAAATGACGTAGCATTTAAACTATATAATTTTATACTATCTAAATCCATCATTTGTTAGCGTTTAGTACTGCGTTTCCTTTATATACTGGTTCTAGTATTTCAAATCCTTTACCGCATCTTCTCATTGACGATGCTGATTCTCCTAGATTAGTTTGTTTTGCTACTCCCGCAGCTTTTTGTTCTTTTCCGTATGCTGGCATAATATATATTGTTTTAGGTTGTTAGTTTGTTATTATATAATTCTTCTGCTGCTTGATTTGAAGTAAAAGTATCATCATTGTATATAGCATTTGGGTCGGTTATAGCTCCAGATAAATCTCCAAAAGTAGAAGCTGTAGAATCATCAAAACCTCCTCTAAGACTATCAGGAATCGTTGGTGGTTCAGATATGTCTAATCCTAATCCTTTACTAAAAGCGTTTAATTCTTTAGTATTACCTCCTCTAAAAAATCCTGAACTGCCATATTGATTACCTACTGAATCGAGTTGAGCTTGCTTTTCTTGCTCCGCAGTTACTTCAGCAGTTGCAGCATCTAATTCAGCTATTTTATCATTGATCATGTCTATATATTCTTGGCGCTCTTGATCTTTTCTTTTACCCATACTACCTTGTTTTATCTTTGTTTAAATTAGATATACTAGTATATAAAACTTTATCTGAATATGTTTTATTATTATCTTTTACCGGTATATCTTCTTCACCTAACATAATCCGGTACATGCGACTTATTAGTTGTTTGCACTTAAAGGAAACTTTATATATATTGTACTTTTGAGTGGTTCTGTTTCGTTTTCTCCAAACAACTATCCAACCCTCTTTTAGCAATCTGTTCCAGCGCCTATTGTCCCAACTGTAAGAATGTGTACCTTCTTTAAAATCTTGTTTTCTAAAAAAATCTATTGCATCTAAATATATTAATAACTCAAGATCAGCATCTTTAAGATTACACATTTTACATGCCCATTTACGTATAATCCTATAATGTTTTAATAGTTTAAGATCTTTTAGATCAGATGAGGTTAATTTCCTCATAAAACTATTACTACATCTTGTTCTTTTATTACTATATAAACTTTAGAATCTACTTCAACATAGAAGCCAGCGTGTCTGTCATAATATATTTCATCACTAACATTAACACCCCCTACATCATCTCCGATACTTACTATATCACCTTTTCTATATCTTATATCTTCTCTTTGTTCTTCACCTAAAATAAGACCGCCATCAGTAGTTTTACTAGTTTCTTTTACTTCTGTTATCACTATGTATTTCCCAACCGCTTTCATGCTCTTAAATTATTAATTACACAATCAGTTGACAGTATAGTAGTTGCTACTGAAGCCGCGTTTCTTAAAGCACTTTTCGTAACTAGTAGAGGATCGACTATTCCGGACTTTACCATATTAACCGTTTCTCCTGTAACCACATTTAATCCTATACCCTTGTCTAGTGATAAGTCATGTTCATGTATACCAGCATTGTCTAATATTATCTTATAAGGATAACATATAGCATCTAACAGTACTTGTTCACTGTTCGATTTAGCTGTTATATCTTGACTTGCATTAAGTAAAGCAATACCACCACCTGGCACTATTCCTTCTTTTATAGCGGCTTTTGTAGCGCAAATAGCATCTTCAACCCTATCTCTTTTTTCTTTTAGTTCGACTTCCGAATTAGCCCCTACTTTTACAATAGCAACTTTAGCTAATAATCTAACTAATCTTTTTTCTAACTTTTTAATTAAGTTAGGGTTTTTAGTTTCTTTAATTTGACTTTCGATGTTCTTAATAAGATCCACTACTTCCTTTGGTTTCTCTTCAACCTGTATTATAGTTTCTAATTGAGTTGTTGTACTCTTAATACATATCCCAAGACAATCTGGTTGTATAGTATCCATATCGTCACCTAAATCTTCATTGATAACAGTTGCTCCAGTTATTAATGCTAAATCACTTAATGTCTCTTTTTTGCTAACACCATATACAGGAGCATCTATAACATTTATTCTTACATTGCCTTTCACTTTGTTCATAGCTAAGGCATTCACTACTTGCGGATCAGCCTCCCCTATTATTAATAATGATTCTTTATTTTTTATTATAAATTCTAGAATATTTTGAATTTTTCTAATATTCTCTATCTTACTTTCTACTATTAAAATCTTAGGATTTAACAATTCGCAAGAACCTTTATCTTGATTTGTCACAAAATGTTGACTCTTTAATCCCATAGAATATTGAGTACCTTCTATTTTTTGTATAGTAGTTTCAGGTAATTCATGCGTTTCCATTATTACAACACCTGTCTCATCAACAGATCTAAATGCATCACCAATAAGTTTACCTAATACTTTATCATTATTAGAAGATATAGTGGCAACTTGATCTATTTTTTTACCTTTAACGCTTTTAGATGATTTCTCTAAATACTTAATTACTTTTTCTACAGCAGAATTTATACCATCTTTTAGTTCTCTAGGACTAGTTAGATCAGATATCTTCATGGCTTCGTGTAATATAGCATGAGCTAGAATTGTAGCTGTCGTTGTACCGTCTCCAGTTTCTTTCACTGTTTTCCTAGCAGCTTCTTTTAATAGTTTGGATCCCATGTTTTCAACTGGATCCAAAAGTATAACACTATCTGCTACAGTAACACCATCCTTTGTTATCTGAGGATTACCTTGCCCATCTTCTAATATCACGCATTTACCACCAGCACCTAATGTAGAACTAACAGCTTTAGTTAGTTTGTTTACACCTTCGAATATTTTATTTTTAGCATCATCACCGAAGTTAAGATGCTTTACTATTGTTTCATTCATTTTATTAAATTAAATTGTATTATTTTATATATTAAGTATTTTAAAAATCTTCTTGCCATACCGCTGACATGGCCATCGTTGCAGATGTGCCACCCTCAGAAGTAAAAGTGTAAGTGCTACCTGGTCTCATTTTTATATTTAATGAGCTTAAATCAATTGAAGCCCCATTGTCCTTACCTACGCTACCTGACCATATTAATTTACCTCCTGATACAGTTGTACCAGCTATATCTACTTCCATAACAGATAATCCAGCATTTATAGGATTGTACACGGGGGATCCTCCTAAAGTAGCATCCTGCCATATCCTAAAAAATCCAGGTGCATTAGTATCATTTACCATAGATAACGAACTTAACAATGCTGGTACTTTGTTCGCTTTAGTAGCAAACGTTGTTAGATTGCTTAAAGAGAATAAAGATGTTTCAGTTCCACCTATTGATTTAGAATTTTCATAAGCGTTTATTGGTCCAGTTGCAACATTATCACCTTCTATAAACGCAGCCATTGACGCAACTGATATAGTGATGTTATCTGTTCCAGCACCGTTTACAGCTTCAGCCCTCATTGGGAAAGTTGGATTATATGTAGAAGATGCAGCTAATGTGTTTGCTAATGCTAAAACATGTACTAGTATATAATCTCCTGACACGTCAGATTCCACTGAAAAGTTTACTGTTCCAAATCCACTTCCATAAGCTATTTGATAACTATTGCCTTTAGTAATGTCTAAATCCATTCCAGATGGATTACTAGAGCTACCAGTACCGTCTAACACATCAATGTTCCAATCCTGCTGAGCAATTATAGGCCCATGCGCTCCATTTGTTCTGTATTCAATGCCAAATGCAGTACTATTTAAAAGAAAACTATAACCATCATTGGTATCTCCAACCCCTATTGTAGCAGATGCGGTTGGAACAGTTGGGGTACCAGTGAATAGACACGAAAACCTTGCTAAATGTCCTTGTCCTGCTCTAAAAGGCGCTTGCTCTATAGAAGTTACTGTTGCTGAACTTGCTGTTGTTGCACTTGTATTTAAAATAGCCATGTTAGTGGCTTGTGTAACAGTACCACCTGCAACTTCCGTAACGTCTACTATATCCGAATTGATATTATAAGGAAATGTTAATTGAACTATAGGGGATAAATTTGCCACCGTTAGTTCGTCATAAGCTGTTTTGGGATTAGATACGTTTACTTCTAAATGATTTTGATTGTCAAGGTTTACATTATTAAATGTTCCTGCATCATTTTGTCCCACTATAATGTTTCTACCTAAAGTAGTTACCATTGCTTCTGCAATAAACGCTTTAGTTGTTAGTAGTTGAGGAGATAAAGCTGTTGTAAGGAATTTAGTGGTGTAATAGAAATCTGTCTGTGTAACGCCTCCAGTATTTGTAAATTCATATTTTATGAAATTAACAAAAGCAGGTGCGGCAAAAAATTGATATCCATTTGCAGCTAAATAAGGTATTGATAAACTTCTGACTACATCCGTGCCTGCAGCATCAGAACAAAATGAAATATCAATAGTACCGTTATGAGAGGCAATTATTTCTGTTTGTACCTGCGTTTTACCAGCTGCATCTAGTACTCCACTATCAAATGTTGCCCCATTTGCTAATAATGCTGTTGTTACAAATGCTGTTAATTCTGCTTGTAATGGTGGTGTATAACTCATGTTAATTTATTTTTATATTACTATCCAATTAGCCCCGTCTGATTGAACAGTTCTACTTGTATATTGTGTTATTAAGCTTATAGTTGGAGAACCGTTAATTGTCTCCGTACCGTTTGGATCTAGTGTTATTGTACCTAGTCCACTATTTACAAGTTGGAAAAATGTTCCTTGAATACCTACAGCTGTTGGTAGATTTACTGTGAATGTTCCTGAAGTACAATTTATAGTTTCTCCTGCTGTTGTGAAAGTATCTGTTGTTGTTACATTCCTCAAAGTAGAAGTACTTATTGTAATTTGAGCTTCAACCCATTCTTTTGTTGTTAATGTTTTATCTATACCTGCATCTATATCTGATATGTTATTAGATAAACCTGTTAATTCAACTAATCCATTATTTACTTCTATACCAATATTTGCTGCATCTACATCAAACGATGTGAATTTGAAAAATGTTGGGGTTGTATGTGTGAAATAATCAGCGGCTGCGGCTGGATTTGATGCGGTAAATTCTATGTTTAAGTTTGAATCGTTAGCATATTCAAGCCAAGTCATAGATCCAACTCCTCCTATTGAACTAGGAAGCAATCCTCCGCCGGCTTTAGGTGTTATATCATTATTTACATCTGTATTCACGATATTATCACCAAATATATCACCGGTTACAGTGACACCTATATCTGTACCATCTATACTACCACCAGTAATTGAAACATCACTTGAGGAGAATGTACCTGTAGCAGCAACTGTTAAATCATCGTTAAAAGTGGCATTTGAAGTGGTGACACCACCTACGGTAAGTGTTCCTTGCAAACTAGAGCCATTATCTATCACTAAACTATTTGCGGTTGTATCTCCAGCGTTTAATCCAGCTAAAGTTGTTACACCTGTTACATCTAATGTAGTATCGAACGTACCAGTACCTGTTGCTTGGAAATCTGTACCAATTATTGTTCCTGGAGTTAAATTCCCAATAGTACTAAAGTTAGAATCTCCACCAGCCGCGTTAACCTTGTTAGCGCCTAAGGTGCCCACGAGCGTAAAGTCACCGGTTAATTTCATATTACTAGTAGCATCACTACCTACTGTCAATACTGCTTGTA
>Ga0255047_10002557_pt1 | contig 11961 bp, 7 predicted proteins | sample JV7_2_1_MG_FD_183640 | JGI IMG/M metagenome (GOLD analysis project Ga0255047, IMG submission 183640) | Seawater microbial communities from Jervis Inlet, British Columbia, Canada - JV7_2_1 | ecosystem: Environmental > Aquatic > Marine > Inlet | place: Canada: British Columbia | collected 2016-10-06
GATCCAATCACCGCTGCCGATCCTGGTCGGCACCGGCAGCCCTCGCATGCTTCGGATCACAGCTCGTCACGCCGACGAGTGGAACACCTGGGGCGACGTCGCCCTGGCGGGCGAACGTCGCACAGCGTTCGCCGCAGCGTGCGAATCGGTCGAGCGCGAACCCGCATCGATGTGGACGTCTGTACAGGCGATGGTGACACTCTCCGACGACGCTTCCACTGTCGAGAGAACCCTCACCGGGCCGTTCGGTGAACGCATGATCGCCGGCAGCGCTGCCCAGCTCGTCGAGCAGATGGGCAGCTATGCCGAACTCGGCTTCGACGAGTTCATCGTGCCCGACTTCAACCTCGGCAGAACTCCCGAGGCTCGGCGCCAGGCACTCGAACGAATCCAGTCCGAGGTCGTCAGCCAGATCGCCTGATCAATCTGACCGGGCGGGGTGGAACTTGTCGTAGACCGCCTGGCCGACCGCATTCGGGAGGAAGCTCAATGCCATCAGCTCGTCGAGTTCGGCACGCTTCACGGCATTCACGCCGCCGACCGCCTTGACGAGCTGCTTCTTACGGGCCTCGCCCAGTCCACGGATCCCGTCGAGCGAACTCGCCGTCATCCGCTTTGATCGCCGCTCGCGGTGGAACGAGTTCGCGAACCGATGTGCTTCGTCGCGAATCCGCTGCAACATGAACAGGGCTTCGCTGCCGCGTTGGATCTCGACCGGTGACGAACGTCCCGGCACGTACACGTCTTCGAATCGTTTCGCCAGACCGGCGACCGGGATCTGATCGCCGAGACCGAGCCGATCGACGACCCGCTTGGCGACGCTCATTTGACCCTTGCCGCCGTCGACCACGAGCAGTTGTGGCGGGTAGGCGAACTTGCTGGGCCGCTCGCCCAACTCGCCGACCGGACGATCGCGCTGGTCGATGTAGGCCAGCAATCGTCGAGTCAGCACCTCCTCCATCGCGGCGTAGTCGTCGTTGCCCTCGACATGAACCTTGAAACGGCGGTACTCGCGCTTGTTGGGCAGCCCGTCCTCGAGCACGACCATCGAGCCGACGTAATCGGTGCCCTGGAGGTGGGCCATGTCGTAACACTCGATTCGGAGCGGCGCCTCGGGTAGTTCGAGCACCTTCTGCAACTCGGTCAACGCACGCGAGCGCGTGTTGTGATCGGAGGCACGTTTCATTCGGTGCCGGGTGAATTGCTCGCCGGCGTTCTTCTCGACAGTCTCCATAAGCGCCCGCTTGCCGCCGCGTTGGGGCACTCTGATCTGTACTCGCGACTCGCGCATGTAGCTCAGCCATTCCTCGTACGTCGCGACATCATCGGGCTCGCATGGCACCAGCACCTGTTTCGGGTACCCGGTGACCGGCTCGTCGCCGTAGACCGACTCGAGGATGCGATCCACCAGCTTTCCGGGCGTCAGTTCCTCGACCTTGTCGAGCACGAACCCTTTGCGTCCGACGACACGGCCCTTGCGCACGAAAAACATCTGCACCGATGCTTCGAGTTCGTCATCGGCAATTCCGATCACGTCGATGTCCTCATTCTTCTCAGCGACCATCTGTTGCTTCTCGACGGCCTTGCGAACCGTGATCAGCCGATCGCGCAACCGGGCGGCGGTCTCGAACTCAAGCTTGGTCGCGGCGAGTTTCATCTCCAACTCGAGACGATCGATGATCTCGTCGGTGTCGCCGGCCAGGAAGTCACACAGTTCGCGAACGAGTTCGCGATACGGCATCTCCTCGATTTCGCCGACGCACGGGCCCGCACATTTCTCGATATGGAACAGCAGGCACGGGCGGCCGAGCCGCTCGTGCTGGTTGAACTTGGCGGCGCTGCAGGTTCGGATCGGGAAGCTGCGCAACAGCAGATCGAGCGTTTCGCGGATCGCGTAGGCATGGGCATACGGGCCGAAGTAGCGCGTGCCCTTGCGTTTGTGCCCTCGCATCACAGTTGCCCTCGGCCACTGCTCATCGACTGTGACCGCCAGGAACGGATACGACTTGTCATCGCGGAGGCGAACGTTGAAGCGGGGCTGGTGCTGCTTGATCAACGAGTACTCGAGCATCAACGCCTCGACCTCGTTGCGCACGATCGTCCACTCGACAGACGCCGCGGACTCGACCATCTGGCGGGTCCGCGGATGCAGGTTGCGAGGCGACTGGAAGTAGTTCGACAGGCGCTGGCGAAGGTTCGACGCCTTGCCGACATAGATCACTCGGCCATGCGCATCCTTGAACTGATAAGAGCCGGGATCCTCAGGAATCGTTCCTGTCGGGGGTCGACGCACCATGCTGCGCTCAGGCTACGACGGTCAGGCCGGGTACGGTGGCTACGTGGCCAACCGATTCCAGTTCGCCCTCCCCGATCCTCGTCAACGTGACGGCTGGACTCGGGTGGGCAACCTCGACCTAACCACCACCGCACTGCTCGTGCTCGGTGGAATCGCTTCGATGTTCCTGTGGGCTATCAGCAAGTCCGCTGTGTTCACGATGATGTTTCATCCGACCCCGGTTCGAGAAGGCGAGCTTTGGCGACTCGCGACCTGGCCCTTGGCCAACCCGCCGACCGAGATCTGGGTCGTGATCACGCTCGCATTCTTCTGGTTCATCGGTCACGCCGTCGAGGATCTTGTCGGACGCAATCGCTACCTCTCGTTGGTGTTGGTGGTCACGATTGTCCCGGCGGTCTTCGTCACGCTGTTGCCGAGCAGGAGCTTTCCTACGAGTCTCGAGGTCGGCCTCGGCCTGCTGGCCTCGGTGATGTTCGTGATCTTCGCTGTTCAACACCCGTCACAGCCCTTCTTCTTCGGCATCCCGGCATGGGCGTTGGCGCTCGTCTTCGTCGGCATCGACGTCCTGCGACTCACCGGTGACCGTCTGTGGGGAACCCTGCTGCTGATGCTGACGGCGATCGCACTCGGCGTCGTGATCATGCGCCAATGGGGCTTCGCCGAGCGGCTCGAGTTCATACCGCGATTTGCGAGCGGTAGTTCGGCGCCGCGGCGCGGTCACAAGCCCGCCAAGCGATCGCGTCGATCGACTGGCACAAAGGTCGTCGAGGGACCGTGGGGCTCGACGAGCGGGCCGGCGACCGGGCACGACACGGTCTCGGCCCAACACGAACTCGATCGGTTGCTCGACAAGATTTCGGCAACGGGTCTCGATTCGCTTTCGGCCAGCGAGAAACAGCGGCTCAACGAACTGTCGAAGTTCCTTCGCTGAGCCGCTGGGCGTCGACGCCGAGCCGGCCGGCATCACATCGTCACCGGCGTGAGCCGACCTCTGCTATTCGTCAACTTCACGTCAGATCTCGCTCAAGACCCCTCGACGTAGGGCCGATAGATCGTCATGAGCATCGCTTCGGCACCCTCTTCTCAATTTGAGCAACTCACCGCCCAGGCCGGCGATGAGCTCGCCTCCACGGCGCTGGCCGCCGCAGCACAGGCGGGCGACGATCAACGACTCGGCTCACTCATCATCGTCGTACACCCTGAGCGAGACAGCTTTCGAGTGCTCTCTACCAGCGGCGTCGGCGTCCTGCGAGCGGCGGTCTCGGTCGCCCTCGCGTCCGGCAACGATCGCCTGTGGGCCGACGCCCCCGCGAATGGCACGATCGAGCGCTCCGTTCGCTCCCTCCCCGAAGTAATTCGGGCGGCAGCCGAAGCAAGTCTGGTCGTCACAACCCACACCGGGATCGTTCGCGTCGACGACCGAGTCGAGGCCGTCGCGATCTGGTTCGAGTCCGATACCGGCGCGGCTTCCGCCGCACACCGCCGCACCACGCTCGAACTGCTCGCTGCCGCCGCAAAACGTGATGCCGAACAGACCGTTCAAGCCGCCAGCGCTACCCCGGCGACCGGTGGGTCAGCGGGCGGATCGGCTGATGCTGCGCCGGCCGTGGAGCGACGCGAGATCGACCAGGACGATCCCGACGTCGATCCCGTAACCGGGCTCGCCAACCGCGAGAGATTCGATCGGGCGCTCGAGAACCACGAATCGGATCAGGCGAGCCTGATCGTCCTCGATATCGACCGCTTCCGCCAGATCGTTCGCGAATTCGGCGTCGAGCTAGCCGATCGGGTCCTACTCGAAACCGCGGACCGTCTGATCGACGGGTGTCGCAGGTCGGATCTTGCTGCCCGGATCGACACCGACACCTTCGCCTTGCTGCTCAACGACGTCGATCGAGCGACTGCGCTTCAGATCTCGAAACGGCTGCTTACCAAGGTTGCCGAGCCACAGCCTGCGGGACCAGGCCCCGATGCGATCACGGCCACGGTCGCCCTCGCCCACCAGTTTGGGTTGGTCGACACCGAGGAGTTGATGCAATCGGCATCCGATGCAATGAGATCGGGAAAGAAGTCCGGCGGCGGCCACCTGTTCATCGGTTCCTGACCGCCAAACCCGCAAGACCTGGCCTGGCCTGGCTCGTGCTCGGCGACTCAGCCACCGAGCCTGCTAGGCAGCGTCAGCGAAAACTGAGCGGCCGATGCGAGCTTCGGTCAGCCAGGCGTACAACAAGATCGCGGCCGCCAGCGCGGTCGCCGCGTTGGCCAGAATGTGAAAGCCGGCAGCTTCCTTCACGAAGCCCGAACCAAACGCGGCCACCGCACCACACAGACTGAGCGTGAGGTCGCCCGTGCCCTGGGCTTCGACCCGTGCGCTGTCCGGCACCGACGCAGTAAGCAATGTCGTTCCGCCGATCAGCCCCAGGTTCCAACCGAGTCCGAGCAGGAACAGCCCGATGAAGATCATCACCGGTACGTAACCGGCGATGACGGCCGCAGCCGTACCCGATCCCAACACGATCGCTCCGAGCTGGATCGCCTTGACGGCCCCGACCCGGTCGACGAATCGGCCGACCAATGGGGCCAGTCCGAACATCCCGAGAATGTGGACGGCGATCACCAATGCCGACAGATCCCCCTGGGCGTGGTCCTTCATGTGAGGCGGCGTCATCGTCATCACGCCGACCATCGCTGCCTGAGAGCCGGCCATCGCCACAATTCCGAGCATCGCGCCAGGCGACGAACGAATTGCGGCGTAGGAACGCCGAACCTGGGTAACCGGCTTGATACGTTCGGCGTGCGGGTCGGTTCCACCGACGAGAACCAGTGGGTCGGGCCGCAGCATCGTCGCGTAAGCGATCGAGCCAACAAGGAACAGCGCGCCGGCGAACAAGAACGGCCCGATGAACTCATCGAGCCCGAGCCATTCACCGAAGTCCTTCTCCAACGGTGTGAAGACCGGGCCGAACACGGCCCCGAGTGTGCCGATCCACACGATCGCCCCGATCGCCCGAGCCCTGTCGAAGTCGTGAGCGAGGTCAGCGGCGACATACCGAGCCTGCAACGTTGCCGCCTGACCCGAACCAAAGAAGAACATGCCGAGGATGAACAGCGGGAAAAACCGCAGCTGGCCTCCTGTGGCGGCGATCGCTGCACCGACGCTGCCTGCGGCCAGCGCCAGCACCAACCCGGGTCGCCGGCCGCGGCGCCGCATGTACGCAGTCAACGGAATCGAGACGACTGCCGCCCCGAGCGTGAACGCCGCGCTACCCAAGCCTGCCAAACGATCGTTGCCGAGCATGTCGGATGCCAGCAGGCTGACGACAGCGACGGTGCCGGCCACCGCCGCCTGCCCCGGCACGACGGCCAATCGGATCACGTTCAGCGTTCGACGCTGCTGATCCTGGTGCTCGTCCATCGCCGGGTGCGTCGCTTCGACCGTGCTCACAGCACCACTCTGTCAATCTTGGTCCGGACAACTCCGGTCGGATGCCGAGTCAAATCGATCTCAAGCCGCTCCGCTTGACGCGAACAGCTGGCGCAGATACCGCCCCGTGTGGCTGGCCTCGATCGTGGCCACGTGTTCGGGCGGGCCTTCGGCGACTACCAACCCGCCCCCTGTGCCGCCCTCGGGCCCCAGATCGATCAGCCAATCAGCGGTCTTGATGACGTCGAGGTTGTGCTCGATCACCAGCACCGTGTTGCCTTGGTCGACGAGCCGTGACAACACCGTCAACAGACGACGAACGTCGTCGAAGTGCAGGCCGGTGGTCGGCTCGTCGAGCAGATAGATCGTGTGGCCGGTGGATCGCTTTGCCAGTTCGGACGCCAGCTTGACGCGCTGTGCCTCACCGCCCGACAAAGTCGGCGCCGGCTGGCCGAGACGCACATAGCCCAAGCCGACGTCCATCAAGGTGTTCATGTAGCGAAAGATCGGGGGTTGATTGGCGAAGAAATCGACCGCTTCGGCGACCGGCATATCGAGCACGTCGGCGATGTTCTTGCCCTTGAACTCGATGTCGAGCGTGTCACGGTTGTAGCGGGCGCCCTTGCACACCTCACACGGCACGTACACATCGGGCAGGAAGTGCATCTCGATCTTGATCGTGCCGTCGCCGGCGCACGCCTCGCACCGGCCGCCCTTGACGTTGAACGAGAACCGGCCGGGCATGTAGCCGCGAACCTTGGCCTCGTTGGTGCTCGCGAAGAGCTTGCGGATGTTGTCGAACACGCCCGTGTATGTGGCCGGGTTCGACCTCGGTGTGCGGCCGATCGGCGACTGATCCATGTCGATCACCTTGTCGAGAAACTCGATGCCGTCGATCTTCTTGTGTTTGCCGGCCGCGGTCTTCGACTTATAGATCCGCTGCATCAGCACGGGCAGCAGAATGTCGCGCACCAGCGTCGACTTACCTGATCCCGATACGCCGGTTACCGCAACAAAACAGCCGAGCGGGATGTCGACCTGGATGTCCTGAAGATTGTGCTGGCGGGCACCGTGGACGGTGACCTTCTCGAGCTTCGGCGGCCGGCGCTCGGCAAGAATCGGTATCGATTTCTTGCCCGAGAGATACTGACCTGTGACCGATTCTTTGACGTTCAGGACACCCTTGACCGGGCCGCTGTAAACGATCTCGCCACCGTGCTCGCCGGCGCCCGGACCGATGTCGACGATCCAATCGCTGGAGCGGATCGTCTCCTCGTCGTGTTCGACCACGATCACCGTGTTGCCGATGTCGCGCAAGCGGGTGAGCGTGTCGATCAGTCGACGGTTGTCTCGCTGGTGGAGACCGATCGACGGCTCGTCGAGCACGTACAAGGTGCCCACGAGCCCCGACCCGATTTGGCTGGCGAGACGGATTCGTTGCGCCTCGCCCCCCGCCAGCGTGCCGGCCGAACGTGACAGTGTGAGGTAGTCGAGGCCGACATCGAGAAGGAAGCCGAGCCGGGCATTGACCTCTTTGGTGACCCGTTCGGCGATCAGGCGATCGCGTTCGCTGAGCTCGAGCGCAGCCAGGAACTTGGCCGACTCGCCGATCGACATCTCGCACACCTCGGAGATGTTCTTGTTGCCGACCGTGATCGCCAGCGTGTACGGCTTGAGTCGCGCCCCGCCACAGGCGCCGCACGGAACCAACCGCATGTAGCCCTCATATTGCTCACGCGACCAGTCGCTCTCGGCACCCTCATGGCGCCTCTTGATCCACGGAATCACACCCTCGTACTCGGTCGAGTACTGGCGGCTGCGCCCATAGCGGTTCTTGTATTTGACGGTCAGCTTGCCGCCGACGCCATGTAGCACGACCTTGTGCTGCTTGGCGTTGAGGCTCCCCCAAGGAGCGTCGAGATCGATCTCGTGTTCGTTGGCGACCGACTCGAGCATGCGTTTGAAGTACTGCGTGTGAGCGCTACGCCAGGGAGCGATCGCGCCGTCGTTGAGCGAAGCGTCAGGATCGGGGATGACGAGCTCGGGGTCAACCTCGAATGTGGTGCCCAGGCCGTCACATTTGACACACGCCCCGTACGGCGAGTTGAACGAGAAGTTGCGGGGCGCCGGCTCCTCGAAGCTCACGCCGCACTTCGGACATGAGAGGTGCTGGCTGAACGTGAGTGTCTCGGGCGGGGGCTCGCCCTGTCGGGCGATCAGTTCGACCTCGGCCACGCCGTCGGCCAACTGGAGCGCCGTCTCGAGCGAATCGGTGAGGCGCCGTTCGAGCCCTTCCCGCAGCACCAGACGGTCTACCACGATCTCGATCTTGTGCTGCTCGTACCGGGCAAGGCGTTCGTCGCGCTGGAGAAACTCGTCGATGACCACCGTCTCGCCGTCGATCCGGGCACGCACGTAGCCCTGCCCGCTGAGGTCGGCCAACAGCGTGTCGTACTCGCCCTTGCGGCCACGCACCACCGGCGCCAGCACCTGGAAACGGGTGCCCTCGTCGAGCTCGAGGATGCGGTCGACGATCTGCTGCGGCGTCTGACGTTGCAGCCGCGTCCCATCGTCGGGGCAGTGCTGGATGCCGACCCGGGCGTACAACAGACGAAGATAATCGTAGACCTCGGTGATCGTGCCGACCGTCGAGCGCGGGTTTCGGCTGCCCGATTTCTGGTCGATCGAGATCGCCGGCGACAGGCCCTCGATGACGTCGACATCGGGCTTGTCCATTTGACCCAGAAACTGCCGAGCGTACGAACTCAGCGACTCGACGTAACGACGCTGCCCCTCGGCATAGATCGTGTCGAACGCCAGGCTCGACTTGCCAGAACCGGACAACCCGGTGAACACGATCAACTTGTCGCGGGGCAACTCGACGTTGACATTCTTGAGATTGTGCTCGCGTGCGCCGCGGACGTCGATGATCGGTCCGGACGGCCTCGCTGTCTTGCGGCCAGCCATTGTTCTCGGAGGCTACCGAGATGTCAGGCGTGTGGCCGGGGCGACTTGTAGGGAATCCTTCACAGCTGCGATGATATCACGAGCAGTCGAACACACGTACGACTGTGGGTGAAAATGTCTCCGCCTCCAAGCGGTGTCGGATGCGACAGCTGCCCGTGGCTGAGTCCACGATCGCCGCCGTCGTCACGATTCTGAGTGAAGGCTGGGAAACGGGCGAAGCTCACATCCCCGCTACCGTTGCACCCCGAGGGCGAAGGTGGTGAGATGAGCCGCGAAGACCGCAGAATCGAGCGCCTGCACAGCGTCGAGCGCTACATCGCCAGCCGTGACATTGCCGACGAGCGGGTGCTGGCTGCGATGCGGAGCGTGCCGCGCCATCGGTTCGTGTCCGACGACCTCGCGGCGTCCGCCTACGACGACCGTCCGCTCCCGATCGGCTACGAGGCCACGATCTCGCAGCCCTACATCGTGGCCCTGATGGCGCAGGCGCTCGCCGTGCAGCCGACCGACCGCGTGCTCGATGTCGGGACCGGCTCGGGCTACGCCGCCGCGGTGCTCGCCGAGCTGGCCAAGGCGGTGATCACCGTCGAGCACATCGAACCGTTGGCCGAGCTCGCCGCCGAACGACTGTCCGGATATGGAGAGCGAGTTCGCGCGATCTGCGGCGACGGCTCGCTCGGTTACCCACCAGGGGCACCTTATGACGCGATCAACGTGGCCGCCGCGGCGCCAAAGATCCCGCAACGGTTGCTCGACCAGTTGGCCGCCGGGGGGCGGCTCGTGATGCCTGTCGGTCGCGGCGCAGAACAACTTGTGCTGATCACGCGGACGCCCGACGGCGACGTGCGACGAGTGCTGATCGAAGTTCGGTTTGTGCCGCTGCGCTTGAACAACGAGAGCTGATGTGATGCAAGCGTTTACTCGGCGTCGCGAATCTCTCGACGCAGATCGTTGACCTCGTCGCGCAACCTGGCGGCGTACTCGAACTTGAGCGCTGCCGACGCCTCGTGCATCTCCTCTTCAAGCGTCTGGATCAGACGTCCGAGTTCTTGCTGTGGGAGCGATTTGAGCTCGCGCTGAACCTTGTCGCGCTCGCGTTGGCGGCGCTTGTCCTTGCCCGGAATCGGGGACCCTTCGGACGGCCGCAACAGTGACAGAATGTCGCCGACCGCCTTGCGAATCGTCCGTGGGTCGATGTCGTGCTCTTCGTTGTATGCCAGCTGCAACAACCGACGGCGTTGCGTTTCACCGATCGCCCGCTGCATCGAATCGGTGACACGGTCGGCGTACATCACGACCTGACCAGCGACGTTACGGGAAGCACGCCCGATCATCTGGATCAGTGACGTCTCGGAACGCAAGAAGCCTTCCTTGTCGGCGTCGAGGATGCACACCAACGAGACCTCCGGCAGGTCGAGTCCCTCACGAAGCAGATTGATGCCGACCAGCACATCAAACTCGCCGAGCCGTAGCGCACGCAGGATCTCGATCCGCTGGATCGTGTCGATGTTGGAGTGCAGATAGCGAACCCGCAGTCCCTGTTCGAGCAGATAGTCGGTGAGGTCTTCGGCCATCTTCTTCGTGAGCGTCGTGACGAGCACCCTTTCGCCGACGGTGACGCGGCCGTTGACCATCTCGATCAAATCGTCGATCTGCCCCTTCGTCGGCCTGACGATCACCTCGGGATCGACCAGACCGGTCGGTCGCACGATCTGTTCGACGACCCCGGTCGAGACCCGCAGCTCGTACTTGCTGGGAGTGGCGGACATGAACACGCACTGGTTGATGCGTTCGAGCACCTCTTCGAAGGTGAGCGGCCGGTTATCGCGCGCCGAGGGCAACCGGAACCCGTGCTCGACCAACACGTCCTTTCGGCTGCGATCACCGGCGAATTGCCCGTGCAGCTGGGGCACGGCGACATGGCTCTCGTCGATCACCAGCAAGAAGTCGTCGGCGAAGTAGTCGAGCAGTGTGAACGGTGGCTGGCCGTACTGGCGGCCATCGATATGCATCGAGTAGTTCTCGATCCCGTTGCAGTAGCCGAGTTCGCTGATCATCTCGAGGTCGTACTGAGTACGCATCCGCAGGCGCTGTGCCTCGAGCAGCTTGCCCTCTTGTTCGAACGTCTTGAGTTGCACCTGCAGCTCGTGTTCGATCTTGTGCGTCGCGATCGCCAGTCGTTCGTTGCCGGCAACATAGTGCGTCGCCGGGAACACGACGCCGCGCTTCATCTCTTCGAGTGTCTCGCCGGTCAACGGGTCGATACGGGTCAGACGATCGATGGTGTCGCCGAACATCTCGATCCGCAGCACCGCTTCTTCGTAGGCCGGGTGGACCTCGATCGTGTCGCCCCGCACGCGGAACTTGCCGCGGCCGAGCGTCATGTCGTTGCGGTCATACTGCATGTCGACGAGTCGACGCAGGATGTTGCGCATGTCGTAGTCGACGCCGATGCTGAGATCGAGCAGTTGGCCCTTGTATTCGTCGGGGTTGCCCATGCCGTAGATACAGCTGACCGACGCCACGACGATCACGTCGCGACGGGTCAGCAGCGCAGCCGTCGTCGAGTGCCGCAGCCGGTCGATCTCGTCGTTGACCGAGCTGTCTTTCTCGATGAAGGTGTCGCTGGAGGCGATGTATGCCTCCGGCTGGTAGTAGTCGTAATAGCTGACGAAGTACTCGACCCGGTTGTCGGGGAAGAACTCACGCATCTCTTGGGCCAGCTGGGCCGCCAGGCTCTTGTTGGGGGCGAGGATCAGGGTCGGGCGCTGCACCCGCTCGATCGTCCATGCCATCGTGGCCGACTTACCCGAGCCGGTGATGCCCAACAGGGTCTGGAATCGCTCGCCCGCCTCGATGCCCTTGGAGAGCTGGCCGATCGCCGCGGGCTGATCGCCCGAAGGATCAAAATCGGACACGACACGAAATCGAGAATCGGTGGAGGCGTGACTCGCGGCGACGGCGTCGGACATCCGGATCAGCATATCAGCGAACAGACGTTCGGTGGATCGGCCGCTCGCCGATCGGCTCCGGTCGTAGGGACATCAGACCCGCGCGACGACTTGATCACCACACCGTCGATCGCCAGGTCGCCGCCGACTGCCGACACGTTGGGATCAACGATCCGTCGCTCGGAGGGGTGTGGCGCTACGGAGCGGCTTCGCGGTGCAACGCCAGGATCGGAATCTCCGGGGGCCGGGTCGTGGCGTGAAATCGCTGACGTCGGTCGGCGCCGAGATCGCCGAACGCTCGGTCAACGAGATCGAAGTAGCGT
>Ga0255047_10002559_pt1 | contig 11958 bp, 12 predicted proteins | sample JV7_2_1_MG_FD_183640 | JGI IMG/M metagenome (GOLD analysis project Ga0255047, IMG submission 183640) | Seawater microbial communities from Jervis Inlet, British Columbia, Canada - JV7_2_1 | ecosystem: Environmental > Aquatic > Marine > Inlet | place: Canada: British Columbia | collected 2016-10-06
TTCTTCGCGGTCATGCAGGTTCGCGGGCTAAGGCAGTACCGGAAGCTGGAAGCGCATTACTAGTCAGCCAGAATCTGAAAATTGCTGGTCGTCTCGATCACGATCGAGACAATCACCATATAGCCAAACAGTACGGCCAGCGACTTGAGCGACGCCATAAGCCAGCTCGCGCTGTACACAACGCGCACGGAGATGACGATATAGCCGAGGAAATAGATGAGCACGGCGACCTGTACGACCAGCGGAACCCAGTGTTCCCCCGCAACTTGTTCCAGCGGAAGCATCAGCGCAAGCACGACATATGCCGCACTGTGCAGGTGTACCGAGAAAATGACGTGATCGAAATAGAGCCGCTGTGGAAAGACGATCTTGATCAGCAACGCAAAAATCGGCAGCAGCACGAACATCAGCCGCGGCAGTTCATCAGACATGAACTGCGCCTGAGAAGCAGCATGCGCCTCCCGCGTCTGTCCCGGATCCAACAGAACACCCTGGCTGGCAAACCACGCCATCAGCACAAAAAATGACACACTGATGACTAGGTAAAGGCGGAGCGGGGGAGTGTACGAACGCCGCCGGCCCAAAAGATATTCGCTGGTCAATACACCTGGATGACGCAGCAAAGTTCGAACCGTACGCCAGGCACGACCATCGAGGTCCAGAGTCTCGCGCAGCACCTCGCCAACAAGAGCACCCAACGGCCGCTCGAGATCGACGTCCTTCTGCCCGCAGTTCGGACAGAACGCCCCCTCAAGTTGAGTCTGACAATTCCTACATTGCGCCATGCATTGATACCCTGTTGTTCATTGTCACTGTGTTCGATTGACAATAATAGCTTCATTCATTTGCCGTTCAGCTTTCGTTCAGTATCGCGGCTGTAGCGTGTTCTGAAATAACCAGTTGCTGCGGCGCGTGACAAGCGCTTACCGAAGAGAGTGCCATTCGCGTCTTACCGTAACAACGCCTTTCTTAGGGAGATGCTGCCATGAATCTCTTCTTGGGTTCGCTTTGCGCTCAAAGACCGCCGTTGATTTCGATCAACCACCACGTCACTCGCGCTTTTTGCCTCAGTTTTCTGGTCGTGATGATCTTATCCGTTCAGGCTCATGCAAAAGTCAACAAACCAACGATACGACTTTTCCCGACGACCGTTGTCGAAGACCTTCGGCAAACCAGTTCGGTCGCCCAGGAAATGGAGACCGGTTTGCAGGAGGTCATCGATCGTCTCGATCAGCAGCAGCAGCTCTACAACGAGAGCAAATGCGATGGCGCCGAGGATGATCCCGGCTGCCAGCGACTCGCCAAACAGATCGGCGCAACCTACCTGGAGATGCTCTCGATCATGGAAGAGCGCCTGCCAGACATGGAACACACCGTCAACAACACCCGGCTCAGCCTCGAGAAGCGTCTGCGCACCGAACTCGGCATCAAAATGACGTCCTGGACGTTGCAGGAAACATTACTCGGCGGCAATCCTCAGGGAGATGCGACATCGGCACCCTCACCGAGCATGCGTGGCCGCTCGGGCATGCGTCTCAGCGAACGTTTCAAGCAGTACTACAAGCTCGTCGCGTCCTCCAGCAGTCAGTCTGACCAGTCTCTCGCGGTCCTCGCATCCGACATATATCTCGACATGGACGAGACCAGCGAGCTGATTGCGCGAACGAGGGAAGAAATCGCGCGTGCCAGCCTCATCGAACAGCTAAATCAATCATTCGGCACGATCACACCAGAGATGATGGAAGTCGTCGGCGGCGTGAAATCCATCCTGTTCGGCGACGAAGCCAGCCAGAGGAGAGTCGCCGGCCCGCCGCCGGGCAGCATCAAGCAGGCCTACCGTAGCCCGCTCGAGCAGTAAACCATCGAACCATCAACGAAATTTATCAGGAGAAAGAGTCATGACTACTTTCAGGAACCCGCTCTTTGCCCTAGCAGTACTCATCGGAAGTTCAGTGCTCCTGACTTCCTGCGCCACATCACCACCGCCCTGCGATGGCCCGCATTCTCGCAACTTGAGCGCCGCGGTGGACCACGTCAAGAATTCTCTCGAGAACGGCTGCGCCGCGCATTTCGATCGTTTCTACGATGATCTGTTACAGATCGCCGAAGGAGATCCCAAGCCCGAGAACAAGCGACTCTTCAGCGAGTTCCTCGTCTGGACAGCTGACGAAGGTCTCCTCAGCCAGCGACAGGCGAAAGATTATTACAACCGTTACTTCAACGTGAAGTTCATGTCCCTGCAAGGCGACTACAACAACTGTTCGCACACCTGTCCGGCTCGCAGCCGCATCATGCTAGAGATGGAGCGGGAGCTCAGCGAGAAGGAAAGGGGACTCCTCAAAGTCAGCCTGGATAACGACGGCTACTATCGCGCCGACGAGCTCTACCAGGAAGTTGAACTGGTCCTCGAAGCCACCTGTGCGGCATGCGCCGCCGGCCAGTAGCTGGAAACGGTGCAATGCAGAAGGATCAGGGACGGAGATTTGTTCAGGGACTGACCGCCGGCGCCGTCGGTTCTCTGATCGGCGGCAGCGCAATACTTTACGTGCTGAGCCGAAGCCGGATCATCACTTTCTCCGATGATCGGATTCCGAACCTAAGCCACTGGCTCGACTGGGCATACGTCAACCTCGGTTCGTCGATCGCGGTGTTCGCGCTCCTGTTGCTCGCCTTTTTCTTCAGCCTGAACCGGCTGCGATCGAAAATAGAAAACAAAAAACCGGTCAATGAAATTGTACAACTCGATCACCTGACCGACATCTGGACGACACTGTTCTTCGGTACCGGCGTCATCTGGACCGCAATCGGCATGCGCAGTGCATTGATCTACGCACTCGGCGACCCGGACACGACGGTTAGCCAGGGCGCGTTCGCTATCCTCGAACGCATGGTCGACGGCGGCATACTGCTCGCGCTTTCCACGACCATCTTCGGTGGCATCGGCGGTTACCTGATGCGCGTCTACAAAACCATCACCTTGGGCGCCAGCCTTCAGCAACGCTACGACCAGGCTGCACGTGTCGACACCTCGAGCATGCGTGACTCGCTCGAACGCATCGAGCTGCATATCAAAGATCGCGACAAAGAAATCGTCGCGCACCATCCCGCGGACCCGGAACCGCAATGACCCGGTCGCCCCTTTTCTATCCCTTGAACCGTGGCATGGATGCCGAAGCTGGCGGCGTCGCGGATTTACAAACCGACGTTATGCGTTTCATCGCCATTCTTGCCCTGTGCCTCGTGGCCATCTTCGCCCTCGTGCAAAGCATTCCCCTGTTGCCGACGATAGAGACGCCAAGCGAACCGCCAATAACCCAGGAAGTACCGGAACCGAGAGTCATCGAACCAACGCCTCGTGAAATTACACCGGCCGTCATCGAGTATTCGGAACCGCCACCAGTCCCCATAGAAGAGAAACCCTTGTTCATCACAAGGACAGCGCCACAGCGCCTGCCAAAAAGGCAGGCCCCGCAAAGAATCATCCGGCAATCCATTACGCCGCAAGCGAGCAGCGAACCGCCAAGAACCGAAGAGAGCGTTCAGCCCGTCAATGCACCAATTCCAACTCAATCGGAAGGATTCACCCTGCGCTTTGAGACGGACCTTGCTCTGACTCGGCTGGTTGCACGCAATGAGGTTGGCCTGTATGCCATCACACCCGGGAAGTCACTGAGGATGAGCGTCAATCGTGGATCTCTAAGCTTCTGGCCCGCGTCAGTACCGAACGAGTTTCACGAGATGGACGAAGGAACAGTGCCCGAAGAGGTTCTCGGTGCCCTGCGACGGGCGGGAAGCGTAAAAACCGCGGACGTCAAATGGGGCGTGACGCTGCCCAGGAATATGCAAAGCGAACTTGATAGCTACTTAAGCGAATACAAGGGCGGCTCGCTCATTATCAGCGGCGACGGCAACCTGCGCCTGGAGCCCTGATATGCAAAGAGCTGCAATCATGCTCACCTGGCTTGTCACGTTACTCGCAAGCTCGATCACAATTCAGGCGGCACGTCAGCCCGATGTCGGCACGTGGGTTGACAAACACCTGGCCACATTTGTCACAGAGCAGCTCACCACTCATCCGCGTTTCAAAGGTGAACTCATCAAGTTCGTCGTCTTCGAAGACGGCAACCCCGCGCCCAGAAGCAACGCGTTGGCCGTCTCCCTCAAAAACCGGCTCGCGGACGCCGTCATCGATGCGCCCGGCGTCAGGGTAGCGTGGCCCGCCAGCCACCAGCCCGGGCATCAAAACGGCACAGTCATCGATTGCAGCCGAGACAACGTTCACTACTTCATCGGTCTCGAGATCTCGGAGGCCAAAAATGGCCAGTACAAAGTCGATCTTCACGCACTCGATCTCGAAGACCGTAGCTGGGTAGCCGGTTTCGCGAAAACCTGGCAGGGAACACTATCGAGTTCCGAACGCCGCGATCTCCAGAATGCAGTCAGCGACATTGCCTTCCGCGGCCAACGGTCCGTCCCGTTCACCGACAACCAGCCCGACCTGCTCGCCGCACATCTGGCGCACGATCTCGGCTGCTCGCTCTTGCGCCAGGTATCCGGTGAATATCATGTCACCCCGGAGTCCGGCGACAAACAGAGCGCTCCAGTCGACAACATGGTCGAATTGATCAGCAACAACCTGTCGGCTTACAACGCCCTTCAGGTTACAAGAAACGCGGAAACAGCCAACGCCGTCCTCAAAGGAAAAGCACATCCCGTCGATGACGATCTGTATCAATACTGGATCGTCGTCGCCCCGATCGATGCAAGTTCTGACCTGCCCACTCTCAGTGCGAGCGCCTACGTTCATCTGCCGGATTCGCATTTTGGAAATTCCAGCCAACATGCTCGACGACAAATGACTGACCTGTTTCCAACCGTCATCATTTCGCAAAGCGACACAAACGTCCTGTCCTCCATGCGCATCGTCGAACTTAGACATAACCGCGTGTGCGAATCCGGCAGCGTCAGTTCTGAATACCAGTTCGATTCCGGAATCGGCCTTCAATTCTGGCATGATGACTGTTTCGCACTACAAGTGAAGACGACAGAGGACGCAGTCGTCTTCTTTCTCAATCATCAGCTCAATCACGGTCTGGTGCGGCTATCGAACCGCGACTGCAATAAAAGAACGGAAGCACGTATCGCACGAGCCAATGAAACACTGGATTACGCACTGCCGCTTATCTCATTGGCACGCGATGCGTCATCGCCGGCGACCGCCTGGCAAATCAGACCCGACGCGGACACTTACTACGCCATTGCAGTCAGCGACAGCAAAGCCGCAAGGGCGTTATCCAGACACCTTGCCCAACTGCCTCGTCGCTGCACATTGTCCGTTCGCCCCGGCCTTGAGGGAGTGCAACTTAAGAACTGGCTCGCCGACTTTTCCGCGGTCGTCGATCAATGGCAGCCCCATATCGATTGGCAGGCCATTCATGTCAGGAACGTATTCTAGGAGGTGATGCGATGATCAAGCTGCTCGGATTTTTGATCGGTTCTACAGTATCCATCAGTATGTTGGTTCTGCTTCTCGGCATCCCCGACATCCGGTTCTCCGAACCAATCATCGACGATACGGATCTTGACTCCGTCAAACATACTGTCCGATCCGCGAAGACAGACATCCAGGCCGTCGCCAACGAGATCATGGAAGAGGCAACCGACATCCTCGATGAATTGCCTAAAGAAGAATCCCCAATATCGTATGCGGCTATTGAAGAGGTTGAAGAGCCGGAGCCGACTTCCGAACAACCGGCAGTCGACCACTCGGGGACCAGGAACGACTCCAACACCACAGACAAAATCATTGAGAATTATGACGATGTCGTTGGCAACAGCACCGCAAGCAATACTACTGGAAGCGCTGCGGACAATGAGCAACGATGGCACTCGTTCTGGAACCCATTCCGAAGCGAGATCGCAGCGAACGGATTTGTCACGCAGCTCGAAAAAGTAACCGGGCTCGACTACCGCGTCGTCAAAATCAAGACGGGCGTCTATGAAGTGACGTTTGCTTATGAGAACGACCCCGAACGCCGAACAAAGCTGTCACAGATCGCATCCGCTACCGGCCTGGACCTGCCCGATTCATGACGTCATTCATGAGAAACAAGTACGCGGTTGCCTTGTTGCCGATTTCGCTGCTCGCATCGGCTGCCGTATTCGCAGGCGTCCACACCGGTCCTGATCCCGACATTGCCTGGCAGAATTACCGGAACAACGTTACCAACGTTGAGCCGAGCTACCGGTTTCCACACGCCAGTTGCTTTCGGGCAGCCGCCCTGACACATAGTCTGCCACACACATTGTTACTGGCCGTCGCGCGCGGTGAAAGCGATTTCGAGGCCACCGCACGATCAAAAGCCAACGCCCACGGTGTTATGCAGATTCTCTGGCCAACGACCGCCAATCACCTCGGCATTTACCGTTTGTCGGAACTCTACGATCCCTGCACTAACATCGACGCCGGCGCACGCTACCTTAAGGAATTGCTGGGCCATTACGGCGGTAACCTTCATCTGGCCCTGGCCGCCTACAACTACGGCCCCGAGCGCATCCCGACCAATGGCACCAATATTCCATCGGGCGCCGAGTGGTATAGCGGCTATATCTTCCGCCACCTCAACTACGTCCTCGGCGACAACACGAATAATGGCAGGGCAGGCCAGCATCTGTACTCCGAACTCGGCCGTTCCACGCTCGTCAGCTTCGGCGAACCCTATCGTGCTGAGGCATTCGTCGCACGACTCGAGCGATCCTCACCCGATCTCAGGCTCGACTGGTTCCGCAAGGGCGTCGGCAAGTTCGCAGTTGTCCTGATTTACAAAGACCGGGCCGACTTCGGCAAAAGCGCAGCGCTTCTGAGTCAGGCCGGATTTCACCTGAAAGACTAGACGCCCAGGGTCTTCGCAGCCGCTCACTTAAACATTTAGACGGAGTCTGCGCCCCTTGATCTATACTCGGGGCTAGCATGCGTAGATTCCTGAGCATTCTGGCAATCGCTTGTTGCCTCGTTTCTATCGACAGCAGCGCCGATGAAGAGCTGGCCGCCGGCAAAATCCTGGTTGCTACAGAAGAGGTCCAGGGCCCGACCTTTGCCAAGACCGTAATCCTGCTTATTCAATACGACGGGACCGGTGCCATGGGCTTCGTCATCAACCATCCGGCAGAGACGACTCCTGGTGAGCTCCTCCCCGAGCTTCAGGGACTCGACGACTACGACGGCACGATCTATTGGGGAGGCCCGGTTGAACAATCCAGCATGCGCGCGTTATACCGCACGGACTCACCGCCTGAGGGGGCCATCCCCGTCTTCGATAGCGTGCATCGGCTGCCACTGAACAAGGAACTCCCGAAAAGTGCTACCAACGCCGAAAACCTGCGCTTTTTCGTAGGCTACGCCGGTTGGGCACCGGGACAACTGGATCGGGAGATGCTATTCGGCAGCTGGACTATCATCCCGGCCAGCGAAGACATTGTATTCGCCGAAGACCCGAGCGATCTTTGGCAAGAGCTTGCACCACCTCGCCACTACCGCGCATCCATAGCGGGGCCGGTGCGAAACAGCATCTCGGTTAATTAACAGGGGGATCTCCCAATGGACCGATACCGAATCAACATCATCTCAATGGCGTTCGTCATACTCCTGTATTTCGTATCTCCGATGCCGGTCGCCGACGCGAAGGAGATCGCACCGCCGGCAGCAGATGAAACGCTGATCTATATATTGCGCGTAGGCAGATTCGCAGGCAGTGGCGCCAAGTTGTGGGTCGCCGTAAACGATCAAACAGTCGCCAGGCTCAAGAACAAACGGTACTCAGTGGTTCGGGCGAAGGCCGGCGCAATCACCTTAAATCTGGCTAACGCCGGCATGATCCACGCCGCGATCGCGATCGACGATCGCCCTGGTGAAACCGTATATCTCAAGTGGCGCTTGGGTGACTGGGAAATTACCGAGGTTGCCGAAACAGAGGGCATGAAATTCCTGCAAGAAGCGGAACAGATGGATCCGATTGATGCACCGCTTGGCAACAACGAACAGGTCGATGCGCTGATGAACCTATCGCGGCTTGGCTTCGATTTGATGCGTCCCGCAGAAGAACGACTGAGCCCCGATGATGAGCACGCTCTGGTTTCGATATTCCGCACGAAACAAAGCGACAAACTACATATGGGGATCTGGAGTGAGGATCGGTATCTCGGCACATTGTCGGCCAATCAAGGCATTGATGTTCTCGTGCCGGCCGGCGAGCATTTTTTTCTTTCCGGCTACGTTGGAACGAGCCTGATGCAAGCACAGGTGGAGGCCGGTAAACGGTACTACGTCAGGCTCGCCATTGGAAAAATGATATTGCGTGTGCGGCTGACGCCGGTCGGGCCGGACAAGTCGAAGGACCTGGACAAGTGGCTCAGTAAGGTCGACTGGGTCGAAGTGGATCCGGATGCAATTACGCCCCGGATTCGGGAGCGTGAGGACGTCGTGACGGAATTTTTGCGATCTGCCGGCGAAAGAGCGAAAAGCGGGGAGGCCGATGTCGATCTAATGGGAAGCGCACACGCCTATTAATTAGTTCGGATTTGCTCTTGGTTGCCTAAGCCAAGCTCCCGTATCTACTTGCGACACGATGAGCGCAAATACTCTGTTGCGAAGTCGCCTTCCGAACGACAGTCCCAGGTAATCTGCTCATCCACGAACCTCGGACTCAAGACAATCGATCCTTTCTTCAATTCAGGTTTGACGGTGAAACGTATCCGGATCACGCCATCTTCTTCGAGTTCGTAATAACCACCGTCCGGGTAATCTGTTCTGCTACCGGTGCCCAGTTCAGTCGCGTTTGCCGGCAGATGGCTATTTTCTACGTAATACTCGTATACGGCATTCTGTAGCCCTTCAACCGCGCTCACTGCATAGATGGTCCGATATCGCATATCCCTATCGTGTGATACCTGGAAAGCGGTGTACATGACAATTACCGGGATTACCAACATGAGAGCGGACGACAACACGTCGCTGGCATTGCTGATTACCGATGACCACCACCGCTTGCCAGATGCGGGAATGTCGTCCGATGCAAGACCGTTCAGATATGTTCGGAGTTCCGAAGATTGCAATGCGGCCGCGCTGACGACGAGCGAATGAACGAGCAAATCGTGCGCTGCCTGACGATTGGGCGTCAGCGCCGCAAGAAACAAAAGCACGTAAGCCAATAGCGAAACAATTCCAAGGGAAACGGTGGTTGGAAAGATGAATAGCATCATTGCCGCGACAAATAGACCGATCAATAGCACGCTGCGTGCGATCGCGCGGCTCAAACTGAGCCTGTTACCAGATTCGTTAACAACTCGGACACCGAGTAAGAATTGTGCGGGTGTCGCTCGCATTGGGCTGGCCCAAAACGCTGCAAAGTAAAGGACAAGAACAGCAATATAAGGTTCCTGGAAATCTGAAAAGTCCGGATCTATTGCCTCCATGATGCGAGCGGGTATAGCTTGCATCAGGAATGCAGCGATGAGCACGTCAAAATAGACTGAAACAATTCGCCGCCCGAATCCCGCAAAGAGCTTCTTCGCGTCCGGATTCACGGGCGTGGTCAAATCTGCCGTATCTTGCTGGGCAATGTCTGCTGCTGACATCAATCATCTCCCTCACTATCTGGAGTTCGGGCTGGGTCGTGCTCTATGAACTTAACACAGGAATATCAAGTACTTAGTGTCATCACTTCACAGATTTGGCATTTGCAGCGTCGTCGGTCTGGCCAATTAGGCCTGGAGCATGTGAGCCGGGGAAAACTTGTTTCGTTCCGTCTCGTGTAAACGCAGGTCTATGAATACTTTGATAGCAATCAGGATCAACAGCATGGTCAACGAACTGCTGAGCCACGTCATCAGGATTGCACCGAGGATTACCGTTAGGTGCATAACGAAAATCCGGCCATAGGGCCAGAAGATCAGCTGCATCATAGCCGCTTGCTTGTACTCACCCTTGCCAATGTAGTTCGTGAAAAAAGAAAACAGGTGGCTGAAGAAGATTACGGCAACAGTAATCCAGAACGCCGGTTGCACCAGATCAGGCATCGAATATACGGAATATGATGACGGGGAGCCTCCCGAGAAAACGGAAAGCACGATTCGCAGGTGCGCGTAACAGAACGCGCCGTAGTGAAACACGAAAAAGGGAACCAGAAAGATCTTGACTGCAGCATTCGCCGGGATTTTTCCGAACCACCTTCTCATTTGCTCGGCCTGTGGCATATCAGTGAGCTTGTCCATACCCCGCGTAAGATCGTCGGTCTGAGAGCACATAATGCGAAGAACGTTGATGACGCCATTGACCACACTCTCAGCCCAGTACAGCAGCAATATCGACAACACATCCCAGTCAAACAACAACACACCAATCAGCGGCAGCAGATTGGCGAGGATCAACACCCGAGAGGAGGTCCGATTGGGCATGAGATAATCGTCTCACGCGAGGGGCTTACGCCACTGTGACGAACTGCCCAGAGTCCGACGTTACAGAGTTTTCAGCAAAGACTTGTGCAGGAACGCCTCAGCGCCGGCACTGATAGGGCATGTTTTGGACTTCCGCACGTTCGATACCCTGGCCTGCCAGAATGGCCATCAGGTTTGGGAAGGGCCTGGGATCGAATGACCCATAGCTCAGGAAACTCGTCATCGTGATCATGTCCCCTGCCTCGTCGTAAGGCATCAATGCTGCAACGGCTTCTTCGTCATTACGCATGATGCGATGGCCCAGCCAGGTAATGGAGGCGTCGCCCGCATTCTGCGCATTTCCCTGGGTGTGAAGTCGTATGGCATCTTCGAGCCTGTTTTCGGCACAGGCTTGCCGCAGCGATACCAGGTATCGAGAATCTTCGGGCATGTCGCTTGCAAGAATGATGGGTACAAGTTTGCTGGCGCCATCGATGTCACCCACCCATAACAAGGAGCGGTGCGCCTGGTACAGAACATTCACGTCGTGGCCAAAGCGCTCGATCGCGTTTTTTGTAAAGGTGCGAAGCTTTTCGGGCTCGCCGGCGTATATTAACCTGTTCACCGAAACGCTTGTGACAATGCTATCGAAGCCGTCGCGTTCGTAATAATCGGCGATCGCCTCGTCTATCTGGTCAGCCATAGAGAGCTCGGCAAGCAGGTTTAACTGCAAAATTTGCGCATACTGATCGTTAGGCCGCTGCTCCAGGTGTTCGGTATTGAGACGCAACGCCTTGCGATAATTCATTTCGGTGCGTGCTTTTTGGGCACGGTAGGTTATTTTGCTGAGCGGGTCCTGCTCGTACTCGATGGCCTTATCGATCGCATCGAAATACAAGGGCAATATCTCGGGGGGCGCCAGTTCCGTGATGCCGGAGGTGATATTGGTCTGTGTCAACTCTACGCGCCAGAAAATGGCCAGTTCCCAGTAGGCTTTGGCAAATTGCGGATCGAGTTCGATAGCATGCTCAAAAGCGTCCCGGGCGTTCAAGAACTCGTAGATGTCCCCGCTTACCGCCGTGCTGACACCAAAGGCGAGCCCTTGCAAGTACGCCTCGAACGCCGGTACCGAGCTCGTTCCCGACTTGACCATGCTTGCCAGCGCTTCGGGGTCCATCGCGGTCTGCAATGCCTTGGCGATTTCGATCGCCACATTTTCCTGAATGTCGATCAGGTCATCGAGGCTCCGGTCATAGTTCTCCGACCACAGGTGAAAACCATCAGCAGCTCTGACGAGTTGTGCCGTTACCCGCAAACGATCGCCGCTGCGACGGACTGAGCCCTCGAGGATATGATCGACGCCTAACTTTCCGGCGATGGTCGGAATATCTTCGTTGGATCCTTTGAATGTAAATGAGGACGTCCTCGCAGCGACCAGCAGGTCCGGGGTGCGAGCCAGTGAATTGAGAATCTCCTCGGTAAGACCATCCGCAAACCATTCCCGCTCCTTGTCCGGGGACATGTAAA
>Ga0255047_10002560_pt1 | contig 11947 bp, 9 predicted proteins | sample JV7_2_1_MG_FD_183640 | JGI IMG/M metagenome (GOLD analysis project Ga0255047, IMG submission 183640) | Seawater microbial communities from Jervis Inlet, British Columbia, Canada - JV7_2_1 | ecosystem: Environmental > Aquatic > Marine > Inlet | place: Canada: British Columbia | collected 2016-10-06
TATCGAGGATGCCCAGGTGAAACCCTGTCTGTGCCACCTGCAACGCCAACGCGACGGCCAGGTGTAACCAGGTGGGAAGCCGGGCGAGAAACACGTAGAGCAGAAAGCAGAACATCAACACGTAGAGAAACCACAACTGCTGTATCGGATCCCAGGCTATGCTGGCCACCCTCTCCAGTGTCATCGGCTGGTTGGCGTAACCGCCCAGCGCAGAGCGCGCAGCCGTCTGTATGATCGACCACAGAACGTAGGGATACAAGATGCCCCTCAGTTTGCCTTGCGTGTAAGGCCACACCCCGCGGGCGAGAGAGCGCCGGGCGAACAAGCCTGACAACAGAAAAAACAGGGGCATTATAAAACAGGTGATGCCCACGTAGTAGTAGGTGCCGAAGGGCTCGGGCAGCGGCAGGTCACTTCCCTGCACGCCGGCCATGGTGTGGGTATTGACGGCCAGCAGGATGGCCACGCCCCTGGCGTAATCGACCCACTGGAATCGGCGGCTGGCTGAAGCGGCGCTCACCCTTAAAAAGTTAACCGTCTTTTACCCGCCGGGCAACGGGCCACCGTCCTTTTTCTGGCGCCCGGTTGTTATCGGCCGGCCTGCTTGAGCCCTCGCGGGCTTTTTATCGGGTACCCGTGAGCAGGCCGGCTATGGTCCACCAGTCCTCGCTCACCGACTGGGGAGCGTCCTGCCCAATGTCGAGATACCAACCAGTCTCGTCGGGAAACTGCATTCCCGGTATAGCCGCGCGCGTACCGTGCATCAGCTGCATGTCTATCACGGTAAAGGCGTACACGAACAGCCGCTCGCGATCGTACTCGTACTCCGTGTTGGGGTTGGGTTTTTTCGAGTAGCGGGTGCTCAACAACACGCTCTTCCACAACTGCTCGCCGCGGTCGTACATGTCGGCGTAGGGAACCATGTAGATTTCCTTGTCCACGTAGATGATGCGCTTGGAGTACGCGTAGCTGGGAATCAGCGGCTTGCCCTCGATGATGTAGACCTCGGGCCTGACTTCCCAGTTCTCGCAGTAGGTCAGGCCACCGTCGCGCTCGCAGACCTTGGGCGGAAGGTTTTCGCCGTGAAACGAAGCCAGCGCCGGCTTGACGCCCAGCATCTTCCAGTCAAACTCGCCCACGTTACCGCGAAATCCACCGTAACTGTCCTGGTCGATGTCCTGTCCGAAAAGAGCGTCGCTACGCTGCGCGCTCGACATGCGTCGTACCCGACGGATCATGGGCACGTACAGCCAGGTGTCGTCCATGCGCGCCGTGTCCTTGTAGCGAAACAACACCGTGCCCACGCCCCTGAGGTCAAAGGGCTCGATGAGTGGGTACATGCCGCGCTTGGTCAGTACCTCGTCGTGGTTGTCGGTGATGGCCGGCATGGGCTCGTGCACCAGGCGTCCCTCGTACTTGAGCATGCGAATCCAGTCGGCGATGAAGTGCCGCTCCACGCTGTAGTGACGGTCTCCCTTGGAATCAATGGACAGGCTGCCCGTATCGGCGTCGGCCGAGTGTACGTGCATGTCGTCGGTAATGTAGTAGTTGCCGCGCTCCTGGTTGTACATGACCTTGACCGCTGCTTCCGGGTCGTTGGGGTCGATGTCAGGAAACGCAAAGCCGGCGACCCAGTTGCGGATATACTTGCCGTCTTCGAGACTGACCTGGGCCCCGTACTTCTCAGTGGCATCAAGAAAAAACTGGGGTGGGGAAATCTTCTGGTAGGGCACGATCTTCATGTCCATGCCGTTTTCTACCGCCCAGTAGATGCCGGGTGATACAAGGTCCTTTATGCGCTCCACGTTCAGACGGGTAATGGTCTCACCCGGCTTGAGATCATTGGCCGACGAAGCCGTGGGCAACAGGCAGGCCAGGACGGTGACGACCGCCAGCGAAGCAGCCAACATCAATTTAATAGTCTTCATATCGCGATATGGTCCCCTCTTTACTACTCAATTGCTGCACAACCGTAGCTGCAGCGACAGCCAAACCCGCAGTCTAGCAAGCTCACCGGGCTTTCGGAAGTGTCACTTTCAGAAAATTTCCGACTAGAAAAGTATGTCGCAAAAGCCGCCGCGCCGGGTGAACAGGCTCAGTAAATAAAGGGTATCAGGCGTTTTCGCCGGGCCGGGTAGTCCTCGCCGAATTTTTCCTGGTACCAGCGGTGGTGGGTGGCGGCTCTCGGGGCCAGGTTGGCAAAGGTCCACAAGGCAAACACGGCCCCGGCCCAGGACCAGGTTAGCAGTGCCCAGCCCAGCCACTCTACCAGCTCGCCCAGGTAATTGGCCGACGTCACGTAGCGAAACATGCCGCCGCGTGGAATGTAGTGGCCGCTGTCGCCCGCCTGCCTCAGGTTTCGGATGATGCTGTCCGAATGCAGGTTGATGACCCAGCCCGCCAGGAACACGGCCGTGCCCAGCACGAACTGCGGCGTGGCAAGCCAGGCAGCCGTGTAGCGATCGTCGGCCGACAAAAAGAAGATCCAGGTTCCCTGCATGAAGGCGTTGGCCGAGTTGAACAGCGCGCCGCTGGCGACTATCGACCAGGGCATCTCGCCGCGGCCCCGGATGAGCAGCGGAAAGACAAAACTGCGCTGGCAGTAGTGCAGGTTGAACAGCGCCATGAACACCAGCGGTGTCACCAGCCAGCTACGATCCGAGGCCAGCCACAGCCACGCCATACCCAGCACTACCGGCGACTCCATCAGCACCCAGCCCAGGCGGTTGTCTACCGTCGCGCCCCAGGCCCGGCTGCGATGCACTCCGTAGCCCGCCGGTGCGCGCTGCAGGTACACGAACACGCCCACGGCCAGGGCCGTCATGGCCACGAGGAAGCAGTCAAAAAATTCTCTTGTCACCAGCCCATTCATAGTCAGCTCTCCCTTGCTCCCGGCCGGTATAGTACGAAGGCTACGTCGTCAGCCTTACCCGGCTGGTCGCGCCCCGGTGAGCGCATGCGACCCGCAAGATCACCAACGAGCCCCACGGCTGCCCCCAGCAAGTCGCTGTTTTTTATAACGTCGACCAGCTCGGCCAGGTAGAAGTTATCCCACAATCCCTCGGTGGCCAACAACACCGTATAGTGCGCGCCCAGCGAGAGCGGTCGACCGCTCTCGACCCGCATGGCAGCAGTCAGGCCACTGTCAGCATGCCGCCGTCCACGCGCAGGCAGGCGCCCTGGGTATAGCTGGATGCGGGCAGCACGAGGTTGAGTATGGCCTGGGCCACCTCGACGGGTTCGCCGTAACGCCGTAGGGCCACCCGCCGACGGGCAAAGCGACGCCTGTCGTCTTCTCCTATAATCGCGGTCATACCGGTATTGATCGGGCCCGGCATCACCGCGTTCACGGTCACGCCGCTGTCGGCCAACTCGACGGCCAGTGCGCGGGTAAGCCCCACCACACCGTGCTTGCTGACCGTGTAGGCGCTCATCATCGGCGTGGCTACCTGGGCATCGGTGGAAGCGATGTTGACCACGCGCCCGGCGTCGCTCGCGCGCAGCTGGGGCAGCGCGGCGCGAATCGTGCGCATGCTACCCTTGAGATTGACGTCGAGCGTACGCTCCCACGCCTCTTCGTCGCCGAAAGCCGCGGGCAGAGCTATGCCCGCGCAGTTGACCAGTATGTCGAGTGCGCCGTAAGCCTCCACTGTCTGCGCCACCACGGAGCGCACCTGCGAGTCATCGCAGACATCGAGTTGGCAGGCCAGGACCTCGCCGCCGGCTGCCTTTATTTCAGCCGCCACGCTTTCGACCGCCTCGAGGTTGCAATCAGCCGCCGCTACGCGCGCACCCTCGGCCGCCAGCAACAGCGCCGTGGCGCGGCCTATGCCGCTGCCAGCACCCGTGACGAGCGCCGCCCGCCCGCTCACGCTGCGGCCATCGCTGCTGTGGGTCAACGTCAAGGCGTGTACCAGATCGGCGAAGACCAGGCGCGCTCCTGCACGACCTTGCGGTGGGTCTTGCTGCAGCAGGCCGCAAAACCGGGGTGCACCTTGTCGGGCCACAGGCAATTAACCTTGGCCTCGACGCAGAGTTTCTGACTCCAGCGACAGACAGGGTTCTCGAGCACGCGCGCGTAATAAAAAGCGCGCTGCTCGGCGTCAAAGTCAGGATCGCTCCACACCGTGCACAGCGACGAGTGTCCCCTGCCGCTGGTGCGACAGGTGCGGGAATTTACCGACGCCCTGAGATTACCGCCAGCCACGTCGTATACCTTCTCGCGCGTGCTGCCGTCTTCGACCCAGCCCTTTACTATCTGCACCCGATCGAGGGCGGTGCCAGGGTGCTCGCTCGTGCCCGGATCCTGCATGGCCTGCACCGCGAACAAGGGGCTGCCTGCCGAGTCGGGGCGAGCTGCAAGGTCCGATCCCATGGGCACCCCGCCCTCGTAGCCCGCAGAGGCGAAGCCATCGTCATCGCATATCTGCTCGTCGTAGCCCCAGCCGCCAAAGAACCTGAGCACCGGGCGCGTACCGCTGGTACCGTAAGTCTCGCGGCGGGTCATGGCCGCATACAAGGAGTCGCGGGCGTTCTCTTCTGCCCACACCACGGCCAGGCCACCGGGGTTGAACTCGAAGTTGTCGGGCAGGCCTATGGGCACTCCCGTGCTCGCCGAATTGCCCGCGCCACCGTGCCCCTTCGATCCGTCTTCGGCCACGAGGCCGGGCGTGCCCAGGTGGGTGTCGGTGCTGGCAATTATGCCGTACTTCAGGGAGTTACCGACGCCGTTTTCGTCCTGCAGCAGGCCCTTCTTGAGCGCCTCGCGCACCATCGACGACTTGTGTCCTCCCGCCACGGCACCCACGCCGCGAAAGCGCCCCACGCCGGCGAAGTTATCGTAGGGAAGTTTTTCAAACCCGCAGGCCTCGTCGGTGGTGTCACCGCCCATCATGCACTCCGAATCGCCCTTGTGTTGCATGATCTCGACCAGCGGCTCCCAGCGCCTACGCGCCGTGGCCTCGGCCGCATCCACCTCGATACCGGCCTGCAGCGGACCCTCCAGCTTTGCCGACTCGAACATCAGGCCCGGCCCGCTCAGGTTGGAGTTGTGGGGAATGGTGAGCGCGTCGCAGCCCTTTACTCCATCGATGCACTTGTCCTGCAACTGCTCCCACAGGTTGTAGGCCGACGGTGTGTCTACCCAGCTCACCGGCAAGTTCGGGACGTTTTCGTTACGGAAGATGACGTTGCGGTGCATGTTGATGCCCATGCCCAGTATCGACGTCCACTCGTAGCCAACGAAGCTGGTGAAGCTGCACTCCGGGCTGCGATCGTAGGCCTCCTCGGCTGCATCGCGGATGTCCTGCCAGACGTCGGCGGCCACGTCGAGGCAGAGCTTGCCCCCCTCACCGCAGAACTTCATACGCTCGCGTCCGACCATGGTGCGCGCGAGCATCGGCAGCGTGGCCAGGGGACCCAGGCGCTTGTAGAGCCAGCACATGTCCGAGTCGCTGCCGGGCAGGTCGTTGCTGTTGCAGATCCTGACCTCGCCCAACATCTCTGAGTGATCGGTCACCGAGGTAAAATCGAGCGGGCGACGCAACCGCGCGTGGCGCAGCGGGCGGCCCTCGCGGTCGAAGGGCTGCAGGCCAACCTCCTCTCCTCGAGCAAAGCGGTAGGCGTCGCGCGGCGTGTTGCGCGTAAACTGCGTGGCCGCGTCCATGGAGTAGCCGGTGTGCACGTGCAGGTCGCCGAAAAAAGGCCGCCTGAGCGGGTCGTAGTCGGCACAAGCCTCGCGTTGCTCGGTGATCTCGTAGGGGCGCTGGTCACCGGCCGCCTGGTCGCCGGCCAGGGCCGAAGCGGGTAGCAACGTGAACGCCATCATCGCAGCGGACAAAACTGTCGTGATTTTCATGGATTCTCCTTGCCCAGCCAGGGCGGTAACCCGCGTGGACGGACACCCGCGGAGCGGCTGACATTGATTAACCTCTTGAGCCCCGTAAAACCAGCCTCACCACCGGCGGCGCTTCAGGCCAGCTCGCTCAGCGGCACAACGCTGGTTACCGGCTGCGGGTGCTCACGGGCAAGCACCCACCTTACGCACATGCTGCCGTGCTCGTGGCCGGCGGTGTCTATCCAGTTGGCGTGGCCCGGATCGCGATGGGCCACCACCAGGCGCACACTGCCGTCGGCTTCGGCCACGGCCGAGCCGTTGTTGATGTGGACGCGGCGCGTGGCGTAATCGAGCGACTCGGCCCAGCAGTTGGCCAGTTGAAAGTTCCAGTAGCGACAGGCGGGCGGTTCGAGGTCTATGACCAGCGCCTCGTCGTCGCCGAGTTCCCACAGGCCCAGCCAGATGCGCACGTTGGGGTCGCCGCCCACGAGGCGATGATGCTCGGCGTCGGGCAGGTGAAAGCTGTTGACCTCCGCCTTCTCTCTCATGCCCGTCACCCAGTCGGCAAACCAGCCGGCACAGCCCAGCGCGTACATGGCTGTGCCCGACAGTTGCCCTGGCACGCGCGCGGGATCCAACGGCGGCGCGGGGCCGTCAGCCTGCAGGCACTCAATGGCCACCTCCACGGGGGTCTCGCGTGAGCGGTCGAGGAAGGTCTGCCTCAGCAACACCTGCGATGTGTCCTCGTTCATCTGCAGCCAGTTGCCCGGCTGCTCACGGGCGCTCACGATTATTTCAAAGCTGCCGTCGTCTTCGAGCACGAGGTCGGAGTCGTTGAGGTGGCCGGCGCCGCCGGTAATACGATCGCTGGCGGCAAAGTTCTGGTTCTGCGCGGCAAAACTCATGTAGTGAATGCTTCCACGCTTGCCGCTTATCCTGTAGTCAAGGTCGCCGCGGATCGAAGCGCCCAGGTAGTAGTTGTCCGGATTGTCCAAGCCCATCTTCACGAGCTCGGGCATGGCCCGAAACGCCGGGTATTTCGGCCCGGTCTGCTCGGCGAAGGTCTGCGAGCCAGCCCTGAGCAGGCGGTTGAGGTAGCGCAGTCCCTCAGCGCGATCGAAAGTGGAACGAGCAAGGTCGGGGCGCAGTATAATCTCGCCGGCCTTCTCGAGCAGTTGGCAGAACTCCGTCCAAGCCTGGCCACTGTCTACCTTGGCAAGCGCCATTTCTCTATCGTCCATGTTCAATTTTTCCTTATGCCATTGCCATCAAACTGCACCACGGCTCAGCAGCTTATACCGAAGCGATCGATGTAGGGAGCAAAACGCTCGCGAACCTCGCCTGTCGAAATACCCCACTCCTCCAACCTGTAATCGTGGCTACCATGGCGACCCCTGGGATTGGCCGCCGTGTGCTGCCGCATGGAGTCGGTCGCCTGTTGGCCCAGCTCAAGGCCGAAGTGTTTATACGCACCCTCGACCAGCAGCTTTGGATCGGCGACAAAATCATCATGGCCCACGTCGTAAAACCGGCCGGCCGGACTCTTGTCGCGAACGGCGAGCCCGCGCTCCAGTGAGCTGGCATAGAAGTCCATCACCAGGGGGCCGAGCTTGCCCTTGTCCCACTCCAGCGTTCCCGCCGGGATGGCGTCGGTCATGCTGCAGATAGACGCCGTGCAGGCCAGGGGGTCGCGATGACTCCACAGTACGCTCGCACCCGGGAACACCTCGAGCAGGGAGTCGATGGCCCACATATGCGCCGGCGCCTTGAGCAACCATCGCTCACCAGGCCGTTGCCAGTGGAGCAGTTGCAACTGGGCGCGATAGTATCGGTACATCGGCAACAGGTCCTGTTGCCTGTACCAGGATGCGTAGGGTTCGAGCATGGGCTCCACTCCCAGGTGCACCCCGTTGAGTGAGTAAGCGTGCAACAGCACGCACTCCTCGGGCGTATCGGCATCGGCAAAGTGGATCTTCGTGAACTCCGGGTTCTTCTGTCGAGCCTGCTCGTAGTAGTCCTTTATCATCTGCCGGCGCGGGTCGTGTTTGCCCGAGTCAGGATCGCCCGGGGCCAGCCCCTCGGCGGGGTCGGGAAACTGCGTCTCCCACAGGAGCAAGGCTCGCGCCGACGGATCGCAAGCCAGCAGGTTGAACAAGGCCGAGGTACCCGACCTCGGCAAGCCGGTCAGTATCATTGGTGCGGCCAACGGTTGCTCGAGTATCTCGGGGTGATCGACGAAGGCCTTCTCCACGCGCAAGCGGGTGGAGAGCAGTTGCACGAGGCGGCGGCGGTTGCGGCGACGACCGCGCTCGGTGAAGGGGTTGGCCTTGTACGTTTCGCACAGCACTTCGAGAGCCTCACGCAGGCTGCCGTCGGCCTGCCGACCCGGCCACGGCCCACCGAAATCCTCGAGCCCGGTGTCCCCGGCCGCCTCGCCGAGCAGCTGTTCTGCGTTAAAATCAGTCCCTGCCACCTGCTTCTCCCGTCTTTTCCGGCCAGCCCGGCCAGCCCGGCCGAGCCGTAGCCTACCGACGACAACTACGCAGCATCCCAGCCGCATGCAATCCCGCGCCCCCGGACATCGGGAAAAATAAAAAAACCCTTGCGTTACCCCTGCCAAGTGCAGTTGAATGATGCTTGGTCCCTCCGCCCCTTCCGTTGCGGCTGAGGATCGGGGAGGAGTTTCATGCCAACTAATGCGATCGTACGCCCGCGGGCTGCAGCGGCGCTGTTATTTGCCGCTGCCTTGCTCACAGCAGCCGCCTTCCTTCTGGGCCCCATCGCCGCCATCGCGCACGACGATCCCAGCGAAGACGGGCTCATCGAGGGAGGCGGCAGTCCTAAAACCGACTGCGTGAGCCTCTTCCAAACCGGACTTGAGCTGAACTACCCGGCACCGCCCAAGAAGAAGCAGAAAGACCTGGCCTGCACCGACGGTGACCTGGCCTGCGACAGCGACGGCCTCGTCAACGGCTTGTGCAGCTTCAACGTGGGACTCTGCCTGGCCGACGACGAAGACATGGGCTTGTGCACGCCGGCCGGCATTCCTGTGGGTGGCGTCGCGGTAAAGAACAAACCCCTGGGCCACCCCAAGTACGACGCCGGTGCGGCCGAGCTACAGGTGGCAGCCGACGCCTTGCTGGGCAGCACAGGCGTGCCATGCGCAAACCCGGGCGCCGGTGGTGGCAACTGCCTGCAATGCACCTCCAGCCAGGCCACCGTAGTTGCAGATATCTCGGTCCAGAAGGGGAAAAAGAAACTCAAGGTCAAGGTCACAACCGAACCGGCGCCGCCAAAGAACAAGCCCATAAAAGACAGCGACAAGCTCAAGTTCAGGTGTACCGACTGCCCGTCGGCCAGCGCCTTTGAACACATAGCCGACATCGTCTTCAAGACCGGCTGCGCCGCGGCCACCGTGTGTCACAGCGGCGGCGCGCCAGCGGGCGGCATGAACCTCAACATTGACGAGATAGGCGCCGCGGCGCTCTACGACGAACTCGTAAGCGAGACACCGCTGCTGCCGGGCGCAACCGCGCTGGGCATGGCCCGGATAATGCCTGGTGACCCTGGCCTGGGCACGGCGGGTTCACAGAGCCTGATGTACGAAAAACTGCTGCTGACCAACAACCAGCTCGACGCCCTGTGTACGACCGGCGGACAAGCGGCCGGCTGCCTGGGACAGAACATGCCGCCGGGTTCAGACACCTACTCGACCGGCAAGCTCGACCTGCTCAAGATCTGGATAGAGGCCGGTGCCCCGTTTGATGGTTGGCCGGCAGGCGCCACCTGCGGGGAGCCCGAGGACATCTGGGCCCCGGTCGACCCACCCGCACCGCCCGCCCCGGGCGAGGGCTTCCAGATGCACATGGAGGCTCCTTCCGGGTTTACGGTGGCACCGGGCACCGAATTCCAAGGCTGCCAGTGGATCGAAGTACCCGCGTCTGTCACCGAAGACTGGTACATCAACCGTATAGAAATCATTGCCAACAGCGGCACCCACCACATCATACTGTTCGAGGACATCCCCGATTCCGGACCGCCGGCGACACCAACAGCGTTTGATCCCCTGGATGCAGGCTGTGCCAACAACTTCGCGCAGAAGTATTTCCGCATCGGCACGCAGGATGCCGTGGGTGAACTAACCCTGCCGGAGAACGTCGCTTACAAAATAATCCCGGGCCAGGTGTTCGGTTTCAACCCGCACTACGTCAACCACTTCAACGTGGACATATACCCCGAGGTATACGTCAACTTCCACGGGTCTACGACGCCTACCCTGGCCACCGCGGGCCTGGCGTTCCCTGGAAACCTGGCGTTCATCGTGCCCCCGGACCAGGTAGGCACCAGCGACGTCAGCCAGTACACCAACGGCGGGGCCTCCGGACAATGCGCTTTCGCTGTAAGCTCGCACCAGCACCGCCGCGGCACCGGCATAAAAATCTGGACCAGCCAGCCGACCGGCTGGAGCGACACCACCGACCAGGTCTACTACTCCACCGACTGGGACCACCCCGACGTACTGGTAACCGACCCGCCGCTGCACCTGGATGTTGGCGATAGCCTGTGGTTCCAGTGCGAATGGGATAACGGCGTACTTGCCGACACCACCCGCCGCTGCGTGCAACTGGACCCACTTGAGACCAGCGCCCCATCAAGCTGCGATCGAGCTAACAACTACGTGTGTTTCACCGACGCCGACTGCCCCCCCGGCACGACAACGGGTGAGTGTCGCGACTGCGACCTGGACTTCGGGGCGCTATCTGAGGACGAAATGTGCTTCATCGCCGCCTTCGTGTACCCAGCCCAGGCGGACGTGGAACCCTGCCCGTGGCCGCTGCTCGGGGGCTTCGGCTTCTGAGACGGCCCGGTGGCGACGCGACGGAGCTGTCAGCCTTGGCGACGCGCGGCCAGGCCTTCGAGATAGCGGAGGGCCGACTCGCGGCCCTCGGGGTCACGCAGGCCGGCCAGCAAACCGTCGGCATCGGCCCAGCTTCGCGCCGTGCCCCAGGCCTGCTCGGTGACCGCGTTTACGTGGCGCTTGGTCGACAGCAACGCGAGCGCGGGCTTTTCGGCCAGCTCGGCCACCAACGCCTCGGTCTCCTCTTCGAGTTTTGATGGCTCGACCACTCGGTTGACGAAACCGGCGGCGCGCGCCTCCTCGGCTGTGAACGGACGACAGGTCATCACCAGTTCCTTGGTAAGCGCGGGTCCTATTTCCCGGACCAGCCGCGGTATGCCTCCCCAGGCAAGCGGTATGCCGAGATCTATCTCGGGTATCGCGAAACGCACGTCATCGGCGGCCACCCTGAGGTCGCAGGCCGCCGCCAGCACCAGGCCGCCGCCAACGCAGTGTCCCTGTATGCGGGCCACCGTCACCGCCGGAATGCGCTCGATGGCGTCGGCCATCAAGCGGCCGAGATCGGCCATGGCCCTGGGGTCAGTTGCACTGTCTCCCCCGCCGCCGGCAAAGGCCGTCACGTCGGCGCCGGCAGAAAATGCGCGCCCCCTGCCCGAAACGACAACGACCTTCAGCTCGGAGCAAGCGGCCAGGAAATCCGCCGCCCGGGCAAGCTCGGCCAGGGTCTCGGGGCCCAGCGGGTTGAGACTGTCGGGGCGGTCGAGCTCAAGCGTGCCCCTGTTGCCCGCCGCTGAGATCTCGATCGTGTTGAAAGATGGAACCTGCATGTCGCCCTCCGCCTGCCGGCAGTCACCCTATAGCGCAGTCGCACAGGCTAACTGAACCGCGCTAACCGCGAGGCCCGGGTAAACAGGCCCGACGCGACACTCGCCCGCGACATAGGAACAGAAAACGCAACCGCTATACTGGGGCCGGCATCCAGACCATGCATCAACAACGCACAGTCACTGGCAGGCAGCGGCAGCAAAGCGCCGCCGGTCGGACAACTACCGGCCTGCTCGCCGCTTGCGCGGCTGCCTGCCTGCTCGCAACTGCCTGCGGCGGGCCCACGCGGCAAGACAGCGAAGCGGCGGTCAACATCGCCGCCGCCGACCCGTCCCTGGCCCAACCCGAGGCACTGTCGAGCCTTTCGACCACAGCCCTGGACGCTTTCCTCGATTTCAACGCCGCCATCGGCACTAACTCGGGTTACG
>Ga0255047_10002563_pt1 | contig 11944 bp, 11 predicted proteins | sample JV7_2_1_MG_FD_183640 | JGI IMG/M metagenome (GOLD analysis project Ga0255047, IMG submission 183640) | Seawater microbial communities from Jervis Inlet, British Columbia, Canada - JV7_2_1 | ecosystem: Environmental > Aquatic > Marine > Inlet | place: Canada: British Columbia | collected 2016-10-06
ACGTCTGTGTGAAGGACAGCTAGGACACTACTGCTTCCACCTCGATCTCGACCACCCAGCCGGGGTCGAGCAGGGCTGCCACCACCACCATCGTTGCTGCTGGTCCTGCATCGCCGAAGAGCTCCTTGTGCGCCCTGCCCACGTCGTCTGCGTCTTGAGCATCGGTGATGAACATGGTTGTCCGCACGACGTCGGTCATCGATCCGCCGAGCGCCTCGATCGCCTGGTTTGCGATCTCTCCACAGCGGAGCATCTGGAGATAGGCGCCCTCGACGAGCTCCTCCCCCGGTTCGGGCACCGGAGCAGTGCCCGCCACAAAGATCGAGCCCCCAACCCGAACTGCGCGAGAGAACCCGTAGGCCGCTTCATAGGGAGAAATGCCGTGGAACTGTGATCGGTGCATTCCAAGAGAGTAGACGGACGACGCACCACAGGTACAAGCACACGCACAACGGCAGCGTCTCGACGCGCACGCAGGGCTCGAACCTGTCGTCGATCATCCGCAAGGGAGCAAAACGACCGATCCGTCGTCAACGCGCTCACTACCTGAGCGAGATACTGCCGCCGCCACCACCCCGACCGGGTCGCCACACTGGACGCTCGCGCTTCCCGTCGTTCCAGACACATGACCCTGCCTCGGCGACTTCAGCCGCGATGCAGTCGGCCACAGCATCATTGTCGAGCACAGATCCATGCGCCTGCCACACGCGAAACGACGACAGCAGCGGACTCAGCGGGAGGAGGAACCTGGCTGGCGCTCCCCCGTCATGAACAAGGTCATACACGCGAAGCCCAGCAGGGTCGTCGCGGAAGTTCGTGATCTCTGCATCCGGATTCCTGATTGCGATCACCTCAACGCCAGAACCCTGACCCAGATTCTCGCGAACGTCCCTGCACTCGCCATCAGTGCACCTCTCCACCTCGAATCCGCCGTTGTCTGGTAGCCATGGGCTGAAGCCACCGAATCGTTGAAGCCGTCCGAGCCAACCGCCGCCAATGGCTGGATCGAGCAATGCCGCACCCACATATCCGTCGATCAGTGGACGCGAACCATCGTCGAGTGCCCCGATCATCGACACACCGACCGCTCCACCTTTCGAGTGATGGATGGAGTAGATATTGCTGTGGTCCACGGAGAGATCGCGGATCAGATGGTCCAGTGCCTCCGCCGCCCGCTCCGCCGACACGGTACGGCTTGCCTCCGTCGAGTTCGATCCCCCGCCGACGTCGAGGTAGTCGAACGGAACCACACGGTCGCTCGAGACACCCAATCGTCCGAGGAGATGGTCGAAGTCCTCAGCCGACCCTCCGCTACCGTGCACGACGACGTAGAACGGCTCGTCGTCGCGCATCCGCCGTGCCTGCATGAGAACCGCAGCGCCTGCGATTGCCGTCATTCCGACCGCAGCACCAAGACCTCCCGGTCCCAACGGCGTCCGCGACGTAGGCAGCCGAACCGGAGATCGCACCACGGGAGTCGGCGAGAGCTCGAGACCGTCACCCGGGACGGTCGGTTCACTAGGGACATCCGCAGGAACCACGAGCAGCAACCCGGCCAGGACAAGAGGCAGCATGGTCACTCCCTTTCGGGAAGCGCGGGATCTCCTACACCATGCGCTTGTGCGGATCAGGTTTCAAGGGGGCTGCAAGGGACATGGGACGGGGTGCCAACCGTCAACCGTGAACCGAAGACCGAAAACGAGGCCGAGCGATCCGAGCGACTACGGCGCGAGGACGACCCTGGCGTCTTCGATGTCCTGCCTGATCTGCGACACGAGTTCATCGACGGACCTGAATCGCTTCTCGCTTCGGAGACGATCGATGAACTGCACACGCACCGTCCTATCGTACAGGTCTGTATCTGTGTCGAGGAGATGCACCTCGATGGTCTCGTCGCCACCGCCGAAAGTCGGGCGCGTACCCACGTTGCTCACTCCGAGAAACGCACTCCCCTCGATCTCGCATCGCACCGCGTAGACACCGGTGGCAGGCCTCACGAGACAATCAGGCATCGTGATATTCGCCGTCGGGAAGCCGATCGTCCGACCCCGTGCGTCACCATGGACGACCCTGCCCTCAATCTCGAACGGTCTGCCGAGCATCCGCGACGCAAGGGCGACACCACCAGATGCAATCGCCGCCCTAATGACGCTTGATCGTATCTCGGTACCGTGGATGTCGACGATCGGCGTTGCAACAACCTCGAAGCCGTGCTTCGCACCACCGATTCGCAGGGTGTCAACGTGCCCCTCGGCACGGAATCCGAAACGGAAGTCCTCCCCAACGGAGACGAGTGCGGCGTTGAGACCGTCAACGAGGTACACCTCGATGAACTCCTCAGGTGAGAGCTGGCGCACGTTCTCGTCGAATTCGATGACCGCGACGGCGTCCAGGTCCAGATCACGCAGCATCTCGATGCGGCGCTCCAGCGGCGCAAGAGCGGGCGGGCCCGGCATCCCTGTCACGACTTCATCGGGATGTATGGCAAACGTCATGGCAACCACCGCCATATCCTGGGACCGCTCCCGCAGTCGCCTGAACACGGCCGCATGGCCTCGATGCACGCCATCGAACACACCGATGGCGACAGCTGAGCGATGCCCCTCAGTGTTCCAACTCGAAGGGTCATTCCTATAGACGTTCACGAAAGCACAACCTCGGGTCGGAGCGCCGTTCGGTCACGACGGTACACCGCAATGAGGTCACCGTGGCGGTCACCGATCCGGATGGATGACTCGGGATCGGTTCCCTCCGGTATCAGAAGCGCAGGCAACTCTCTTCCGTTCCTCACGGCATCAGCCATCGCATCGTCCACTCGAATCTCTGGGAGGTCGGACAAGGCGTCTGTTGGCCTGATCAGCACGCACCCGATCTCACCTGCTCCACAGGCAGCTATCGCGTCGTCGACAGAGAGTGCTCGTGACACGTGAAGCCCCCCGACACGAACCCTGCGGAGAGCCGTGAGATGTGCTCTCCCACCAACGGCCCTTGCCAGGTCGTCTGCAAGCGTTCGCACGTACGTGCCGGTTGAACACACAGTGCGGAACGTGACCTCCGGATAATCTGAGGGTGCGAGATCCACAAGCTCGAGTCGTTGGATCGTCACCGGCCTCGCCTCGCGTTCCACAACCCTGCCCTCCCTGGCGAGTTCGTAGAGCCGCCGGCCTTCGACTCTCCGTGCTGAAACCATCGGAGGCACCTGCATGATCGGTCCCCGGAAGCGGTCCATTGCACTGCTCACCTCCGCAGAGGTCACCGGCAGGGGTTCCCTTGAGAGGATGGCTCCATCGGCGTCGAGTGAGTCTGTCGCGACCCCGAACAACGCCGTCGCCAGATACTCCTTCTCCGCATTCTGTACCCATCTGAGCAACCGGGTTGCGCCACCGATGCCCAGCACGAGCAGTCCTGTCGCCATGGGATCGAGTGTTCCCGCATGTCCGACCTTGCCGCGAACTTTGCCGCGGACCTTTGCCACAACATCGTGTGAGGTCCAGCCCCTGGGCTTGTCGATCAGAAGGAACCCGGCGGTCACGAGATCCGTCACGACAGGTGTGCGACGATCTGCTCGACAATCTCAGACGGATCCGAGGCAGACGTGAAACCGGCAGCGTTGTGATGCCCGCCACCGTCGAACGAGCGGGCTATGGCGGCAACATCGACACGGCCACGCGACCTGAGGCTGCCCTTGATCACACCAGGGCTCTTCCGCTTCAACAGGCACGCTACCTCCGTGCCTCGCGCCATCCGAACTAGATCCATCAGACCATCGGTCTCGTGGTAGCCGATTCCCGCTGCTTCGAGGTCCGCGGGTTCCATGATCGACCAGACGAGTGCATGGTCCACATCCAGGACAGCTCGCCCGAGCACACGCGAGACAACGTGGAAGTAGCCGAAGGAGGCTTCTTCGAACAGTTTCTGCCCCACGACATCGGTTTCGACACCATGAGCGAGCAGCTCGGACGCGATGCTGTGTGTCCGTGAGGACACAGATGAGTATTGGAACCGACCGGTGTCGGTGACAAGCCCTGTGTAGAGCGCGGTCGCTACTTCCTTGTCGATCGGCCAATCGAGGAGATTCAGCAGCTCATGCACGAGTTCGGTGGTCGCAGCTGCAGTAGCGTCGATGGCAACTACGTCTCCCCATGACCCGTCTGAGATGTGGTGGTCGAGGACGACGAGACGATGAGCCTTCTCCATCGCTCCCGCCAGTGACCCCACACGGCTTCGTACAGAGGTGTCGACAGCGACGGCAACGTCGAGATCACGAGGAAAGCCTTCGGGCCGCACAAGCACCGATGCGTCGAGGAATGACATCTCCTCGGATACCACGAATGGCTCATCGAACGACGCAACGGCCTTCTTGCCCGCAAGGCGGGCAGAACGGGCAAGTCCGATCATCGACCCAAGCGCATCACCGTCGGGGCCCACATGTCCGACGATCCCGATCGACTCTGCCGAGTCGAGCAGCTTCGCCACCGCCTTGAGGTCTGCAGAGATATCAGACATCGTCCCCGGCTTCCGACTCCTCGAGATCAGCGAGGATCCGGGCGACCCTGATGCCCTGCTCAATCGATGGATCGACCTTGAACTCCAGCACCGGTGTATACCTCATGCGCGTCTCTCTTCCGAGGACTCCCTGGATGCGCGAGGTGGCACTTTCGAGCGCGGCGGCTGTATCGATCTTCTCCTCGTCGGATCCAAGCACCGAGTAGTAGACGACAGCATGGCGAAGGTCTGGACTGGTCTCTGCACCGGTGATCGTCAGGAACCCGATACGAGGGTCCTTGAGGTCCACAACAGCGTCAGCAACAACCTCGCGAACGAGCTCATTGACCTTCCGCATTCTTGGGCTCTTCTGGCGTGCCATGGTGTCAGGTCAACCTTTCGCGCGAGTCCAACATGACCCGCTTCAGGTGTACTCCTAGGTGCGCGCAACCTCGCGGACCTCGTAGGACTCGATCGTATCCCCGACCTTGATGTCCCTGTACTTCGCGAGGCCGATGCCGCACTCGTATCCGGTGGCAACCGTCTGCACGTCATCCTTGAACCGACGCAGAGATACGATCGTACCGTCGTAGACGACGACACCATCGCGGACGAGCCTGGCCCGAGCGTTCCGGTTGATCGTGCCCTCCGTCACATACGAACCGGCAACCGACCCAAGCCTTGGTGCACGGAATACCTCGCGCACCTCTGCCACTCCGAGGAACTGCTCGATCTCTTCAGGTGAGAGTTCACCCACGAGGAGAAACTCCACATCGTCGAGCAATTCATAGATGATCGCGAACGTCCTGATGTCGATCGCCGTCCTTTTGGCCTCTGCCCTTGCGGACGCATCTGGTCTCGCGTTGAAACCGTAGACAATGGCGTCGGATGCGTCTGCAAGGGTGACATCGAAGGTGGTGATGCCACCCACAGCGGCATGTACGACGGTGACAAATCCATCATCGCGACTGATCTTGGCGATCGACTCCTTGATCGCGTCGAGCGACCCATGGGTGTCGGCCTTGATGATGACTCGCAGCTCCGAGTGATCCTGCGTGCGGAGTTGTTCAACCAACATGCCAAGACGATCGATCGCGCTGGGGACCACAAGCTGCTTCGACCTGAGATCGTCCAGCTTGATCTGAGCGATCTTTCGTGCCGTTCGCTCGTTCTTGGCAACCTCGAACATGTCACCGGCCGTCGGAACCTCATCCCAACCCATCACAACGACAGGCGTCGACGGTCCAGCTTCTTTCACCTGCTCACCCTTGTCGTTGAACATGGCGCGGACCCTGCCCGGCACCGGACCGGCGACGAGAGCATCGCCCCTTTTCAGTGTTCCGCGCTGAACCACAACCGTCGCAACCGGACCACGTCCCACCTCGAGTTGCGCCTCGATGACCGTCCCGATGGCCGGAGCCTTCGGATTCGCCTTGAGTTCTTCGACCTCAGCCACGAGTGAGATCATCTCCAGGAGATCCTCGATGTTCTCGCCCTTGAGGGCAGAGATCTCAATCGCAGGAACATCGCCGCCAAGCTCCTCGACAACGATCTCATGCTGCGTGAGAGCTGCTCGCACAGCGTACGGGTCTGCGGCTTCCAGATCCATCTTGTTGATGGCGATGATCATCGGGACGTCCGCAGCTCTGGCATGGTCGATCGCCTCAACCGTCTGGGGCATGACCGAATCGTCCGCCGCAACCACGATGATCGCGATGTCGGTGATCTCCGCGCCCCTCGCCCGCAGTGCCGTGAAAGCTTCGTGGCCAGGCGTATCGATGAATGTGATCGTTGATCCGTCGTGCTCCGCCTGATAGGCACCGATATGTTGGGTGATACGGCCTGCTTCACCCTCAATGACATTGGTGTTGCGAATGGTGTCGAGGAGTTGGGTCTTGCCGTGATCGACATGCCCCATCACGGTAACGACGGGGATCCGGGCCACAAGGCTCGCGGGATCATCCTCGTAATCAACGAGGAAGCGCTCACGACCCGTGTCTTCCTCTTCCTGTTCATCCGAGCCGGCCACGATGAACTCCCAGCCGAGCTCACGACCGAGTGGCTCGATTGCCTCCACGGGGATCTCGCCACCACCGGGAACCATCTCGCCCATGAACATCAACGTCTTGACGATTTCTGCAGTTCTGACCTTGATCAACCGCGCCAGATCGTGCACGGTGATCCCCGGCTCGACGAGCAGGACCATCTCTTCCTCGCCGTCCGGCGTTCCATCCGGCTCAGACTCCTCGACAACCCCTGGCACAGCTGTGTCCTCAGCAGGCGCCTCGTCTGTTGTCTCGTCGGGAGCCTCTTCTGTCTTCTGTCTGCTGTCTTCTGGCTGCTCTTCGTACGACAGCTTGACGAGCGCGACCGCGTCCTCGTCAAGACCTGACGAGGCGGTCTTGACCTCGATGTCGAGCTCTTGAGCGCGCGCGAGCACATCCTTGGAATCGAATCCAAGTTCCCGTGCCAGTTCATATACGCGTGTCTTGGCCACGCTCACCTCCGCATTTGTCAGCTGTCAGCTGACAGATCTCGGCTCTCAGCCTTCAGCCGTCAGCCTTCGCCTCCGGATCTTCTTCTTGTCCTTGTTCGCTGCTGGTGTCGCCGTCTGACGCAGGCTCTTCGGCTGCCTCTTCTTCTTCGGCTGCCGGCTGACTGCTGCCAGTCGAAGCCTCATCTTCTTCTTCTGAAGGCTGAGAGCTGCCAGCTGACAGCTCGCCTTCTTCCTCGCTCGAAGGCTCCTCGGCTGAAGGCTGACGTGCCCCATCACCCTCCTCGACCGTTTCGAACTCGACGGCTTCTTCATCCTCGTCGATCTCGAGACCGAGATCCTGGGATTCGGAACGGATATCGATGCGATACCCGGAGAGACGGGCGGCCAAACGGGCGTTCTGGCCCTCGCGGCCAATCGCAAGGCTGAGCTGATGGTCCGGCACGATGACGACCGCCGTGCCCTCCTCTTCGCCCTCGTCGTCGAAACGTACCTGCTGCACGCGCGCAGGGCTGAGGGCTTCGGCGATGAACCGGCCGGGATCCTCGTCCCATTCGACGATGTCGACCTTCTCCCCCTTGAGTTCGTTCACGACCTGGCGAACACGCGAACCCCTGGCCCCGACACAGGCACCAACCGGGTCGACATTGTGATCGTTGGATGCAACTGCGATCTTGGTGCGGTGACCTGCCTCGCGTGCGATGGCCTTGATCTCGATATCGCCGTCAATGAGCTCGGGAACCTCAAGCTCGAACAGTGCCCGTATGAACTCGGGGTGACTGCGCGACACGACGATTTGGGGACCCTTGCCTTCACCCCTGACCTCGAGAATCCAGGCCTTCAGCCGGTTGCCCCTTTCAAGACGCTCGTAGGGGATCTTCTCCGAACCGGGGAGGATTGCTTCGGCGTCACCGAGATCGAGTATCGAGTAACGATGATCCGACTGTTGGACGATTCCGGTGATGAGGTCTCCCTCTCGGCCGTCGTAGAGTTCATAGACCTGCTCGCGTTTTGCATCACGAAGTCGCTGGAGGATGACCTGTTTGGCGGTCTGGGCAGCAATTCGCCCGAAGTTGTCTGGAGTGTCCGCCCATTCGTCGGTGACGTTGCCGTCCTCATCGAGTTCCTGGCCGTACACCATGATCTCTCCGGTGTCCGCGTCAATCGTGACCCTTGCTTCTTCGGCCGCACCTGGGGTTCGTTTGTAAGCAGAGACAAGGGCGTTGGCGAGGGCTTCGAGAATCGTGTCGCGGGGAACGCCCTTCTCGCGTTCCAGCATTTCGAGCGCATCCATGAGGTTGTAGTCCATCGTCTCTCCTACGCGTCCTTGCCCGGTCGGGCGCCCTTCTCCCAAACGAAGATCGTTCGTGCAGATGACACATCTCCGTACTGGAACTGCCGTTCGGTTCCCTCGATGTCGATCGTGAACCCGCTGTCGTCTACCGACACGAGCGCACCCTGATGGTTCTTCTCGCCGGCGACAGCAGCGAACGTCTTGACCTTCACATCGTTGCCGATCGACTTCTTGTAGTGGTTCAGGCGTGTGAGCTTCCGCTCCAATCCCGGAGAGGAAACCTCCAGCGTGTATGAACCGGGAAACGGGTCGTCCTCCTCGATCAGATGCCCTATGCCGTTTGAGAGCTCCGCGATGACGTCGACACCGATGGGATCTTCGGCGTCGAGGGTGACGCGCACGATCTGGCCGCCAGCGAGGATCTCGATATCGTCGAGTTCCACACCTTCGGCCGCGACATATGGGTCTATTCGATCCCACAATCGATCTTGGACGCTTGCCACTGTTCTCCTCACACACCAAAGAGATCTCTACCCAAACAAAGAGGCGGGCCACGGCCCACCCCGGCAGAGAACTCGGTTCGTGTCACGAGTATACCAGCGCGGCGAAGCAGCCGAACTTCAATGACCGGTGTACGGTCCACGGTTTGCGGCCAGGAACGCCAGCACTTCGGCGATGGCGTCCCGGATTGCGATATCGCGCGTGTTGCCCGTTCGGCGCTCGACGAACTCCACCACGCCATTGTCCAAGCCGCGGGGACCGATCGTGATGCGCAGCGGGATACCGATGAGTTCTGCATCGGCAAACTTGACGCCTGGTCTTTCGTTGCGGTCATCGAGGAGAACGTCAACATCGGCGTCCAGGAGTTGTTCGTACAATGCCGTACTCACCTCGGCCGAATGCTCGTCATCTGGGCGCACGACCGTAACGACCACCTGGTACGGGGCAATCTCGAGCGGCCACACGATTCCGGCTTCGTCGTGGTTCGCCTCGATCGAGGCTGCCATGTTCCGTTCCACACCGATTCCGTACGAACCCATGACGATGGGGATCGTCTTCCCGTTCTCGTCCAGCACCGTGAGATCGAGTTTGGTCGCATAGAACGTCCCGAGCTTGAAGATGTGCCCGACCTCTATGGCCGTGTACACATGAAGCTCCTCACCACAGGTAGGGCAAGCCTCGCCGGCTTCTGCGGTTCGCAGATCGTGCCACGAATCGACATCGATGTCGCGTTCGACATCGACACCGCGGACGTGAACGTCGTTGTCGTTCGCGCCCGTTGTCATGTGATGTCTGCCGCGCAACGCTTCGTCAGCGATCACACGGATTCCAGAGACGCCGACCGCACCGAGGCTTCCGGCGTCGGCACCGAGCAAGGCCTGGATCTCATCGGGTTGCGCCGGTCGTACCTCGATCGCTCCCGTTGAGTCCATCAGCTTCTGATGCTGAAGCGTGTGGTCACCGCGCAGGAGTATCAGTGCCGTCTTGCCGTCAAGGGAGTACACGAGCGTCTTGAGTTGGCGATCGGCGGACGCGCCCCCAGGGAACGTCGCCAGATCCTCGATCGTGCGCACACCCGGGGTGTCGAACCGCTCGACCTCCATTTCGCCTTCCGGATCCTCGATGGGGGCAAGGGCCGACTCCGCGCGCTCGAGGTTTGCCGCGTAACCACAAGCTGCACAGGCCGCTACAGCATCTTCTCCAACCTCCGATGGCGCCATGAACTCAACAGATTCCTTGCCACCCATGGCGCCGGACGACGCCTGAACTGCCACAACCTCCATACCGAGACGGCTGAAGATCCGCATGTAGGCGTCGTAGTGGCGTTCGAATTGCTTGTCGAGACCCTCGAAATCGGCATCGAACGTGTAGGAGTCCTTCATCGTGAACTCACGCACGCGTAGGAGCCCCGACTTCGGCCGTGCTTCGTCACGGAACTTCGTCTGAATGTGGTACCAGAGTTGGGGGAGTTGTCTGTAGGACGTGAGCTCTGCGGCCACGGTTGCAAAGATCTCCTCATGGGTCGGTCCCAGAATGACAGTGGCGCCCTTGTTGTCCTCGAAGGTCATGATGATGTCGCGCATCGTTTCGATCCGCCCAGTCTTCTCCCAGACCGAGATCGGGTGCAGCTGCGGAAGAAGGAACTCCTGTCCACCGATTGCATCGATTTCGTCTTTGATGATCGCCATGACGTTGGCCCTCACTCGTTGGCCGAGCGGAAGCATCGAGTACACACCGGCCGTGAGCTGACGCATGTATCCGCCGCGCACGAGAAGCTTGTGACTCACGGCCTCTGCGTCAGTAGGATCGTCGCGAAGTGTTGGAATGAAGGCTTCTGACCAGCGCACGGCGCTCCTGGTTGTCGACTGGCGGCGAGGATAGCCGAACGTCAGTCCGTGTCTGATCCCGAGGCAACGTCGGCCACAGAGGCCCTGCGCTGCTCTGTGCGGTTGGCATCTCCCTGGATGGTCAGCAGTTCCAGGGCGGCCTCTGCCGCGACGTCCGCTGCAGATACGTCCGCCGCGGCCAATCGAGCGTCCGTGCCTTCCTCTGCGATGAGTTTCGCCTCCTCGATCAACGCGTCGACCATCTCGGCCTCCGGCACGACGCGCACCACCTCACCCTTGATGAACAGGTGTCCTCTGCCGCGCCCTGCCGCCAGCCCGAGGTCAGCCTCCCTCGCTTCGCCCGGTCCGTTCACGACACACCCCATCACAGCCACCTGCAATGCAAGACCAAGCTCTTCGAGTCGATCGTTCGCCTCACGCGCGACCTTGATGACATCGACCTCTGCCCGTCCGCATGAAGGACACGCGATGAAGTCGAGGGTGGTTCGTTCTCTCAGACCGAGATACTCGAGCAGCGCCCTTCCCGTCCTGGCCTCTTCCACCGGGTCGGCGGTGAGGGAGAAACGAATAGTGTCGCCGATGCCCTCGTTCAGCAATGTAGCAATGCCGGCAACACCCTTGATCAAGCCACCCGGAAGGGGCCCTGCCTCGGTCACACCAAGATGCAGCGGATAGTCCGTCGAGTCTGCGAGCAGCCTGTACGACTCAACCATGAGCGGTACATTCGAGTGTTTCACCGAGATCTTGACGTCGTGGAACCCGACATCGTCGAAGAACTCGACCTCCTGCATCGCGGACTCGACGAGCGCTTCAGGCACGGGCCCGCCATGTTTGTTCAGGAGGTCCTTGTCGAGCGAACCAGCGTTGACCCCGATGCGAATCGGGATTCCTGCGTCCTTGCACGCCGAGGCCACAGCCTTGATGTGGGCCTCGTTTCGAATGTTGCCCGGATTGAGACGGAGTCCGGACACTCCTGCTTCGATCGCCGCAAGTGCAAGCCGGTACTGGAAGTGGACATCGGCGATGATCGGAACGGGAGACCTCGGCATGATCTCGGCAATACCCTGAGCTGCCTCGACCGTGTTGCAGGTGACCCTGACGATGTCCGCACCCGTGCCTGCAAGCGCATAGATCTGGGAGAGCGTCGCATCGGCGTCCGCCGTCTTGGTTGTCGTCATCGACTGCACGGAGACAGGCGCACCACCGCCAACCTCGACATCACCGACTCGTAGTCTGCGCGTTATTCGCCGTTCGTAGGTCATGAGGAGAGGCTAGAGCAGTTCACATTTCACCTGTTCACGGTTCACGGTTCGCATCGGTCGC
>Ga0255047_10002565_pt1 | contig 11941 bp, 12 predicted proteins | sample JV7_2_1_MG_FD_183640 | JGI IMG/M metagenome (GOLD analysis project Ga0255047, IMG submission 183640) | Seawater microbial communities from Jervis Inlet, British Columbia, Canada - JV7_2_1 | ecosystem: Environmental > Aquatic > Marine > Inlet | place: Canada: British Columbia | collected 2016-10-06
TGCGACTCCCTTCTTATCTCAAGGATCTGATAGCCGACGCCGCCGGCAGTTCAGGTGACTCTGTTAACGCTTACGTCGTTGAGTCACTTAAGACGTCGACCAACGAGCCCCGGAAGGGCGGTATGGCCCGACACCGAACAACACTCGAACTGTGATCCACAAAGAGTTCTCGGTCGGGTCCAACCCCGACATTGATGTTCATATCCAATCGGGACGTGTGGACATCAAGTGCGGAGTGGCGGGGATCGTCAAGGTTGACGTAGACACCAAAGCCGCAGGCTTCGTCGTGGAGCAGCGCGGTGACCAAATTCACATTTCCTCTGAAAAGAACAAAGGATGGTCCTCCGTCGACTCCGCCTATGTAGTTGTAGAAGTCCCCGCCGACAGTGACGCAACCATCGCCGCGGCGTCAGCCAAGATCGAAATCGACGCTCCGCTACGAGATCTCAACGTCAAGACCGCCTCCGGCGACATCGATGTCGTGGAGGCTCGGAACGCCACCATCAAGACGGCGAGCGGTGATGCCAGACTTGGTGAAGTGCTGAACGACGTCAAAGTGTCTTCGGCATCGGGAGACATCAACCTCGGCGAGTCAGGCGGGAAAGTCAACTTCTCGTCGGCATCGGGAGATCTCTTCATCGGAGAGAACAGCGGAGCGGTGACGGCGGCCACAGCGTCAGGAGATGTTGTCATCGAAAGACTCTCCGGCCGACAGGCAATCGTGAAATCGATGTCGGGCGAGGTTGAGATCGGGGTCCCTCCCGGGACACGAGTCGACCTCGACGCCACCCTCATGTCAGGAAACCTCCACACCCCGGAGCCAAGCGAGGGTTCGGAGCCAAGCAAACATCAGATGTCAATCAAGGTAAAGCTGGTCTCGGGAGATCTGAGGATCCACCGAGTCGCTTGGCCACCGAGTGGCTAGACGGGTTCCGGGCCGGCCGATCTGCCGCGAGGAAGCTTGCGATCGAGCTTTAAAGACTCGGTCACATCGTCATCAGGCTCATCCACCTCTTCGGCAGCAGCCCAGAGATCCTCGCTTTCTTGAGGCAATACAGGATTCTCCGGGTACTTGATCCGAAGGGAGCCATCGGAGTCGTGTTCCCATTTGGGGACATCGCTGAATATCTCAACAACTTGGTCGCGGTTGACTGTTTCCGTCTCCAACAACTGCTCGACCATCCGTTCCATCGCATCCGAGTGGCGCTCGATGATGCTCTCTGCTTCTTTATGCGCAGCGGTAATCAACTTGCGAACTTCGGAGTCGATGAAGGCAGCTACCTGGTCGGAGTAATCCTGCTGACGCGAGTAATCACGCCCAAGAAAGACTTCTCCTGCGGGTTTGCCGTACTGCATCGGACCAAGCTCGTCGCTCATGCCGTACTCCATGACCATGCGACGGGCGATGGACGTCGCCTTTTCAATGTCGTTGGCCGCCCCAGTGGTGGGGTCGGCAAAAATGATCTCCTCGGCCGTACGACCACCAAGCAGCATCGCCAGCTGATCGACAAGCTCACTCCGTCGAGACAAGTACTTGTCATGAGTTGGCAGAGCCAGTGTGTGTCCCAGGGAACGTCCTCTGGCCATGATCGTGACTTTGTGCACTGGGTCAGAGTTGGGCAGCGCAAACCCCACGAGGGCGTGACCGGTCTCGTGATAGGCGATCACCTTGCGCTCATCCTCAGTCATCACCTTTGTCTTTCTCTCCGGGCCGGCGATAACGCGATCGATGGCTTCCTCGAGCTCCAACATCGTGATCTTCTTGTTGTGTTTCCGCGCCGCAAGGAGAGCTGCTTCGTTGATCAAGTTGGCCAGATCAGCACCTGTGAAACCTGGGGTGCGACGGGCGAGAACACTCAGGTCAATCTCCTCCGCGAGGGGCTTGCCTTTGGAATGAACTTCGAGGATCGCCTCTCGACCTTCGATATCTGGAGCATCAACAACTATCTGACGGTCGAAACGACCGGGACGAAGCAACGCTGGGTCGAGTATGTCCGGCCGGTTCGTAGCTGCCATGACAATCACGCCAGTGTTACCTTCGAACCCGTCGAGCTCGACCAGGAGCTGATTAAGAGTCTGTTCCCGTTCGTCGTGCCCACCACCGAGACCGGCTCCACGGTGGCGTCCGACTGCGTCAATCTCGTCGATGAAGACGATGGCTGGCGCCGACTGTTTTGCCTGTTCAAACAGATCGCGAACACGAGCAGCTCCCACACCAACAAACATCTCTACAAAATCGGAGCCCGAGATGGCCATAAATGGAACACCTGCCTCACCAGCTACCGCTCTAGCTAGCAAGGTTTTACCGGTGCCGGGAGGACCGAACAAGAGAACGCCCTTGGGGATCTTGGCTCCCATCTGGCGATAGCGATCGGGGTTGGCGAGGAAGTCTTTGATCTCTTCGAGTTCTTCCTTAGCTTCCAGAAGACCAGCGACGTCGTCGAAGGTGACCTTCGGCTGTTCTTTGCCTACGAGCTTGGCCTTGGACTTGCCGAATTGCATGACGCGATTCCCACCGCCCTGCATCTGCATGAAGATGAAGACCATGAATCCGAGCAGGAAAAGCCACGGCAAGAAGCTGATGAGGAGTGCCCAGAATCCAGGTGGCTCAGGATCGCTTGACCAGGCGGTGCCGGTACGCTCCAGCGTCGCCGTCAGCTCAGGTTCGAAGCCTTCGACGTAGCTGGCAACGTGGTCGAAAACGCCCTCTTCGGCAGTGCTCCCGTTGAGTCGACCTTGGGCGGAATGGGAGTTGGCGCCCAGGACAACCTCGGTGTACTCGCCGTCTTCGATGTTGACGACGAACTCGGAGATGGGAACTTCCTCAGGACCCGAAACTTGCTCGAACCACCATGAGAACAGGATGGCCACCAGGATGATTGACATCCCGTAGACGATCAGGGTTCGGAGCGTGCGGTTCACAAAAAGCCTTTACTGGTGTGGACTAGGGGTCAATGCTACGCCGGGAGGGCGAATAGTCGAACCCCGTTCTTCAGGATCCTTCGCCCATCACCCCAACGTAAGGGAGGTTCCGATACTTCCCGGCATAGTCAAGGCCATATCCGACGACGAACTCGGGACCGATCGGGAAAGCAACATACTTGACGTGAATTGGGACTCGCTGAATGCCCTCTTTGAGTAAGAGGGTGGCGATCTCCAGTGACGCCGGCTTCCTGACCTTGAGACTCTTGAGGAGATAGTTGAGGGTGAGGCCCGAGTCGATGATGTCTTCCACGATCAGCACATGGCGGTCTTCGATCTCCTCATCGAGATCTTTGAGAATCCTGACAACACCCGATGTCTGCGTGGATGCCCCGTAAGACGAGACGGCCATGAAATCGAACTCACATGCGAGGTCGATGTGACGGGCAAGATCGGCCATCACCATGAATGCACCTCTGAGAACTGCCACAAGAAGCAGCTCCTTACCCGCATAATCCTCCGAGATTTGCTTGCCGATTTCGGCCAACTTGGCATCGATTTCCTCAGCTGTGATCAAGGGCTTGATGTCCATCCACTCTCCTCTCTGGCGAACACGGAAAGGTAGCCGACCGAGCCTGGCTCGTACCAGGCGACAGGCATTCGCTTCTCCCCCGGGACCCAAGCCGGCTCTCCATCAGCGGAGACCACCCCATCAGCGGCCGCTTCGAGAAGTGTGGTCGGCGGAAAGACGGCCGACCAGCGACTCAGCGGTACCACCTGACAGATCTCATCGTGGGTCAACACATCGAAGACGATTCGACCTTGTTGGTGGCTGCCCGGTGTGAGCACTACCGAATGGTTGTCAATCGAATCGGGAGGAGACTCGATGACCAGAAGGGGTCCCCGGCGGAACGCAGCCACGGCCGGACCCAACTGATGCTGCTCGACTTGGCCCCGAGCGACCAACCGCAGTGACCCCACTCGCTCGGCGCTGACACCTCCACTCCCCAACAGATGCGTCAGCATGGTCTTCAGCACCCGATCGCCGACTGGGTTGGGAACTGCAATGAGTTCTCCAACAGCGACCGCAACAGAGTGCTCACCGAAGAGGAGCGGAACATGTGCTGCCTTCTCGTCTAGATGAATGTTGTCGGACGCGATCACTTCTGCCATCCGGGCGATCGAGTCGGAAACGCGAGGATTCAGCTCCGCCAACATCGGGATGACTCGCGAGCGGACGATGTTTCGTGTCAAGTGAGGCTGGTCGTTCATAGGGTCGTCAACGAACGGCAGACCAGCGAGACTGGCGATCTCACGTGTTGCCGATCGGGTGATCCTCAACATCGGTCTGAAGACATTGGGGGCGCGGTAGTAGGGAATCCCTCCCAGCCCCTTCGGGCCAGTGCCCCGGATCATGTTGAACAGGACCGTTTCCACGACGTCATCGCGGGTGTGGGCCGTTAAGAGGCTGTCGCTCACAGTGGTGGCCGCGGCAAATTCGGAGTATCTCACCGTCCGGGCTTGCCCCTCCGGCGACGGGCCCTGGGGAACAACCACGTTCCTCACCTCGAGGTCGATACCCAGCTCTGCAGCGACTTCGCCGGCAGCCTTCTCCATCAGTGCTGAGTTGGGTAGCCCATGGTTGATGTGGACCCCTCGAGTTTCTCGCCCGGCATCCACGCAGAAGTATCCGAGAGTGGCGGAATCAGCTCCACCCGATAGGCCCACAATGAGGTGGCCGGCCGGGAGATCCAGGCTCTGGGAAGCAGGGTCGGTGAGTTGGGTCAGGCGACGCGGTTCAACCATCGAGCGGGCTCATCAATCTCTTCGAGAGTTGGCAGGCTGGAGGCGCCTCGAAAAGCCAGGTTGATGGTCTCCCAATCTGCCTCACGCTCAATCGCAAGAACAAACCTCTCCCCCATTTTGTACTGCTTGAGCTTCATCTCCAGCCCGGTGAGGCGAAAAAAGGCAGCCGTTCGCTTGTCTTGACGTCGTCCCTTGAGGATCCGACTCATCCGCTGCTGGCTGCGCAGGTGCTCTGCACCCAGTCGATCCATAACCACATGGCCGTGTCCCTCTAGCAAGGACATCAGAGCCTGGACCTTGTCCACCACCGCATTCTGTTCCGGTGTCGCAAACAGGCCGAAGATCCCCCGTTCATCGATCAGAGGCAAACCCTTTGCCTTTCGGACGTTGAGCTCCTCCATCACCTTGCCGAGACGACCCGGCTCGGGACGGGCGGAAGCGACGAGCTCATGGACAAGGGACAGGAAGTAATCCCTCATCCAGGGAATCCCTTGGAACTGAGCGCGGTGGGTCATCTCGTGGAGGGCCACCCAGAATCTGAATTCGGAGGGCGTGAACTGGTGAGTGCGCTCGAGCTGCATGATGTTGGGGCCGACGAACGCAACCATGTCGCCAGACTCGCCGGTGGGAAGAACCAACTCGTACTGGCCGAGCACTCTCCTGGATAGGACACTGAGAACGGCCCGGGTCTCCGATTGCATGATCTTCCCGGCAAATGCAGCGGCACCTTGGCCGGCAGCCGAGTCGCTCATCCGCTCTTCGAGCTGCTGACGAGCTGGCTCCGTGAGATGAGAAAACGCGGCCACATTCCGATCGATCCACTCGGTGCGGTCGATTACGACCGTCGTTGGCGTTCCGGGAAGAGAGAGCCCCGTTGCCTCGGGGACGATTTCGGAAACTTCAGAAGTGACACGCTCCATCTCCAATTGGAGCGCCGCCATGTGATAGGTCTCAGCAAGTGGGTAGGTGCCGGCGATTCTCCCCACCAGACGACCCGAGGAGGGTCGGGAGGAAGTCACTCTTCGACGATTCGGTACCGCTTGCGAACGACGTTGGTGAAGTACTGAATCGAAGTGGCGAGGATGACTACGAGGGCGATGACAAGACCGGTCGGAACCAGATAGCGATATGTCCAGTCGGCGATCACCTCGGCCTCAGCCTCCTGAGGAATAGGGATTGCAGGCTCGAGGCCCGACGCCCCCTCTTCGGTTTCCTCATTGATCGGTGCGGGTGTCGCTCCCTCTTCTTCGTCTTGAGCGAATACCGGGAGGGCGGCGAGCAGGAATATCGTGCCGGTGGCAACCAGGACTGCAGCAATACGACCACGTTGCTTCATTGCTCGGGAGACTACAGGCGCCAAATTGTCCTAGCCAACTACTTGGTGTCGCCAGCGGCCTCACGGGCGAGAGCATCACGAAGACGTGAGACGAAGACGTCTGGCACATCTTCATCGAGCCGCTCTTTCACAACTGTCTTCAGTCTCTTCTCGAATTCGAAGGAGTGGACACAGCCTTTGCAATCATCGAGATGAGATCGAATTCGGTCACTGGTCACAGTGTCGAGCTCTGAATCGAGATACAGATAAAGGTTCTCGAGAGCCTCATCGCAGCCGGTGGCTGTCTGGTCGTCACATTCGTCGCTCATGGTTTCTCCGCGCCTTCGGGGAGGAGCCCTCGCTCCTTCGCAAACTCCCACAACCGCTTCTGCATGGCTTTTCTTCCACGGTGAAGCCGAGACATGACAGTACCAATCGGGATGTCGAGGATCTCAGCGATCTCTTTGTAGGAAAACCCCTCGAGGTCGGCGAGGAGAACCGGCATCCGAAAAGTCTCCGGGAGCTCCTCAACGGCCTCTTTGACATCCGACTCCACCAGACCGTCAAGGACCCGCTCTTCGGTCGTTCGTGAGGCTTCAGCTGACGCTTCAGAACCGATCCGGCGGTATAAATACAGGTCTTCGACCGTGCCGAGGTCGACCTCATTAGGACGACGGGCGTCCTTGCGGTACTTGTTGATGTAGGTGTTGGTGAGGATCCGGTAGAGCCAAGCCTTGAGGTTTGTCCCCTCGGTGAACGTGTGATAGGCCCGATACGCCTTGAGGTAAGTCTCCTGGACGAGGTCCTCGGCATCGGCCGGATTGCGTGTCATTCGCATGGCGGCGGAGTAGAGCTGCCGGTTGTACTGGAGAGCATCTTGGGAGAAATTCGCCTGATCGGCCATGGAATTAGCACGGTAGCGGTGCAGGGATCAATGCAACATCAACGAACACCGGGGGCCTTGTGTGAAGGTCTGCTCGGGTCATGCGACTGCAGACCCTTCACCGACGAACAGCGAGAGAGCCGGAGAGGGGAGTCGAACCCCTGGCCTATTCCTTACGAGGGAATTGCTCTACCACTGAGCTACTCCGGCGGGAGATCCAATGGTAGATGGAGCCGAAACACTGTTCCATGGCCTATGTAAGGATCAGACGTCGGAGCCGAGCGAGGCGAAGAGGTTGGCCAGCACCATCTCCCGGCGAAGATTGAGCTGGATGTCAACCACCGCGTCCATGACCGACTCGGCCGACTGCACCGCCTTGCGTGGCGGCACATCGGTCAATGAGGCCAGGTCGACATCGGTGTTGCGTACCGGGCCGCCCATCTGCAGCGACGCGGAATCTGCGTACCAGGAGGCAAGGATCTCCAGCCCGGTGATCAGCAAAGACATCTCCACGCGGCGCCGTGCCCTCTGCTTCTTCTCCTTTGTCATGTCCTCTGGCACGGAATCCTCCACCAACGGAGTCAGCTCCTCGAGCACAACGGAGGCCAGGTGCTGACCGTCGCCGGGGTGGGGAGTCACTTGTGCCGGGATCGACAGCCACAAGTCCCTGAACTCGGCGACTTCGGGCTGACTCATCAAGGCCAGCGCAAGACCGGGACGGCCCCCAGATACCACCGCGACTCCAAGCGCCTCATCCTTACTCAGGCCCCGTGACACCAGCGCCGAAACGATCTGATCTTGTGGAACCCGGCCCATGTGAATCGTCCGGCAGCGTGATGCCACCGTTGCCGGGAAGTCGTCCTCGGACTCGGCCACCAGTATGAAGACCACAGACGAAGTTGGCTCTTCAAGTGTCTTCAGCAGGACGTTTGAAGCCGAATCGGTCATCGAACCAGCGTCGGGGAATAAGAACACCGTGCGACTTGCCTCCACAGGGGACATCGACGCCCTGGTCACTACTTCCCGTGCCTGATCGACCCCAAGACTTGTGGCACCTTCCGGCTCGAGAATGGTCAGATCCGGGTGTGTTTCAGCCAGCGCCAGTCGTCGACTTCTCTCATCGTCACCAAGCAGGCCGGCAGCGAACCTAGCCGCCACCGTGGCCTTTCCCACTGACTGTGGGCCCACCAGCAGATAAGCCTGCGCCGGAGAATTGAGCTCGGTTTCCAACAGCTCGACCACCCGCCCGTGACCGACGATTCCTTCGAATAGCTCGCTCACCCCACTGTCTCCATGATCCGATCGACCAGATGGTCGACAGACAAAGAGCCATCCAGAATCGAGACCTTCGAGTCGGTCCGTCCCAGATCGAGATACCCTTCCCGCACCGCTGCCTGGAACTCGACACCTTCGCCACCGATCCGATCTGGTCGGTCCTGTCTTGCCAGGGCTCTCGCCGGGTCGACATCGAGAACAAACACATGATCGGGGGTGACCCCGTCCAAACCGGTCTCATTGATCGATCGGATCCGGTCCACCCCCAGACCACGCGCTTTCCCCTGATAGGCAATCGATGAGTAATAGGTCCGGTCACTGACGACCCACTTCCCCGATTGCAGAGCGGGCAAAACCACTTCTCTGGCCAATTCGGCACGTTGGGCCGCAAACAGCAGCACCTCTGCCCAGTCGTCAAGCCGTTCGGAGTCGAGCAACAAACCTCGAACCGCCTCACCCAGGGGTGTGCCACCAGGCTCGCGAACCATGACGACCGACGCCCCAAACTCCTCGAGACGGGTGCGTAAGGCAGCCGAAACAGTGCTTTTGCCGCTGCCGTCGCCGCCCTCTAGGGCGATGTACTTACTCACAAATCCCACGGTAACCCCTGTCGATGACGCATTCTCTGGATTGACATAACCCCCAGACATACGGTCAACTCTCGAAAAATGACAAAAAGTCTCGTCATAGTCGAATCCCCAACGAAGGCCCGGACCATCGCTGCCTTCCTCGGTTCCAATGCCACAGTCGAGTCCTCGATGGGACACATCAGGGATCTCCCGCGGTCGGCATCGGAGATACCCGCCCGCGCCAAAGGGGAAGATTGGGCTCGGCTGGGCGTGAACGTGGACTCCGACTTCGAGCCGCTCTACGTCGTGCCCAAGGAACGCAAAGCCCATGTCAAGAAGCTCAAGGATCTACTCAAGGGCGTAGACGAGCTCTACCTCGCCACCGATGAAGACCGAGAAGGCGAGGCCATCGCCTGGCATCTCGTCGAAGTCCTCAAGCCCAAGGTGCCGGTGAAACGAATGGTGTTTCACGAGATCACCAAACCTGCCATCGACGAGGCATTCGCCAGCCCCCGCGACTTGGACGAACGCCTGGTTCAGGCCCAAGAGGCGAGACGCATCCTCGACCGGCTCTATGGATATGAGGTCTCACCCGTCCTCTGGAAGAAGATTCAGCCCAAACTCTCGGCTGGGAGGGTCCAGAGTGTGGCAGTTCGAATCGTCGTCGAGCGGGAGAGGGACCGAATCGCCTTCAACCCTGCTTCGTACTGGTCTATCGAAGGGAATTTCGCTCGCCAAGAAGAGCTCGATCAGACGTTCGGGGCCGGATTGCACTCCGTCGATGAAGTCAGGGTGGCCACCGGGAAGGACTTCGATAGTCAAGGAGTGGCTAAGCAGAATGTGGTCGTACTCGACCAAGACGCAGCCACCAGCCTGGCCAGCGGACTATCCGAGGCCGCTTTCACAGTCGAGTCGGTCGAGTCGAAGCCTTACAAGCGGAGTCCCTATCCCCCTTTCCGAACGTCCACCCTCCAACAGGACGCCGGCCGCAAGCTGAGGTTCTCATCCTCCCGGACCATGTCGGTGGCCCAACGCCTCTACGAGAACGGCTACATCACCTACATGAGAACCGACTCGGTCGAGCTGTCAGAAACTGCGGTGGCTGCCGCCCGATCACAAATCACCAAGCTGTACGGGAAGGAGTATCTCTCCCCCAAGCCACGGAAGTACTCGGGCAAACAAGCCAAAGGCGCCCAAGAGGCGCACGAGGCCATTCGTCCAGCCGGGGATTTCGCAACACCCGAGCAAGTTGGCCGTGACGTCGGCCCGGACGAGTCGGCTCTCTACGACCTGATCTGGAAGCGGACCGTCGCTTCACAAATGGCCGACGCCAAAGGTGTCACCGTCTCGGTCAGGCTTGGTGCCACGGCGACCAGCGGTCAGCGAGCCCTGTTTGCGGCATCGGGTCGCACCATCACGTTTCCCGGTTTCCTGAGGGCATACGTTCAAGGATCAGACGATCCGGACTCAGAACTCGACGACAAGGAAAAACTTCTCCCCGCGATGTCCGAAGGCGATGACCTAGCCGTGCAACGTCTCGAGCCGACGGGCCACGAGACACGACCGCCTGCCCGATATACAGAGGCGTCTCTCGTTCAAAAGCTGGAAGAGCTGGGCGTGGGTCGACCTTCGACTTATGCCTCGATCATGACCACTATCCAGGACCGCGGCTACGTCTTCAAAAAGGGGACAGCCCTGGTTCCCACATTCACGGCTTTCGGTGTGGTTTCGTTGCTCGAGAAGCATTTCCCCAAACTGATCGACTACGAATTCACCGCAGAGATGGAGTCCGATCTCGATCTGATCGCTGCCGGAGAAGAGCAATCTGTTCCGTGGCTGACTGCGTTCTATTTCGGCGACGATGGGTTGCAGCAGAAGGTCGCCACCCGTCTCGATGAGATCGATCCCAAGGCGATCGGTTCGATTCCAATCGGCAGAGACGACGACGGGACCGAGGTCCTGGCGCGGATTGGCCGTTATGGCCCTTATGTGGAAAGAGAAGAAGACCGGGCATCGATCCCCGATGACTTGGCCCCGGATGAGGTGACAGTGGCCAAGGCCCTTGAATTGATCGAGACCCAGAACGTTGGCGACAAGATCTTCGGCAGCGACCCGGACAGCGGGATGACCGTTTACGGGAAGACAGGACGATTTGGGCCATATGTTCAACTGGGAGAGCAAATTGAGGGAAGCAAGACAAAGCCAAAACGAGCGTCACTTCTGCAGAACATGATTCTCGACGAATTAGGCCTCGATGACGCCCTCCGACTGCTTTCTCTTCCCCGAGTCGTCGGCGAAGACGCCGACGGAGTAGAGATCCAGACTCTCAATGGGCGGTACGGGCCATACCTCCAGCGTGGTGATGACCGTCGCAGTCTTGAAAGCGAAGACCAACTCTTCACACTCTCCGTTGATGAGGCAACGAAGCTGCTCGCCGAGCCTCCGAGACGCCGTGGGCAGCAAGCGGCTCAGAATCTGAAGGAGTTGGGCAAGGACCCCGTCTCGGGAAAAGCAGTCACCGTCCGATCTGGACGCTACGGCCCTTATGTCACCGATGGGGATGTGAACGCATCGCTGCGCAAGGGTGACAATCCAGAGACGATCGACATCGATCGCGCTGCAGACTTGCTCGCCGCCCGACGGGAGCGACTAGCCAACAGTTGAGCTCAGTCAGTCACCGCCTACGAAGAAGCTACCGAGCATCCCCAGTCCAACTCCGATAACTGCACCAATCCAAATACCGGTACTCAAGTCATCCATTGCAGTGCCGACCGCAGCACCAATCCCAACACCGAGAACCGAGCCCACAGCTATCAGCTGCCCGCCTTTTCTCTTCTGGTCGCTTCCATCGTCCGCCATGCCCACTCCTCTTCAAGCGCTACAAGATGGTCGCTGCCATCTCGGCCAACGGCGATCGTACCGACCGCTCCAGGGTCACGTGAGCGAATAGCCGTGAGCCTCTGGTCTTCTCGATGAGGGCGGCGGTGCCTCCGAATGGCGAGATGTATGGATTGTCGACTTGAGAGAGATCGCCGCAGAAGACCACCTTGGAGTCCCGAGACATCCTGGTGAGGATCACTTTCAGGGTCGAAAGCTCGAGGTTCTGTGCTTCGTCGATGATCACAAACTCACCTGTGATCCAACGTTCCCGGAGATAAGTGACAGCCGCCA
>Ga0255047_10002567_pt1 | contig 11936 bp, 12 predicted proteins | sample JV7_2_1_MG_FD_183640 | JGI IMG/M metagenome (GOLD analysis project Ga0255047, IMG submission 183640) | Seawater microbial communities from Jervis Inlet, British Columbia, Canada - JV7_2_1 | ecosystem: Environmental > Aquatic > Marine > Inlet | place: Canada: British Columbia | collected 2016-10-06
CCGCTGCCTTGACAAACCACTCCATCTCGGTCATTTGTTGTTGTTTGGAAAGGGTGGACGGCTGAAATTCGTCATTAACCCATTTCTTGGCCTCAGCGTTTCCCGCATAGGCGCTCGGCTGAATAATTAATACCATCGCGGCAGCCACCGCAATTTTTCGGATAGTCATTGGTGTTCCCCCTTTTATTGTTTGAATGCTTTATTTATATTGCGCGCAGAATAATATCATTCGGAATGTTCGTTTTCCAGCTATTAAGATGTTCGTACGAAAAGTTTGTTATGTTCGAATTATCAAGCCATGAAGATATATTTCGATAATTTACGGCATTAACAATCTAGATTATGTAAAGCCGGACCTGACCCCGTATCCGGAAAGTTTATTGTCTGGAGCCATTCGTGCACTGGCCCAGATAGGTTGCCAGATGGGCGCTCAGGTCGAGAGCGTCGTCCTCGGCGCCATGGATAAAGCTCGATTTTCGGCGGCGTAGAAAAGTTAATCCCATTACATACATTCCCGGTGCATCAACCACCCCGCCATCGTGGCGAATTTGCCCCTTTCGGTCCAGCACCGGCAGATCAAGCCAGGAGTAGTCGGGGCGAAAACCGGTTGCCCATATGATCGTCCGTATATTGTCGTTTACCAGGTCAATGCCCAGCGGCGGCGTATCATCTACCCGGGTCGGCAGGAAACGCTCGGAATCTTCAGCATGAACATGCATCGCATTTTCCAGTGCCCACTCATCGATAGTATCGAGTAGTCGGCCCATTTTCAGATCGGCAAGCGCACAGACATTACGCAGCGAACCCGAAAATTGCGCCTTGCTACCGTTGATAGCAGCCAACCTGCCGATCAACTTGACGCCAATATCGGAAACCGAGTTCAGATCCATCGTCACCCGTCCGGGAGTCCCGACCAGTTGTGGTGACGGAACGTTTCGCGCCCTGACAATATCATCCACCTCGTCGTAGCGTTCGTCGAGCACCCCTGCGGCATCCATCCACCACTGAATATCGAGCCCACGATAGACGCGGGGCATACGTACATGTTCACCGACTGCCAGGGTCACGGGTCGTCCGGAGCGATGGATTTCATCAGCAAACTGCAGTCCGGTTGCCGAGGCGCCGACAACCATTACGCCACCTTGCTCCAGCTGATCAGGGTTGCGGTACTGGTGTGGCGTGATTGTCGTGATCGACGATGGCAGAGCGTCATTAAACGACGGTACATTGGGAATTTTAAATGCACCACTCGCCAGTACTACCGCCCTGGATTGCCAGTTTCCCTGGCTGGTAGTCACCTGATACCGGTCGTTTTTGTAAGCCACCGAGGTAACGGTAGTATCGGTTTGCACCGGCGCGCCAAGAAACCTTGCGTATCCATCGATAAAGTCAATTATCTCCGACAATTCCATATAACCGTCGGGGTCCTCACCGTCGTAGCGGTAACCCGGCAGCCTGCTCTGCCAGTTAGGCGTGAGCAGGCGTAGCGACTCCCAGCGCTCAGTGCGCCACGAATTGGCCACCTCACCTCGCTCCAGCACGACATGATCGATTGAGCGTTCGGTGAGGCACCGACTCATCGCCAGGCCGGAATGACCGGCCCCGATGATGACGGCAGTTATGCTACGAACGGACTTGTTCCCTGAATACAGTCGGCTATTTTATCTCGACCGTAATGTTCGTCGGGTTGGCAACGATGTCGAACACGGCCGAACGCTTTTGCGACTGGGCGACAAGCGCCTCGATATCAGCCCGCGAAGCGTCGGCATCGATATCGTAGGTTACCTTGATACCGTCGAAACCATTACGTACATCGCTGTCGATACCGAGGATGCCCTGAATATCCATGCCGCCTTCCAGGGTCGCTGACACGGATCTCAACTGGATCTCACGATGCTGGGCAATTGCGGCGATGCCAGCGGTCAGGCAGCTGGCCAGGCCGACTAGTACAAACTCGATTGGCGCGGCCCCGTTATCCTCGGAGGCAAATAATTCAGGGTGATCGGCGTCGAAGGTAAAACTGGTCCTGTGACTTTGCTCTTCGCCAAGCCCAAAGAAACTTTTCACTACCGAGTTACTGTGGGTGCCATTCACCCATTTGCAATTGGCTCGCCAGGTAAATTTGGCAGCCTCGGGTGCCTCGGTAAGTGCCGCCTTGGCCTCGAGTAAAGCCCCTACGTTAACACCATTATTCACACTTGCTTCGGTTGTAGTTGTCATTTAATTCCCCTGTATTTTAATTAGTTATATGTGGTTGCGGGTGGTGAGCATGCGATTCAGGCAAGCTATAGACGTCCCGGGTACCCGTCGCTAACTTCACTTTGATCTATGGTTTTAGCAACTGGCTGGGCCACCAAAAACTAGGCATGCAAGTAGGGGCGACCTTGTAATACACTATATTCTACATTGTCTGAAATGTCGATTCAGGAGTCTTTATTGATTCGACAATAGGCCTAAAATTGAATTTAAATTATGGGAAACTACACAAGCATTCAAAAGGGAGTATATTCCCTCGAATATAAAAACCTGCTAAACGATTATTAAGCGATTGATATGGATAAATTGCCACCGCTACTGGGTCGATTTCTTTGCTGGTTTGGGTTTCACGATTTTCGCGTGATTAGTAAAACCTTTGAGTTTGGTACCAGTGGTGTTGAAAAGAACGAATGTCGACGCTGCGGTATCTATATGACGCGCAGAGTGTGATCCCTCTAAATGCCGTTAAACCCAGGTTCCCTAGGCCGGGTTGTATTTATCTCTTCCAAATTAATTTAATTTCCGTTAGAGTCCTTCGCCCTCGACATTGGGTTCAGGGATTCCCCGGGAGCCCAAAATAGTTTAATCCTCATTTTCCGTATTAACCATATTGGATATCCAATCATGAAAAAGCATCTTATTGCCCTTGTTACCAGCTTGTTGCTTATAAGCGGCTGTGCCACAAGCGTCACCAGTGATATTAAAATTGAAGCCGAAGCCGTTACAACCGTTAAATTCAGTAGCTACGAGACCTATACCTGGTTGGGCTCTGCCGCAATCCTCTACGATCCTAATGGCAAATGGGAGCCACCCGGGTTCGATGCGGACGCTGAAATCAAGTTTTTGATCGACCGCGAGCTGCGCCAGCGCGGTATGATCGAAGACTCCGTCAACCCGGGCCTGATAGTTGTTTTTGCCGCAGGCATCGACATGACCGCGGTGCGTGAGGAGATAAACTCAGACGGTAAGATTGAAGCATTGATTAATGTTCCTGAAGGTGCGTTGACAGTGGCATTGATAGACGCCACCACCGGGATGGCCGTCTGGGCTGGGTTGGCGACAGCCGATGTTCAGCAGAGTCCTGATCAGGCAGTAATCAAAAAACGCCTCGATTATGCGGTCAGCTCAATGTTTAAAAAATTACCAAAATAGATACCAGCTACATGGAACTGAAGGCTCCAGTCAGGGGCCTTAGATCCCTACCAGTTAAGATTCTTCGGCGTGTTCGTAAGTACCTGGGCAGTTCAAACGGACATTTGTTTCATAGTAGTGGGAGGCCGGCGGGGCGGATGGTCAGGATTCGATGGCTGTGCCACTCCCACCCTTTTCCTCAATGAGCTTTTCCATCGCATCAAACCCGACGGGCCAGAATCCAGCGAGAAATTCGACAAGCTCCTTTTCTTCTTTTTCATGCCGGACATTTTTGTCGTCGTGCAGTGGCCCCATCGCGTAGCGCAGTTCGGTGCCCTCATCGGTGACCGTGAGCTGGTAGGTCTCTCGGCACTTGAGGCCGGGACGTAGGGAGTCCCCAATGACAGTTGAGAAGTAGGAGAAGGGTTCCCAGTCGGTAACCCGGTATCGAAACTCCACCGCGTCGTGCACGCAGACGTAGTCGGAGCCGTTGCCCACACGACCTTGAGGGTTGTCGACTGTCACTGCGCGCATGCCCATCCACACTCGCTTGAGTTCGGGGTTAATGAGCGCCTCCCACACCACCGGCACCGGCAACGGGAAGGGTCGGCGGTAGATGTAGACACTCTCCTCCTCGGTGACGAAGAAACGCTCCTGTTGGGCTCGGAAGCTCTTCCAGGCCTTCGCTAAATCATAGACCTGCATCTGCACATCGCCGAAATGATCGAAGGACTGGGAAAAAGGAGTGAGCGCGGCGTCGATCCCCATCGCATCCACAGCACCCTGGCTGAATAGAGCGTAGCTGCGGATGCCAGTGACCTCCTTGACGTCAGTCTTGGCCATTTTGTGGACGAGTATGACGTCGGCGCCGGAGATGTCCTTCATGGGTCCCACCTGCATCTCCTCGAAGCTGCCGTGGTGGGCCATGATCTTGAGATCGAGGCTGTCGACGTTCGCGCAAGCCTGACACGGGCAGGTGGTGTTGGCGATGATGTCCCGCCGTAGTGTGGTGAACGCGTTGTAGAGGTTCTCGCAGATGGAGAGGAACCCTTCTCCAGACGGGAACTCTTCCGCGGTGGAGTACGCGAGAATGGCGTCTCCATCCATGCGCCAAAGATGCAGCGGTTCGTTGACCTGCTCCACTAGTGCGGTGAGTAGTGAGCGCAGGATCGGGTTGGCGTGCTCTTGCTCAGAGGCCGTCAGGTAGGCGGTATAACCGGAGATATCGGCAATTAACAGGTAACCAGTATATGCAGCCATCCTGTCATACTAGATTGAAACACATGATGGAGCAATAGCAAATCCTCTGTTTAAAGGGTGTCGACAGGATCCTTTGGCCCTGGTTGCGAGTATGTATTAATAGTTCGATTCCGTCCCTGGAAATCAAAAGCAATGCGGTTCCGGGCGGTTCCGGGGACGCGGGGACGCAGTTCCGGGGACACAGTACGTAATTAGGTCGTTATCGTTGAGTCTTTAGCGTTTGTTTTAAAGGCAGCCCAGGAAAGAATCAGAACAAATAAGAATTTTGTACTGTACACCAGAACTGTTGTGAATTACGTATTGTGTCCCCGGAACTGTGTTGTGAATTACGTATTGTGTCCCCGGAACTGGAACACAAGAATTTTTATTTACCTGTCGTTGTTTTGGATGCAGGCTTTTACCGAGATTAAAATGAGGGGCGAATGCTCCGCATCCACCCCTCCAGTTGACCTCCGGCGTTTTTAAAATGACACGACGAAGGTTTACTTTGTCCTGCAGCTACCGAGCATACCCTATGGCTGAATTGTTCCATCGGGCAATATATCACCGGGTTTACATTTGCCTCGGTTGAATTTCTTCAACGTACAGACGCCTTTGGTCTGCTGCTTGAACTGGGCTGCTGTCTTATCGGCACATTGACCAGTGCCAGTAACAGTTTGACCGGTTAATGTAACCTGGGCTGTGACTTTTATCATCTCCCCTATAGACTCCCCAGTCACCGGATCCGGATTCGACTCAACAAAGTCACCAGCAACCCACGTTACAGGAGTAAGATCACCTGGATCCGGGAAGGTATCCCAGTCAGCTGAAGCAGAACCAAATTCAAAATTAACGTAGACTGGGGCTGGTCGAGTTGGTGCTATTAGTCTTGAAATATTTTCAACCTCGATGCTAACCTCCTGCCCATCCAGTAAATCTGCGCGGGCCTTGGCCTGAATTTGTACTTTAGGCTCGATAAGGCCTGTCGCCGGGTTAATATCCGCATCGATTTGACAACGGATACGGAATACTTCCAGGCTAAGGTCATTCGCTGTTTGAGCAAAAGCTGGGTTGCTGCCGACAGTCGCTAACACAAGTAATGCGATGGTCGTTACAGTAGCAATAGTTACGGCGGTCGTTCTAAATAATATTATCTTCATTATCTTCTCCTTTCGATTGGTAAATTGGACCTACATTTAAGGACTAAGCATGATGCGTGCCAATATCAATTAATGTTCATAACACGTTGATTATTAGTGAATTATGGTAATTCCAAGTGCATGGAATGATTATATAAATGGGAGGGTGAAAGGGGTAAATCCCCCAATACCTGGTAAGCAACGGGGTAACTACCCCTATATGGGACAGCAGTGGGACACAATACTTAATTATTGGTACTTCATGAATGACTCCAATGTGACCGTAAGCCACCGCTCACCAACATTTCATGCATGTCTGCTTTGGATTTGAATTAGTTCAAATCACAATCTCGGACCATCCCTCTCAATAAAAGCCCAGAAAACCCGGCTGTTTAATGCCTGGGGTGCCAACCTGTTATCCCTGCGCGCCAATCGCGCAGGCGCCCGTATCGAGCTGATTGAGCTTCACTATAATTTGAAACAGGTAAATTTAGTGGTGCAAATGATGAACAGGCAAAATGATAATTTATTCGTAATGGATGAGCAGGCAGTTTTTATCTGTGAGCAATGCAGTAACAGTTTTGTAGCTGAAATTGGTGCCGTACTGGACGGTGAGGAATGCCCGGTTTGTGACGATGTACAGGCCGTGCGGGAAATTGAAACGGGCTACTACCATCGATCGCGTCCTGGCCTGGATTGTCCGCCATGTATACCGGTGCCGGATAATGGCTGACTTTTCTGGGGGATGTCAGTTGATTAACAACCAGAATTTCGAGCAACCGTATTTTTAACGGGTTAACCGGAAATCGTTCGCTTTTACTTGATTAAAAGTTTTTGTGGCACTGTGGCCAGGCATTCATAACCGTTTTCAGTAATCACAATAGATTCGGTAATTTCGAGACCACCATCGTCCAGCCACAATGCAGGCATAAAATGGAAGGTCATATTTTTCTCAATTACGGTTTTATCTCCGCGGCGAAGACTGATAGTACGTTCGCCCCAGTCGGGAGGATAGGACATGCCTATCGAGTAACCGGTACGGTTGTCTTTCTTGAATCCGTGAGTTTCGAGGGTGGTAAAAAACGCGATGGCGACATCTTCGCATCGGTTACCGGGTTTCGCATTTTCAAGACCGGCATGCATCGCGTCGAGCACGGCCTTTTCGGCGTCGAGATATTTTTGCGGGGGTGTTCCGAGCGAAATAGTGCGGGATAGCGGGCAGTGGTAGCGCTTGTGACAACCGGCGATTTCGAAGAAGGTAATATCACCGTCCTTCAGTGTGGAATTGTCCCAGGTCAGGTGTGCAGCAGTCGCATCCATGCCGGTCGGCAATAAAGGCATGATCGCGGGGTAATCACCCCAATGCTCATCCTTGCCCCTGATTCCGGTGTGAAATATCTCGGCTGCGAGTTCGTTTTTGGCGAGCCCGGGTTCGATAATCTTGTAAATATGACTGTGCATGTTTTCGACGATACGAGCGGCGCTACGCATGTAGATCAGTTCCTGCTCGGACTTGATGATGCGTTGCCAGTTAACCAGCGCAGTGGTGTCTACCAGGGTGGCCCTGGGCAGGTGGGTTTGCAGCGACAGGTAGGCGGCGGCGGAGAAATAGTAATTTTCCATTTCGATCCCAACCGAACCCTGATCCAGTTTCATTTTGGTCAACGCCTTGGACAGGTGATCCATCGGATGATACTCGGTGGATTGTACGTAATGATCAGGATATTTGAGGATATTCTGTTCGGCAAGGTAGGTAGTTCGTAGCGCACCCGGGGCGTCGATACCGCGACCCCACCAGATTGGTTCGGCATCGTGCTGCACAATGACACATTGATGGGTATAAAAGGACCACCCGTCGTATCCGCTTAACCAGGCCATATTAGACGGGTCGACGACGATCAGGCAGTCAATATTTCTGTCGGACATGGCTTGTCGCGTTTTGCTCAGGCGACGCTTGTATTCTTCGAGGCTGAAGTTTAATTTTGCGCTGTCTGGCATAGTATCAGGTCGTAATGGTTGTGAAGGTCAGGCGTTGCATTGTCACGGTGTTATCGCTTCCAGTCGTTTTTGTTTTTTTACCTATCATCAGTTTTATTACCCACGGCATCGGGCTAGACTTTGGCTGGGATAGAGTTTACATAAATCACCAGTGCTTGAGAATTGTATTCTAAATAGGAGTGGTGGCCATTGTCCAAATATAAAAATTCATTAAATCAGCCCATCGGTTTTCCATTGGAATCCTGGCGCTCATGCGAGCATCCGAAGGGAGCGAATATGATTGGTCGTCTGTGTAGGCTCACACCCCGTGAGTCAAATTGAGCATTCGGAATACCTGTAACGCCGCTACACGATTAGGATTTGAATTTGAAGGTATTTTTCATCAGGCTACTATCTACAAGCAACGTAATCGAGATACGGCCTGGTACGCTGTGCTGGATCGGGAGTGGCCGCTGATTAAACAGGCATTCGAAGCATGGCTGAGTTACGATAACTTCGATCCCGAGGGTAAGCAGAACAGCAGTCTTTCCGAAATGATGCGGATCGCTCTTGATAGCTGATAATCTAGTTAATTTCCGCGCTGGTAGCCTGGTTCTGGCTTGCTTCGGTCTGAAAAATTGACTCTATGTCGAGCTTTTCACGAACACTGCGTCGTACTTCAATCCACCGAAAGCGAATTGAATTGCGTACGATAGCCTCGTCTCTAACTTTCAATTCGTCGGCGATCGGCGACCAGTAATAGAGCGCCTCCGGGCTTTGACTGAATATCGAGTCGTCGTCGTAATCCAGTGTCCAGTCCCAGGAAGATATCCTTTGTCGAGCGCTTTCTGACGCGGTTTGCATCGACTCACCTGCCTCCGGCGAATATTCGGTTTCGTGCAAGATCCGATCAAGTATAGAAGGCATCAATAAATCAATTTCTGCGGGTTTTACACGGCCAGACTGGTGTATAAGCAAGCCTGTAAAAATACACAGGTCGGATACGCAGGCGAGCCAGATATTCCATTTAGCAATATTGATCGAGGTCAGAATATCGGGGTTTTCAAAAAGCTCGGGAAAGCGCGTCCCAGCACGAGTTTTCAGATATCCGTATAACGAAGTCTGGGTAACATGGCTCGCCCGACCGTTGATGAATTGTGCCAGGGTTTCGGGACTGGTGATAATGGCATTACTCTTTTGATTGCCGAACCCCATATAACGGCCCAGTGTGCGCCATGATTTAGCGGACACTAGTGGGGATAGTCTTGATTTAATCGTTTCCAGGGCTTTCACAAGTCAAATTCAAAATTTTGTTACAAATAGTAACAGTTAAAAGTAAGCAGAGGCCGAAATATGTGGATTAGTGACCCACTCGGGCATATTAGCAGAGTTTTGGTCTGTAATAATGCAAATACATGTGAGATATTACGCCTGCGAAAATAAATAGACTTATAAATAATCGCGTTTCCACAAAATGTTTATTTTCTTTCTAACAAAATATCAGGGGGATGTATGAGTACAGACACTTCCAGGAGAGAAGAACATTGGCAAAGAACTAAAAGGCTAATGTTTATCACTCTGACGATTTGGTTTATTTTCTCTTTTGTAGTTCACTGGTTTGCTGGATCTCTCAACGCTTTTACTTTTCTCGACTTCCCTCTTGGCTTCTATATGGCAGCACAGGGTTCCGAGGTCGTTTTTGTAATCACGTTGTTCTGGTTCGTCAAGGCCCAACACAGCATCGACCGCGAATGCGGTTTTGCAGAGGAGGACTAGGTCATGGCCATGATTAAAGGTGATTTTATCGATAATTTACCCAAGGTATACGGCATGTATACCGGGGGTTTCCTCGGATTCGTACTGTTGATGGCCATCTTTGAACAGATGGGCATGGGTTCGGATACGATTGGAATACTGTTTGTTGCATTTACGATTGCTATCTATGCGGGTATCGGCTGGTTGTCTAGAACGATGCATGTCGATGCCTATTATGTAGCCGGGCGACAGGTTCCGGCGGTATTCAATGGCATGGCAACTGCAGCGGACTGGATGTCAGGCGCATCATTTGTGGCAATGGCCGGTGGCATTTACTTCGGTGGCCATGGCTACCTGGCATTTGTCGTTGGCTGGACCGGAGGATACATCCTGGTTGCATCGTTGATGGCGCCCTACCTACGTAAATTTGGTTGTTACACGGTGCCAGACTTTATAGGTACTCGTTACGGGGGTAACCTGCCGCGATTCCTCGGTGTTGTTGTACTGTCTGTTGCCTCGTTTACTTACGTGACAGCACAGATCAACGCCACTGGAACAATTGCTTCGCGAGCGTTGCAGATTCCGTTTGAGGTAGGCGTCTGGTTTGGCCTTACGGGAATACTGCTTTGCTCGATGCTCGGTGGGATGCGTGCGGTAACCTGGACCCAGGTGGCGCAATACATCGTGCTGATCATCGCCTACCTGGTACCGGTATTCTGGATGTCAAACAAGCAGGGCTTTGGCTTGATTCCCCAGTTCGTATATGGTGACGCGGTATCACGCATCACTGAATTGGAAGCGATGTACAACATGGGCTCGCTAGAAGCGGTGTCGGGTGCCAAGGCGGGTCTAAAAGCCCTGACTGTGCCTTATGCTGCGGCGGGTAATAGCTGGGCATTCGTCACACTGGTGTTCTGTATGATGACGGGTACTGCATCATTGCCACACATCCTGATGCGCTACTTTACGACTCCATCAGTAAAAGCTGCTCGTCAATCAGTAGCCTGGTCGCTGTTGTTCATCTTCCTGCTGTACTTCACAGCACCCGCACTGGCTACCTTTACCAAGTTGCAGGTACTCGATCCTACTCTGGCAACCGGTATCATCGGCAAGGCAATTGCTGATGTTCAGGCGCTTGACTGGGTTCAGAAGTGGAGCAACGTTGGATTCCTGCAAATCATCGATGCCAACAAAGACGGTATATTGCAACTCAACGAGTTCTTTATGCGTGGCGATATCGTAGTACTGGCAACACCGGAAATTGCGGGACTGCCCTACGTTATCTCCGGTCTGGTTGCAGCCGGTGGTATGGCAGCAGCGATGTCGACAGCCGATGGCTTGTTGCTTGCAATCGCCAACGCCCTGTCTCACGATCTGTATTACAAGATCATCGATCCAAGCGCGGACACCAAGCACCGTTTGATAGTCGCACGTGTTCTGCTACTTGTTATCGGTGCAGCCGGCGCCTTTGTCGCGAGCCTGAAGCTGACCAGTATACTCGGTGCAGTGGCCTGGGCATTTGACTTTGCTGCTTCCGGTCTGTTCTTCCCGATCGTACTGGGTATCTGGTGGAAACGTGCCAATCGTCAGGGCGCTATCGCCGGTATGACATTAGGCTTCCTGACAGGGACCTGGTATCTGTACATGATCAAATGGGGTGGTATGGATATCTGGTTTGGAATCGATCACTTGCGCTTTGCTATCATCGGAATGCCGGTAAGTCTGGTAGCCATGATAGTGGTCTCGCTGATGACTCCTGAACCTGATGCAGAAACCCAGGCCATGGTAGACGAAATTCGTGTACCTTCAGGCGAGACAGTACTGAGTTCATCTCACTAATAATAAAGTAGTTGTAAGCTTTGAAGCCGGGGCCTTGGGCCTCGGCTTTTTTGTGGCTACTGTGCTCGTTACGCCACAACCGGGGTGATGTTATAGTAGCTAGACAAGTGGTGCTCTCACTGTTCCAGAATTAATAAACAGACTTATCGCTGAGGTATTTTTAATATGATAGGAGGCTTTCCAATCTGGGTGGTCATCATCGACTATCTGATGGGCATGGTGATGTGGACTCTAATCGGCCGATTTGCGATGGGGATATTTCTGTCTGAGGACAGTTCGTTTTTCTTCATGAAGGCCTTTGTTAAGCTGACTGATCCAGTTATCAAGGTCTTTGCAATATTAACGCCGAGCTTCCTGATTCAGCCGGTAATTCCGCTCTATGTAGCCTGGTTTTTCTTTATGGTGCGCTTCTACCTAATGCCCTGGCTACTCGATTATACAGTGATGGGGATGCTATCATTTCCACTGGAAACCGAGTTTGCGCACGGTGTTTCGAGAATGGTCGGTTTCTTTGCCAATTAGAGCCCGTATCCTATTGTTAAATCAACGCTATTCCGTATAATCGCGAGCCTGAATTTACAGTCGCGTAGCTCAGTTGGT
>Ga0255047_10002568_pt1 | contig 11934 bp, 11 predicted proteins | sample JV7_2_1_MG_FD_183640 | JGI IMG/M metagenome (GOLD analysis project Ga0255047, IMG submission 183640) | Seawater microbial communities from Jervis Inlet, British Columbia, Canada - JV7_2_1 | ecosystem: Environmental > Aquatic > Marine > Inlet | place: Canada: British Columbia | collected 2016-10-06
GCAAGGACACGCGCCCGCATGACCTCTTTGGACACGGATCGGAAGGCAGCCTTCGCTGCTTTGAGCCCATCGCTATCGGCTTCATCGAGCCCGAGAGCTTCGATGGTCTCGTCCCGCGCGGTGGCTTCGGCCTCGAGGCGCTCCCGCTTGTCGACGATCGTTCCCATCGCCTCCAGCTTGGCCCGAGCGATGGTGGCCACGCGGTCATGCAGCTCGGCGGAATATTCCTCGCCGAATGACCAGGTGCGCGGCTCTGGGTCACCGTTCTGCTCGCGGAGTTCGAGCTGGAGGTCGATCAGCGTCGCGATGTGGCCTTTGGCGACGTCGAGTCCTGCCGCAACAGTGGCCTCGTCTGAGGCCTGCGCCCCGTCCGCGACGAGCCGGTAGCCACCCTCGGTGGCTCCCGCCTCGACCATGGCGATGTCGACATCGCCTTCTTCGTTGCGCTTACCGGCGACGACGAGCTCGAATACGGCACTTTCGAGCTGTTCGTACGTCGGGAACGGCACCCACTCACCGTCGACGAGGCCGAGCTTGACCGCACCGATCGGTCCATCAAAGGGGATGTCACTCAGCGTCAGCGCGGCCGAGGCACCGTTGAGGGCAGGCACGTCGTAATCGTTGATGAGGTCGGCAGACAGCACGGTGGCCACCACGTGGGTGTCGTACCGGTAGCCCTCTTTGAAGTTCGGGCGCAACGGCCGGTCGATCAGCCGACATCCGAGGATGGCCTTCTCTGTGGCTCTGCCTTCTCTGCGGAAGAACGAGCCTGGGATCCTGCCAACGGCGTACATCCGCTCTTCGACGTCGATGGTGAGTGGCAGGAAGTCGGTGCCCTCGCGCACCGATTTGGAGGCGGTCGCCGTCACGAGCACCTGCGTGTCTCCGATGCGCACGGTTGCGGCACCGTCTGCGAGCTGAGCGAGCTCTCCTGCACCGAAAGCGATCTCGACGTCGCCGATGGTCCCACGGGTGGCAATGGTTGCCAAGGGTCTCTCCTTCTGTTGTGTTCAGGGAGATCCCAATTGGCAGTCGAAGAGGCTCAACGTCGGATTCGAGCCCCCACTACTGACAACTGGGAATCAACTCCCTCGTGTCTTCCCCCCCCGCAGCGAGAAAGCGGCCGGTAGGCCGCCTTCGATACGCCTAGCGGCGGAGTCCCAGCTTTGCGATCAGGGACCGGTAACGCTCCACGTCTTGGTCCTGGAGGTACCGGAGCAGCCGCCTGCGTTTTCCCACCATCATGAGCAAGCCACGGCGGCTGTGATGATCCTTCTTGTGGATCTTCAAGTGCTCCGTCAGATGGTCGATCCGCTCGGTGAGCAACGCCACTTGGACCTCCGGAGAACCGGTGTCTGTGCCGTGCGTACCGAACTCTGTGATGATCGTCTCGGTGGTCTTCACTGAGAAACGCTTCCTTGTGAACGCGTCGTTCTGGGCGCGGGCGATTGCCCGAATGGGAGAATAGCCGGACCCAACCTCTATCCGCTGCCGGGTCCTGGCCGCCGTCTGGACTCACACCACGATGTGACGCGCAGGCAGGGCTCCCCTCCCCCACAGGATCATCGGTCGGGGAGGCGCCGGCCACCGGCACGATCCCAGCTGGACGGACTCGGCGGTGATGCACTCGGCAACCCTGTCGTTGTGGAGCACGGATCCGTGGGCGACACCGATACGTTGGTACACCTCTGCGACGTTCCACGGCCTGGCGAACGGGTGCTCGCCGCCGTCATCGAGGTCGAACACCCGCAGTCCCTCGGGGTGATCGCGAAAGCTGGTCACGAGGCCATGAGGGTTGCGCACGGCGATGACCTCGACGCCCGACGCCTCTCCGAGGTGATCGCGCACGTCCCAGCACCGCAGAAACGAGCATCGCTCCGGATGAAACAGCCCGTTGTCGGCAACCTCCCCGATGAGGTATCCCAGCTGCTGGAGCTCACCGAGCGAGCCCGCGGCGATGGCCGGATCCAGGAGGGCAGCTCCATAGACCTCGTCGACGCCGATCGCAGGCTCCCGATCCCAGCGAGCGACCATTTCGGTGATCACCGCTCCCCCCTTGGAGTGGCCGACCAGATAGATACGACGGTGCGTTGCGGACAGCGCGGCAAGATAGGCGTGCAGAGCCCCTGCGGCTTCGGCGGTCGGCGCCCAGCGGGCCGCAGTCCTGGGGTCGCGGTCCGGCCATACCCACCGGTAGTCGAAGGCCTCGACCTGCCCTGGGGTCAGCCCGAGGCGGATGACCAGATCATCGAAGTCCTCGGCTGTCCCGCCATGACCTGGCACGAAGACGTACAGCGGGTCGTCCTGCGCCCCACGACGACGGCGGAGTGCTCCCCCGGCGGCGGCGGCGATGCCAACTCCACCCAGGCCTGGCAAGACCGGAAGACGGGGCGGCGCCGGAGCCGGAGCAAACGGTGCCGCTTCCCGAGGCCCGGGAGCCAACCCGAGCCCGTCGCCTGGAGCCAGCGGTCCGAAGGCAATCGCCATGGCGGCGACGAGGACACCAACCACGACGGCGCTCCCTTCCAGGGAAGGCGGGTCACCACAGGGTGCAGCAGCAGGAACCGGAACTCAAGGGGTGCGACGCAACCGGACCCGCGCGATCGCGATGTCGTCGCGGATCTGTCCGACCAGGGCATCGGCGGAATCGAAGCGCCGCTCGTCCCGGATTCGCTCCACGAAGCCGACCGTCAGCGCCTTGCCGTAGAGATCGCCTTCGAAGTCCAGGAGGTGCACCTCCACGATCGGAACCGTCCCTTCGAAGGTCGGCCGCACTCCGATGTTGGCGACGCCGGCTGCGCTCCCAGCGGGGCTCGTCACGGTCACGACGTACACCCCACTGCCCGGCACCGCGAGGCCCTCGGGAATGTCGAGATTCGCCGTGGGGACCCCGATCGTGCGTCCCCGACCGTCCCCGCGCACCACACGGCCGGGAAGCTCGTGAGGACGGCCGAGGAAGGCAGCGGCCTCAGCGACCTCCCCCGAAGCCAGCAGCGATCTGATCGTCGTCGAGCGAACCTCATGCGCCCCAGAGGACACTGCGCCCACGGCGGTCACACCGAAGCCACGTCGTTGCCCGACTTCCTGAAGCATCGCCACCGTGCCCGCTGCCTGGTTCCCGAAGCGGAAATCCTCGCCAGCGACGACGTGCCGGGCCTCGAGGCCATCGAGGAGATACGATGCGATGAAGGCGTCGGGCGGCAGAGCTCTGAGCTGCTCATCGAAGTCGATGACTGCGGCCACGGCGACGCCGAGAGCCTCGATCAGCTCGAGTCGGCGCTCGAGGGTCGTCAACATGGGCGGTGGTCCTGCGGGAGACAGGAGCGCCGCAGGGTGGGTTCCGAAGGTCAGCACGGCAGGGACGAGACCCGGGCGGTTCACGGCTTCGGCGATCACGGCCCGATGCCCCAAGTGGACCCCGTCGAAGACCCCGAGGGCGACCGCGGCAGTGCCGGGTGCGTCGTCCCAGTCCTGAGGGCCGCCGCGGAGGACCCTCACCCGACCACGACCTCGGCTCTGGCGCTCTTGCCATCGAACCGGTAGACGGCAAGGAGGCTTCCGGCATCATCCACGACCGCGAGCACATCGTCGGTCCGGGCGGCCGCACCGATCACCGGGCCCGGCAGGGCGACACCATGGCGCACCGCCTGCGCCAGCTCGCCGGAAGCCGTGAAGACGGGCAGGTCGGCGAGCGCAGCTGCAGGTGCCACGAGATGCCCGCCGGGGTCTGCCGTGGCCTCGTCGACGGTCACAGCGTCGCCAACCGTGAGTGAACCGATCCGTGTTCTGCGCAACGCCGTCAGGTGTGCCCTTCCCCCGACCGACCGTGCGAGGTCGTCTGCAAGCGTTCGTACATAGGTCCCCGTGCTGCACACGACCCGGAAGACGATCTCGGGGTACTCCCCAGGGGCGAAGTCCACCAGGTCCAGCTCGGAGATCGTCACGGGTCGTGCTTCGCGCTCGACCTCGCCGCCTTCGCGGGCGATCTCGTACAGCCTCCTGCCCTCGACCTTGCGGGCCGAGACCATCGGCGGGATCTGCATGATTCGTCCCGTGAAACGACTCATCGCGGCGACGACGTCTGTGGCTGAGACGTCCATCGGGGTTCGCTCGAGAATGGAGCCGTCGGCATCGAGCGAGTCGGTCGCAACGCCGAACTGGGCGCTGGCCTCATACTCCTTCTGCAATCCTTGGACGAATCGCAGGAGACGAGTGCTCCTCCCTACGCCGAGCACCAGGAGTCCGGTTGCCATGGGGTCGAGTGTGCCGGCGTGACCGACCTTGCCGCCAACACCGGTTCGCACCTTGGCAACCACGTCGTGCGACGTCCATCCGGACGGCTTGTCGACGATCAGGAATCCAGACGATGTGCCAGACGGTGGTGACGTCACGCCAACAGCGACCTGATCGTGGTCAAGGCGGCTTCGGGTTCTCCGCGATGGGTGAACCCGGCGGCATTGTGGTGTCCCCCACCGCCGAGCCGTGAGGCGATTGCGGCGACATCCACCAGGCCGCGCGAACGCAGGCTCCCCTTGAAGACGCCCGCCTGGATCTCCTTGAAGAGACAGGCGACCCCAGCCTCACCGGCGATGCGGACGAGGTCGATCAAGCCGTCGGTCTCTTGGTAGGGAACGTCCCCGCGATCGGCGGCGTACATCACCGACCAGACGAGTCCGAGCTCACTCTCCAGCACGGCACGCCCCATGACCTTGGCGACCACCGCGTAGTAGCCGAACGGTGCCTGCTCGAAGAGCTGCTGGCCAACGAGATCGGGGCGCACCCCGACCGCGAGGAGCTCGGCCGCCATGTGGTGCACCTCTGGGGTCGTTGCCGAGTACTGAAACCGGCCGGTGTCGGTGACGAGCCCGGTGTAGAGGGCGGTGGCAATGGGCTCGTCGATCTCCCACCCCAGCTCTCCCAGCAGTCGAAAGACCAGTTGTGTGGTCGCCGCAGCTTCCCGATCGATCAACTCGACATCGCCGAAGCCTCCGTCTGACCGATGGTGATCGATCACCAGGACCGAGGCGGCACCATCTGCGACCGGAGCCAGCGTCCCCAGCCGTTGCGGTACAGGCGTGTCGCACGCGATGAACAAGTCGATGTCGGTGGGAAGGTCGCCAGGGGCGACGAGGGTGCTGCGGTCGAGATAGTCAAAGTGGTGAGGAAGCACGAACGGTTCGCCGAACGACGCCCACGCATCCTTTCCCGCGTTGCGCGCGGCTCGCGCCAGCGCGAGCATCGATCCGAGGGCATCACCATCGGGCCCGACATGACCGGCAACGGCAATGCGGTCCGCGCTGCGGATCACTGCTGCGGCTGCCGCGACGTCTGCGCTCATGCTTCTTCCTCGAGGCCGCGGAGGATCTGATCGATGCGTACGCCCTCCGCGATCGACGGGTCGACATCGAAACGGAGGCGGGGGGTGTATTTGAGGCGCACTTGCATTGCCACCGCTGCTTGGAGGCGAGGCGCGGCTCTCCGCAGGGCGCGGCCGGTGGCGTCCCGTTCTTCGCCGTCGCCCATCGCCGAGTAGTACACGATTGCGGATCGCAGGTCGGGCGCAGTGTCGACACCCGTGATCGTGACGAATCCGAGCTCGGGATCGACAAGGAGGGCCACCTCTTCGGCGACCACCTCGCGCAGGCTCTCGTTGACCTTGCGCATCCGCGGGCTTGGCGAACGGCTCATGCCGGTTCCTCGAGATAGGCGGTGGACGTTGCGAGGACTTCGATCCGATCGTCGTGGTCGAGGTCGCGAGACACCGTGTGCAGGATACGGTCGAGGTGCCCGGCACTCGCGGCGACGGCGGCGATCGCGATCGTCGCTCGTTGCCACTGGTCCTGGTGGTCGACCTCGGCAACCGCGACGAGGAAGTTCTTCGTGAGCCGTGTCGTCAGGGTCTTGATCACGTGACGCTTCTCTTTCAGCGATTGCATCGCCGGGATGCGCAGGTCGACTCGGAGCACGCCCGCATGGACGACGGCCATCAGATCAGGTCCTGGCGACCTCGCGCACGTCGTAGGACTCGATCGTGTCGCCTTCCTTGATGTCGCGGAAGTTCTCGAGCCCGATCCCGCACTCGAACCCGGTGGCGACGCTCGGCACGTCATCCTTGAACCGGCGCAGCGAAGCGATCTTGCCGTCGTACACGACTACGCCGTCCCTGACGAGGCGGGCCCGAGCATTGCGGTTGATCGTCCCCTCTGTGACGTAGGAACCCGCGATCGTCCCATAGCGAGGAGCGCGGAAGGTGGCACGCACCTCGGCCACCCCGACGAACGACTCCACCTCCTCAGGCGTGAGCTCGCCGACCAGGAGCTGTTCGATGTCGTCCAGGAGCTCGTAGATGATCGAGAACGTCCTGATATCGATGGCGTGCTCTTTGGCCGCGGCCCTGGCCGCAGCGTCGGGACGGGCATTGAAGCCGTAGATGATCGCTCCGGAGGCTTCGGCGAGCATGACGTCGTCCGCGGTGATGCCGCCGACTGCGCCCCGGAGGAGGGTGACGTAGCCGTCCTCTCGGGAGATCTTGGCCACTGCGTCGCGGATGGCCTCCATCGAACCGTGCGCGTCCGTCTTGACGACGAGCCGCAACTCGGCATGGTCGGCCGTTCGCAGTTGCTCGATCAGATGGCCGAGACGCTCGGTCGCAGTCGGCACGGTCAGCTCTTCACGCCGCAACAGATCGGTGCGCTCTCCCGCCAACTTGCGCGCTACGCGCTCGTTCTTGACGACCTCGAACATGTCGCCTGCCGTCGGGACCTCGTCCCAGCCCATGACGAGCACAGGCGTGCTCGGCGGAGCCACCTTCACCTGCTCACCTGCGCTGTCGAACAAGGCACGTACGCGCCCGCCAGCGGCACCGGCAACGAGGGCGTCGCCGCGTTTCAGCGTGCCCCGCTGCACGATCACGGTGGCCACCGGGCCTCGTCCCACCTCGATCTGTGCTTCGACCACGGTGCCGACGGCTGCGGCGCCCGGATTCGCCGAGAGTTCCTCAACCTCAGCAACGAGCGAGATCATCTCGAGCAGGTCCTCGATGTTCGTTCCCTCGAGGGCGGAGACCTCGATCGTCGGCACCTCGCCTCCGAGGTCCTCGACCACGATGCCGTGCTGGGTGAGTGCCGCCCGGACGGCGTACGGATCGGCCGCCTCGAGGTCCATCTTGTTGATGGCGACGATCAAGGGGACCTCAGCGGCGGTCGCGTGGTCGATCGCTTCGACGGTTTGCGGCATCACGCCGTCGTCCGCAGCGACCACGAGAATCACGATGTCGGTGACGTCAGCACCACGGGCACGCAACGCGGTGAATGCGGCGTGGCCTGGAGTGTCGATGAACGTGATGCGCTTGCCGCCCTGCTCCACCTGGTAGGCCCCGATGTGTTGGGTGATACCGCCGGCCTCACCGGCGACGACGTTGGCGTGGCGGATCGTGTCGAGCAACTGGGTCTTGCCATGGTCGACATGACCCATCACGGTGACCACCGGCGGACGTTCAATCAGGCTGGCGGGGTCGTCCTCGAATTCGACGATGTGGCGCTGCCTGCCAACGTCCTCGACCGCCTCGACTTCCTCGACGAGCACCTCGTAGCCGAACCGCCTGCCCAACTCGGGAAGGGCTCCGACGGGAATCTCACCGCCCCCGGGGACCATCTCGCCCATCTCCATGAGGGTGCGCACGATGTCGCTCGTGCGCTGGCCGACCATCCGGCCGAACTCATGGGCGGTCACGCCTTGCTCCAAGACCAGCACGCGCTCATCGGCTGCCTGCTCGGATGCCGCGTCGTCTCCAGGAGCGGCCGCTTCGGTCTCTTCGGCTGCTCCAGGACCGTCTTCCGTGTCTGCGCCGTCAGCAGCGTCAGCCGCATCGGCGTCGGAGACGGCATCATCGACGATGGGCTCCTCGGCGACGGGTTCGTCGGCGACGGGGGTATCGGTTGCCCCGTTCGATGCCGGCGACGCCTCGGTGAGCGCCAGCTTCACGAGCTCGGCGGACTCCTCGTCCAGGCCAGACGACGCGGTCTTGACCTCCAGTCCCAGCTCTTGGGCGCGCTCCAGCACGTCCTTGGACTCCAGGCTCAGCTCCCTGGCGAGTTCGTAGACACGCACTTTGGCCACCCTCAGGACTCCTCGGACTCTGCGTCGGCGGCGGGCTCGCCGCCGGGCGCTTCGGCTTCGTCCGGCAGCACATCGGCCGGACCGTCTTCCGTTGCTTCCTCTTCGTCGTCTGCTGCTTCGGCAACGTCGGCTGCTGCTGGGGCGTTGCCGTCCTCTACCGCAGCCCCCTCGGTGGTCACCTCATCGGCCACTGCTGGCGCATCCGGCTCTGCCTCGCCTTCGTCGGCGGACGCTTCGGCGCTCGACTCCGGTGCCGCCGCGACCTGCGCCTGGGCGGGTTCCTCCTCGCCGACCGGCCGGCCCTCCTCGTCGACCAGCCCGAGATCCTGGCTCTCCGAGCGAATGTCGATCTTGTATCCGGTGAGTCGAGCCGCCAACCGGGCGTTCTGGCCTTCCTTGCCGATGGCGAGCGACAGCTGATGGTCGGGAACGATCACCTCGGCGATCATCTCCTCGTCGTCGAGGCGCACTTCTTTGACCCGGGCGGGGCTGAGTGCTTCGGCGATGAATGCCGCGGTGTCCTCGCGGAACTCGACGATGTCGACCTTCTCCCCGCGCAATTCGTTGACGACCTGGCGCACCCGCGATCCGCGGGCCCCGACGCACGCTCCGACCGGATCGACATTCGGGTCGTTCGACGCAACGGCGATCTTGGTGCGGTGCCCCGGCTCGCGGGCGATCGCCCTGATCTCCACATCACCGTCTGCGAGTTCGGGAACCTCGAGTTCGAAGAGAGAGCGGATGAATTCGGGATGGCTGCGCGACACGACGATCTGCGGACCCTTGCCCTCACCGCGCACCTCGAGGATGTAGGCCTTCACCCGATTGCCTCGCTCCAGGCGCTCGTAGGGAATCCGCTCCGACGACGGCATGATCGCCTCGGCATCGCCGAGATCGAGCATGGCGTACCGGTGATCGGACTGCTGGACGATCCCGGTCACGAGATCGCCTTCGCGGTCTTCGTAGATCTCGTAGACCTGTTCCCGCTTGGCGTCACGCAACCGCTGCAGAATCACCTGCTTGGCCGTCTGCGCTGCGATTCGGCCGAAGTCGTCTGGCGTGTCCTCCCATTCCCGGGTGACGTTGCCGTCCTCGTCCAGCTCCTGGCCGTAGACGGTGATCTCGCCAGTTTCGGGATCGATCGTGACCCGGGCTTCTTCGGCGGCTCCGGGGGTGCGCTTGTAGGCGGACACAAGCGCATTGGCGAGCGCATCGAGAATCGTCTCAGCAGGCACGCCCTTTTCTCGTTCCAGCAGTTCGAGCGCGTCCAACAGGTTGTAGTCCATGTCCTCTCCTACGCCTTCGCACCAGGGGCCGGGTTCCTCTCCCAGGCGAAGACGGTCGTTGCTGAAGCGATTTCGGTGTAGGCGAGCCGACGCCGTGCGCCGTCTCTTTCGATCTCGATGCCATGGTCATCTGCTGTGAGCAGCTCCCCCCGGTGAACGCGTTGCCCGTCCACTGGTGCGTGCGTCTTGACCTTCACCTCGCGGCCGAGGGACTTCTCGAAGTGGCGGGGCCGGCGGAGTTTCCGCTCCAGCCCGGGTGAGGTGACTTCGAGGGTGTACGACCCGGCAACCGGTTCGCGCTCGTCGAAGAGACGGGAGATCCCGCGAGCGAGGTCGGCGATGCGATCGACCCCGAGATCGTTCTCGGCATCGAGGACGACGCGCACGATTCGGCCGCTGCCGACCACCTCGAGGTCGTCCAATTCGACGCCCTCGGCTGCGACATACGGCTCGACCACGTCCCACAGACGGGTGGCAGTGTCCGCCACTCTCTCCTCCTCGACACACGACTCGGCCGGGAACGCACGATCCCAACAAAATAGGTGGGCAACGGCCCACCTCGAGAAAGCGCGATCCCGGTTCCGGGCCCGGAGTATAACGGCTGCGGGCCGTTGGTGACTTTGCTCAGCGGCCGATGAGACGCCCCGAGCGCACCGACTCGGCGACCCGGGCCACGACGTCCCCGGTGGGAAGCGACGATGTCGCCCCATCGCGGCGGACGGTGAGCTCGACTTCGTCGTTCGCCAGTCCGCGCGGCCCAACCGTGATGCGGTACGGGATGCCGATCAGCTCGGCGTCGGCGAATTTGACACCGGCGCGGGCATCACGATCGTCGATGAGGACGTCCACTCCCTCGGCGACGAGCCCTTCGTAGATCGATCCTGCGGCTGCGGCCGTTTCCGCATCGTCGACGTTCAGCACCGTGACGACCGCTTCGTACGGTGCGATCGACACCGGCCACGTGATTCCTTGGTCATCGTGGTTGGCCTCGACGGACGCTGCCATTGCCCGCTCGACTCCAATCCCATACGAGCCCATGACGATCGTGACCTCATCGCCAGCCGCATCGAGCACGGCAGCCCCGAGGGCCGTGCTGTGTTTCGTTCCCAGCTTGAAGATGTGGCCCACCTCGATCGCAGAGAACACATCGAGTGCCTCGCCACACTGCGGACAGGCCTCCCCGGCCCTGACGAGGCGGAGGTCGAGCCACTCGTCGATCGCGACATCGCGCGCGACATCGACGCCGCGAACGTGAACGTCGTTCTCGTTGGCGCCTGTGGTCATCGACCGGCGCTCGCGGAGGGCGGGATCGGCGAGGATACGAACATCGGAGACGCCCACTGCGCCGAGGCTGCCGGCGTCGGCGCCGAGCAGGGCTGCGATCTCCTCGGCGCCTGCAGGCCGGACGTCCGTGACGCCGGTCCCGTCGATCAGCTTCTGCTCCACCAGGTCGTGGTCACCGCGTAGCAACACGAGCACCGGTTCGCCCGCCAGCAGGTACACGAGCGTCTTGATCTGACGATCAGCGTCTGCCCCCCCGGAGAAGTCGGCGAGATCCCGGATCGTGCGCACTCCGGGGGTGGCGAAACGTTCTGGAGCCTCTGGCCCCGGGTCATCGTCGATCGGAGCCAGCCGGGACGTTGCCTTCTCCACATTGGCGGCGTACCCACACGCGGCGCAGTGCGCGACGTCGTCCTCGCCGATGTCGGCCCGCACCATGAACTCGACGGACTCGCTGCCGCCCATCGCTCCCGAGGACGCCTCAACGGGCACGGTCTCCATGCCGAGGCGAGAGAAGATGCGCCGGTATGCCCCATAGTGGCGGGTGAACTGGACATCGAGACCGGCCTCATCGACATCGAAGGTGTACGAGTCCTTCATCGTGAACTCGCGTACCCGCAGGAGACCACTCTTCGGGCGAGCCTCGTCGCGGAACTTCGTCTGGATGTGGAACCACAGCTGGGGAAGCTGGCGGTACGACGTCAGCTCCTTGGCGATGGTGGTGAAGATCTCTTCATGGGTTGGACCCAGCACGAGCGCCGTGCCGCGCTGGTCTTCGAGGGTGAGCATGATGTCGGCCATGGTCTCGGCACGCCCGGTCTTCTCCCAGATCTCCCGGGGATGGAGCACCGGCAACAGGAACTCCTGACCACCGATGGCCTCGATCTCCTCGCGGATGATGTCCATCACCTTGGCGCGCACTCGATACCCGAGGGGGAGCATCGAGTAGACCCCAGACATCAGCTGACGGATGTAGCCCCCACGCACGAGGAGGCGGTGGCTCACCGCTTCGGCGTCGGAGGGATCGTCGCGCAAGGTGGGGATGTGGGCATGTGACCAGCGCATGGGTCGGCGAGTGTAGGGCTGGGCCCGTTTCGCTTCGCCTACCCGCGAACCGCTCGAACCGCGCCGCCGCTGTCACTCTGGTCCTTCTTGCGTAAACAGACGGCGCTATGCGCCCTGTTCTTACGCACGAACAGCGGCTGGGGGTCAGGGTTCTGTGGTCTCGGTCGCGATGCGGGCAACCGCG
>Ga0255047_10002569_pt1 | contig 11930 bp, 9 predicted proteins | sample JV7_2_1_MG_FD_183640 | JGI IMG/M metagenome (GOLD analysis project Ga0255047, IMG submission 183640) | Seawater microbial communities from Jervis Inlet, British Columbia, Canada - JV7_2_1 | ecosystem: Environmental > Aquatic > Marine > Inlet | place: Canada: British Columbia | collected 2016-10-06
CATGCGCAGGACAGTGGATTCGTCGAAGAACGACGACTGCGGCTCTGGAGCGCTCAAACCGGCAATCGGGACCTCGTCTATTCGACCTACCTGCGCATCGATCACATGGAAGGTACCGACCCGGGCTCGTGGGTCTATGAGTGGTCGAGCATCGGCGACTATTTCGCGGAGAATGGGCATGCGCTTGCGGATGCAGACGACGAGATGGCCGCACGTGGTGCCTACCTGACTGCGGCGAAGTTCTACGGCATCGCCCGGTTCCCGGCAAAAACACTACCCGGCCAGCTCGAGGCCTATCAAAAGCACCTCGAGCATTATCAATTAGCCGGCCAGTTCTTCGACCCACCGTTGATCGTTGTCGACATTCCGTTCGATGGCTCGTCGATACAGGGTTACCTGCACATGCCGGCCGATGCCGAGAAGCCGCCACTCATTCTTTGGAACGGCGGCATCGATACCTGGAAAGGCGACGTCTACAACAACATCCAGCCCTATATCGACCGCGGCTTCGCCGTGTTGACGTTCGACGTACTCGGCACGGGTGAAAATTCCGGATGGCAGGCCGCGAAAGACTCCAATCAACTTCACAGCGCCGTTATCGATTTCATGCAGACACACCCATTGATCGACGGCGAGAAAATTGCACACGTCGGCTTCAGTTTCTCGGGCTACTACGCGGCTCGCAACGCGCTGACCGAACCGCGGTTGTTCGCTGTGATCTCTGCCTGCGGCCCGATTCACGACGGCTGGCAGGTCATTGCCGACGGTTCATGGGAAATCAGGGAGGCCTTGTCCGCGGCGATCCACATACCGCCTGAAAATGCCGACGAAGTTCAGGACTATGTTGCCGCGTTTTCGCTTGTCGAACAGGGTCTGCTCAACGGGCCCGACAGCCTCAAGGTACCGACGCTAATCGTCAATGGTGATCTCGATGACCTCGCGCCCGTGTCCGACCTTCGGCTGCTCGCCGACTCAGGTCAGGACACGACCCTTTGGATTATGGGCGGCGATCAGCACTGCTTTGGTCAGTATCGCTCGATCGTCATGCCCAAGATGGCAGCATGGCTGGAAAGTGAGCTTCCAGATTCGAACTAGCGTTTAGTCCGGCTTGTTGCGAAGTATCTCGCCGTCGTCGGTCACCTCGACATCCCATTGCTTACGACCGATGAATGTCTCGATGGCATAGCGAGAACCGACCTGGTGCAATTCGACCTTCACCTCTTTGATGACACCGGTCGGATGTAGCTCGTAGACGATGTCCCGCGGGATTTTCGGCATCTGTTCCTCTTTGATCCTGAACTCGATGTAATGCTCGGACGGAAACCGGCTGCCGTACTTGTACAAACTCAGGCCGTCGTCATAGATCATGCCGATGTCGGGCGCGTAGCGCTTGTAAGACTCATCGTCCGGTTCCAGTGGCGATGACTCAGTAACGACCAGGCAATTATCGAGCGTGCCCTTGCGCCAATCGACCGTCGCATCGGTTTGGAAGATCTCCGCGCGGTCCATCGCCACGTTGGGCGCGACTTCCATGTAGTACCTCATGCCAACAACGGGATTGGCTGCCATGTACAGCCCGGCCCGCGCATCGCCAACGCCGGCGCGCCACTCACCGTCGTGACGCACGACTGCGCCGTCCTCGTAGTAGTCGACGTCCTCACCAAAATAGAACACGTCCCCCGTTTCCTCAGCCGTCGCGAAGAAGTTTCGGGAAATTTCGACAAGCTCGCCGTCCTTGAACTCGCGCTCCTCGATCACACGGGTTTCGACGCCATCGACCACCTCCGTTTCATCGAGCACGGAAATAATGACGAACTCGGAGCCGTCCGATTCCAAACTGCCTAATACGACAAAGCGGCCGGGCTCCAGACCCCAGTAGGGGTTGTCACCGGTCGCCGTCATCGAATAAGTATCGATTGGGAAGCTGTCTTGCCAGCCTTCGTCATTCGCCGATGCAGTAATCGCAGGAATGGCGACAAACATCGCCGTAAAGAGAAATTTGGTATTCATGATGCTGCACCTTTCTGTGAAGTGTTATGGCACAAGCGATCCAACCAGCAAGCAGCCCGGGGGGGGATCGGGCTACTTGCCGGAGGATGTGGCGATCAGACAGTCAGCCTAAAAGCGGACCACGCCACCGAGCGAATATTTCAATTCACCCGAGATCGCGCTATCGAACCATTCCAACTCAGCGCGAACGGCGAACCGCTCGGTGATGTCGTACTGGCCACCAAAACTCAAGGCAAGATCGGTGCTCGTCTGATGCGTTTCATTGGTATCCATGACCTCGGTTTCCGTATCCCAGGAGATGAAACCAGCCTTGGCGATCAAGGCGGCGTCATTGCCCATTGGATACACGGCAACCGCATACACGTCATAGGCTTCAGTATCGGCATGCATGTCTGACGGAATCGACTTGTCGTTCGGCGTACCGAACTTGCTCAGGCCACCTTCGATGCCGAAGTTCTTGTTAAACATGTACTGGCCGTGAATCCTCCAGCCATCCGAACCACCGCCGGCATCCGTCCCGGCCTCCTCCACGCTAACAGGAGCGTGGACCGCTGACAGACCGGCTGAGAACCCGTCTGCACTTGCTACACTCGCCGCGAATAAGAGCGAGAGAGCCCCTGACATTACTTTTGGTATCAAGACGTTATGCTTCATTTATTCTCTCCCCGCATGCGCCCCTTGCACATACTTATTCTATTAGACGGGAGTAGAAGCAATAATCGGTCGCGACACAAAGAGAATTAGCAAAATCGTGGGCGTGCCCGAGAACGCGCCCACGACTGACTTTTCCTAGAACGGCCCGTTCACGATGGACGGCGTGTGCCAGAATGCGGCCCAGACATCCTCATCACTAACGTAGTACACCGTATCGTCGTGAATGAATGCCCGGCTGCGCCCTGCCCAGCCCGATCCGTTCGGCCCTACATCAGGCGGGTCGATTGAACCCGCCGAGTTCAGCGCCGCCAGTGCCGGCATCGTCTTGTCGCGAACCTCAAACAGGTACAGTGCCGAACCGAGGAATTCGAAACTGCCGTTCCCGTCGAATACGTCGGCCGGGATCGTGAAGCGGTCGACGCCGTCTTCGGCATCTGCCTGGTAGGTAAACGCGTGCCGGTCGTAGGCAGCCTCGCTCCAGGTGCCCGGACCACCGATCGTCGCGCTGCCACGCGACTGCGGCTGCGCGATATTCGATACGTCAAACAACTCGAGCTTGACCCCACCACTGGCACCCCTGCCGAGGCCCAGCAACAGGTCGTCAGAGACCGGGTGCAGGAATTCGGAGAAACCAGCAACTTCGAGCTCCCCGGCGATGAACGGGTCGGCCGGGTCCGACAGGTCGATCGTGTACAGCGGATCGATCCGCTCAAAGGTCACAGCGTATGCCGTGTCATCGAGGAAGCGGACACCAAACAATGCTTCGTTTGGTTTGCCGATCTCCTCCGGACGACTGTTGTTCGGCAGTGTCGAGACGATATCGAGTTGCGGCAGCGTGGCTGACTCGCGCAGGATATAAAGCTGGTGATCCACAAAATCATCGCTGGTCCAGTCGAACTGCGATGCGACAAGCCGAAGATCGCCAGCACTTTCGCTCATGCGGAAGTCTGCCTGCCCGCCACGCCATACCGTGCCATCGATGTCTGCCGAGCCACGATAGTCAATCCGCGTTCCAACCAGCGCGAATTTGTGGATGCGCGTGGTGTCGGTTTGCTGAACCTCATTCCGCTGCAACTCGGTAAAGTACAGCGCTGCATCCGAGACATACACGCCATAGGCATCCTCGTTGTAACAGGTAGTCGTGAAGTTCGAGGGATCATCCAGCGGCACGGCCGTCACGCTTGTGATCACCGGGTAGTTGGACGCGTCTTCACCCGTCGTGACCAGGCAGTTGTCGGGCGTCGCGAGCAACGTGGTCTTGCCGGCGATCGTTATCTTCGGCAAGAGGTCATTTATTGTGGCATCGGCCAGGATCGCCTGGTTTTCAGCCTGTTGCGCCGCGGTAGAAACGTAGTAGTGAAGCCCTTCAAACCAGGGTGTGTAGCGACTTACGATGTAGACGGTGTTGCCGATACGGCGGCTCTCCACAAACACGCCGTCGATTGTCGCTTCGATCTCCAGTGCCGGGTTGGCGATATCGCTGACATCGTAGATGCGAAATCCCAGTTTTTCCGGCGCCCAGATCGCGAAGTCGGCCCAAAACGACCCATAGCTGCCGTACAGCATCTGCCCTGTCAGGGCGAACATCCTGCCGTCGTCAAGATACATACCCTGCACGGAGACATCGTCTTCCAGCGGAATGGTGCTGACGAGGTTCGCCGCGCCGTTCACCGGATCCGTGGCGAGAATGCGAACCGAGCGCTCTGGCGCCGGCGCCGGATCGTCGTTGGCAGCCACACCACTCTCGAGCGCGAAGCAGCAGTTGAAAAACCGCTGCGGTGCAATGAACAGGTGGTTACCGTCATAGCGCACGGCGTCAAGCTCGTCGACGTTGGCTTCTTGCGTGTAGGTGCCCGTAAAATTGCTGTCCGCGGGCGCTCCGGCAGCGGTGAGCTGCTCGTCACTGCTCATCGCCGTCAAGCCGGCCTTTATGGAGGCCTCGAAAGCGGCTACGTCCGTGACCGGCCTGAGCATGCCGAAGGTCTCGGGATCCGGATTATCCCCGGACTTCGAACTGGAGCCGCAGCCGGACAGCCCCAAAATAACCATGCCGAAAATGACTGCGCTGAGCTTCTTCATCGTTGGTTCTCCATCCCGGGCTACGGTGTCATGCTATGTCTAGTGGATCACACTGTCTGTATGGAAGTTCCGCAATATTGGGAGAATTTGTCGTCGCGCTTTTACATATTTCGATTCGCCACGAAACCTTAGGATGTGCCACCATTAGTCTGTGGCCATACTGCGGCCCGACAGGATCTTCTTTGCCCTCACTCCGATCACTTCAGGTTTTGTGTATCTGTGCCATATTGCCGGCGGCGCCGGCGTTGGCTGCTATTGAGAATCTGCCGAGAACCGATGCTGCTATCGAAATTGACGGTGTCCTTGACGATGCCGGGTGGCAGGGTGCGCTCGTGGTCGAGATAGATATTGAGACCCGGCCTGGCGAGAACGTGGCCGCACCTGTGCGCACTACGGCGTTCCTGACCGAGGACGGTGAAAACCTCTATGTCGCATTCGATGCGAAAGATCACGAACCGGAGGCGATCCGCGCGTACCTGCGCGATCGGGACTCAGCTTACTCCGACGATATTGTCGGCATCATCCTCGACACCTACAACGACGGTCGACGTGCGTTCGAGTTTTTCGCCAATCCACTCGGTGTGCAGATGGATCTGACCAACGACGACGTCAATGGCAACGAGGATGACTCCTGGGACGCTATCTGGAGCTCGGCAGGTCAGATCAACGAAGACGGCTATGTGGTTGAGATGCAAATCCCGCTGGACCAGCTGCGATTCCCTGGTACGAACGGCGAACAGACCTGGGGATTCGATGTCATTCGTTTCTATCCACGGGAGCATCGCTACCGCTTGTCCAACAATCCGCTCGATCGCAATCGCAATTGCTACCTTTGTCAGTTAGGTGAGTTCAAAGGCCTCGACGGCCTGGAGCCGGGCCGGGATCTCGAGATCGTGCCGACACTGACTGCGCTGAGATCAAGTAGCACCGAAGAACCTGGCGTCATACCGATGCAGTCTGGCGACACGGAAGTGGAAGGCGGGGTCACCGTTCGCTGGGGTGTGACGCCGGACATGACCGTAAACCTCGCCATCAACCCCGATTTTTCCCAGGTGGAGGCGGATGTTGCGCAACTCGATGTCAACGAACGCTTTGCACTGTTCTTTCCCGAGACACGGCCATTCTTCCTGGAAGGTGCGGACTATTTCGAGACGCCCTTCGATGTCGTTTTCACCCGAACAGTCTCCGACCCGGAGATCGCCGCAAAACTGACGGGCAAGCGAGGCAACCACACCGTCGGCGCGTTCGTTGCGCGTGACGAGGTGACCACGCTGCTCTTTCCGGGTCTGTTTGGCTCCGATTCGACGACACTCGAGCAAGAGAATACGGCCTTCGTCGGGCGCTACGCTTATGGTTTTGGCGAAGCCTCGCAACTGGGCGCCCTGGTGACAATCAGAGAAGGTGATGGCTACCACAATCGCGTCGGCGGCCTGGACGGCCGCTGGAAGATCAACGATCAACACTCACTGGATTTTCAAGTTCTACGGTCGGACACGGAGTACCCGGCGGAGGTCGTTGACGAGTTTGAGCAGCCGCCTGGCGCGTTTGATGGCCACGCCTCCAGGCTGAGTTATGAGTACGACTCGAGAAATTGGATCGGTGAAGCGGAGTATGCGACTTTGAGTGACGGGTTTCGCGTCGACTCCGGCTTTCAGCGACGAGTGGGCGGTGATAAACAGAGAGTAGAGATCGGTCGCATCTGGCATGGCAGTGACGCCGACTGGTGGAACCGCATGGACTTGCGTGCAGATTACGAGGCCATTCACGACGAAAACGGGCGATCGATCGAGCGAAGAAAGTCTGTGCTATTTGGGCTGGATGGCCCGCTGCAATCCGCGTTTCGGATCAGGTTGATTAGAAGAAACGAGTTGTTCGAAGACGTGTCGTACGATCTCGATATCGTGCGGGTCTACGGCGAGATCACGCCGCGCCGCGGCCTCATGTTCGGCTTGTTAATTAGCACCGGAGACCAGGTAGATTACGACAACGAACGCGCCGCCAAGCGGGACATTTACGAACCATGGTTGAACTGGAACGTAAACCGCAACCTGCTTGTACGGCTGCGCGGTGTGCACTCGAGGCTCGAAACCCTCGACAACCGGAAGATATTCACGGCGTCGGTCGCAGACGTACGCCTGACATGGCAGTTCAGTGTGCGCAGCTACCTGCGACTGACATTGCAACACGAAGACATCGACAGGAATCCGGATGTCTACATTGACGAAGTCGATGCTCGCGAGCGGCAAGTCGGTCGCGAACTGCTGTACTCCTACAAATTGAATCCGCGCACGGTGTTTTTCCTGGGATATTCGGATCAGTTCGTGGATGACGATTCGCTTGACGGTCTGACCGAGACGGACGAGTCCTGGTTCATGAAGATCGGCTACGCCTGGACGCCTTAGGCTGCTCGCCGAACCAGTAAGAATTCTGCTATTTCCACCATCGCCACGATTTGCTCATCGACATGCCGCAGCAATATCCTCAAGTATCCTGATCGACTTCTTATTCTTTTTCTGCAGAATGTCGACGTTGATCTTGAGAATCACTCCCTTGAGGATGTCACTTGTGCTCTTCAAACGCATGCGTGACTTGACGAGCTCAACATCGTCAAACACGCTCCTGCCCTTCAATGATATGCGTTTCTGCGCCTTGCCAGAGGCCAACTCTGTCTGCAACAGGCGCGCGACCTGCGCAGTTGATATGTCCTCCAAGGCCATCTTGTGGATATAGTATTTGACCAGCTGCGGTACAAAATCTGAACCACCGCCAACTTCGCCACTCGCCATCCTCAAAATATCAATCATATGGGCAGGAACACGCCCTTCGACGGGTTTGCGAGTTTTCGACATCGTCTCTGCAACCGCTGGAACAGACTGATGGGGCAAGACACACACGCTGTCGCACTGATCGCAGACTCCGGCTATCACATCCCTAACCGTGCCGGCACCATCGCTCAGGGACACATCACGCAGCCTGTACGTAACACCAACAAACTTCTTGCAGGTATCACAAGCTGCTCTTGAAGTGTCGCCGACTTTAACGATGTTCACGATTGTATCCTCACTCATGGACGCTGATAAACATTACATTTGGATCCAGGTAATACCACTTGATGTACCAACTTGTCCCACCATGCGTTGTCTTTACGATGTGAACGTCAATCGTCTCTTCTGAGATAATGTACGATAATTGTCGTACATTATCAACCACTCCTCGACATAAGGAAGCTGTCCATTTCGCCAAGCATTAGCACGCAGGATCGCTCTATCCCCTGATCCTTGGCACGTGATTTCTGTCTCAAAAATGCTGCCGTTACACTCAAGCAATCAACTCAGGTGCGTTGCTGCTAACCCAGTTTGTTACGCATGTGCGCAGCTGTTGTGTTGCCGCTATGCAGGCAAGAACGGATCCTTCGTCGACATCGTCTCCGGTGTAAGCAATCGCGTTGCGTTTGACGCGAAACGTATCCAGTAACAACATCTCATCACCGCCCAATCCGATAGAGTGGACCAGGGATTGGATCATCGTTTGATGGTGCCCAGGTACGCTCTTTGACGGGCGATATCCGTTTGCCGCCAACGCGACCATTGAGTATTGCGTTATGGCCTGATACGCCGCACCCAGGCGAGTTTCATAGCTAACCGTTCCCTGCCTGGCATCGTCCAGATATCGTTCGGCGGCGACCAGCATCTTGCCAATTTGCTTCTTATCGGCGACATGCTCAGCGAGCTGCCCGATTTTCAACAAATTCTGCAAACTCACGTGCACTTCCTATGGCAAATATTTTCGGCTCTACAACGACACGCATGGCGAAGCGTTCTTGTTTACCCAGTTGCGACACGAACCGACTGACTGTCATCGCGACCGGATTGATCTCGCGGCCAAGTTCTTGCTGGAGCGGCGATAGCGCTTTTACAACGTCGAGCAGTGCAAGGTTGCCCAAGACCATTACATCAAGATCGCTTGCTGACGTTTGTTGTCCGGACGCTATCGATCCAAAAACGAAAGCAAAATCTATCCTGTCAGATACGCTCCGTAATGCGTCCTGCAATATGTTCGCAAGACCGATAGTTTTGCGAAATATTGCCGCCAACTCTTCATAGATCGGACAAGCGCGATTGGCTTGATAGAACACCTGGTTACCGACTCGCTCGCGTAGCAGCAGCCCCGATTCCGCCATGACCTTTAGTTCCCGATGGATCGAACCGGGCGAAAACCCGGTCATACGACCGAGTTCGCGGACATGAAACCTCTCGTCAGGTCGCAATAGCAGCGTTGCCAGTAGCTGGCGTCGATAGTTGCTGAACATCAGTTCGATGGCTTGCTTGGGCATGGTAAATTGGTCCGTTCTCAAATTCACTACGATTGTAGCTATTTTGAGAACACTTGCAAGTGCCTGGTCAGAAATACCTACTTACACTCAACTGCACATAATCATCCTTCTGTAGCCAGTAGGTCGTATCGCCCTGCTCCGCACCTGAGAACGCCCTCACCCGCAGCTCACCAAACCAGTTATCACCAAAGCGACGTTCGGCCTCGATGTTGACGAAGGTCTCGCCCGTGTCGGTGTCGTAGGAAAACCCGGCCAAGACGGCCGTGTCCTGTATGTCGTTTAACGCAAGGCGCGCAGCAACGAACACGTCGTTGTCGTTGATCGTTACAGGCTCGAACTCATCACGCCCGTCATACTGGTACTCAAGTAACAGGCCCACATCGGATGATGAGTCACCGAGCTGGTACATCGTGTACTCGAACCCACCAACCGCGGCGGCAAACGTATCCGAGTTGCCGTCTCTTGCGATGGCTTCGAGTTTCCACAGCCAGGCATCCCGCGTGTACTGCAGGTCCATACCCACCTGGTCGATCTGGTCGTAGACCGGCAATAAGGATTGACCATCTGCTGCAGGTACAAACCGTGGCTCGCGGCTTGTACCTGTGAACGCGTGCAGGCCTATGTCGACATCACCGATGTAATGGCTGTAGCGGAGTGCGAGGTCTACGTGATACTCCTCGTCCGACGACTGGTACAACGGCTTGTCGGTATCAACCGGAATCGGTGGACGAAAACGCCCATCCACGCCAGCGAAGGTACGCTCACGGAAATACGGCATCACAAAAGCACTGATCTCACCCCAGTCGCGTTGCAGCGCGAGGCTCACCATCGGCTGGCCTAGCTTGTCCTCGCCGTCGATGTCGCCGGCGAAGTCGGTCTGGTTGATGATGTCGACGAGGTGTACCGACTCGGTCACACCCCAGAACACGGTATTGGCGCCAACGAGCAGTTCGTAGTCGTCGCCTTCAAGGGCCCAGTAGGCTTCCCTGAGGTCGGCAAGATTGCGCTCGTCGTCGGTAGCATCCCATCTGAGGACCGGCATTAGCGAAGCACGCTGGTTGCCCTCTTCACTGCGCCAGCGAAATTCTGTAATCGAAACGACCGACGGTTGCAGCGCCTGGTCGTCCTGACCGAGCCATTGAGGGTCGTGCCAGAACGCCCGGGCCTGCAGCTCCAGGCTTCCGGAGATGTCCACCTCCTCGCCGCGCGCGGGATTAAGAACCCCGAACTGAGCGGCGAGGAGGATGACCAACAAGAGAGTTCGCATGACAATTACCTCAGGCGGCTCAGACGACCCTTGACGAAGTCGTTCTCGGCCATGCCGGTATTGAACGTGTAATCGCCATACAAAAGGTCAGTCTGCTTGTTGGTCTGGACGTTGCTCATGGAGAGCTTGTGGGCGCGCCAGATTCCGTCGTAGTTGCGGAAGTCGCTCATCTCGAGCACCTTCAGGAGGTCACCGCGGCGGTCATAGAACTCGACCTTGCGGATCTGGAAGTCCGTCTGGTCGACCCACGACACCTGCTTGGTGTAGCCCGAGTTCTCGTAACGCGGTGTGCGCTCAAGTACATCGCAGGTCAGGTCGCCACACGGGACTTCACCAACGTACGTGTAGTCGAACTTGTTGAGCTCGATGGCCGTGAAGTCCTCGAACGCAAACTCACTGCCCACGAACGGGCCGGACTTGTTCGACGACGAAATACGCTTTACACGCTTCAACGCCGGCAGGTACAGCCACTGGTCATCCGGGTCGAGAATCTTGGCGTGCGACAGCAGCGCCGTGCCCTCGATGTCACGTGGCGTCTCGAACACGACCAGGCTCTTGTCACCCACAGTCTCATCGGGCTTTTCGAGCGTTGCGATACGCAGCGCGCGTGTGGACTGCTGCCCGGCTGCATTACGCAGCACCATCTGCAGTTCCACTTCGCTGTCGGCAAAACCGAGGTCGGTGCGGTCCGAGCGGGCCGCGATGTCAAAGCCCTGGGTGTCGTCGGCGGCCTGCGCAGCATAGACAGCCGTCATCAACAACACAGCGACTACCAATCCGGGGATCTCTTTTCTAAATTTCATGGTTCTAACTCCTATGTATGATTCGTTTAAGCGGTGGACGGCAGAAGCTTGGGCTCGCCCGCAATTTCGGTTTGTTCCTTGTTGCGGCCAAGCAGCAGCAGGGCCGGCAGGAACAGGAAGTCGAGGATCAGTGCGCCAACGATCGACAGGATCGTCATCAGGCCAAGATCGACGTTCATCTTGAATGCAGAAGTGGTCATGACGAAGAAGCCAGCCGCGAGGATGATCGTGTTCACAACAATCGCGACACCAACATTACGAAACGCGTAGCGAATCGAGTCTTCGACGTCGAGGTTCTTCTCGTCACGTGCACGTACGTACTTCGACAGGAAGTGCACGGTGTCGTCCACAATGATGCCTAAGGATATCGAGGCAACCGTCGCCACGGAAAAACCCACCTCGCCCACGAGCAGCGCCCAGGCGCCAAAGGTCACCAGGATCGGCAAGCCATTTGGCACCAGGCTCAGCGTGCCAAGGCGCACACTCCTGAGTGAGAACATCATGATCAGGGCAATGGCCGCGATCGCGAGGATCGTGCCCACCACCATGTTCTGCATGTTGCGCTCAGAGATGTAGGTGAACATCACGGCCGCACTCGTTGGCTTGGCGTGCATGTAGGACGGCAGGTTGTCCTGCATAAAGGCATCGACGTCGTTAAAGAACGCTTTGGTCTCGGCGGAGGTCGCCTGCTCTATGGTCGCCGTCACACGCGTGGCCGACTTGTCGATATTGATGCGGTCGTTGAGATCCAGCCCGTACGGCAGAGAGAGCTCGTAAAGGAGCA
>Ga0255047_10002570_pt1 | contig 11929 bp, 10 predicted proteins | sample JV7_2_1_MG_FD_183640 | JGI IMG/M metagenome (GOLD analysis project Ga0255047, IMG submission 183640) | Seawater microbial communities from Jervis Inlet, British Columbia, Canada - JV7_2_1 | ecosystem: Environmental > Aquatic > Marine > Inlet | place: Canada: British Columbia | collected 2016-10-06
ATGAAACGCACCCTGAAGGTTCGGGTGGGCAGTCTCAACACGGCCAAGCTAGAGGCCGTGCGTCGGGGACTGGCGCCGTTCGTCACCCGACTCGAGCTGGAGCCGGTCGAGGTTGCGAGCGGTGTCCCAGAGCAGCCGCTCGGCTTCGACGAGATCGTTGCGGGTGCCCGTGCGCGCGCTCGGCAGAGCGTGGCCACGGGAAACTGTGATCTGGGTGCCGGCATCGAAGACGGGTTGATCGCGTTCGAAGGGGCACTCTCGCGGCATATGAACGTGGGTTGCTGCGTGCTCTTCGATGGCAAGCAAGAGTCCGTAGGATTCACGGCGGGTTTCGAGTATCCGGCCGCATGTATCGAGGAGGCCACGGGACCGGCGCGCACTCCGGTGGGAACCGCGTTCGATCGTAGCTTCATCCCGCCCCCGGGCTGGACGGACCCCGGACCCGGAGCCGGAAACATCGGCCGTCTGACCGGCGGTGTGCTCACCCGCGCGGACTACGGCGCGCAGGCGGTGACCTGCGCGTTCGTGCGCTGGCTACATCCCGACCTGTATCGGAGTGAAGAGCCTTGACGCTCACGCGTGAGGACCCCGCACTCGCACGACCGGTCGAGGACACGAGCGACCTGATCGAGTTCTTTCGCTCTGGCGAAACCGAGCGAGCCGAGTGGCGCATCGGCACGGAGCACGAAAAGGTCGGGCTTTGCCGTGATTTACTTCAGCCCATCCCCTATGAGGGCGAGCGCGGCATTGCCGCTCTCCTCGCGGAGCTGGAACGTGAGCACGGTTTCAGCGGCCTGCTCGATGACGGACGCCTGGTGGGTCTCGAAGCTGGCGGTGCGAGCATAACGCTGGAGCCGGGTGGCCAGCTCGAGCTCTCGGGTGCCCCCCTCTTTACCTTGCACGAAACCTGTCGGGAATTTCAGAACCATCTGGCGTTGATGAAACATTGCTCGGAGCAGTTTGGGATGGTATGGCTCGGTCTCGGCAGCCATCCGCTGGCACGCGTCGACGAGATCCCCCGCATTCCACGTCAGCGCTACAGCATCATGCGCCAGTACCTGGCGCAGCAGGGCTCGCTGGCTCTCGAGATGATGCACTCCACCGGCTCGGTGCAGATCAACCTCGACTACAGCTCCGAGGCCGACATGGCACGCAAGCTGCGGGTCGCGCTCGCCGCATCGCCGATCGTGACCGCCCTGTATGCGAACTCCAGCGTGTCGCTCGGAGAGCCCAACGGCTTCATCTCGCGTCGAGCATGGGTCTGGCGTCACATCGACCCGGACCGCTGCGGGTCGCTGCCCTTCGTCTTCGAGGAGGACTGGGGGGAGGACGGTGCCTACCGACGTTATACCGAGTGGGCGCTCGACGTTCCGCTGATCTTCATCCGTCGGGACGATCAGCACATCGCGGTGGGTGGGCAGAGCTTCAGGGATTACCTGGAGCGGGGATACGAGCAGTTCAAGCCCACACTCGCCGACTGGGTGCTGCACCTGACGACGCTCTTCCCAGAGGTGCGCCTGAAGCAGGTGATCGAGACACGGAGTGCCGATGCCGTTCCCCCAGGACTCGTGTGTGCGCTGCCCGCGTTCTGGAAAGGTCTGCTATACGACGAGGCCGCGCTCCTCGCAGTTTCTCAGCGCCTGAGCCACTGGCGTTTCGCAGACGTGGACAAACTCCACGCCGACGTCGCGCGCACGGCACTCGAAGCGCAAACGCCCGACGGCCCGGTTCTCGGGGTGGCCAGGGAGCTCGTCGATCTCGCCGCGCGGGGTCTGAAAGCGTTGGACGTGCGCAACCGATCCGGCGAGGACGAGCGGCTCTTCCTGGATCCGCTCTACGAGATTTTGGACCGCGGGTCGAGTCCGGGACGCTATCTGCTGGAGCGCTGGGCCGGAGAGTGGAGTCGCCGCACCGATTCCTTGATCGAATACGCGCGCTATTAGCCGGGTCTCAGCTATCGGCGAGTTCCCCTTTGGGCGTATAGAGAACAGTTGACCGCGGAGCGCGCGGTCCTATAGGCTACGGCCCGGGTCAACTCTTGGGGGCTTTAGCCCCCAGGATCGAGAGAATCAAGGAGGGCATATGAAGCGGTCGTTTTGTCACTTGTTTGTCGTGGGTATTGCAGTACTGGGCTTGAGCTGGGCGTCGGATGCAGCAGCACAATCTCCCGCAGATGCCAAGCGCACGCTCAAGGCGCAGAAACTTTTCTACATGGAACCGGGGATGATAGAGGTCGAGTTGCGTGCGATGCGCGGCACGCTGATGATGACCGGCTACGTGGCCACCGACGAGAAGCTCAAGAAGGCCGACGAGCTCGCGGAAGACGTGAAGGGCATCAAGGACATCCGGAACCGCATTCGCGTGCGCGAGCCGGACGTGGCCTCCGCACCGGATGAGACCCTCTCGACCAAAATCGACAAGGCCATCGAGGAGGACGAGGCCCTGGCCCGAGCCAAGGCCAAGGGCAAGCTCGAGATCACGGTGTCCGAGGGGAACGTGACAGCCAAGGGCAAAGTCCCGGGTTGGGACGTGGCCCAGACGCTCGTGAGCGAGATCAGGAAGGTCGGCGGCGTCCAGACCTTCAACTTCAAAGATCTCAAGTACTGACCCCCGGTCGGTAACATTTGCCTGGAGGGCCGCCGTCTTGGGACGGCGGCCCTTTTCTGTGCCTCGAAACTGGCTGTGTGAGGGCCAGGCTTGACCCCCGGCAGCGGGGGTTTAGGGTTGAATGAGAACGTGACCGAGATCTCTGAATTCACCATCAACTTCGGCGGCGAGACGCTCCAGGTGCCGGCGGAGCTACCGCTTCTGCCGATCCGGAACACCGTCGTCTTTCCCGGCACCACACGGCCGATGAACGTGGGTCGTGCGCCTTCGCTTGCCGCGGTGCGCGCGGCCGCCAAGGAGAATGGCTTTCTCGCCGTCCTGACCCAGCGCAGCCCGGATGTCGAGCAGCCGCAGCAGAGCGACCTACACGAGGTAGGGATGGTCACGAAGGTGGTCCAGCTGCTCGACACGGGCGTCGGCATCTCCGTCGCGGTTGTGGGGCTGGCGCGCTTCCGTCTGCTCGAAATCGTGGAGGCGGACGGCATGCTGAAGGCCCGCTTCGAGATCCTCGAGGATCGTCTGGAGAAGACGGCAGAGGCGGAAGCGGCACGCCGGACCGTACAACGCCTGGCCAAGGAGCTCGTGGCCCTGCGCGATGACCTGCCGGATGAGCTACAGGAGATGCTGGACCGCATTGAGGATCCGGCGCGGCTCGCCGACCTGGTCGGCTTCGGCGCAAATCTGTCGCTCGACGAGAAGGTCGCGCTGCTGGCGCAGACCGACGTATTGGCACGGCTGCGCGTGCTGATCCGTCACCTGATCCGTGAGATTCGCGTGGCACAGGTGTCCCGGAACTTTGCGGAGCGTGCCGCGGGTGAGATCGATGAGGGTCAGCGCAAGACGCTGCTGCGCGAGCAGCTGCGCAAGATTCGCGAGGAGCTGGGCGAGTCCGACGACCAGGCCGCGGAGGGGGATGAGCTGCACGAGCGGATCGAGCGCGCAGCCTTGCCCGCAGCGGTGCGCGAGACCGCCGAACGGGAGGTGAGTCGACTCGCGGCGCTCCCCGCTCACTCCCCGGAGCGCTCGGTGATCCGGACCTACGTGGAGTGGATTCTGGATCTGCCCTGGGAGGCCGAGACCCAGGACAATCTCGACCTCAAGCACGCGCGGGGGATCCTGGACGAGGACCACTACGACCTCGACCGCGTCAAGGAGCGGATCCTCGAGTACCTGGCAGTGCGACGCCTGGTGAAGGAGCCCAAGGGTCCCATCCTGTGCTTCCTGGGGCCGCCGGGTGTGGGGAAGACTTCGCTCGGCAAGTCCATCGCGCGCGCGATGGGTCGTGAGTTCGTACGCACCTCGCTCGGGGGCGTGCGGGATGAAGCCGAAGTCCGCGGCCATCGCCGGACTTACGTGGGTGCGCTTCCCGGTAGAATCATTCAAAGCCTCAAGCGGGCCGGTTCACGCAATCCCGTCTTCATGCTGGACGAGATCGACAAGGTGGGGATGGACTACCTGGGTGATCCCTCTTCCGCCCTGCTGGAGGTACTCGATCCCGAGCAGAACGCGAGCTTCAGCGATCACTACCTGGAGCTCGCCTTCGATCTCTCGCACGTGCTCTTCGTCGCGACGGCCAACCGCACCGACACCATTCCGCCGCCGCTGCTGGACCGCATGGAGGTGATCGAGCTGCCGGGCTACACCGCGCGTGAGAAGCTGCGGATTGCGAAGGAATTCCTGGTGCCGCGCCAGCTCGATGAGCATGGACTCAAGGACGACGTTGTCTCATTCTCCGACGATGCTCTTCTGCGCATCGTCGAGGAGTACACGAGCGAAGCGGGAGTGCGCAACCTCGAACGGGAGATCGCGGCGGTCGTACGCAAAGCGGCGCTCCGCGTGGCCGAGGGAGAGCCGCGCGTGGGGATCGAAGCAGATGATCTGGCGCCGCTGCTCGGACTTCCGTCATTCACGCGCGAAGTCGCGGAACGCATCGACCAGCCCGGCGTCTCGACGGGTCTTGTCTGGACACCCGTGGGGGGCGACATCGTCTTCGTCGAGGCCGCCTTGATGGAGGGCAAGCCGGGGCTGCGCGTGACCGGCCAGCTCGGGGACGTGATGCGGGAGTCCACGGAGGCGGCTCTCTCCTATCTGCAGTCCAACGCGGAGTCCATGGGCATCGATCCCGCCGTGTTCGAGAAGAACCAGATTCACGTCCACGTTCCCTCGGGAGCACTCAAGAAGGACGGTCCCTCGGCCGGCGTGACGATGCTCGTGGCGCTGGCCAGCTTGCTCTTGGGGCGACCGGTGCGTGGTGATCTCGCGCTGACCGGCGAGATCACCTTGCGTGGACAGGTCCTCCCCGTTGGTGGAATCAAAGAAAAGGTGCTGGCCGCGCACCGCGCCGGCATTCGCGAGGTGATCCTGCCCGCGCGCAACGAGAAAGATCTGGAAGAGGTTCCCGACGAGGTGCGCGAGGCGCTGCAGTTCCACTTCGTGGATCAGTCGATCGATGCGATTCGCGAGGCGATTCCCGATCGTGTCTGAAGCGCCGCGCCCGCTTTCGGTCTCCGCGGTCTCCGGGCCGAGTCTGCTGCGCCTGGCGCGTACGAACCGTGAGGCAGCGCGCGAGCAGCTGCGCTCGCTCAGCCCCGAGCTGCAGGCTCACGCCTATCGGGAGCTGCGACCCGGAGTGCGTAGCGAGTTTTTGATGCTGCTCGATCATCCGGAGCGCGTGCTTCCCCTGCTGCCCGAAGCGGAGGTCTGTATCACGCTGCGCGCGGGCGGCATGTCGGATGCGGCCTGGATGCTCGAGTTCTCCAGCGCGGCGCAGCTGCGCGCCTGCTTCGACCTCGATTGCTGGGGGACCTACGAGCTGGAGCAGCCGCGTGTGCTGGAGTGGATCGATGCGCTGATCGAAGCCGGTCATGAGGTCCTGGTGCGTGCGATCCGTGAGATGGATCTGGAGATCTGGGTCCTGGCCCTGCAGGGGATGACAGACGTCGCGGTGCTTGGCAAAGAGGACATACCCCCCGACGGCTGGCTGACTGTGGACGGTGTTGTTTATTTTGGGCCGCGCGAAGAGGATCATTTTTCGCGCGTACGCGAGATCGCGCTCGCCACCTTCAAGGGTTCACAGGATCATTACTGGCAGCTCGTCTACGGCGTGCTGTTCGAGACGCCGGCGGAGTGCCAGGACTATGCGCTGCGCTGGCGCACGTCTCGACTCTCGGATCTCGGGTTTCCCGGCTACGAGCAGGCCATTCAAGCCTATCGGCCACTTCAGGCCAAGGAGGCCGAGACATGGGAGCACGTGCCCGCTACGGGTGCGTTGGTTCCGTCTCTCGATTTGCCGGAGCGGTTGCGCGGTAGCCTGCTCGGGGCGGCGCTCGCTGCGCTTCCCGTGGAGCGCGCCACCGATGTGCTCGGCTACATCCTCGCAGTGGCCAACACCATCGCCATCGCTGATCGGCTCCGACTCTCGGATGACGAGTCGATTCCGAAGGCGCTGGACAAGGGCGTGCGCGGAATCGAGGCGGGGCTGCGCGAGCTCGCGCGCGTGCGCGGGCAGGCGCCGCACGAAGTTCTGGATCGCACACGTCCGCTCGATCTGTTTCGGACAGGAGCGACGCTGGACCGAGCGCTGCGAGAGCGGTAACGCTACCGTCTCCAGTCGTGAGTCAGACGGTCGAGATCGAAGGCGTACGGCTTCACCTCGCCCACCCCGACGAGATTCCCGTGACTTGGGTGGGGCGGGAGGATGTTCTGCGCGCCCTGCTTGCGGCGTGGCATGTCGTTGGTCCGGAGGACCGGCCCATGCACCCGCGGTTGCTCGGCCAGCCGGGTGTCGGAAAGACGACCCTGGCGTATGCCGCTGCATGCCAGCTGGAGCGTCCCGTCTTCATCTTTCAGGCCACCATGGATACGCGACCCGAGGACCTCTTAATCACGCCCGTGGTCGCAGCCGAGGGCGAGATCCGCTACGCGGCGAGCTCGCTGGTATCCGCGATGATCCGAGGGGGTGTGTGCATTCTCGACGAGGGCAACCGCATGAGCGAGAAGTCCTGGGCCAGCCTGGCGCCCTTGCTCGACGATCGCCTCTATATCGAGTCGATTGTTACGGGCGTCAAGGTACGCGCGCATCGTGACTTTCGGCTGGTTGCGACGATGAACGATGATGCCTCGACCTACGAGCTGCCGGAGTACATCCACTCGCGCCTCCAGCCACAAATTATGCTCGACTTTCCGGAAGCGGAGGAGGAGAAGCAGATTCTGACCAAGCACCTACCGTTCGCCGATGAGGCGATCCTGGAGTACGTGACGAGCTTCTTGCAGCGGGCCCACGCCGCAGACGAGCGCTACACGGTGCGCGACGGTATCAACATCGTACGCTACGCGTTGAAACGCCTGCGCCAGGGATCGCTGACGGACGTCGACCAGGCTCTGCGCGAGAGCATCTCAGCGGTACTGGGTGGCGAGGCGCTCGGCTACCTCTCGGAGTCATGAGCCAGGAGAGCACGGAGCGGCGACTCTTCACGCTTACATACGATGACTGGCTTCACATTCTGCCGGTCTGTCACTACCGCGTGGAGTTTGCGAGCGAGGTGCGGCGCGCCATACGCCAGCTCGAACCGCGCGTCGTGGCCGTCGAGCTTCCGGCGAGCCTGAGAGAGATCGTGCTGCGCGCGGTCGCTCGCCTGCCCCAGCTCTCTGTCGTCGTCTTGCCCTCCTCGGACGGGGAGATGATCTACCTGCCCATCGAGCCGATCGATGCCGGCATCGAGGCGCTGCGCAGCGCCCTCGAGCTCGGCTCCGAGGTTGCGTTGGTCGATATGGAGGTAGAGAGATACGCCGACTACCGCGATCCGGTGCCGGACTCGTACGCTGTGCACCGCGTAGGACTGCGAGCGTACTATCGTGCAGTCCGCGACGCAGCGCGCCCGCGCGATCCGCTCGACGCGCGGCGCGAGGCGGCCATGGCCTATCACCTGCAGCGGCTGTACGAGGAGCACGGCGGCCCTGTGCTTCTGGTTTGTGGCATGGAACATGCGGAGGGTGTGCGCGAACAGGTGGGGCGTCCGCAGGGGATACCGTTCGCTCCGCCGCGACATCCCGAGGCGATGCTGTTCAACCTGCATCCCGAGTGTCTGGGTGAAGTGCTGGCCGAAGCGCCCGCGATCGAAGCGGTGTATGAGCTGCTCCGCTCGGGCGTGCCCGAGCCCGAGCCTGAAACGGAGGCGCCGCACTCCAGCGGGCGCCAGGTCGGTCCCTTCCGGATTCTGGACGGCTACGGCCCCGACACGGGGCCCGAATACCTGAAGCAGATGCGAGAGCTGGCGCGTCGCTCCGGTGCGCCGCTGGACCGTTTGCGCACGCAGCTCGCGCTCTTCAATCTGGCGGCCCGACGTTGGGAGGCGCTCAGCGGCGAGACACTGCGCGCGTGGCAGCGTGACGTCTTCAGTCGCTACTCGCGCAACCTGGCGCTCTTAAGCGGCCGCTTGCTGTGCGATGCTTATGACTTCCTGCTGGCGGTGCGCGGGATCGGCGACGAGAACCTGCTGTACGAAACCTACGAGCTCAGCATGGCGTATCCGTGGCAGGATGAGGTGAGCGAGCTTCCCAGCATCCAGATCCGGGCCGAGGAGCTGGAGCTCGAGACACGTACCCTGCGCATCCGTCCGCGTTTCCACCGGCCCAAGCGTCCACTATCACTGGTGCGGAGGCGAAAGCGTGAACGCTACTCCGGCGAGTGGTTGGAGGGCTTTGACGAGAACGGCTTCTGTTCCTACCCCCCCGAGGACCTGGTGATCGAGGGCTACGCACAGTTCCTGCGCAAGAAGGGGAAGGGGCTGGTTTCGGAAGAGAATGTGCGCGTCGAGCCCTTTCGAGCCTCGATCCTGGACGGGATCGATATGCGAGAGACGCTGCGTCACTGGGCGACCGAGCGGCGTATCTACGTGCGGGAGCTCGGCCTCGTGCCCGGGGAGGTGAGCTGCGTCGTCGTGATTCTGGACGACGATCCGGAGGACGAACGCTACCCCTACCGCATGACCTGGCTGGGTGAGCACGAGCAGGAGTCGGACATGGCTTTCTACTCGACGAGTCCGACTCAGGGGATCGTCGGGCCGGGGATCGCGCGCTGCGAGTACGGCGGACTCCTGATGAGCTATCCGCCCCGCCGTCTGTTCGATGTGTGGAGCGATCCCGACTACGCTGCGGCGCGCACAAAGGCCGAAGTGCTCCTGCTGGCGGCGCTGGACTACAGTCCGGAGCGGCTGATCGTCCACGTAGCCGCGCGTCCCCCGCGGAGCTTCTTCAAGACGCTTGCGACCCGCCTCGACCGCAAGATCGTCCACGTCCCGCTCGGTCAGCTCTCGCCCCAGAGCATCAAGCGCATCCGCGCGTTTCACGTTCTGGCCGGGAGAGGCAAGCGGGAGATCGCGAACGAGTACATTCGATGACGACACCGGAACCCCAGGCGCCGCCGCTCTCGGATCTCTCTCGCGCACTGCTGCTGCTCGTGTTCGGGCTGTCCACGACATTCGTGATCCAGCTCATGGACGGCGCGACGCAGGACCGAGGAGATCTGCTTCTGTTTGCGGCCAGCTCGGGCGCGCTGATCACCGCACTGGCGTGGGTGCTCATGCTGGCACTTGCGCGCGGCTCGGGCTGGGCGCTGGCCATGGGCTTCGGGGTCTGGATTCCCTACCTGAACCTGCTGCTGGCGGCCGCCTTCGTGCGGCGCAACTGGAGCCAGGGTGGACGCGCCCCAGGGCTGCTGGGCATGGCGGCCATGCTGGGTCAGACCATCGCCTCGATCCGTCTCCTGACCCCCCGCCTACCGCCCCTGGTCTGAGGGCAGCAAGCGCCCCATCACCTTCACAAAGCTCCCCAGGATGCGGTAGGTCAGCCCCCAAACCGTATAGCGCTCGTAACGTAGGGCCGGGAAGTTGCCCCGGAACTCGTCATGCTCGAAGCGGTAGCGGACGGCCGAGGCGGGATCGAGGATCCAGGGCAGGGGGATCCAGACGGTCGAGCTCACTTCGTGGTTGAGTTTGAGTTTGGGACGTTCCTCCAGCTGGTACACGAAGGTAGCCACGAGCAGCTGGCGGTCGGGCGCCCGTCCGCCGGTTTCGTCGTCCACGCGGCCGATCGGTTGCGCCAGACGCAGGCCGATCTCCTCGTGCGTCTCGCGTACCGCGGTAGCCCCCAGGCCACGATCCCTCGAGTCGTGCCGGCCTCCCGGGAAAGCCATTTGCCCCGACCAGGGATCGCGCTTCGATTGGGCCCGCTCGATGAAGAGAAGCTCGGGCGGGCCGCCCTGCGGCTCGTACAGGATGAGTGCCACGGCGGCTTGTAGAGCCACAGCTTCGTGAGCCTGTGCCAGGACAGGCTTGTGGGCCGCGAGCCCGCGGCGGATCGCTTCGAGGTTCGGCATTTCCGTGTCTGCCCGCTGGGCGTGCTCAGAATGTTTGCGTCATGCCAGCGGGAATCGTACCCGCCGGCCGGCTATCCTGCTGCCCCGTGGCGTACATCCTGCTGACCAACGATGACGGCTTGGACTCTCCCGCGCTGCTCCCGTTCGCGCGCGCCCTGGCCAAGGTTGCCCCCATCCGGATCGTGGTGCCGGATCGCGAGCGGAGCTGGATCTCCAAAGCCATCACGCGCTGGGACGAGATTCACGTGCGCAGCGAGACCCGCGAGGATCTCGAGCTTGTCGCAGTAGCTGGCTTTCCCGCGGACTGTACCAACCTCGGTGTGCATTCCCTTTTCGATGAGCCACCCGCGATGGTGGTGTCCGGCGTGAACATCGGCCTCAACACGGGCCTCGGCTTCTTCCTGTCGAGCGGCACGGTGGGCGCGGCCATGGAGGGCTGGATCGCGGGACTGCCCGCTCTGGCCTTCTCGGTGGGGATCCCGGGCCACGATCGGGAGTGGAAGCAGCGCATCCGGGAGGCTGAGTTTCTGGATCTCTGGCCGCGCGCGGCCGCGCTCTCGGCGGAGATCGTGCAGACGGTGTGGAGCGAGGGTTATCCACAGGGTGTCGACCTGCTGAGCGTGAACTTCCCCATCGAGGCCGATCTGGATACGCCCCGCGTCGTGACGCGCCTGGCGAGGGTCGGCTACGAGCGGCTGTTCCGGCGCAAGGGAGAGGGCATCTTCGTTCACGACGCCTCGGGTGCGATCCGCGAGTCGGAGGATCTCGACGGTACCGACGTCTCCATCCTGCGTGAGAACCGTGTGTCAATTACCCCAGTACAGCTTGCCCGAGCCGCCCCTCTGGAAGCCGCGCTTCAGCGTCGCCTGGAGCGGCGCTCGAAGTAGCGTGAATCGGTGGCTCCGGCCAGCAAATATCCTTCACAGCTGTAACCGCAAACTGTAGACTGGACGTGTTGAGAGCTAGGAAGCGACGCTGAGCGCGTCGTGTTCGTACCGGGGGGCCCCGCCCATTCTGCGTCGCATCGCCTTCATCAATGAGAAGGGAGGCAGCTGTAAGACTACGCTCGCCTCCAATGTGGGGGATTACCTCTCGCGGGTAAAAGGACATCGCGTGCTGCTTGTCGATCTCGACCCGCAGGGCCAGCTCGGTAAGGTGCTGGGCATCGATGTGGGCGCGGCGCGCAAGACGGCGCTCGACATGCTGCTCGACGTGATGTTGGGTGAAGAAACGCCGCCGCCGCTGCCCATCGTGACAGCGCGTCATCCCCACCTGGACTTGGTTCCGTCCAACAAGTCGTTGGCGCTTTTTCCACAGGAGGTTGCGGCACACGGCGGCGAGGAGTACTTCTGCCTGCGCGAGGCCCTCGAGCCCGCCACGGACTACGACTTCATCCTTTTTGACGCACCGCCTTCCTTCGGGACCATCACCCTGAACGTGCTGCTCGCCGCGACCGAGATCTTGATGCCCGTACCCCTGACCTACCTGGCGCTGGATGGGGCGGCCGAGCTGACGCGTACGGTGGAGATGGTGCGGAGCCGCTTCGGCCATCCTGCACTGCAGATCTCGCTCGTGGTTCCGACCTTTGCGCGGCGCACGCGGATGGCGGCCGAGATCCTGGAGAAGCTGCGTCAGCACTTTCCCAAGCAGATCTCAGAGTGCGTACTGGGCTATTCCGTACTGATCGATGAGGCCCAGAGTCGCTCGAAGACCATATTCGAGTACGCGCCGCGCTCCACGGCCGCGCGCTGGATTACCGAGGTCGCCGAGGACCTGCTGGCCCGGGCTCCGGCGGGGTCGCACGCATGAAGTACCAAGAGACCTCTGAGCTACCCGCCCTCGGGAACGATCCCTTCACGCAGGGAGACGGCACACTTCCCTACCTGATCCGGCTGCGCGAGCACACCCTTCGCGTGGTGGACGAGAGGGGCGAGCCACGCCGCCGGG
>Ga0255047_10002571_pt1 | contig 11928 bp, 9 predicted proteins | sample JV7_2_1_MG_FD_183640 | JGI IMG/M metagenome (GOLD analysis project Ga0255047, IMG submission 183640) | Seawater microbial communities from Jervis Inlet, British Columbia, Canada - JV7_2_1 | ecosystem: Environmental > Aquatic > Marine > Inlet | place: Canada: British Columbia | collected 2016-10-06
TTTTGACCATATACCACCCCATCAGTCCCTGGGCTCCGCCAAGCAGGAACAGCACAACTAATTTGACAACCAATCCGCGGGCCAGCCTCCCGGATAACAGAAAAAAGAGGAACGGAAGAAAAAATAAAACACCGAGGGAGCGGCCAAGCACCCGATGGGCATACTCGACATAAAAAATTCCCTTGAAACCAGCCAGCGACATATCCTTGTTGGCAACCTGATATTCAGGGAAGGCCTGATACTTGGTGAAAGCTTCCTGCCATTCGCGTTCACTCAACGGTGGGACAATACCCATAATTGGATCCCACTCAACCATCGACAGTCCGGACTGGGTCAATCGCGTCACCCCGCCGAGCACAATCATACTGAACACCAGCAGGCAACAGACCGCCAGCCATGCCGCGACCAGTCTGTTATCCCTTTGCGTCAATGTCGTTGCAGATCAATATTCAATCATATATGTCCCGTTAACTCCCTCTCCCTCCGGGAGAGGATTGGGGTGAGGGGGTCGGAGAAGGGACCATATGATTGCACTACAGTTTGAATTCATGTTCCGTTTTTTTCTTTGCCGCTGAGCCCATTGGCAACATTGATTATTTGCAGAATTCAATAAGTTAACGGGGCCATTAGCAATGTTATTCAATACGGAGCCTCATATTTTGCTGAATACCAAAGTACTGTTGGTTCCACCAAACCCGAAACTGTTTGACATTACCGTCTTCAATTCAGCCGTCTTCGTTTCGCACACTATAGGAAAGCCTTCCGCGGCAGGATCGAGGGTTTGGATGTTTGCTGATTTTGATATGAACCCGTGTTCCATCATAAGCAATGAATAGATGGCTTCGCAGACTCCGGCAGCACCCAGTGCATGTCCGGAGAGGGATTTGGTTGAACTCAACGGGGGCACGCGATCGCCGAACACCGCGGACAATGCCTCGAGTTCCTTGACGTCTCCTACAGGGGTACTGGTACCGTGTACGTTGATATAGTCGATCGGCGCCTCCAGGCTATCCATAGCCTGCTGCATGCACCGCTGGGCGCCCTCGCCGGAAGGCTGCACCATGTCGCAGCCATCTGACGTCGCGCCGTAGCCGGATAATTCCGCGTATATTCTTGCACCGCGTTTTAGCGCCCGGTCCATGTCTTCCATGACGACCACACCGCCACCTCCTGAAATCACAAATCCGTCCCGGTCGGCATCGTATGGCCGGGACGCGGTTGCCGGGGCATCATTGTATTTTGCCGACAGCGCGCCCATGGCGTCGAACAATACCGTCTGGGTCCAATGAACTTCCTCACCTCCTCCGGCAAACACCATATCCTGCTTGCCAAGTTGAATGAGTTCCGCGGCATGTCCTATACAGTGCGCACTGGTCGCACAGGCTGAACTGATCGAATAGCTCATGCCTTTGATTTTCATGGCGGTGCCGACACAAGCCGCATTAGTACTGGACATGGTGCGCGTTACCATGTACGGGCCGACTTTGCGGACGCCGCGTTGCCGCAACAGGTCCGCTGCCTGCACCACGTTTTTGGTCGATGCCCCCCCTGAGCCCACAATCAGCCCGACGCGCGGATCGGAAATTTCGTCAATCTCAAGTCCGGCATCGGCAACCGCTTCTTTCATGGCGATGTAATTGAAAGCAGCAGCGTCGCCCATAAAACGACGCACCTTCCGTTCAATATGATCCTCAACAATAATGTTTACCGCGCCTTCCACATGGCTGCGCAAACCCAACTCGGCATATTCCCCATTGAACACCACACCGGTATCTCCGTTCCGCAAACTCTTTATCACTGCATCCTTGTTATTGCCGATGCTGGACACAATGCCCAATCCGGTTACAGCTACTCGCCGCATCTCTCCTCCTTTCAAATTAGATCAGTCGATTTGAACAGGCCAACTCTCAGGTCTTTTGCCGTATAGATGACCTCGCCGTCGGCCTCAACAGCGCCATCTGCGATGCCCATATAGAGCTTACGCATAATGACACGCTTGAGATCAAGCCGATAGCGGACATGCCCTGTCTTCAGCGTAACCTGTCCTCGGAACTTGACCTCTCCAGAGCCAAGCGCCCGCCCGTGCCCCGAGCCACCGCACCAACCGAGAAAGAACCCGCCCAGCTGCCATAAAGCGTCCAGGCCCAGGCAACCCGGCATGACCGGATCGCCCGCGAAATGGCAATCGAAAAACCATAGCTGCGGCTCAACGTCCAACTCAGCCAGGATCGAGCCCTTCCCGTACTTTCCATCTGTTTTACTAACATGAGTAATGCGATCAAACATTAACATCGGAGGCAATGGCAACTGAGCGTTGCCGGGACCGAAAAGCTCACCCCGGCCGCAAGCCAATAACTCCTCATATTCGTAGCTTTGTTTGGGTGCAAATAACACGTTTCTGGTAAAAATAATTGGAGACGGTAGCGTACCTTGCTAGGGGCAAAAATCAAGCATTGCTATAGTCTACGGGCCGCGAATCCAGACCGCATGACTATAGTGGGGGCACAGGACGCCAGTTTAAAGCCGGGTGACAAAGCACCGGCTATAGCGTTAAACCGGTATTTTTCCCCAAGCGCGGCATATAAAGATTGACGAACGGAGAATCAAAAACCAACATGCAGAGACCGAAAAATCCCTTGATTCCAACCCTGCATGGTCATTCAGGACCTTATAGTGTTGTAAAAATTCCACTAGAGACGATATAGCCCGGGGTCGGTTGGGTCTACTTATTGGGATCCTCCGTAGACCACTCTCGGCAACCACAGTATGATTTCCGGAAACAGCACGCATACTGCCAAGCCGATGGCCTGCAACATCAGAAAGGGCACCGCTGCCTTGAAGATCATGGCCATCCTGATCTCCGGCGGCGCGACGCTTTTTAGATAAAACAACGCATAACCAAACGGTGGGCTCAAGAATGACATCTGCATATTGACCATATAGACGACGCCGAACCACAGGGCAATATCCTCCGGCGCCACCCCGGGTAGCCCCAGCACCCCGTCGAAACTCAAGGACTTGACCAAAGGCATGAAGATCGGCACCGCCAGGAGCAGAATGCCGACCCAGTCCAGGAACATGCCGAGTATAACCAGCAGGATCATCATCACCAGCACGATTCCGTAGGGACCCAGCCCGGTTCCGAGCAGCGAGTCAGTAACGAATTGCTGACCTCCTTCGAGGATGTAGAATCCTACAAAGATACTGGCGCCGAAGATGATCCACAGCACCATAGTCGTCGCCTTTAGGGTGGTAAGCGCGGCCTGCCGGATTGCCAGCCACGACAATCGTCGATGCAACGCGGCAACGAATACGGCACCGAAAGTACCCATACCGGCCGCCTCCACCGGTGTTGCGATGCCGGTGAAAATAACGCCGAGAACTAGAATGATCAGAGCTACAGGGGCGATGATTCCCCGCAAGAGTCTTAATTTTTCGCGTCGATCGACCCGTTCTTCCAGCGGCAGGGCCGGGCCCATTTTCGGATTCAGGTAAGAGCGCGCAATAACATACAGGATGTAGAAACCCGACAGCATCAGCCCGGGGAAAACGGCGCCGATAAACAGTTCGCCAACCGACTGTTGCGCGACTACAGCAAAAATGATGGCCAGAATAGAGGGCGGGATCAGGATACCCAACGTACCGCCGGCCAGGATCGAACCGCAAGCGAGTTGGGGATCATATTTACGCTTGAGCATGGCAGGTAGCGCGATAATGCCCATGGTCACTTCGGCGGCGCCGATAACGCCCACCATGGCCGCCAAGATGGTCGACGCAATAATCGTCGCAGCCGCCAGGCCGCCTTTGAGCCCGCCCAGCATCTTGTAGATGACGTCGAACAGTTCTTCGATGAGGCCGGCTCGTTCCAGCATCGAAGCCATGAATATGAACAATGGAATCGCCGACAACTGATAGTCGGTCATAAACGGATAGATGCGCGATGGAAGAATATTGAGCGCGTTCAGATCGCCGAACAGAAATAAAAAGATACAGCCCAGGCCACCGGTCACGAAGGCGAGCGGCAGCCCCGCCATGAGCAGGATCGCCAACGACCCGAACATGAAAAAGGTGAGCCAGGCAATGTCAATCTCCCAACCCATGGCTTAACCCTGCAGCTGTCTGAGGTAAGTAAAGTCGCGAATCAACTTGACGATGCCCTGGGCAATGATCAACAACGCACCGAGGGAGATAGTGCATTTCACCGGCCAGTATTGAATCGACCATTCGGTGAACGAGACTTCCCAGACGTCGATCGCGTCGAGCATGAAAATGGCGCCGGTCACCAGCAACGTCACCGTAAAAATAAAGAAAAAGACCGAGGTCACCAGATCCGTGATCGCTTTAGTGCGCTCGCTTAAATGTTCATACAGCACGTCGACGCGAACATGGGCGTCCTCACGGGCGGCATACCCGCCCGCCAGCAGGTATTGCATGCCAAACATTAAAAACATGCTCTCGTGGGCCCAGTTGGTGGGTGAATTGAAGACGTAACGGGCCACGACTTCGTAGAAATAAACGAACACCGCGATTACCGACCAGTAGGCAATGAATTCACCAACCCAGCCGTTGATGCGCGCGACAATGTCCACAAACGGATTGCGTATATGGGCGCGCGGGTCCTGTCGTGCCGGGGGTTCTATGGGAGTAAATTGTTTGACCGGCTCCTTGGCCTCGCGCTCCAGGCAGCGCCGGTAAAGCCGCGGCATCAGCACTGCGTCGATCAACCACAGGACTAAGATGATGAGCCCCATGCCGCCGGCAAAGGCCAGCCATTGATCCAGGTGCAAAGTTGCCTCCGCCATCGCGGATTGCGCCGGACCCAGCACTTGTTCCATCTCGGTCAGCTTCTCGGCCGCCCCTTCCGCTCCCTTGTTCACAGCAGCCTGCAAGCGCTCGATACTGAATTCAATATCGCCCAGCCTATACCTGGCGCTGGACAATTCCTCCAGTACAGCCTCCCGCCGCTGGTTGCCGTATAGGATACCGATGAATGCGATAATGTAGACAAACCCCAACCGCGGTGCCCGCAGGTAAAATCGGTGCAGACCGACCAAGCCGCCAACCAGCCACATCAGGTAGGCTACGGGAAGCACGGCGGCATCCCCGTGGGTACTGTGCTTCACCTCACGCCTGACCAGGTACATGCTGATCAGCGGGAACATGATGAGACCGCCCCAATAAGCCACGTGGGGCAGGGCGAACGTTAGGTTGGGCAGCCGCACGAACCCGGGCAGGACGGTGTGCAACCACTGGGCAAGAAGATCAATCATGGCGGCCATGGCACATGAAGTGATGTTGGTTCAAAAATTACAAACCCGTGAGTGGAGAGGGGGCACCACCTGGGTACCCCCTCCGAGTCGATACAAACGGGCACTTAGAGTCCCAACAGATTATATTTTCAGTGTCTGTCCCTTGATCATGTCAGGGGTCACGTAACCCAGGCTGCCCGACATCATGTAGTCGAGCTGGATCTTGAACACGCGCGCCGCATCCTTGTCCTTGTTGGCCCAATTGTACCACCTGGGCACCGCGATTTTGGTGAACGCCTCCACGTCGGACTCGCCCAGCCGGGTCACCACCGTGCCGGCCTCCTCGAACTTCTTCCACGCTTCCTGGTCGGCCTTCTGGATGCCGGCGTGGTGCATATCGGAGTAGACGCACACTTCCGTTTCAAACCACCGTTGCATGGCAGGCGACAACTTGTTCCACGCGTCCATGCCGACGGTGATATCCATGAGGTCGACGGGCTGGTAAATAGACATGAATCCCGGCGGTCCCATGGAGATGTACTTGGTTACCTGGTGAAAGCCAAGGGAGTAGTTGATGGCCGGCCCGACGTAGTCGGCGACATCGATAGTGCCTTTTTCCAGCGCCGCGAAGATCTCGCCGCCGGGAAGCAGCGTGGTCTTGGCGCCGGCGTCCTGGAATACCTCGGCCACCATCCCGCCCGGCAGCCGCATCTTGCGGTCTTTGAAGTCTTCGATGGAGCGGATCGGCACCTTGGAGTGAATAATATTTGGGCCGTGGTGGACGTGTCCGACGTAGAACATATTGTGTTTTGCGTACAGCTCGCGGGCAATTTCACGGCCACCGAGGGCAAAAAAGAACACGTCCCACTCGTGGGGATTCCTCAGACCCAGTGGATAAGAACTCATGAACACCGTCGCCGGAATGCGGCCTATCCAATACAACGTGAACGAGTTGGTGGCCTCGAGCACGCCGTTTTTGACGGCGTCGAACAACTGAAAATCTCCGACCACGTCCTTTGCACCGAACGGCTTCAACGCCAACTCCCCGCCAGTGCTCTCGATGATGCTGTTGCACCAGTTTTTAAAGATGTCCAACCCGATTCCACCGGGCCAGGAGGTCTGAATCCGCCACGTTGTGGTCTCCGCGGCCTTGGTGCGAATGTAGGGCGCACCGAGTATTGCTGCACCGCCACCGATGGCGGCGGTCTTCAGAAACTTGCGCCGTTCTTTTGGGGTTGCCCCCTTCTCTGGTGTTTTCATCATGTTTCTCCTTTGGTGGTTGAAGTAACCTCGTACTTACTAGTGGTATGGTTACGGGTACCGCAGTTGATTGTTAATCTCTGAGCGAGTTCTACTTTATTAGCGGACACTAGTTTTTCGACCAGGTAGTTTAGTGTATCCATGAGCAAATAACCAATAATCACATAACGTACCTTTCAGGATGATAGGATCCGCAACCGCCACGATGCTGGGGATGGTGGCCCATTATGCCGCCAGCCGTCGTGTGCTCAAGGTAGATACCGTCACCCCTCTTTCCCTAGCGTGCCGTTCCTATGCTCATGCACTGCATCAACTGGTCAGATCGAGGGTTATCGTCACGGGGTAGGTGGATGAGCAACCAACGCTGAAATATCATTTTACCCGCGGGTTCAGTTCACCGGAGGAATAACGGGTCGTCATGTTCTCGAGACTGATCGGTTTGATTTTCGACGCGTTACCCGCAGTCTCGAAAGCCTCGTATCTGGTCTTGCATATACCGCGCATCGCTTGCGTGGCCGCGCCCAGATACTTTCTCGGGTCGAAATCAGCCGGATGCTCGTGGAAATACCTGCGGATCGCACCGGTCGAAGCCATGCGAAGATCAGTGTCTATATTGACCTTGCGCACACCGTGTCTGATTCCCTCCCGGATTTCCTCCACCGGCACACCGTATGTTTCACCCATTTCACCACCGTGTGCATTGATGATTTCAAGCCAGTCCTGCGGAACGGAGCTCGATCCGTGCATGACCAAATGAGTATCCGGAATGCGCGCGTGGATCTCCTTGACCCGATCGATGGCCAGAATATCTCCGGTGGGCGGCCTGGTAAATTTATAGGCGCCGTGGCTGGTTCCGATCGCAATCGCCAGGGCATCGACATGGGTATCGTTGACGAATTTTGCTGCTTCCTCCGGGTCGGTGAGGAGTTGATCGTGGGTGAGCGTACCTTCGGCGCCGGATCCGTCTTCTTCACCCGCCTGCCCGGACTCCAGTGATCCGAGACAGCCGAGCTCGCCTTCCACGGACACACCACAGGCGTGCGCAATGTCGACCACGTTTCGCGTCACCGTGGAGTTGTAGTCATAGTCCATCGGGGTCTTCATGCCCTCATCCAGGGAGCCGTCCATCATGACCGATGAAAAACCGAGCTGAATCGACCTCTGGCACACCGCAGGTGACCCGCCATGATCTTGATGCATAACCACCGGAATATGCGGCCATTCCTCAATTGCGGATAGGATCAAATGCCTTAAAAAAGGCGCCCCCGCGTATTTGCGGGCTCCCGCCGATGCCTGCACGATCACGGGGCTGTCCGTTTGGTTAGCGGCTTCCATGATGGCGCGCATCTGCTCCAGATTGTTTACATTAAATGCTGGACACCCATAGTCGTGTTCCGCCGCATGATCCAGTAATTGTCGTAATGAAATCAGAGCCATAGTGTTCTCCCAAACGAAATATTATTGTGGTTGCATCATGCTTGCCCATGATCGCACTCATACTACCAGTATCTTCATCGAATTCGTGCCCCCGATTACACCCGTAAGCTCCCCCTGGGTCACGATCACGGCGTCGCCCTTGTTGACCACACCCAACCTAAGGAGCTCCATCAGCACATCGCCTTCATCCTCATCACTTCGCTGCCCCTCCTTGATGTCGAAATATATAGGATAGACACCACGATACAGGGTCACCCTGCGCAGGGTTACAATTTTCCGGGACATGGCGAATATAGGTAACCCACTGCTTATGCGGGACATCCATTTTGCCGTCCTACCGGATTCGGTCATAGCCACGATTGCCTGTACGTCATAGTGGTTTGCCGTGTACATGGCAGCCATCGCTACAGCTTCTTCAACGGTCTTGAACTCCGCATCGAGCCGGTGGCTGGAAACCATCGTTATGTGCTGTCTTTCCGCGCCTGCGCAGATGCTGGCCATACGCTGCACGACCACCACGGGATATTTGCCGATGGCTGTTTCTGCTGACAGCATTACTGCGTCAGTGCCGTCCATTACTGCATTGGCAACATCCAGCACTTCGGCGCGCGTGGGTTGCGGATGTTCGATCATGGACTGCATCATATGGGTCGCTGTAATAACAATACAGTTGCCGCTGCGCGCACGCCGAATAATGTCCTTCTGCACCCCGGGGAGCTCAGCATCGCCTATTTCGATTCCCAGGTCGCCGCGAGCGATCATAACCACATCAGATGCATCCAGAATATCGTCTATCTGTTCTATGGCTTCCGCGCGTTCTATTTTGGCAACGATGCGCGCCTGGCCTCCCGCGGCTTCCAGCAACCATCTGGCCTGGCGTACATCTTCGGCGTTTCTGACAAAGGATACTGCCAGATAATCCGCTTCCAACGCAGCGGCGGATTTAATGTCTTCCAGGTCCTTTTTAGTCAGCGCACCGGCGGACAATCCGCCGCCTTGAAGATTCACCCCCTTGTGGTCCGATAAAAGACCGCCACTTTGCACACGGCAGTGGATTTCGTTCTTAGCCAGCTTCTCGACCGCCATGGAAATATTGCCATCATCCAGCAGCAAAATATCGCCGGGTTTGACGTCGTTCAACAAACCCTTGTAGGTGACACCTACTCGGTGATTGTCTCCATCCCGGACACCCAGGTCAGTATCGATGACAAAGGGCTGGTTATCCTCCAACTCGACAGAACCCTGCTTGAACCCCTCGATCCGGATCTTGGGTCCCTGCAGATCGACCATGATGCCTACATAGCGGTCTTGAGCCATGGATCGCTCGCGAATAAATTTTACCCTTTGTTCGTGGGTTTCAAAATCACCGTGGGAAAAGTTGACCCTCGCCACATCCATGCCGCTGGATATCAAACCATCCATGGTTTCTATATCATCCGTCGCCGGGCCTACGGTAGCGATAATCTTAGTGCGTCGGAGCATCAGCCAGTTCCAAATTTAAAATTGTTAACAGCTATCGAAATCTTCATTAACGGGTGGATACGATACCAGGACCATTTGCCTTGTCCTGCACTCACCCAAGGCCTTTTCAACAGCCCGCTGGTCAAGTGTAAACTCGCCATCCGCTACTCGCCACTTCTTTGTTCCAGCATCGCCACCGCGGGGAGTTCCTTTCCTTCCAGGAACTCGAGGAAGGCCCCGCCGCCGGTAGAGATGTAGGAGACCTTATCCGCAACACTGTACTTGTCCACCGCAGCCAACGTATCGCCACCACCCGCGATTGAAAATGCGTGGCTGTTTGCGATGGCGTGGCTGATGGCCTCGGTCCCTGCGCCGAACTGGTCGAATTCAAACACGCCCACCGGTCCATTCCAGACAATGGTACCGGCGGTTTCCAGGATTTCACTGTAACGACTCGCCGTATCCGGGCCAATATCGAGGATCATTTCTTCCGTTCCAACCCCCTCGACCGGTTTCACGGTGCCCCGGGCCTTCTCTGAAAATTCGGCAGCAACCACTACATCTGACGGAATGGGAATTTCCCACCCCTTGTCTCGGACCGCATCGATCAGGTTTTTCGCTTGGGCGACCAAATCCTCTTCATACAGGGACTTGCCGACATCAAATCCGGAAGCTGCGATAAATGTATTCGCAATACCCCCTCCTGGAATCAACTGATCGACGCGTTCGGACAATGAGTGCAGCACACCAAGCTTGGTCGAAACTTTGGATCCACCGACTACGGCTACCAGTGGACGCTTTGGGTCCCGAAGGGCCGTTCCAAGAGCATCCAGTTCAGTCGTCAACAACGGGCCGGCACAAGCCACGGGTGCGAACATTATTACGCCGTGGGTGCTGGCCTGAGCGCGGTGGGCTGTGCCGAATGCATCCATGACATAAATGTCACACAGCGTGGCATATTGGTGGGCAAGTTTCTCGTCATCCGATTTTTCACCGGCATTGAACCTGACATTCTCCAGCAGCACGACTTGACCATCGTACATTTCATCAAGGCCCCGCAGGTAATCACTTACCAGTTTCACTTCGCATCCGAGTAAGGAAGACAGACGGGTGGAAACGGGTTGCAACGAAAACCGGTCCTCGAATTGGCCTTCGGCAGGGCGGCCCAGGTGTGACATCAGGATCACCCTGGCGCCTCGGCTGCGGGCCAGTTCTATGGTAGGAAGTGATGCACGTATGCGTACATCACTGGCCACTTTTCCGTCTTTTACGGGCACGTTGAGATCCTGCCGGATCAGTACTCGCTTACCGGCAAGGTCGAGGGTGGACATTTGTTTCATGACTATTGCACAAGGTTGCGCAAGGGCTGTGCTCCAAGTTCAGGAACTTGTTCTCACAGCGGGTGAGCACCTGAAATCACGCGGCCATCAACACCTTGCACGTATCCAGCATGCGGTTTGAGAAACCCCACTCATTATCGTACCAGGCACAGGCTTTCACAGTCCGTTTATTGACCACCCTGGTCATCGACGCATCGTAGATCGAAGACGCCGGATTGTGGTTGAAGTCGATAGAAACCAGTGGTTTGTCGTTGAATTCCAGTATGCCCTGGAGACCCCCGGCCGATGCACTCCTCATCAACTCATGCACCTCTTCTACCGCGGTATCCCGTGCTGCCTGAAATGTCAGGTCGACCAATGACACGTTGATGGTAGGGACCCTTACAGAAAATCCGTCGAGCAAACCGTCCAGTTCAGGTAATACCAGCCCAACCGCCGCCGCGGCCCCGGTCTTGGTCGGAATCATGGAGTGCGTCGCCGATCGCGCACGGCGCAGGTCTGAGTGATAAACATCGGTCAATACCTGGTCGTTGGTGTATGCGTGTATGGTGTTCATCACACCGCCCAGCACACCAATGCCATCATGCAGAACCTTGACCAACGGGGCGAGGCAGTTGGTCGTACACGAAGCATTTGAGATGACCGTGTCCGTCGCCTTGAGGATGCCGTGATTAACACCGTATACAATCGTGGCATCGACATCATTACCTCCCGGAGCAGAAATGATAACCTTCTTCGCACCTGCATGCAGATGGGCACTGGCTTTCTCCTTGCTGGCGAAAAAACCCGTGCACTCCATAACCACATCCACACCAAGTTCACCCCAGGGCAATTTCGCCGGGTCGCGCTCGGCGAGTACCCTCACCGCATCGTCACCAACCCTGAATCCATCACCTTCGACCTCGACATTGAACCCGAATTTTCCATGGGCGGTGTCATACTGCAACAGGTGCGCGTTGGTTCGGGCATCTCCCAGATCGTTGATTGCGACCACGTTAAAGTCCTCGGCTTTACCCGACTCAAACATGGCGCGAAATACATTGCGGCCAATTCGGCCGAAGCCGTTAATTGCGACCTTGATAGCCATTTTATTTTCTCCTTAAGTAAATATTGGGTTCTATAGAAATCGTTAAAAACTGCCGGCCCGTGTGGGGCCTGATGGGGTCGTGGTGGACTATACG
>Ga0255047_10002572_pt1 | contig 11923 bp, 25 predicted proteins | sample JV7_2_1_MG_FD_183640 | JGI IMG/M metagenome (GOLD analysis project Ga0255047, IMG submission 183640) | Seawater microbial communities from Jervis Inlet, British Columbia, Canada - JV7_2_1 | ecosystem: Environmental > Aquatic > Marine > Inlet | place: Canada: British Columbia | collected 2016-10-06
CTGCACCAGTTCGAGTTTCAATACAATGCCCAATTTCACAGAAGTGTTTATCAACGCTAAAAGGACTTGTTGGGACTACTTCTGCTGTAGCTTGTCCTGATACCTCTCCAGTGTCTGCTGTTAATCCAGTTCTTGCCAGATAACCTCTGACTGTTGTTCCCCAATAATAAACATCAGCTATCCCACTTATTACAACCCAAGCCTCACTTCCATCACTAACACCACTATCTAAAAATACCCCAATACAACTTGGCACATCTACTGGAACTAATTTAACTGCATCATTTGTTGAATCATCAGCAGTCACACAATAACCTGCAATAGAATTAGCTCCTGTTTTATTTGTTAATTTAATAGCAAATCCACCTGTTCTTGTCATCTTTGTTTTTTCACAAAGTTCTAAATCTCCTGTTCCAGTTTTAATAACACCATCTGTTTGGTCGTGAGTTAGAGAAATCCATTGAGTATTATCTGTGTCTGGGTTTATTGCTGAATGAATGAATAGAGTCGGATTTGCTTGTGTTCCATGGTCAAAATTCCTTCCCCAAGAAGTATCTCCATTTACAATTAAAAACTGATTTCCAGCTTCATCTTGCATAGCCAATCTAAAATCAGTAAGAGTTGGCTCATATTTTAAATAAGCCCTTGAAGAACCTAAAGCAGTATCTACAAATCCAATATAACCCGGAGAAAGAAAAGTCATACTATCTCTAAATCTTGTTTTTTGAGCTACTTCTAACTCTCCTGTTATTAATAAATCCTTTTCACTATTTAATCCATGAATTGTAGTAGTTCCAACTCCTATTCTGTTATAATCTCCTGTTTTTCCTAAGAAAGTTGTTTTTGTTCCATCGTTGGAAATGTCCATACCTGCAATATCTGCAGTTGTAGAAGTCATCTTTACAAATGAGGGAGAAGCAGTTGTCTGAACATCTTGGTGTGGATGGTCACTTCCTATTTCATCATCAACATATTTTTTATTAGCAATATCAGAATCAGTTGTGGGAGTTGTTAAGACTATTCCTGCTGAGTGATCTCCTGATTGATTAGGAAGAAACATATCAGAAGCAATTGGAGTTTTAGGTTCAAACTTTTGTGATTGTCTTTTAGTTCTATTCAACAAAGTTTTTGCCTGAACCATTTTAATTGATGAGTTCTCTATCCTTCTGTAGAACTCTTGTTTTAACTCCATTCAAGCCTTGTGGTATAAGGTTTTCCTGCCTTCCTGTCTGTTTAGTTGTCCCTGCAGTCAAACCAGATACATGAGGCCAGTTTGTTTTAATTTCTTTTTCCCCAGATGTTGCCATAATATATTATAGAATTAGATTATATAAATTTATGCTTGAACATAAGAATAAATAAATACTTTTCCACTTGCAGCATTAGGCACAACAATAATCTCTCCAGACGCTGTTAAAGTTATAGCATCCATAGCTGTTTTTATAGCTGCGGCTGTTCCATCAAATTCTCCGTGTGTAGTCCATGTAATATCTGCCATTTATGCCACCGTTGCCTCAAGGACACCCTTGTCTTTTAATTCTTTGATAACAGTTGTTAGAACAAGTGCAACTGCAGCCGCAGATGCTTCTGTTCCTGATAGTGATAAACTCTCTGTAAAATTAGTTACAACAAATTTAGATGATCTCATGTCCCTAGGACCATTAGTAATTGCTTCTGCCATTATTTCTCCTTTTTCTTTTTAGTTTTCTCTTCCTCTTTTTCCTCAGAAATAATTTTTTCAAAATCAACAGGATTCTTTTTGTTAAGATATTTCTCCCTAATACTCTCCATCCCATGCTTAATATTATTTTTCCAAACTTGTTTTTGATTAGCGTATTTAGGATTTTCCAATAAGTCTTTGTAATGCTTGTATGCTCTTAATGCGTGTTCTTGTGTCATCTTATCATCCTATTGTATCAGAAATAACATGCACAGCATTAGGGTCTGTTAGAATACATTCGCCCTCTTCTGCGACTCTTATTGTAGTTCCGATTAATGGTTCTTTAATTGCAACTGATGTAATTCCCATGAATGATTTCCATGTTGCAGCTCTATTTGGCACCCATTGATAAACCCAATCAGTTGTGAATATCTCATCTACTAAAACATTCCATCCTAATATTTCCATGATAACTCCAGTCTTTAATTTCTCACTTGAGAAACTTGGAATACTTGAACCTTTAACACTTATTAAATAATTTAATAAATATTTATGTTCTATAGAATTCATTGCTAAGATTCCACCATTAGGATCATAACCTTGTGCTCTTATTAATTGAGCTCCGTTTGTAATGTCTAAGATTGGGTTCATAGTTGCTGTTTGGTCCCAGCCATCAGTTGAAGCTGTTGTCTGAACTGTGTTTGTAGCAGTTAATGGTTGTGTTGGAGTTGCAGCTAAACAATTAAACATGATTTCGAATATTCTTGCTCCAACTCTCCTTTGAACACCCCTAACTATATCATGAAGATTTGTTCCAAGAACATCTATATCACTATCTTTAATATCTTCATCAGATAATAAAGGAGAACTTAAAAAGAATTTTTTAACATAAGATGTTTGTCTATCCCAACTTTGCTCAACAACTTCAGGTCTTGAACGATAAGCTGTATCTGCTCTTGATAAAGTCATTCCAGTAGTATCGGTTGTATCTAAGAAACCACTCTCTTTCTGATACCATCTAATTTCTCTTGCAGAAGTTTTAGAATTAGCAATATAACTTTTAATAACATTAGGTTCTAATTCTGCAAAACCCTTAGCTAACTTATCAATATCAATTCCTCGAATGTCTGCCATTCCGCTTGTGTTAGGGTCTGCTAATGCCATCTTATTTTGTTGAGTTGATTATTGAAGGTCTTAATTCCATTCTAAATGATTCGCCATCTGTTGCAGTTTCCAATGCAATGCCTAAAGATTTACTTCCTGATAATGTAGCTGTTGCTCTATTAGAAATAACTGCGTTTGCTACAAGGTCGTCCTCAGTTCCAAGACTATCTCCGACAGTAATACTTCCAGAAGCTACAACCTTGAATATTCCACCTCTATAAACATCTATCCTAACCATGCCATCATCAGCTATTTTTTCAGAACCTGCAATTCCACCGACAATATCATTAGCTCCGTCAGCTAATGCTACAGTATTAAGATCTGTAAGTTTTAGAATAGCACCTTTTGCTATTCCTGTGCCATCTGCACAAGTAAAAGGAATAGGTAATTCTGTTTCAACAAGGAGAACTGCTTCGTCTGACATTTTAATTTCGGTATACCGAAACTAATGAACTATTTAAATCTTTCTATTTTATCTTGTTTAAGTGAGGGTTGTATTTTGAGGTTGTTAGCTCTTGAATTCTTTGAAATAACTTTAAAAATCTTATATCAATAACCCCAACAAGCCAAAAGGTTAGAAGGACCAAAAGAGTAGCCCCACCTGCGATTACAACACTTAAGTTAAGCAGGATCTTTAGACTTGCTGAGATTAATAGGGCATTTCTTAATTCATAAAACCAACCTTGGCCTATGCTAAGTCTGATTTTTATTTCTGCTAATTTAGATACTAATTTAGATTGCCTCATGAGTCCACCCTTTATATTCTCCCTCTATGTTTGTTACCTCGTCGTCATATCTTACACCAACGACAAGCATTCCAACATGTTGCATGAGCCATAGATATTTCTCTTTTGTTTCAAACTTAGGAACTTTCTCTAACTGCAATATCTTCCTTAACATCCCCCATCTGAAATTGCTTAGATTATATCTATTGACTCTCGTCTTTAGAGTTGTTAGAACTATGTCTATATCTTCTTTAGGGCAGATGTATTCATAAATTCCAAAGGGCAATACTCTAATCTGGCTCTCAATCCATATAACCTTTTTCTCTGATCCTTTAGTCATTGGAAGTTTATGTTTTTGAGCAGACATATCTCTGATTAATAAATCAACTTCACTAATCTTACCATAAGGAATAAAAGCTATGTGCATTTTATCTTTTTGCTAATAAGATCTTATCTTTAGCAAGTCTGAGGAATGCTTTATGCACTATGATTGTGTTCTCAGCTTGTTTAATCATCATCTCAGATTCAAGTTTAACCTTATTCCATAGAGCTTCTAAAGGAGTGCCAATCTTGACTTTCAAATCCTCAGGTGTAGTTGGTTTACTCATTTTTCATTGTCCTTTCAGCATAGTCTTTTGCAGTTTCTTCCTTAACTTCTTCAACTGGAGCAAGGCCAGATTTACCGCCAAGTCTTATGTTAGTATGTAGCTCTTCTAATTTAGCTCTTTCAGCTCTCATATCTTCTAACACTTTTTCAGTCCTTTTTCTCTCTTCACTGACTCGCTCAAGAATTGGACGCTCATCAGGCTTATCCCCCTCTTCAACAGGTTTAACTGGATCCTCTGAATAGGAGTCTAAAAGTTTCTCTTGTGTTGTTTCTTTTTCATCCATTCTTTATTAACCCCCTTTCAAATCAATTCTCCATTTATTGATTTTGATCTCTTTAATGACTCCCTGCTCTCTCAACATCTTCAATGTAGCCAACACAACTCTATCATTAGAACCAATGAACTTAATGATCAAGTTTCTTAAGTCTTGTGTATAAATATAATCTCTCTTAGTAGCGTCGGTATATTTCTTTAGTATATTAATGCATGTTTGGTATCTTGTTAATCCCATACATATACATATACACACTCATATATAAACCTTTGTATGTGTTTAAATCCTTACCTTACTTTAACCCTTATCATAGATTTAGAGTAAATTGACGTATATAATAGAAATCATACTGACGAAGTCTATTTGATTATATACGTCTATTTTGCCATATATACACCAACCTTACTTCTCACCATAGATATAATGTCGCTTACTCCTCTGTATACACTTGATGACTACGACAGGACTCTTGATTCTGCCTTTTTATTTCTTTAAGAAGCATCTCTCTAATATCTAAAATGTCGCTCTCTTGAAAGCCATTGTCTTGAAGGATTAGAGGCATTGAGCCATTTGGAAAAGGAGGATTGAAGTGCATTTGTTTATTAGGGGGTTGTTATTTATATAGTTGTGTAACCACTATAACTCAGTAACATTTATATAATCTGGTTGCTTTTTAAGTGCGCACCCTTAAAAAGAGTGATTTATTTGGTTTACTTTCGTTATAGTGGCAGCACCTGCACATGCCCAATACAATTACATTAGAATAAGGGTATGTTACTTGTGCCTGGTTCGCCTATAAGGGCTCACATTTCAACATTAACTACTTTTAAAATAAAAGCCCTTGCGCAGGTCTTTTATTTTAAACGCGCAGGGGGGGAGTTATGATTGAGTAATGTCGTGCACATGTAATTCACTCTTATTCTAATGCAATGTGCTTGTTGTGCTGTATTGCGCATGTGCAAGCGCGTTGTTACTATTGAGTAGCGACGTTCAGCACTTAAGGGGGGGGTAGGGGGGGGTAGACCCCACAGAAAATTTTAAAAACTATGTATTCTTAGTCCCCCCATGAAAGATTACGGAACACATGAAGAAATGAAAGAACAACATGAAGATAATGATGTAAATCCTATATATGAGGACTACTTCAGAGGGATACCATGAAAGGAAGAAGAAAAGTAACTAAAGAAGATAGAGAATGGGCTAACCAAGTAAAAAGCAGAGATGGCTTTATGTGTGTAATATGTGGAGAAACCGACAGACTCAACGCTCACCACATTCTCCCAAGAGAACTCAAAGACACAACTCATGATCTATTAAATGGAATCTCCTTATGCCCTTCTCATCACAGATTTAACAGAACTCTCTCAGCGCATCAGAACCCTTTGGCTTTTTTTAAATGGATGATGATTAACAGACAAGGGATTTTTACATATCTACACAAAAAATGCAATATAAATTTGACATAAATAGGCCTTGGCTCTCCCTTGATCCTTGGCAAAAGGAATATTGCTTTGATATTAACCCTAAACAAGACAATTTTCTTCTAACAGGCAGACAAGTTGGCAAAACTACTGCTATGAGCATCAGAGCTGTTGAATTGTGCATAAAACACTTCAAAAGAGGAGAATTTGTGCTAATTAACTCAATTACTGAGAAACAGGCCTATCATATGTTAGCAAAGGCTTCTGTTTACGCTAATGAGAAGTATCCTAATAAAATAATAGAAAAAGGCAAAGAAAAGCAAACAAAACACAAATTAATGTTTAAAAACGGAACAGGTATACTTTGTTATGCTGCAGGAGAGAAAGGAGTGGGATTAAGAGGCTATACAATCAAAAAACTCATGATTGATGAGGGTTCTCAAATGAGTGAAGAATATTTTATTGCAGTTATGCCTTCTTTATCTGTTATTGGGGGATCTATGGATATTGCCTCAACTCCATACGGAAAACTGCATGAAGACGGAACAGAGAAGTTTTTTTATAAATGCTCAAACGAAAAGGGATTTAAGAAAGTCTATGTTTCAGGAGAGGATTGCCCAAGACATTCTAAAAAATTTCTTGAAACTCAAAAAGAGAGAATGAGTAAATTAGCGTATGCTCAGGAATACCTTGCTGTGTTCACTGATGAACTCAAAAGACTTTTCCCAGATGAACTCATTAAAAAAATTTGCGTTTTGAAAAGAACTCAAAGAACATACGGAAGAGATTATTTCATAGGAGTTGATGTTGCTGGACTTGGTGAAGATGCGTGTTCTTATGAAATTTTAGAAAAACTGCAACATGGGGACATTCATCAAAGAGAGAGCTTGACAGAAAATAGAAACTTCACAACAGACACATCAAACAAAATTATAGATCTAAATAGATTCTATGATTTTAGAGGAATTGGAGTTGATGATGGGGGAGTTGGATTTGGAGTTTATTGTGAGTTGATGAATAATGCTGATACAAAGAAAAAAACAACTGCGCTAAATAATGCAAGTCGTGCAATAGATTATAAAGGAACAAAATCTAAAAAATTATTAAAAGAAGAAATGTATATTGCTCTTTTAATTGTAATGGAAAAGAACAAAATTTTACTACTCGATGACGATGACATTAAGGCAAGTTTATCCTCTATTCAACATGAAGATGGACGAATTTTTGGCTCAAACTCTCACATAACAGAGGGAATTATGAGGGCCTTAAGATTAATTGAAAATAGGAAAAATTTAAGTAGTTGGATTAGTTCTTTTAAATTATGAACTTCAAAGAAAAATATATAAGTGATAAAGAAAATTCTTTAAAAGAGGATTTGTCGAGGATTGTTGTATCAAACGAAGCCTATGCTATTATGGATGTTATTAATGAATTAATTAATAAAATTGAACATGTGAGGTCTGGTTTATGAGTTGGGGATTATGCACATCAGGGAGCGCAATAGCAAAAGCAGGAGTTAATGTTAATTCTAAATTTCAACCCCCAATTACTGCTGAAACTGAGATGGCAGAATTTAGTGATCAAGCAGAAGGAACTGTCTGCATGAAAACAAGAAGAGATTGGGTAACAACTGCAGGGGGATCTATTATTATGAATGCTGTGGAAGATGCTGTTAGTGATTTAATTGCTATTAAATTAATAGAACATGATATGTCTGGCTATATTAAAGGAGAGGCCCAGACTATGCTTGATGTTCTGACTACAAATTCAGACACAATAATTAAAGATCTAAGAGAAGATAAATTTCAAGTTTTAAACAAATAAAATGCCATTGCAAAATAGGTATAGAGGAATACCAGAACCTAACTTAGCTAATTTTGATTGGTTTGATTTAGCCACAGGAACAGGATATAAAACATTTTATGGGATGGATTTAATAGAGGGATCTAACTCATTAGCTTATGTTTTCTCAACACAAACTCTTTATAGCAGTGTAGGGTTCAAATCTTTTTCAAATGCATTAGGAGAGATTAATTTTGATTTAACATTTGAAGTGCCTCTTACAGTAGAGGGGAATGTTTTATTAAATATTGCAGTTGGATCTGAACAAGCTTGGACTCAAACTCTCACTTTTATACTATATCATGTAGATACTGATAATACTGAAACACAACTTGACTCAACTACTGACAGCGTTACTGTAAATAATAATCACGCGATGCTTGCCATTAAATTTGAAGTGCCTGTGAGAAGATTTAAAGCAGGAGAGAAACTTAGATTAAGTCTAAATAGTCCTGCGGTTGGTGCAGGAAAAGCTATTTATTGGCTTTTTGATCCAAAAAACAGATCCACACTATCCCCTGTTCCAGATTTTATAAATTCACAATTAATATTAAATCTCCCAATAAAAATATAAGATGGCAATATTAGACTCAACAGCAACAAGCACAACAGACTTAGATAATGCAGTAGATGATTTTTCTGTGTCCCCAGTATCTTTAGATTATTCTTCTGCAAAAGGAGCTTTCTGGGACTTTCCTGATGCAAAAAAGAACATAGGATATTTAAAAACTATTCCTGAGTGGTTTAGTGCATTAAAAATATTAGCAGTTTGGACTGCAGGTTTAGGTTATGAATTAGAGGATAAATCTCTAATCCCTGTATTAGAAAAAATTAATGGTTGGGGAAATGATACCTTTTTATCTATTATTGAAGACATGATTATTTTTAAAAAAGCAATAGGAGATAGTTTTGCAGAGATCATAAGAAATGATACTGGGGTTTTAGTAAATCTTAAACCCCTATCTCCTGAGAGAGTTAGACTTGTTATAGATGAAAATGGAATCTTAGAAAGATATGATATAAAGCTAGTCAGTGGAAAATATAAGCCAATGAATACAAGAGATATATTTCACCTATCTAATGATAGAATGGCTGATGAGATACATGGATTTGATTTAACTAAGACTGTTCAATGGGTTATCGACGCCAGACATGAGGCTTTAGAGGATGAGAGAAAGATAAGACATAGGGAACTTGCTCTTGGTGTTTTATATCTTGATGAGGATAATGTAGCTAAAAGAAATGCAATGATAGAGAAATATGGGGAAGCTGTTAATAAAGGCGAAGTTTTAGTTCTTCCTAAAGATGTTGCAGAATTAAAAGATAGTGGAGTTACTCCAAGAGATAGATTATCTTATATTCAATACTTAGAAAACTTTTTTTATCAAGCTTGTGGAGTTCCAAGAGTTATGGCAACAAGTGAGGGATTTTCAGAAGCAGGTGGAAAGGTTGGGTTTATGACATTTGAGCCAGTTCATGCAAACGAACAGAAATTATTAGAGGCAGATATGTGGAATCAATTAGCAATCAAAATTAAATTTAACAGGCCTCCAACTCTTAGTGGTGTAGCAAAAGAAGATGAAGCTAAGAATACAGGACAATTAGGTTTCCAACCTAAAGATGCTGAGGCTACTGTGGAGAGAGAATAATGGCAACAAGAATAACTAAAGGTGGGCTTCAATCATATGATCCTCTACAAGGCACAGTATTTAAAAAAAAGAAAAAACCGCCTTTAAAATTTGTAGATCCTAAAGTAGCTATTGCAAGAGCAAAGGCATCAGGCTCAGGTGTTGATAAACCAGAAGTTACAAGGGATGCTGAAACAGGAGAATTATCAGGTCTTAGAGTAGGAGATAAAACCTTTTTAGGATTAGATCCAGAAGAGATTGCTACAATCGCAGCAGGAGAAAAGAGAAAAGTAACAGTTCCAGAGGGAGCAGTTGAAGCAGGAACCTCTGAAAAAGAGAGAAAAATAGAAAAAGAAAAAGAAGAAATTATCGAAGAAGAATCCCCAGAAAGACCAGAATTAGGCCCAGAAGAAAGAGGGGGAGAAACAGTCCCTGTTCTTGGAGCTGAAATTGCAATCATTCAAAATCTTATGGAAGATTCTGCACGTGATGGTTTATTGGGAAGATTAGGAATAAAAGCACAAAAAGAAGGATGGCTACAACCAGAGGTTTATAAAGATTTAGCGAGGACAGAAATAGAGAAAAAAGTTTTTGAAGAAGGAGTTACAGCCTCAGAAAAATTTGGGGCTTTTATAGAATCTATACCAGTATTAGGATTTGTTTCAAAATATGTTGGGGGATTAGTTGAAACTCCTTATGGGAATATTCAAGAAATGAGAAAGAATATTAGAAAAGAAAAAGTGAGAGCTACTAATGCAATGACATTAGCAAGAACAGGAAGCATTTCCCCAGAAGCTGCAATGGAAACCATCAGAGAAGTTGAGGGAGAAATAAATAGATTAGAAAGTAGGATCAAACTTTTAGTAAATTTTTCAGGACAATTAAGATTTAATTCAGATCAAATTAATACAATAGAAACAGAAATTTTAACAACAAAAGAAATATTATTGGAAGCAAAACTAAGAGCATCAGAAGGAGCAATCACAGATCCAACAGAAATGGAATTATTAATGCAATTAAATAAGGGAGAGGATGAAGAGTTATAATGAAAACTAAAACAAATAGACCAATTATAGAAACTATAATTAATACCGTAGCTTTAGCACTGACAGCGTTTGGTGTTCAGCAAATAACCTCAGGTGAGTTAATAGGTTACTTAGCAGTTTGCTTTGGTATGGGGTTAGAGTTTTTAAAATACTGGGGAAGAAAAAATAATTACTGGTAATTAACTTAAATCATCTCCAGCTAATTTGTTTAGTATACCTAATTGGTATACATCTAAAAAGGGCATTTTCACTTTCAACAACTTAATAAATTCTTTAACATCTAATTTATGTATAAAATCATTTGAGGGTATATTTTCTCCCACTATTTTCTCACTTAAATTAAATTCTTTTTCAATGTAGTTGTGTAAATTACTTCCTTCCATTTTATCATAAATCCCGGGATTCCCGGTAAACTCCCCGAAGGGATGGGGCTTAGGAGTAATCAGCATTTCTTACCTTTCCCCTTACCCCAATTGGCAGAGGCAGGATTCGAACCTGCAACACACTCCAGTGCTACTCTGCCTTATCTTTTACTTAAGTTTCCATAACTCTATAATATAACAAGGGGTGTCATCTTGTTCAGGTTTGTTACTACTCACTTCTGATGAATTTTCTTTAACCATTGAGTTCATGTTCCAATACTTTCCATTAGCTTCTCCTTCCATTGAAACACTATCCCCTGCTTTAAATGTAGTGCCTAACTTTTCATCAAATGTAGAATATTTTTTTCCATCTTCCATTTCAAATGTGTAACTCTTCCAAACCTTATTGTTAGTATTCCCTTCTTTAACTGATACAGATTTTATTGTTCCTGTTTTAGTTTCCATCATATTATCTCTAAAGCTCTTAATCCTAAATTAACCCAAAAGACAACATAAGTTATCTTAAGACAAATTGATAAATCTTCAAATTTAGTTTCCATCTTTAAGCACCTCCTTTCATTCCAAATAAAATTTTAATATATTCTTCCCAATTTATTTTTCTTTGATTTAATCTTTCTCTACGCTGTTTGTCAGCTTTCATCTTATAAAAAAATTTCTCATCAAATTTTAGTAGTATTGATTTCATAAGAATACTAAGAATACTTAGTTTATAAATGTTTCTATAGTCCTAAATTATTAGGTCTTTCAAACTTTTCTTGTAACCAGCGACGATAGATGTCACACTGAGGGAAAGTATCAATAGAATAACATCTCCAATAGTTCCCACTCATCTCACATCTTTTTACGGGAATATCACACTGAACTTCTGTTGTTCCTTTGAAAAGTTTTTCAATTTCTTCTTGATAGTCTTCTATCATTTTTACACCTTCAATTATATGAACTAATTTTTTTAATCCCATTAATATAACGCGGGGGAAGGAAGCCATCCCCCTAACTTTACGAGCCAACTTCCATAAGCCCATGATGTCTAATATTATATAGAAACAAACTATTTAAATTTAATTGAAATGCAATACTGTTCGTGCAAGTCCTGCACCTGTTCGAGTTTCAATACAATGCCCAATCTCGCAGAAGTGTTTATCCACTGAAAAAGGACTTGTTGGGACTACTTC
>Ga0255047_10002574_pt1 | contig 11912 bp, 15 predicted proteins | sample JV7_2_1_MG_FD_183640 | JGI IMG/M metagenome (GOLD analysis project Ga0255047, IMG submission 183640) | Seawater microbial communities from Jervis Inlet, British Columbia, Canada - JV7_2_1 | ecosystem: Environmental > Aquatic > Marine > Inlet | place: Canada: British Columbia | collected 2016-10-06
TACATGATCCGAATTACTATAACTCCTATCGCTCAAAGGTATTAGCAAAAACTAATCACCCGAACGCCAAAAAGGTTTTGCTGTTTATAGGTTTTTGCTGTAAAGACAGATTTGACTTCCTGCCGCACAATGAAGATTACTTTAGGAGTGTAATAGAGATGGAGAGAGTTGCGCGGAAGCATGACTGGCTCGTGATGGTGAAGCCACGCCAGACTTTCAAAGTTATGATGAAATTCTTGCGTACACATGGGTGGGGAAAGAAATACGTAAAGCAGTATGCAAAGATTCAAGATAGTAAGCATCTACATTTCATAACTACGACTGGGCACATATATAGGTACTTTTTCGCGGACGCTATAGTGATGAATGGCACATCGACAGTAGAAGTAGAAGCGTGCGCAATTAAGAAGCCACTATTCATCATTAGAACGTGCTCCACGGACAGTTTAGACGCATATGATATGCGTAAGACAAATACAGCAATGAGTATCCCAGACTTATGTGAACTGGAACATAGCTTGACTAAACATTTTAAAGATGGAAGCTTTCACTGGCCAGATAGACAGGAAAAGCGAATTAAGGAATTGGGATTAACATTTGATGGAAAGATGCACAAGAGAGTGCAAAATAAATTAGCGAGGTTATAAAAATGGATGTAGCAAAGAACAGGGAAGTTTTTTGGAAGAAGATTGGAAAAAGATTTTATGTTAAGAATCTAACTAAGGCGGGAATATTTAGAACACCGTTTATAGCAAATATGATGAAGATTAACGGAGTAAACTCTGTATTAGAACTGGGGTGTAATGTTGGTAGAAATTTAGCTGAAATATGTAAGCAGTGCCCCGACGCCCGCGTTGTAGGATTTGACATCGCGGCGGATGCCATGAAGTATGCAAAGGAAGTTCAAAAAAATCCAGCTGAATTTATTGTTGGCAGTGTTTATGATTTAAGCCGGTTTGAAGATAATAGCTTTGACGTGGTATTCACATCAAGTATTTTATTTCATATACCGTCTGAAAAAATACCACCCATCATAGCAGAGATGAAGCGGATAGCTAAAAGGTTCATTTTTACAATTGAAAGGCACAGTGAAAAGGAAGAAATTGCTATATGGTTAGATAAAATTCCTCACCAGTGGAGAACAGATTATGGCAAGGCGTATAAGGCTGTTGGTTTAAAGCCACATATAAAGAAAATGGAAGTAGTTCTCCCGAAGCAAAAAGTGGGAGGAGCGACACATATTATATATGCTAAGTTGTCCGAAGAAGAGGAGGAGTTTAAGATTAGATGATATCTAAGGCATACTTAAAGATGGAGCTTTCTTCTCCTATTATATTTAAAAATAAGTTTGTTGGCAAAAGAGTTTTAATTATAGGCACAGGCATGTCGACAAAAAAATTAGTTAAGTATAAGCATAAGTTGAATTTCGACGCAGTGATAGGTTTGAATTTCTCAACCGTTGATTTTGAGGATCAAATAACACATCATCTTATACTGGAGAAGAATCCAATTAACTCGTATGCGGATATGATAAAAAATCCAAATAAGTATAGCAAAGTAACACCAAGAATACTAAATTTTAAGGGGCTTCACAGGTTTCCAGAATATCTAAATATAGTAAAGACCACTCGCACTAATTTTGATGGCAAGCCCAACATAAGAGAATATAGGGCAAACGGGTGCGAGGGACTTCTTGCCGGCCCGCGAAATAAGCAAGGGTTAATGGTTGGCACCGTTGCCCTACAGGCAATTCATTTCGCGGGCATATTGGGCTGTAAAGAGCTGTATATTGCTGGGGCAGATTTGGTTTTTGGTAAAAAGTTTGACCATTATTATGAAGATAGATCTTATCGTGACTCCAAAGGTGGGAAAAATAAAAGCCCCATTATTAAGCTTGCTAGAGGAGGAACAACATATGATACAACAGAGTATTTTAGGGACAGCGCTGTGTATCTGGACAAGGTAGTCAATACCATGTGCAGGCCTGCAGGAATGGAAGTATATAGTTTTTCAGAAGGGTTGCTTACTGCGCCCATCAAATTAGATATAGATAAATTCTTTGCTTAGGGGCTAAATTAAATTGCGTTATTGCAAAGAAGATTCGTAAGGAGTACGAATCTGAAATAATTTCGTATTCACAATTAGCTAAAAAGTATAATGTGGGTAAAAGCACAATATCAAGAATTATTAAAGGAGAGGTGTGGAAATGAGAATTGCGTTGGATATAGATGGAACATTGTGCAATAATACTAATGGCAAGTACGAAGAGGCAAAGCCATACAAAAGGATGATTAGGTTGGTTAATTCGCTATATGAGCAAGGAGACTATGTAATCATTCATACAGCCCGCGGAATGGGAAGGTATAATGCTGTCCCTGGTAAAGCCGCTACGAAGCTATATAGGCTCACACAGAACCAGCTAGATGCGTGGGGAGTGAAGTATCATGAGCTGCATCTGGGAAAGATCCATGCAGATGTATATGTTGATGATAAGGGTTTTAGAATTAAGGCTGATGGTACCAGTGTAGAGGCTTTGCGTGAGTTTTTGGAGGGAAAATGACTAATATATGCGTTATCCCTGCCCGAGGCGGATCCAAAGGGATAGAGCGAAAGAATATAAAGAGTTTATATGGAAAACCGCTAGTTGGGTGGACCATAGAACAGGCCCTTGCTGCGGAAGAAGTAGATATTGTTGTCGTATCTACTGACGATGATGAGATAGCAGATATCGCCAATAGCTTCGGAGCAACGGTGCATCGACGTTCAGAAGAGAACTCAAGGGACGACGTTCATGCTGTTCACGCTGTGATAGAGTGCTTAAATTCCTACGAGGAATCGGGTATAATTATTGATAGTGTGGGAATGCTTTTAGCAACATCGCCACTGAGAAGCTTTATGGATATTAGCCGGGCGTTTATTCTATTGGAACACAGTGATTGCGACTCTGTGGTGAGTATGTCTCATTTTGACAAGCCTATAAGCAGTTTGAGGTATTTAGACCAGAGCGATATAATGAGCCCAATAGTAGATGTGGATCTATATGAGGTCAACCGGCAAGATATAAAAAGACCACTATATGAGGGAAATGGATCTATATTTATATCCAGCGTTGATCATTTGAAAAAGGTAAAGAGTTTTCATCAAGGAAGAGTAAAAGCTTATAAAATGCCAAGAAGTCGATCTATTGACATAAACTCAATGGACGATTGGACTGTGGCAGAAGCAATATTAATGCGAAATGCAATTGAAAGTGAGAAATATGTCAAGTAAGCCAAGTATTTTGTTTATTAATCCATCGTCGGCCGCTGTAGGTCTACCAATACCACCACTTGGTGTGTTATATCTCTCAGCGTTTCTGAGAGAAAATGGGTATGACGACCTATTCGTTGTTGATAATAATCTAGAGGGATACGACGAAGCAAATCTAGAGAAGGTGATACTGAACTCTGATATAGTGTGTGTCACCGGAACAACGGCACAGTTTTCAGAATCGGTTACGATAGCGTCACTTGCCAAGAAGCACGGAAAGGTATCTATTGTTGGAGGCCCTCATGCAACAGGGGCACCGGAGGATATGATAACGCGTGCCGGATTTGACTATGTTGTTATAGGTGAAGGGGAAAGAGCATTGCTCGACCTCATAAATGCTATTACGAACAAGACGCCAATCGATGATGTCCAGGGAATTGTTTTTGAGCGCAACGGCGGAGTATTAACTACGCCAGGCAGAAAGTTTATACGAGATATAGACGAGCTGCCATTTCCAGCTAGAGACCTAGTTGATATGCGAAGGTACGGAAACAAAGAGGTAAAGAGATTCGAGGGCAAGTACACGCATATGATGACCAGCAGAGGATGCGGCCATCACTGTACGTTCTGTGGATCTCCTGTAATATGGAAGTACTGTCGTCTAACATCTGCCCCTATAGTTTTCGAAGAGATGATGGAAGTGTACAATAAGTATGGTATAAGCAACATACATTTCCAAGATGACAACTTCACTATTCATAAGGCTAGAGCCATGGAGTTGTGTCAACTAATGCTCGATAGCGGAATAGATTGGAAGTGGTCATGTCAAACTAGACCAACCGGCGTAGATAAAGAGCTTTTGGACAGGATGAAGGCGTCAGGCTGCGTCCAGGTTGAATTCGGAGTTGAGTCTGGTGACGAAGACATGCTGATACGCATTAAGAAGAAGTATACCAAGAAGCAGATCAAGAACGCATTCGACATAGCGCGAGAGGCAGGGCTAGAGACACACGGCTTCTTTATTGTTGGGTTGCCACAGGAGACTGTATTAAGTTGGCTCAAGACAATATGGTTTGCTAGACAGCTTAAACTAAGCGTTTCTATGTGGACTGTGCTATTGCCATTCCCTGGAACAGAGATATATAACAAGAATCAAGTTCATATTATAGATAAGGATTACGCTAACTGGACATATAAGCATCCAGTAATTAGACACGGGTGGCGAGGTCCATGGGTACTTAAAGCCATGCGCTGGATAGCAGATGCGTGTGTAAATGGACTATTCAACACCGGAACATACAAAAAAACAACGGAGTAACATATGTCAAAAGTAGTATGGCACCTGGGCGGCTGGAGCAACAATTGGGGCGACAGAGCTTTACAGGTCGGAACATCGCAAATGCTTAAAGACGTGTACGACGGAGATCTTCAGTTTGTTTATGTTGATAACCAAAAAACGTATTTTTCTGAGAACCTAATTGAAAAAATGAACGATGAGGCTGATTTACTGCTTATCGGAGGCGGAGGATATATTTTCCACAGGCCCGAGGATAACGGCAGGTCAGGGTGGCAGTTTAACATAGATACTGAAAACATAAGCAAGATAAAGGCTCCTATAGCTGTATACGGTGTAGGGTATAATAAGTTTCCACATGACGATAGAGAGTTTCCAGACCAAACATGGGAGAGCATCCAGAGGGTGATAGATTTGTCGCACGTATTTTCTGTTCGCAATGTCGGGACTTACGAGGCGCTAGAAAATCATCATATTGATTTAGACAATGTGACTGTGGTTCCAGACGCAGCGATGTTTGTTAAGCCATACAAATTCAACCATGCCTCGCTAGCAAATGATAAGCTTAAGATAGGTTTAAACATTGCCACAGATAGATGGGAGATGAGGTTTGGCAAAGAGCCTCAAGAGATTCTCAGCACAGTTCTTGGTGTGTGCAAAGAGGCCGCTGAAAAGTATGATGCAGAGGTGTATCTGATAGAGCATCTTATGCCTAATGATCTAAATAAAGACAATAAAGAATATTTGAGATCTAGAGCGAAAGAAATTCTGGGAGACCGAGGACACATTATGTTTGAAGAGATGTACGAGGAAATGTATCCACCATTTGATTACACTGCTCCTATGTTTGCTGATTTATATAGACAGATGGATCTAGTTGTAGCTATGAGAGGGCATGCAAACATAATACCGTTTGGACAAAATACGCCATGCATAGGTATAGGTGAGCATAATAAGGTTAAGTGGTTCTTGGATGACGTTGACCTGAAAGATTTGTATGTACCTCTAGATAGGGATACTGAGCTAAACATTAATAAGTTGCGGAACGCAATAGATGATGTTGTGAGCAATATAGATGAGTATAAATACAATATGTCATTAAAGATGGCTCAATTAGAAATTATTAAGAGCACATTTGTTAATAGGATTGCAGAAGTATTAAAATGAAATTAAGACACAGAGGTTGTCCATTGTGCGACAACAAGTATAATTCAACTGGGGTCAGATATACTCGTGAGTTCCCAGACCATGGACCAAAAGTAGCGACATGTGTTCGTTGCTCCGCTGTGTTTTTAAATCCAGTAATGACCGATGAGGAGTATGGAAGATTTTACAATAATGATGGGCAAAAGAAGTTTGTACAAAAGATGATTAGCAATAATTATCAATATAAACCATCCGAAGCTGACCGACGCCGTGCAGATTTGATAAGCAAGAATATAAGGGCAGGCGCCAGGGTCTTGGATGTTGGCACAGGGTACTCTAATTTCGTGGGGCTAATAGACAATGCAACGGGCATAGATATAAGCGAGCCGCGAGTAGAGAGTGCTAAACAAAAAGGTTTGGACGTTAGGTTGTGCGACATAAACGATTGGAATGAGCCAGTAGATGTGGTTACTCTATTTCACGTTCTAGAGCATATACCTGAGCCAAAAGAGTTTGTGTCAAAAATCTATAATATATTAAATGAAGATGGTATTTTGGTAGTGGAAGTTCCAAATCACGACGACGCCTTGGTAAGGCTGAAAGGATATTGCGACTTCTACTACCAGAATGCGCACTGCACATATTTTACTCCATCTACGTTACGATTGTTATTGGAAAAATTTAAGTTTGATATGATATATGGAGAGAGGGTTCAAAGATACTCTCTGGATAACCATTTACACTGGTTGATTAAGGGAAAGCCGGGGGCATTTAAACATATAGGGATCTTGAATCCGATATACTCCTGGGTTATTAAAACGATAGGAATGCACGATACGGTATTTTTAGTTTGCAAAAAAAGGAGCAACAGATGAGCTGGTTAACAGGCGAAGGCGAAGTTGGCATAATAGCCGAAATTGGAATAAATCATAATGGTGACCTAGATATTACCAAGAAATTAATTGATCTTGCGGTAGATGCCGGGTGTAATGCTGTAAAGTTTCAAAAGCGATCGATAGACTTGGTATACACAAGGGAAGAGCTAGATAAATCAAGAGAGTCTCCGTGGGGAACAACAAATCGAGAGCAAAAAGAGGGCTTGGAGTTTGGTAAAGATGAGTACGATGAGATTGATCGATATTGCAAAGAGAAAAAGATTTATTGGTCTGCGTCAGCTTGGGATCTAGAAAGCCAGGAGTTCTTGCGAGGTTATAATTTGCCATTTAACAAAGTGGCCTCAGCGATGTTAACTCATAAAGAGCTTATATACAATATAGCCAAGGAAGAGAAGCACACTTTTATTTCTACTGGGATGAGCACTAGTGGCGAAATAGATAACGCAATTGGTATTTTTGATGCAATTGGTTGTCCTTACACCATAATGCATTGCACATCAACTTACCCCACAGATATAGAGGAGAGCAACGTTAGAGGTGTACAAACCTTACAGGACCAATATCCAAAGAGCAAAGGCATAGGGTACAGCGGGCACGAGAAGGGTATTATGCCTACGCTGCTCGCAATAGCCATGGGAGCTAATGTTATTGAGCGACATATAACTCTAGACAGAACGATGTATGGAAGCGACCAGGCTGCTTCACTGGGACCAGGTGGACTAAAACTACTATGTCGAGATGCACGAAACGTTAATACTATTTTGGGCGACGGAGTAATCAAAGTATATGATAGCGAGCTTCCGATTATTGAAAAACTAAGGGGATCTAGCAAATGATCAAGGGCGAAAAGGTTATACTGGATGTCATAGATTCTGAAAATATAGAGTGGATGCGCCAACAGCGTAATAAGCCAGAAATGCGCAAATATTTTAGAGAATGGAAAGAGATCTCTAAAGATAAGCAGGCAGCATGGTACGACGCAATAGGAAATAATACAGCTGACAACCATGTTTATTTTGAAATACGTAATGATGAAGTGATTTTTGAAGATAGCGGCGATGTTCTTGTAGGATCTGGCGAGCTGATAGGCTGCTGTAATTTAAGCTATATCGATTGGCGATTGCGCTCAGCTGAATTTGGCATTTTTCTTTGTGATAAGGCGCGCGGAGCAGGCCTTGGAAAGGATACACTCCTAACACTTTTTAATTACGGTTTCAAAGAAATGAATTTGCACAAAATATGGGCAGAGGTATACGAATTTAATCAAGCACTGCACGTATATACTAGCGGCATAGGGATGGCCGTTGATGGAAGAATTAGGCATAGCACATTTTGTGATGGAAAATATCATGATTCAGTTATGTTAAGTATACTCGAAGATGAGTGGTTTAAAAAATATGGAAAATAATAAGATTAATTGCACAAAGTGCAATGTGATAAAAAATACAGATGAGTTTGAAAGTGGAAGGAGACAATGTAAACTGTGTCGCTCAAAATCACATAAGGCGTGGTATAAGGAAAATAGAGAAAGCAGACTAGCTTATAATTCCGAATACAGGAAAAATAATATTGAAGGTATAAAGGTAAGAGAGAAGGAATATGAGAATAATAGGAGAGAGCTTCGAACAGAGTATAAGCGTAAATATTATGCGGAGAATAGAGAGAAGATAGCTGAGCATAAAAAGCAGTACGCTAAGAAAAATAAAAATAAATTGGCGTCGGCTCAAAGAAAATATAGAGAGAACGTAAGCAATAGGATTGCAGGTAATATACGCAGCAGGGTACGCTATGCAATAAGAGAAAAACACATAAGGAAGCCTGGATCAGCCATTAAAGAATTAGGGTGTACTACGGATCAATTGGTGTTATACCTAGAGTTGCAGTTTCAAGAGGGAATGACATGGGATAATTACGGAGAGTGGCATATAGATCATATAAAGCCGTTAGCTTCGTTTAATTTATCAGATATAGACGAATTTAAGCAGGCATGCCACTACACTAATTTGCAGCCACTGTGGGCTGTAGATAATTTTAAGAAGGGGTCAAGATAATGTATTGCCCAATATGCGGAAATAGGTTAGAAGAGAGAGATTTTGAACGAGAGCCGCCGGAGCCAGATTGGGCCACTGCTACTAAACAAATGATAGATAAGTGGGCTAAAAAAGCGGCCAAACATGTTCGCGATGACTCTATTAGATTAGTTTGCCCAACCAAGAGCTGTTTTGGTGACGGGTTTGAGCTATTATGGCATCATCCTTTAAAAGGTATGAAGTCTGGACCAGGAGATAGCTGGTCATTAACATGGTTAAAATAATGAAAGTTAAAATTGGAAACAAAATTTATGACGCAGAAGACGAGCCTATAATGGTAATACTATCCGATAAAGACAAGGGTAATATTAATAGTATGGGGAAAGCAACCAAATATTGCGGGTTCCCTGAGGGCTGGTCTGAAGAAGATATTGTTGAATTTATGAAAATGGAGGAAAAATAATGAGGGCACTAGTTTTATCAGGAGGCGGGACCCATGGAGCATATCAGGTTGGCGTACTGAAGCATCTTATGGGCGATTTAAAAACAAAGTATGATATTCTTGCTGGAGTCTCTGTAGGCGCCGTTATCATAGCATCTCTGGCGCAGTACAAGGCTGGAGAGGAGCAAGAAGCCGTCAATGCTACGGAAAAATTATGGCTAGGCATTGATAACTCTAGCGTGTGGAAATACTTCTTCCCGCCGTGGATAGCAGCAATGTGGAAAACAGGCGTTTATTCTACTAAGCCATTGCGCGAATTACTAGAGAAGAATTTTGATCGTCAAAAGTTTTTAGACTCTGGCAAAATAGTGCGCGTGCCGGCAGTATCTCTAAATTCTGGAGAGTGGGGAGTGTGGACAGAGCAGGACGAGGATATACTTGATGGAGTAATGGCATCCTCAGCTTTCCCCGGAATGTTTGAGTCAATAAATGCCAGGGGACAAGCATGGATTGATGGTGGTGTCAGAACAGTGACCCCTCTTAAGGAAGCGATCGACTCCGGCGCGACCGAGGTAGATGTTATTATAACATTTAAGCCTGGCACTGCCAAGATTGAGGGCAAGCTTAAAACCTACAAGGTCTTATTAAGGGCGATGACTATTATGATGGATGAAGTTATGGTAAACGATCTTAAGGTTTGCGAACTTAAAAATAATATAGATGGGTATCGCAAGATTAAGCTAAATATATACAGCCCGAGCAAGGGTCTTAAAGGCGAATCACTAGACTTTAATCCGCAAAATATTAGAGATGAGCTTATACAGGGATACAAGGACGCCACAAGCAAGGAGTAAAACATGGTATTTATTATTGCAGAGATAGGTATAAATCATAATGGCAGTATGCCTTTAGCACACGAGCTAATACGTCAAGCTGCCATAGCGGGAGCAGACGCAGCTAAGTTCCAAGCATATTCTGTTGATGCGTTGTTCGGTCCTAATGGAGAAGATCCTAATCCTGAAATTCATGCCGGGGTTAAAGACCTGGAGTTTAATTACGATCAGTTTAAGCAATGCAAGAAGTGGTGCGACGAAGAAGGCATTATGTTTATGTGTAGTGTATTCGATGAAGAGCGTCTACAGTGGATTGAGTCCTTAGCAGTTGGCCGTCACAAGATAGCCAGTCGCGTCTCAAAGTTAAATCCCGATCTGGCGCATAGGATAGCAAAGACAGGTGTTCCGTGCTATATGTCTTTGGGTTTTAATTCAGTTCGCATTGAGGACGACATAAAGGGTGACGGCAGGTACTTTACTCCATATGAAAACATAAGATACCTTTATTGTGTATCAGAGTATCCAACTGAGTTTGAGAATCTTGAGCTTCCTAAGACGTTTAAGCACGAAACAAATCGTGGGTATTATGGTTTCTCTGACCACACTCTGGGAATAGAGGCTAGTCTGGTTGCAGTCGCCCGTGGAGCCAAGGTTATAGAGAAGCACTTTACCCTCAACAAGGCGGCCGAGGGATTCGACCATGTATGTAGCATAGATCCAGCAGAGCTTAGCGATCTAGTTAAGTACTCCAAACTAATGAGCAAGGTTATCGGAGGCTAACAATGGGAATACGCTCTTATATATCCATGAAGTATCCAACTCCTCATGATATTCGTAAAAAGCATAAAGGCCGGCGCGCATTAATCATAGGAGCCGGGCCATCTACAGAGATGCTGCTAAAGCATGTCGATAAGATCAAAACTAAGTTTGATACAGTTATAGGGGTAAATCGCACAATTAGAGATTTTGAGGATGTAATGACATATCATATGGTCATGGAGAATAAACCACTTCAGGTTATAGAAGATATGAACTCCAAGGGATACAGAAAAGATTTAACTCGCGTTTTAAATTACAAGAACATCTCTATGTTCCCCAGTGATATCCCAATAGTTAAGGCCCGCAGAGAATCTTTTTCTGGAGGGGTATATTTGAAAAGCTATAAGACCATATTAACAGAGGGGTTAATGGAAGACCGAGAAGACTGCGAACAAAATTTCGGGCCTGGGAGTGGACTATATAGTGGAACCGTATCTATGCAAGCATTGCATTTCGCCTGTATACTTGGGTGCACCGAGATATATTTAATTGGAGTCGAGCTTATGTTTGATGGAGACTACGATCATTACTACAAGGATAGGCACTATAGGGATGGATTAACCAGGGACATTAGTAGAAGCAAACTGATTGACGTTGATTTTGATGGAAGAAGGGTGTGCACATCTGCTTCGTTTCTTAAAAGTGCCAAATATTTTGATCGAGTTATTGGTATTGGTAAAAAGACATATAAAATAAAATTCTTTGATTTCTCAAATGGATTAATAAGTAAAGCAAAAAAGCTAGACATTGATAGCTTTTTTGACGTCAAGAACAAATAATAAGGAGTAATAACATGACATGGCTTCATGATAAATTAGTAAAACACTGGTCAGAGAACAACGGCCTAATGGATAAATACTGGAATAACCCAGATCTTATTTCTGGATCAAAGGCTCTAGCAAAAATAGTCGAAGAGTATAAGCCAAAATCTATATATGAGGTTGGTATGTATAACGGCAGAAACTTAAAATACATGAGTGAGCTAATGCCTGATGTAAAATTAGGCGGGATAGATGTAAATCCAAAGGCACTAGAGTTTGCAAAAATAGTATTGCCTAAGAGCGTTTCTATTAATCATGGAGATGTGTTAAATATGGATACCTCTGAAAAGTATGATATAGTTTTTACACACGGTGTTCTTATGCACATATCACCAGAGGTACTATTCAGTGTAGCCGATAAGATAATAGATAAGGCAAACAA
>Ga0255047_10002575_pt1 | contig 11908 bp, 19 predicted proteins | sample JV7_2_1_MG_FD_183640 | JGI IMG/M metagenome (GOLD analysis project Ga0255047, IMG submission 183640) | Seawater microbial communities from Jervis Inlet, British Columbia, Canada - JV7_2_1 | ecosystem: Environmental > Aquatic > Marine > Inlet | place: Canada: British Columbia | collected 2016-10-06
CCGCTTGGACCTTTAATACCTACCTCCTTACTAAAGGCTTTTAACGAATTGATGTTGAAAACATAGGGGGTTTTTTCATGCCCCCCGATTGTGATTGTGTTGATCTCCATGTTGATAATATTTATTATTATGATCCAGCCGTTTCAGTAAGTGTTCCAGTTCCTTCAAAAGAAGCTGAAAACGTCATACCATCCTCAGTATCACCAGATAATTCAAGTGATGATAGTAATCCTATACCGTGATAGAACATATCACCAGTTACACCCGTACTAAATCTGATTCCAAATGATGTACGAGCTGTAATCTCACTGAATAAATCAGCGAATGCTACTGTACTATCTTCTGCAAATCTAAATTCACCTGAAAGCGTCCAGCTTCTAAGTCCCGCCATTACCTCACGCCATCCTGACGAATCTTTACTTGTAATATCTATCATATCATTATTGATAGATATTGAATGTGTTGTGCCTTTGCTGATCAATACACCATCTCTCCAGATGCCGACCAGCGTTCCATTATTTACTCCCTGTGAAGCCATACTTATTTGTCTTTATTAGTTTTAAAATCTGCTTTATCTTCTTTTTTTATCGCTGGTTTTTCATCAGATTCAATATGTCCTGATTTTTTCAGCTCTTGATATTTGGAGGGTGTTACGCGCATTTTAGAACCCGATTTATATACTCCTCCGTGTTTTTTCTTCAAGTCTTTTATTAATGTTATTTCCATGATTTATCGTTTAACTGCTATTGTAAAATCAAGCGTATTCCAATACTTATTTATATCTTCGTCAAAGTCATTTTCAAACTCATCTATCACAATATTATCTACCGTAATAGTTGCTACTGTACCTGTATATCTATCTAGTGCTACCCTTACTTTCTCCGCTAAATCAGCACATTCATCATATGTTTCAGAGAAGCAATCCACAGACAACGGTACAAAGTCTAATGTACTAGCCCCGTCTTTTGTTTCTAAAAACCTTGTCCCTTTAGGTATTGAAAATGTTACTAATGGATAGGCACTTTCTTGAGGAGCGTAAACAGGATGGATACGAGTACTTACTAATGCAGCTACATCCACATCATTTTTTAATACATCATATATTACTTTCCCTACGTTCATTACTGCGCCTTAATTAGCTCCTCCATTTTCTTAGATACCTGTGCTTTTATTCTACTGCCATTAGCAACTACAGTACGTACAATAAAGGGTTTCTTCTGTACTGACTTCTGACCCTTTGGCATCCTGTGACCACCCTCGACCATGTGAGCATAAAACCCATCATTACGCCTTCCTTTTTTTCCTGCCCTAGCACCTACAAACATTTCTGCTTTATTTCTGTTACGACTCCTGATAAGACCAAATGATCTTTTTAAATTCCCTGGTTTTACAATTCGCTTACCATTGGAAGACCTTATTAAATGAGGCTTATCTGATACGGGTGCAGCGTCCTTTAGTTTAGTTACCAATGGTTTTGCACTAGCTCTAATTATAGATAGTACAGCGGTACGCTTCTTTTGTAATCCCTCTAGTTTTTTTACATGAGCAATAGCACCTTCTAAGCCTTCCATATCGAATGTTAGTAGTTGCTTTGCCATTAGCTATCTTGTTTTTTAGCCGTTAATTCAGTCCATCTTTTGTTATCCTGAACTGCAATACTTTCTATATCCCAAAATGCACTCTCATAAGATATTCTCATCTTAGCGGTCACCTCACTTTTATACCTAATTGTAAACACTACTACAGTACTCGCTACCTCTTGCGACTCTTTATAATCTTCGTTGCTACCAGTACCTTTATATTCTACTTTAGCGCAAACAGTACCATCGGTTATGTCTGTCCACGTATTAGTGACCTCACCAAAATCATTAGGTGTACTATTCGTATTTTCCTGAATAGTAATCCTATCATTTAATTCTCCTATGGTGCATACTGTTGAACAACTCATGCTAGTAGTACTACTTTAAATGGATTAAGAGTTTCGTACAGTGTATTAAATTGCGCTGTCCTTGGTATTGTACACCTCTTTTCAAACATGTCACCTATAAAATCTAACATGCCGTGTCGTATAGGCTCTGGTAATCCCCCTGAATTAGAAATATAAATATCATTCGTACCCGCATCTGTTATATCAAGAGCACTACCACCTTCTGTTTCTGCAATTTTGAATGTATCACCGCTAACATCTCTTACAAAGTATGTTTGTGATTCGGTTAAGTCAGTACTTAGTATACCACTACCACCTGTTAAATGAAAGCTTACGGTATCATGCTCAATAAAGTCGTGGTTAACTATTGTAATAGTATCGTTAGCTGTGCTTATAGCACTAACCAATACAGGCAATAGATACCCAGATGTATACCGTAACCTAACAGCATTTGTAACAGTGTCAGGGGTAGGCCATGATGAACCATTACTAACCGTAATACGTGGGCTTATGCCTACATTATCAATGTCGTAAGTAGTTTTACTTATATCAGTTAATACATCACCAGTAAAATAACTTAGTCGTTCTATTTTTAGTAGTGGTGAATTTCTAATATCAAACCATCTAGGAAACTTATCAAAAGCAAGCTCGTATGTATTAGCCATCAATGGAGTAGATAAATACCTTTCAGTCCATAATCTAGCTGTTGTAATCAATGAGCTGATATACGTATCATCTGCACTTACATCTATACGTAAGTGAGCCTTAGCTTCTGTTAAGCTAATTACTTCTTTGATCGCTGGTACGGCTGTTCTTTTCATATCCTATTAATGGAATTAAACCACTGGACTAGCTAACCCGCCAAGTCCAGCAGCCAACTCCTTATCAACATTCACAACTTCGTTCGCAACAAATGAAAAGCCTTTGCCTGTTACTGGATGATCTCCAGCACATGATTTTAATATTTTGACTTTTACAGTACCACTTTCTTGTGGTTTCGGTGCTGCTTTTTTAGCTTGATGTTTATTTTTATTTTTTTGTGCCATGTTGTTTTTGTTTTGTAAGTAGGGGAGAATCGAACTCCCCTCAAATACCATATACTTATTACTAAACTGCTGCCATTTTCATGGTTTTAACTGCTGCCGTGTCCATTAACTCACCATCCATACGTTTGATTGCTACAAACCCTACTTGGTGATAATCAGCGTAACGCTCAACGAGTCTACGCATTGTAATGCCCATCGTATCACGAATTACATACTCTTTGAAATCACCGTAAGCGATTGTAAGCGCATTAGCTGCTGCTGTAGCACAATCGTTATTGATTACATACTCGTGACCTGCAATAGTACCCGCTATACCTGCTCTTGGATCGCCTGGATTCCATAAGTAAAGGTTATTTGAATCCTTCAACTTACGGATAGCTTTCAGTGTAGCATCATCCATCATCCATTTAGAATCTTTCTTTCTGTAAGCTGGATCAATAGAGTGCTGTAGATCATAAAGCTCATCAAACGTATAAGCCGATGCACTAGCTGCCGTTACTCCTACGGTTGCTGCTGTCATTACTCCGTTTGGCTGACTGGACCCAGTCCCAGTAGTCATGTGAGTATTTTCAATTCTCCCCAATCTCTGACCGAATTTCTTACCTATGTAAGCATTCATATTAATCTCAGAATCTTGAAGTAATTCAATAGGAACTCTGATTATTCTAGATGTGTACTTATATGCATCTAATTGCTTAGTTCCAAACACTAAATCCTGCTCTGAATCTTGCGCATTTTCAGCAAGTAAAGCTCCTGTATTACTTGTGTCATCGTTAGTAATGAATTCTATTTTTTCACCTCGTGAAGTGTTTAGAATTGTTGCTACCTGACGAATACCAGAATAATCGAGCATTGTTTCAATAACTTGCGTATTAAGTGAGTCAGATGATGTATACCCACCTTCTGAATCTGTCCCTACAGACTGTGCTCTTGTTTGTGTTCGTACTAATTCAATATCCTTTTGCGGTGCGTTATTTCCGTATCTTATATAGTTCTCAAATGCTCTTGAGTATTCCGCTTTATCATCAAGCTTCTCACCTTTGTTTTTTTCTGAATAATCATCTTTGACATCTCTTGCAACACCCTCTCTTTTTTCAAGGTCTTGCTCTCTTTTGATTTGAGCTTCTACGGATGAATACTCTGTATCCATTCTGTTATACTCGGCGTCTTCTTCATCAGTGAATTTCCTTTTTTCATTTCCCGCCTTGTCATTAAGTGCTCGCATGTCATTGACGAGCTTATTGCCTTCTTCTGTTAATTGTTTAATTTTATCAGCCATTATCTGTTTATTTTAATCTTAAATTTAATTGTCGTTGTCTGTATTCGTATTCTGCTGAGTCGTACTCAGGTTCTTTCTTTTCTTTATGCTCTTTAATGAGTTCTTTTTCGAGTTCGTTACACTGTCGGTTGATGCTATCTTGCAATTCCTGTGGTAACACATCGATGGATTCATCATCTGTATCAGTACTTTCATCTTTTTTTATTTCACTGCCATCTACTAAGCTTAAAACATCTCTAACCTTCATGTCTTCGATATCAGAGAATGAATAATCGTTACCTAATGTTCTTTTAATAAACATGATAGCATTACTTGTACTACCTCGTAATGCCTTTTTTAATGCATCTGGATTGCTAGGAATATTTACTACAGAGATCTCAATCAGCTCCTGTCCATTAAAGAAAAACGTATCTTTATCTACAACCTCATTACCCTGTAATCTACCCTGCTTACCTTCTTTGCCTTCAGCATCTGGAATGGGTAAAAAACCTACACTCACAGCCTTAAGTGATCCGAATAAAATCTTTCTGAATATCTTCTCGGCTTGTTCGTTAATCTCTTTTGGCTCAAATGTTATGTCACCAACTAACATTCTTACACCATCATTTTCTTCTACTCTCGCAACCGCCCTTCCAATTACATCGTCAGGATTAGGGGGGTCACACATTCCCGCGCCATACACATTATGTTGATAGCCAACGATTCCATTATTATTGAAGTTTTTTAAATCCCAATTATCTTGGTTCAATACTGACTTATGTCTATCCTTACTACCCGCACTAAAAACAAATGTGATTGTCCTTGTTTCCTCTACATCCTTACCTATAGCTCGAATATTACCATGTCCATAATTTGCGTTTTTAATTTCCATCTTCTTTTTCTTTATCTTCATCAGAGGTATTAGCCCCTGTAAAATTCATAGGCTGTAAAGGTTCGTCCAATCCTTCCAGATTGTTTTTGTTTTCCATCTCCCTCACCTCATTTCTAGTGAAGGCCCCTATGTTTACCATTTTGGTGTAAAAATCACCTCTCGTTTTAATATCAGCCCTTTGCAGGGCATCCAAATTGAATTTTATAAAATATGTACCTTTTTCATCTTCCCTTAATAGCTTCTTATCTAGCTCCATTTCCCACTTCTTAATCCATGGAAGTAAAGCATATCTAACAAACTCTAATGATTGATGTTCGATGTTGGAAAAGGTCGCATTTGCCAGATTAGATAGCATGTGCTGAGGGATTCTTGAAATCCTGCTCATTTCCTCTACTGTAAATGTTTTTGATTCTAATAGTTGAGCTTCTTGTAGTGTAATTGGGATTCTGTGAAACTTCATATCCTCCTCTAAAAATGCAACTTTACCAGCATTACCAGGACCAACGTATTTACTATTAAATTCTTTTTTTAATTTTTGTCTTGTGGGATCATCTATCTTCCCTGGATGAACAAACACCCCCGATAAATTACCTGAGTTTTCGTGAACTGAATTACTATGCTCGTTTTGTGATACACCGCCTTTAATAACTACTTTACCTGTATCTAACCAACCCTGACCTATAATGCCGTCACCAGCATAATTAGGAATATGTAAGATGTCACGCCCTGCAATCTCTCTTTCTACACCATCTTTTTCGAATACATATATAGGTGTGCCTCTACTTGTAATGTATACGGCCTGTAATTCTGTGAATGGTATTATAATAAGTGATTCGGCCTCACCCCTTCCATTACGTATGATTTGTGAAATACCATTTCCCCCGCAGGTAGCATTTATTTGCATTGTATGTCTCCATACAAATGACGTTTGATATCCGTTAGGTTCGCGGTGTAATAGTTGTTGTAATGGGTGGTCGTAGGCTATTTCGCGCCCTGAATCGGTGCGTTTATATATATTAAGGGGTACTTGTGCTACACTTTCCCCAAGATCGTTATTAGCTGCGTAAAATGATGAAAGTGTTAGAGCCTCTTTTTTACCTACCTTACCCGATCCACCATCTAACCAATCATATACATCTGTGATTGTTGTTGATGGATTCTCTAAAGTTGCTCTTTTATTGGACCGTAAAAAGCTGAATATTCCCAATAGTTAAAACGTTTGCCTAAATATAGTTAGCAAACGAGACAACATTGTTGTCATAGAAATCTATTACACTCTTTTGTCTGAGCTTTACAGCCACCTAAATGCGTTTCATATATAGATGAGCTGGTTTCTTGATGTCCAAAAAAATTAGATAAATGATTTAAACAAATTATTCCTATCTTCTTTTTATGCGCTACCCTTGATATGTGTATGTCTGCCATGTTGGGTAAATGAAAATCTGAATACTTTAATTTGATAGCTGAACTATGCCACGCCATCACACCAGTACCACCGATGTTTACGTATTCATCTCTAATCACTCGATCTAAATAATGATGTTTGATTTGCGGGTCTGTATAAAAATCTTTTATTGGTCTGTTCTTAAATACCTTACCATGATAAGTTACTATCACTTTATTGTTATAGCCTTGTAGCTTCTTAATCGTAGACCTAACATAATGACTGGGATAAATAATATCATCGTCGCAGGTGAATATATAACCCCTTAATCTCTCTACCCCAAAAAATTTGGCTGCATCTCCTGTACTATTGTCTAGGACTTTAACATTAATCCACCGTCTATTTAAAAACTCTGGTATATAGCTATATCCGTTTAGAAATACATTGATTTGCTCCACTTGTCCGTATAGGCTATTGATAGTTAGTTTTAACTGTTGCTCACGGCTTGGTATACTAGCTATTTGTATTGTTACCCCCCTCATTTCTCAACCCCCTTTATTTTGTTAGCTATATTATTCCCATGGAGTACCTGTGTGTACAGTACCTTATCAATCTTTTGTGAGTGATAATAAAAAGGCATATAGGTATGGTCATATTCATAACATGTTTTAATATCTTTGCTCGTTCTTTCAATTAATGATAAAAATGGACTATTATTTTGATCCCTGCCTGATGTATAATATTTGTTTGTTTGCGCGTCCCATTGCTCACCATCTACATCAATCAATTTCACTTTATTTGAATGTGCTTTTTGAATTTCTGCGATAAAATCAGGATGAATGATGTCGTCATTGTCAAGCCGTGTTGTTATGATAAATTCTTTTTCTGTATGCATTAACATTTCAGAGAAAGCGTCAATAGATTTAACCGTCCAGACATCGTAAGGATGTAGTAGCTCGTTTAATTGGTTAATGTATCTTTTAGGTGTATTCTCATCAATTAGTATAACCCACTTAAAGGATTTTTCAGATTGATTTAATACACTGGGTAGGTTCCATTTCTTAAACTCCTCTATCCTTCTGTCCATCCATTTAGAAGGGTCTTTTATCTCATACTTATTTTCTGAGAATAGCCCTAGATTAAATCTAGTTAGTAAATAGTGTTTGTAGTTTTTCATGTTATTTACTTCTACCTAGCTTATCCATACCACCCAATGAAGGTACACCTATTAGCTTAGTCATTACTTTTCCGCAATCGCATTTTACTTTGTCATCATACTTCTTGACTAGCTCTTGTTTGTGTTCTCCACACTCACACTCGTAATTAAATATAGGCATATATCTCGTGTTTATTTTTATTAATAATTCTTAATTCACACCGTATACCGCGCGACCACCATAACAATTGTATCTTACCTAATGTAGATAGTACAACATATGTTTTTCCATCGTTCATTTTTTCAGGTGGATCATCCATAATACAGATTTTATAAAAGTATTGCATTACTTTTTAGTCCTTTTTTAAAACCTTCTAATACAATTTCATGCGCTCTTTTTACCAAAGCGAGGGGGACGGTTGTAGAGTCGTATTGCTTTGCATTCTCCTCAAGAAATGAATATATCTTATCAAGATTACCCCCGACCATTTGGAGTAATTTAGCATCAAGTTCTTTTTGTGTTAAATTTTTCATCTGTATTTGTTTATGATGTTGCTTTCAATGTACATTTTTCTCTCTAATCTACTATTAAAATCTAAGTAGTTAAGACTCTTTTGTTTGTCGTGAATTCGGTATTTACAGACTACCTCATCAAGGTACGTTAATTTAGCTCCATTTAATAACAATCTGATATTTAAATCATACTCCTCACCCGTAATTAAATCTTCGCTCATACCCCCAACCGCCTCTAATGCAGATGTCCTGTATAATACAGTACTCCCGTGAATTGTATTGTCAGCAAGCAAACTCTTTACGCTATGATAACTACTCTTTATAATCGTGCTTGATGTTTCGGTAAAGTTAATCGCATTAGCGATCACTATATCATACCCATCTGCTGCATTATGTAAGTCTGTTAAGGCATTCTCAGTTAATAGGTCGTCGTCATGATGCATCTTTACAAACTCAAACCCATATAACACCGCTTGCCTTAAACCCTCATTAAAATTTTTAGATAAACTTTTATTCCCTTTTACCAAAGATAGGCAATAGGTGTTATTATCTTTTATGCTTCTATATACCGAATCAATAGATTCCTTAAGATAGCCCCTATCTTCTTTATATGGTATGATGATATTTATTTTCATGATCTATTTCTTACAACCCTGAATGCTTTGAAAGATGTATATTTATCAGCTCCGAATATATCTCTATGCATAGAGTTTATAAACTCAAAGCACCTTCTATCATCTTTGAAGGTATTATTAAGTAATCTATGACACTCTAAGAATCCCTTTGATGTATACAGTAGCTTCGAGATTTTAGACGGTATTCTTTTTTCAAAAAATTGATATAACCATTCTGGCTGAACATCAACAAACCTATCTGATAAAGCCTCCATCATAGTAAGCGGGTTAATGTTAGTATTAGTCTTTAAGTCTAATACATAGGCACTTTTACCCGTTTTAATCACCTTATCATCTATACCGAGTACTCTTTTTATATTCAATCGGCTGTTATTATCAAGCCCTGACTGTTGAGATGGTGTATAAATAGGCTCATTTGCCTCATTCATAGCCTCAATTACGCTCCTGTGGATCATTCTGCCAGCTCCAATACAGTGTTCATCGTTGTATTTTGGGAGATAAACACACCTTTTTTTGCCTACTTTTTCATGAAAATGACACCCAGATACACCAAAAAATGGCGTTTCTTTCACTATTTCGGGGATATAATAGTGTAATAATTCTGGATTAATCAAATCATCACTACCTATATGTATTAGATATTCGTAATCAGGGTATTGTGATTCAATCATTTTAATACCAAAATTCTCTTTTGCTCCTAAAAAATCATTCTCGTGAATAGTATAATTGTGCCCGAACATACTTATTAACGACATGTTTTCATAATACTTAGGGTCTTTCAAGCTTAGAATATAGAATGGGGTGTACCAATCATTAGTATACAATAGGTGTTCCAATAATATTTCTGGTCTTCCCCATACTGGGATGTATGCTATAATCTTATTTCTCATAATAAATCACCTGTTCTAGTTTCATATACACTTCTTTCATCATCATAACTCATTTTTTCACCAAGGGCCATTATAGCAGCTATTACAGCGTCAACTTTATCGCTACTTTTATTTTTTGCTACCCTGATATTCTCGTTAGTATCTTCAATAATTGCTGCGTTTCTGATCATCCATCTGATCACGGGATGGTTGCAGTGATTCAGACTTCCGTTAATAGCTAGTCTATAAAACTCCTTGGTCGGTTCGCTAAATGTGGTTATGTTTTGCGCAAAGTTATTAAATATTTCAATATCCCCTTCCCATGACTGGATGAACTTGCTATTAAATAAGTGAGGATCATAAGCGATACTCTTTACATTCCAATGCTTTACAATTTCTCCAATCTCATTAGCTATAATGCTATGGTCCGATATTTCATATCCGCTTATCCTAAGATGCCCGTCCTGAATCCATTTACTATAGCTACTATTATCAAGTTTATATCCTCGCTGTTTTCCTTTTTCCTCTGTAATCCAAACCCATGTTTTAATATGTGTTATTTCTCCGTCTGGAATACACAACACGAAGCTATTAGTATCATCTGTAGAGGCTAAATCTAAGCCCCCGTAACACTCCATATCTTTTATATTCTCTGGCTCTGGATGTTTATTTGCTTGCCATTTCTCATCTTGAATCCAAACATCAGCAGCATCTACCCACTGATTTAGATTCTTGGTTTTAAAACCTACCTCTCTTTGTCCTGATTCGTTTAATGCTTTTTTGAATTGATCTTTAAGATATGACATTCTAATGGAGGCGCCTAAATTAGGGTTGCTCTTTATCCAGTTCTTTTCATCCTTCCAATCATCACCGTGATCCATGGTATATATGAGAGAAAATACGCTATCATCTTCTTTTATTCCTTCGACAATATCAGCAGCAACCTTGCGTACACCAAAACAATACCCATGTTTATTAAATCCAGCGGTTGTAATTAAGCAGAACATGGGTTGTCTACGTGATCCCATACCAGTTTCAATAACCGACACCATTGAATCGTCTTTAAATTCATGGACTTCATCACCAATTGCAAAACTGGGATCAAGTCCATCTTGTGTTTTTGAGTCGCTACCCAATGCCGAAACAAAGGAGTTTGTTTCTAAGTCAACCACCCGCCTTACTAGGTTTCTATTTTTGAATAGTGTAAACCTACCTTTTAACGCTGGACTGCAATTAATTATATTGCCGATATCGTTTACTAAGATTCCTGCTTGGTCTTCTTTGTTTGCAAAGCAGTATACTTGCGCACCCCTCTCTCCATCTAATACCAAATGCCCTCCAGACAAGATTGCCATTAAACTTGTTTTTCCGTTTTTCCTTGCCACCTCAACATACGCGGTTCTAAACCTCCTGGTCCCGTCATCCCTTTTCCAACCAAACAAACACGCTATTAAAAAACACTGCCAGTCCTCTAATTCAAACGGCTTGCTATCCTTGGCCTTGTCTCCTTTCCATGGGTGACACAGTCCAGAAAAAGCTATCCACACCTCAGCTTCGTTTTCATCAAAGTACAACCCGCGTTTATGGGCGTTTTTTAAATCATCTACATGCCTACAGACCGCCTTCCTTACAAGGCTTCCAGTTATTTGTTTACCGCTTAAAACATCCTTGATATATCTTTTTGCTCTTTTCAATGTCCGTTTTTCCGTCTTAATAGGTCTCCGATTGGGTCTTCTTTTTTTACTTCTGGTATATCAATTTTATTTCTTGATACTGGAGTTAGCCCGAATTGTAAACTCAATGTTTTTATAACCTCCCAACTTTTTGTTTTGACAGTTAACCACGGACTAGGGACGTAATTAGTAGCACCCTTTGTATTAGTCTGCTTAACAACCCTTCCTTGAGCTTTCAGTTCATTTTCTGCTTCCTGATAGTTTTCGTATTCCTGACAATAAATTTTGATCATAGGAATATCAATATTATATAACATCCCTTTTTCAAAAAGCTCCTTAACTGTCCCTTCCCAAATCAATGAACCCACATCACCTAAATCATCAGGAGCAGACGGGCAACCATCAAACATATCAGGAACAAAAGGATTATCAGGAACCCTGCTTTTTTCAAGAGTGCCCTGTAGCTTTTTTATTTCGTTCGGTATCTTCTTCCCTTTGGTCTTTGCCATGTTATTTAAAGGCCCTCCTTAAAACCTGCGGTATAAAAACTTTGCC
>Ga0255047_10002576_pt1 | contig 11904 bp, 12 predicted proteins | sample JV7_2_1_MG_FD_183640 | JGI IMG/M metagenome (GOLD analysis project Ga0255047, IMG submission 183640) | Seawater microbial communities from Jervis Inlet, British Columbia, Canada - JV7_2_1 | ecosystem: Environmental > Aquatic > Marine > Inlet | place: Canada: British Columbia | collected 2016-10-06
GTTGATGTCCTCGACTACCCGTATATGGTCATAGCAGGACAACTCTTTTGTGACAAACTTACGGTACTTCTCGCCAGGGTCTTTCCCTGTCTGCACCCGATAGGCGTAGAAATACAGCGCCAGATCGTCTGGATTAGCCAGCCGAATCTTTGGGTACACACCGCCAAACAGGCGTTCCCGATTGCGTCTTGAGCTATTCATTGAGGGTCAACTTGTTGATCTGGAAGTTTATGATGCTGGTTAGCGTCATCGTAAGCGTGAAGGCCGGTGCCTTGCCGACAGGCTGGAACCCGGCGCTAGATATTCTTTGCGATTCAATATCACCAGCATTGAAATAGAAATCACCAGCAAAATAAAAATCACCACCAGGACAGGTCGGTCCAATGCAATAAACCGGCGGAGACTCTGAAACAAGCGGTCCCTTCAGCAGCACCGACGAAGTAAAGTCGTGGTATTCCTCGGCCCAACGGAAGGCCATGTCAAGCGAAAGCTCTCCCTTTCTCTTGTATTCGACCCGCCCGAACGTGTTCTCATTGTGGCTGTTCAGTTCATTGACGCGCCGCAGGGTGCGCGTTACAACTATTGGAGTTTCATCCCCGGAATCGCCCAATGCCCCAGTTCCGTTCATGTCATAGACAAAGCCCAGAGAATCGCCCCACATGACGGTCCAGGTACCGTCAGTGCGACGTATATAGGCCGCTGCCTTGGTGTTGAAGGCATTTGCCATCAGCGTCTTGTAGACGCTCCACGGGCTTAGCTGGGTCCGTGTAGCAATGCGCTTGTCGTACACGAGAACCTTGCCCGAAATAAAATAGTAGACCAGTTGCTGGTCCTGGTCGTACACGCACAGGGCGGCAGTAATATCTGCTGTCTGTGTCGGAATCCACCGGGACAGATCGTCAGCCGTGATGTCACCGAACTTCTCGGTTGAACTCATCGACTCGATCTCGCCACCGACCTTCATGTACTGGATATCGTTGCCGACGTTCACGAACGACTCATCACCTACCGCCGCAGAACCGGGGTAGAACTCCAGCCAGTCATATTCGAGCGCGTCGTTGCCGACCAGACGGAACAGGCGCCCGTTCTCGGTCGAGCACACGATCGTATCGAATATCTGTGCGACCCCGTTTATGGGGCGCAGGTCGTTGATGAACTGGAAGAACGGAGCACTGGAGGTTATCCCACCCGCTTTAGCCCGAGTAGCCGTGTCGTAGTTCTCGGCATCTTCGAACCCGGAGGCCAGAATCATGTGGGGCGTGTTGGTACCGTCCACCTGGATGTTGAACAACCAGATCCTGCCGTTATGCTCGATCGCGTACTTGGCTCTGATATCTGGACCAACAAACGCCGTGATTGTGCCCGTAGCCGGCGAGCTCGTGCCACTTGCAATAGAAAACGTCGCTGTGTCTGCGCCGGTAACCGTGATCTGTTTTTCGCCGTTGTAAGCATCGGGGGTCGCTCCGACTATGGTCACCAGATCGTCGCTCGAGTACCCGTGCGCGGTGGCCGTCATAGTCGCGGTTCCGGCAGCCTGGGTGAGTGCGTTCACACTGACGGTCGCAGTCCCCGTAATGGTCTGCTTCAGCCGGGACCAGGAGGTGCCGTCCCACTTCGCCAGCGGGTTCTGCAGGTCGATATCTGTGATGACCAGGACTTCGTCCAGCAGCCACGGGACGGCACGCAAACGGGAGTCTGTGACTACGGTACCGACAGACGTCAGGGAAGAGGCCAGATCCCACGAGTAGACGATCTCATCAGACACGATCAACTGGGTCTGGGTATCGTCACGCTTGATCAACTGCATCAGACCGGTGATCTCACCGGCATTCGTCGTTACAGTACCTACCAGGTCCTGCGGCGATCGGGGACGGAACTGCTTGGCGGTCGTGTGCAGGCGGAAGTTCTGCCCCGCCGTGCATTCGTCCAGAGAAACGTTGAACTCGTCCTGCTCGTTCAGCCCACCGCCAAAGAAGATATCGGCCACTTACCAGCCATCCTGAGCCACAGGAACGCCGAACTTGCGACCGTATTTGCGGGGTTTCTTGATCCCACCGAGAAGATTCATCAAGACCGCACGGGTGCTCATGATGATCTGATCGCGCTCCAGCCCGTTAGGGAACAGCGCCTGCTGAACATCCGTAGTTGCGTGCATGTACTTGAATCGACGTGCCGCAATTTTAATGAATGTTTCCGCCTCTTCCTCGGCAACAAACGGCAGCGTGTCGGACACTATCGTTACCCGTACAGACTTCTGGTAGTAGTACCGGTAGGTGATCGCTTCACTCGGCACCATGTAGAGCCCGATGTTCTTGGTCGTGCCGGTACCTAAGTAAAAATGCGTAGGATTGCCCTGCTGCTCACGATACTGTGGGAAATCCTTGCGCAGTTGGCTTTCCCCACCCTGGTATGGCGGCAGCAACGTCGTTGTAGCATTGCTCGAGCCATCTTCACGAACGAGGAACGGCGGTGCATCATCGAACCCGATGAAATCGGTCTGCAGGGCATATGTACGAGTACCCGCCACTGAAACGATGGTGTTGGTATCTGATTCATACGGGATCATCTCGTTTGCGGTGAGATGGGTCAGTTCTTCCTGTACCGCAAGAATCGCTAACTGTACTGTTGCGGCGTGTTGGGTATCGTCAAATGACGTGGGTGCGTCATCGTCACCACGAATGATCCCCTCCAGCCGGAGAATGCGCTGGACACCTTGAAGAAAGTTCATGTCGTGCGCGGAAACTCTGTCCGAACGCTGTCAAACATCAGCGCCTGCCACTTGTCCATGTTACGCACATCCTTGCGCAACCACTTGGATTGAACGTTGGGGACATTGATGACCATCTTGTGGCCTTTGCCCTTGTCACCATCAAATTTAATCGTCACTTCAATTTTTGCGTGCATGATTGCCTCTGTAGAAAGTTAGGGGGCCCCGATTGAGGCCCCCCGATTGCCTTACGCAAGGTCTGTCGCAAGGGATTCAACAACGATAAGCCAGTTATCGTTCAGAATCTTACCTGCATACCAAGCCTTCCAGGCGATTGACCCAACCTCGTTGAACGGGTCACCTGCGCCGGCAGAACCGACTGCCTTGAAGATCGGAACAACTGCGGGAACCTGGTCGAAACCTTTGTAGATTGCCGTAGAGTGTTGATCCCCAAGACTGATCGTACCCACAGCCTCACGGCCATAGATAAACGTCTTGTAGGTGTCGTTCAGGATGTCGGAAGCGCCTCGCATACCGGTTGCCGTGGTCGTACCACCGCTGGTTGCTACGGGAGCGATCTGCGTTGATGCAAACCGGACCCCACCCAACGCACCGAACTCCTCGATAAAGGTCTCGGTGTAGCCGGCATATTGCTCGACGGCGACAAAGCCTGTTTCCTGGCGGAGATCTTCCTCGACGTCTGAATGACAGATGCCAAAGTAAGATGACCGAATCGTCAATGTACCGACATTCGTGGAGCCCGTCCCCTGGGGGAAGAACTTCATGGCTGCCTGACGATTCAACTGGTTGACCGCATAACGAACATCGTTCACGTCAAGGTTGTCAACCATGAGCGTCGTTGCCGCTACACCATCAGCCCAGCGGCCAGTGGTTTGAGTTCCCAGCACATCGCGCTGAAGTGCGTTCAGCGTATGGCCGGCGTTTTCACCGAGCGTGTCCATCAACTGAGCGGAGCGGGAATTTACATTAAACAGGTCAACCTCTTCGGCGACGTGCATGTAGTTACCGTACTTCGCAATAGCGACAGTCAGATCAGTGATTGTAGGCGCTGCTGCCGTGCGACCCATACCAAAGCTGGAGGCGGTTACTTCGCCAAGAGCCGTGGTAGCCGGCACCAGATTTTCGATCCGGCGCCATTTGACCGACATGGACCCGCCCTGTTCCTCGAGCGACCCCGGAAGGGTGCCGTTGAAGTAAGGGAAAGTCCTGCGAGCCGCAGACAACAACCCACGCATCAGCACGAAATTGACCGGTGCTGTTACATGCGAACCTAGGGTTGTAGTTGTTGCCAATTAAGTACCCTCGTACGGATACTACCTGACCATTTTCTGCCATTCTGCATTGAAATCGGATTCGTTCAACTTCATCAACCGATGCGTTTCATCGTCCGATTCACTGCCTGGCCCAGGCGCGTCCGCACTTTGCAGTGCATTATCAAAAGCGCGCTGGTCGGCAGCAATCTTAGGGTCAGCCTTTACGGCCATGTCCTGCTGAAGAATCGGCACAAGTGCATCCAATGCGGCATTGAAAGCTTCCGGATTATTTGCGCGGTCGCTCCATACCTGTCTGAACTTGTCGTCATCCTCATAGCGCTCAGCAAGTGCATACTTTATGTGCTTGCTGTTGACACCCTCTAATTTCGCTGACAGTTTTTCCAGCACGTTCTGGAGATCGGCCTTTTCCTGCGCTTTCGCTGAGTCAGTGCGTAACTGCTCATTATCGGCACGGATGGCTGATACATCCTTGGTTAATGCAGCGAGCTGTTGAGTCAAATCTGACTCTGGCGACGTAGCCGTTGGCTGCGGGGCGCTTTGTTCAGGTTGCCTCTGATCCCCGACTTTGTACTTTTCATATACATCGTCAAGGGTAGGTGTCGGATCACTCATAGTTGATTCCCAGTTGTAACAGTGCCAGTAAATACCCCTGTCTCAGCGCCGACTGAAATTTCCAGTCATCATCGCGCATTGAAGGAGTCCATCTCACTTCGGGCGGTGTTGTCTCAATCAGATCCTTCCGCACCGGAGTCCAGTCGGGCGACTCCTTAAGTTGCTTCAGGTGGATCGGATTCATCGATCACCTCCGAGGTTGCCGTGAAACCACCGGCACCATCACGCTGGACCCTTATACGTTTTGATGCGGCAGTATTCAAATTGATAATCTGTGCCGGAGGCCCTTTTTCGTCAGATTTTTGACTCTTTTCCTCCAACAGAGGCTGCTGTTGGGACATTGTGTCCGTCAATTCGGCCCTCGCTTCGACTATAAGTTGTTCTGTCTCCCTCTTTTCCTGCTCGACGGCGTCCTTTTCGCGCTCGATTTCGTCCAGAGAGCGCTTTTCCGCCTTCATTAAGCGAATTTCCTGATCTCGCGCAGAAACCTTGCCCTGCTGGGTCTGGATCTCTACCTGCCACGCCTCACCGCTCAACTGGGACTTCGCCAGCTTCTGCTCCAGATCACTGATGGTCTGCGAAGCCTCCTGTTGCATGGCCTGCAATTGCTGGCTCAACTGCTCGACTTGAGGATCTACGAGCTCACCGCTAACCAGGAACCGTTCGGGATCTTTGACGCCCGTGTCCTCGTACATCTGCCGGGTGACCTCGGTCCAGTCCACCATCGGCGCGGTCATCGGGTTGCCGGCAACCAACTGGTTCGTGTTGATGAACCGGGCTGTTCTCTGCTCCTCACCCAGTAACTGTCGAGATCCCGTCACCTCAAACCGTACCGCCTTAGGAATGTCTGATTTGTTGACTCGCATGAAATCAGGGGTGTGGATCTCGTTGTTGTAGAAGGGGTAAGACTCCAGCTTCAGCTTATTCAGGTCATTCTGCATGTAAAGGTAGGAACTCAACCCCTGGCGTTCCAGGGTGCCGACAAAGTCGACCACCCGTATTTCGGACTTCTGGTCCGACTTGACCACCTCGGTCGCTGTCTGCTCTGTACCGGACGTAACGCCCTTTCTGACGCTGTCTACGCCCGTACCCTCGCGCACGGATGCAATCGCCATTGCCATACCCTGCTGTGCCCATGAGGGGTCACCGACCACGATTTCCTTGATTGCCGCATCTCCGATCGTGGGAAACTTCGCGTTGGGCGCGATTTCTGGACCGTCTGTCGCCGCGAACCGGTTGTCTAGGTTGTTGTAGGCAATCGGCGGATAGGTCCGCAGGTCAACGCCATCAGCGAACTTGTTGGCCATATGAGTGGCCAGTATGTGCATCGGCGACCGTTTGACGATGGGTGAGGTGTAGTACGGATCTCGGGGGTCGTCTTTCTCGTAGCCCGTGTAGATGATGGGCATGTAGGCGGTTTCGTTGATCTCCGAGAGCACCAGCACGTTCTTTGCGATCGCGGTCTTTCTGTTAGGTAGGAACAGGCCGTCTTTCTTCTTTCGGGGCAGGAACAGGTTGCCGTAGTAGTACAGCAGCTCAATATCGTCACCCTCGCTGACCTGACGCAGAACCTTGTCCTTGTTGAGATAATCACCCTTCTGGAACGCTTCCTGCGTGACCATGCGCTTGATGATCATGGTTCCTCGATAGAACAGATCCGTTCCCACCACCGACGGTGAGGAATCCGGGTAGCAGTTCCACATCGAGTGAGGTATCCAGACAGGAGCCGACAGGGTTTCGACCTTGGAGCCATCGTGGAACTTGGCCATCGTCTGCCATTCCACCTCGGCGACCATGCCACCGTGGTGTAAGGCCTCTTTCACCGACAGTTTGACCCGATCTCTAAGACCGAAATCGAAATGCTGCTGAACCATCAGGTTTCTGAGCACCCCGTCAGCCTCACGCTGGAGCCGGGTATCAATCTCGCCGTCAACCTCTTTCGACATATCGATGTGCGGGGAAAACCATTTCCGGTCGGTAGGAAAGGCCAGTCTCATCACGTCTGCGGCTAGGATCTCTGAAGCGTCTGCGAGCTCGCCCAACTGGACGGCAGAGTGCCAGTCCTCATCCTTGCTCCCCGACAGGTTGGCGGTTCCCGGCGGCTCCATCTGGATCTGCCGGTCTACTTCGTGCCAGACCTTTTCGTGCTTTTTGCGGAAGGACAGCCGTTTGCGGCGTTCGTGCTCGTTGTTGATGAACTCGATTACCGAGTCGATGTCCTTGGTCATGATCCGTGTAGTAGCCATTACCAGTTCCTCAGGCCTGAGGCGGCCCGTTTTCTAACCTGGGGTCGGGATTTGGTCATCGCAAAGCGACTCATCTGATAACCGTAGCGGGATGCTGACATGCAGTCGTCGTATTTCTTGACGATCTTACCGGTCTGGTCCCTGTGATAGGTGCGCCGTTCTTCCAGCCATTCCTTGCACGTCGAGAACACTTTGATGCGACCTTCTTCCATCGCTTCGTGCATATTCAGCAATCCTACCTCAACACCGGGGCCGCCGGAACCTTCCTTCTGACCCGGCAGGGGCGGATTAGAGAACATTACCGGCAGCATGAAAAGCCCGTGATCGCGGTAGATATCGGCCAATGGACGTCCTGACTGCTTGTCCTGAACCATGCCGTCATGAGGCCAGGCAACGGGAATCCAGTCGCCACGGGCCTTGATGGCGGCCGATTGGGTCGATATCAGCGCCTTTCTCTCCCGATAGCAGTCATACAGGTAGGCGGTCTGGGTTTCACGGTCGAAAGCCCACCAGACAGCCGCGAACGGGTGATCTGAGCCGAAATCCACCCCGCAGATACGGGGCCAGTAATCGGGGATCTCGATGGGGTCCATGACCAGTTGTTCTTCCGTAACCGGGAAGATCAGGCCCGAACCAATCGTGGGCACGCCCAGACGGCGCATACGGCGCTCGTTCTCGGGGATCTGCAATATCTTGGATTCCTGCATCTCCGGCGTCATATGGGGCGCATCGTCCCAGGTAGCGCGCACCAGGGCCTGCCCTGACCTCAAGTCATTCAGGAAGCCGTAGACGATCTGGGTGAGCCCTTCCTCGGGCGTCATGGTGATCGCCAGAGTCCCTGAAGTAGCAATGGTGCCTCGAATGTACTGTGACCAGATGTCCTGTGGCGGCTCCTCGTCGCACCAGCCGTAACGGATTCTGGAACCCATGTGCTTCTTAGGCCCCTGCTCATAAGAGCGGAATCGGATCGTGACGTTGATTCCTGCGACGTGCTTCACAGTTATTGAGTCAAAAGCGTTGGGAATGCCCGGTTTCCGGGTCGGCTTGCCCACGATCAGGTCTTTCGGTATCCAGCCGGTACCCAAGGATTCGGGGTCTTCGGGATCACCACAAAGGTCCGCCTGGCAACGGTCGCGGACTGTCGTATCCGTGGTGGACCCCACCTGAATGATTGCATCTTTGAAATGCTGGCCGGCAAAGCGGTGTCCGGGCCAGGGTTCGCCGTTGGGGCCTTTGTACAGGCTGTAGAGGCCGGTGGCGTGAAAGGCGACCTCGACCGCCTCACACAGGGTGTTGTGATGTAAAACACCCGCCGCGAAATAACAGTGCGTGCCAGTAACTTCCAAATCGTAAAGAGTATGTCGCCCAACCGAATAAACTGATACAATCTTATTTATATCTAAGCAGGGATCAACCGATGCCGAAGGCCCTTCATTTCGATGAGAAGTTGCTTCGCGATATGCACGCGCAGGATTTGACTCACGCAGAAATGGCGGAAGTTCTGGGCTGTAACCGTACAACGGTCCAACGGAAGCTGTATGCGCTTGGTCTGAAGAAGGCCCGGACAGGCCCCAAAAGTGGTGAGAGACACCCCGACTGGAAAGGCGGTGTAACCATCCGTAAAGGCTATCGACTGATCTATATGCCAGAACACCCCAACGCGATAAACGGTCGTTATGTGGCCGAGCACCGGTTAGTGATGGAGCAAAAACTTGGACGCCATCTGACCCGGAAAGAAGTTGTCCACCACATAGACGGCGATCCGTTAAACAACGATTTATCCAACCTCGTGCTGTTCCGCACAAACGGCGACCATCTAAAACATGAGCTAACCAGGAAAATACCGAACTGGACTGAGGACGGCAAAAAACGGATTGCGGCAGGCATTGTAAAATCTGCCCGACTTCGCTCCAGCCAGAAGAAGTAAGAACATGATGGCCTCTCGGTGACTCAAACCACTGTCCATCCGACATCACAAAACGGAAGCATTCTTCTGCGGGCTTTCTGACCCAACGAGTTACAGGCATAAACACCTGAGAACCGCCAGAATATGAAAGCACCCAGATACCAGGCTTCCCCCAAATCTGTCGTAATTTCTTGCGACCCCTGTTAGTATCTATCTTGGTGCTAACAGAGTTGCATTTTCCAATTTGATTTGCCGCCAGCAGGCAGCGCTGGTCCGCTAACTTGTCGGTATCGTAACCGTGAGCACCATAGAATTCGTGCTGATAGTCATACGGCTTGAAGGCCGTGAGCTTGTGTTCTCGCTCCCAGGTGTTCTGCTGCTCTAGGACATTGATGAGTTCTGAAAGGTCTGCCATCGGTGTTTGATCTCGTCAAGGATGAGAGGAGCGTGTCGGCTCTGGCCCATCAACTCAAGCCAGGACGGATTCTGCAGCATCTGGTGATAGGCTGCGAACCATTCGGGCTCTCCACCGGCCCCGACACACTCGGGAAACATAGGAATACCAAGGGTGTAATGGATCAACTTCGCCGCTTTGGGCTCATCATACCCAATCAGATGGTTCCATTCTGCCGGGAGTTCCCCGACCTTACCGGTCCAGTCGAACATCGCTGGCTCGCCTTCTGCAATGCTCTCCGGGTTCAGATCCTTACACTTCTCGTTGTTGAACAACATCAAAGAAGCCCACTCGAAGCGCTGTTTGTTCTTGACCAGCATCACATCGAAGTTCTTGTCCCGTAAGTCGAATAGTTCCTTGATATCCGCCTGAACAACCATGTCAGCGTCTAGAAACAATGACCAGCCTTCATAGTCGGACAGGTAAGGAACGAGAAAACGTGAATAGGTGAATTCTGTCGTGCCCTTACGGGTACAGGGCAGCGACGGCAACCTGAGTTGAGTAATCGCGAGCGGTACCGAACTGGTCTCATAAAGGGATGATTGCAACACACTGGCAGCAACCGGCTGCCTTCGATCCGTTCCTATGAAGATTCTAAGCATAGTTCCTCCTTATGCCAGTCGTTCATCCAGGGCTCGTAAACCTCATGCGGGCGAGGAACCCCGTGGAAAAAAATAATTGATCGTGTCAGCGGGTCGATCTCTCTCTCGACAATATCATTCTTGTAGCTCGCCAGCTTTCCCGGCCACCTGCGTTGTAACATCGCGTCGTGGACCGACTCGGCCTTGATCATGCCCTGATCATAAGCGCCGCGAATCAGGCCCTGGTCACCGAAACGAATGCCCCCTGCTTGATATCTCATAGCAAGTCCGGGGTGTTCCTCGGTCAGCTCCCAGAGCTTATTACCTGTGCCTACGGGGATGGTCATCACACCGGAGCCCCACTCGTCGGGATGCCACGCGCTCCTGAGACACATGAACTTGTCTACCTCGATCCAGTCGATATCGCTAATGAGTACGGTATCAAGATCAAGCCACAGCATGGGGCCGAGTTCTTCCTGGAGATCCTTGCTGAACAGATAGGTTTTCCACCACCAGCCCTCCAGCGGCACGTCAGGTAATGGATGCTCGGCGCCGAGCACAACAAGGTCATGTCCAAACGCCTGTAACGATCGACGCAGCGCGTGTACATAGTGATCACTGTACTTGTCACCTACCTGAAGAGTCACACATTGAAACATACGGGACCCCCAATCAAAACAGCCTTACCATTCTTGTACGGTTCTATTTCGGTGTAGTTGAATTTAAGATCATGTTTGGTTGTGCTCATGCCATCATCTTTCTTGCCCCAGTTCACGGGGTAGTTAAACATGACCATGCCGTCTTCTCTCAAGTGGCGGTTTACGAAAGCGAAGAATTCTTTCACCTCTTTACGCCGAACATGATGGACGACAAACCAGAAATGGATAATGTCGAATGTCTTTTTCATGTCATCATTGTAGTTCTTCATCAAATATCCGCCGTGACGCTCGATAACTGCCGGTGAGATATCAGCCACCGTGTAGGTTTTGTATTTTTCGATCTTCTTCATCTGACGGCCCTCACCCGGCCCTATTTCCAGCACATCCTTGTCCTTGAACAGATACAGATGCTTATCCAGAAAATCGGTGTGTGTCTTGCCCTGGCATTTCATCAGATGATGCTCGTCCCAGAACTTCCGGCGCTCTGCCGATTTGAATAACATGCACGCCCTCCTGTTGAGGGATATAACGGAAAGGATCGATAACCACACTGCCCTGCACGAATTTGAGCTTGGCGTAGTTGGGGTTCTTACAGCCGATCAGAATCGCGAACGGCTTGTCAGTAGTGTAGTGGTCCACACACAAGGCAGCGCTCCTGAAAGAAGCGACCAGAAGGGCGTGTGAGCCTGTCTTGATGTTCGTTTCGGGCTTGAAGTCCAAACCAAGAATCATGGTCGGTATGCCGCGCTCCTCGGCCTCTTTTTTGAGCATGTTGGATAACCATTTCGCATGGCCCTCACGGCAGCGCATGATGTCACCGAACAGGTCGTGGTGTAAGTCGTTCTGCTGGGCGTACCAGCTCAGAGCGATATTATCCCGTGGATGACAGGCGCCACCGTCACCCATACCTGCGGTGAGGTATTTAGGACTGATGAGCCGCATGTTCGCTCTTGAAAGGGCTTCCGTGACATCGTCCACGTCCGCTCCCGACTTGTGGCAGATCTCACCTAAGAGATTACCAAATGCGATCTTCATGCCGATGAACGTGTTGTAGGCCACTTTCGTGAGTTCTGCTGATTCGATACTCATCCTGATGACCGGCGCATTAGTGATGGTCTTGTAGAAGTCGCTCAGGTCCACACCGCCGTTCAGAATGAACTCGGGGTGGAAGAAGTCCCGCATCACAGTGCCCATCGCAATAAAGTACGGGTTGTAGGCGAAACTGATGTGTGGGTTGTCGTTCAGCAGCGTCTTACACGTTCCGGGGAGGACGGTCGATATGATCGCCACCCGTGTAGGCTTAGTCACGCGCTCCTGGACGTCGTACCAGGCTCTCGTAAGAAAGGTATAGTCGAAGTCCTCGAGAACAGGATAGGGCGTTATACCCTCACACTGAGGCGAATTCGGGGTCTGTACGGCAATGAAGAGTATTTCGGCGTGGTCT
>Ga0255047_10002579_pt1 | contig 11893 bp, 8 predicted proteins | sample JV7_2_1_MG_FD_183640 | JGI IMG/M metagenome (GOLD analysis project Ga0255047, IMG submission 183640) | Seawater microbial communities from Jervis Inlet, British Columbia, Canada - JV7_2_1 | ecosystem: Environmental > Aquatic > Marine > Inlet | place: Canada: British Columbia | collected 2016-10-06
CTGCCTGCGCATCCTCGATTGCCCGGCATTCCCTGGGCTGTCTGCTCGTCGCATTTGGCTGCATGGGCGTCCTCGCACCCGTCAGCGCCCAGACCGACGGCGAGAACGGCGGCTGGAACTTCACGCTGAGCCCCTACGTCTGGGTGACGCGCATGCAGGGCAATACGAGCATCGGCCCGATCTCGGCGGATATCGACATGGGCTTCGACGACACTCTGTCGGATCTTCAGATGGCTCTAATGCTGAATTTTCGCGCCGAGAACGGACCCTGGGCGATTCAGGCGGATGGCGTTTGGGCGGATCTGGAGAGCAACACCACTTCGGGCATCGTCAGCACCGACGTCGGCACCACCCTGTGGGTCGCGGCCCTGAACGGCCGATACCGAGTCGCGGATAACTGGGAGTTGCTTGCCGGTGCGCGCTATTTTCGCCAGGACATAGACATCAATCTGCTCGTCGGCTCTATCCCCTTGAGCGCAAGCAGCACGGTGGATTGGATCGACCCGGTCATCGGAGCCAAGTTCGCGACCGCCTTGAGCGATAAATGGTTTTTCGGGGTTCAAGGAGATATCGGCGGTTTCGGCGTCGGCTCGCAGTTCACCTGGCAGGCATGGGCGAACGTTGAATATCGCTTCGCCAAGTCCAGCTCGCTGGCGCTGGGTTGGCGTCACTTGGACTGGGACTACGAACAGGGTAGCGGTGTGACGAAGCTTAGCTACGACGCCTACCTCACCGGGCCGGTAGTTGGCCTGAGGTTTCGTTTTTAACGGATTTTCTTGTTTGACGTCCCTCGTCGACATGATATCCAGAAATTCTCATGGGCTGAGTCACGCGAGTGGCTGAATCCTGCGATGTAGTCATCGTAGGCGGTGGCGTAACGGGTTGCGCCACCGCCTATTTTCTGGCGGCCAGTGATTTCGATGGCTGCATAGTCGTCGTTGAGAGGGATCCGACGTACGCCAATGCGCCGTCAGCACGGGCCGCGGGCGGTGTCCGCCAGCAGTTCTCGACGGCGGAGAACATTCGCATTGGAATGTTCGGCGCCGAGTTCGTCAAGAACATCGGCGAGTATCTGTCCGTCGACGGTGACTCGCCGGTGGTTGACTTCAAGGAACGTGGCTACCTGATACTGACAACCCCGGACGCGCTGGCGCCTATGCAGGAGAATCTTGTGTTGCAGCGCCGGCTCGGCGCCAACATTGTCTACCAATCCAACGATGAGCTGACCGCCCGCTTTTCATGGCTGGAAAGCGCCGGCCTCGCCGGTGGCTTTCTGGGCCTCGAGAACGAGGGCTGGCTGGATCCGTACGCGTTGCTGCAGGCGTTTCGGCGAAAAGCCATATCCCTCGGCGTGACAGTCTTGCGCGACGAGGTGACGGAGCTGCGGTGCCGGGGGCGCCGGGTCACGGAGGTGGCGCTGAAAAGCGGCGCATCTCTGGCCCCCGCAGTGGTATTGAACGCGGCGGGCGCGCGCGACGCCACCGGGATCGCGGCCCGGATTGGGGTGGAGCTACCCGTGGAGCCACGCATGCGGTGTGCATTTGTATTCGAGTGCCGAGAGCAGATCGGCATTACGCCGCACATGATACTGCCAAATGGTGTCGCTTTTCGCTCGGAAGGAGAGCGCTACCTCGCCGTCGTCTCGCCGCCGCCGGAACGCGATCCCGCCACCGTCGCGTTCGATATCGACTATGCGCTTTTCGACGACATTATCTGGCCGACACTGGCCGAACGCGTACCGGCCTTTGCCGCCATCAAGCTCGCGAGCGCTTATTCATGCCACTACGATTTCAACACCCTGGACGGGAACGTCATTGTGGGGCACGTACCGACGGTAGACAATTTCCTGGTGGCTGCCGGCTTCTCTGGACATGGCCTGATGCAATCACCGGCCGTGGGGCGTGCCTTGAGTGAGCTGATTCGATTCGGCGAATATCGCACGCTCGATCTCTCGCGCTTTGGTTACGAGCGTGTACTAAGCCATTCTCCCCTGCGGGAAACAAACTGCTACTGAGCCTTCCTCTGCCTGTTCTATTGTGACGGCGAATTAATCCCGTGGACACGGGTTGGTAATTGCAGTCGCAATACAATTTCCGCCAGTCCTTTTCAGCACTACTCCCCATCCACTGCCTGATTGCACAGGAACGAGTCAATGACAAAACATCAAAAATGGCTGGTCGTCAGCTTGGCCGTCGGCATTACGCTCAGCGTCGCGGCGATCGGAAGTTCTGTGATTATCGATGGAGCAGCGAACGGGGATCCTGAAGCGACCGACAACGTGCGGATTGTCGACGATCGAAAACTGCCGGAACAGTGGGCTATAAATGCCGCTTACGGACGCGGCGCCCTCAGTAATCTGCGCGCAGCGCTTTCCGAAGTCAGCAACGACAATCCGCAAGAGGCGAGAAAGGGTGTGGCCGTAGCGCAATCACTGCTGACGAAGATAACGCTCGAATTACCCGTTGAAGAGGCGATCCCCCAATCCCACAACCAGGTCGAAACCGACTTCGTTCTGGTTCACTCGGAGGTCCGCGTTCTCGGTCATGCCGATCCCGCTGGTTCCGTGCAGACGACGCTGGATAGCATCCGCCATGAATTCGAAATGACCGATCACGATGCCATTGTCACGGCGCTCCGTTCGTTGAACGTGCCGTTGGCGTACACACGAATCGATCTGCCATTGAGCGACACAATCGCGCTCGTGGATGACATTCTTCACGCGCTGGACTCCCAAGATAGTGAGCAGGCGCGCTCGAAGTTGATGGAGATCGGCGATCGGCTTCGCATAGAGACGGTGCAGATCGGAACGGAAGGATCACCGGTCGATGCGCTTGAAGCGAACGACGCCGGTTGAGGTGGGAATCGACGGACGCAATTCGCGCCCCGTCACTATGCGTCCATCGGAGGAGTCATGTTGATCTTGAGCAGAAAGTTGGGAGAGTCGATCCACGTGGGTGACTCGGTAACCGTCACGGTTCTGGGAGTGGCGCGCGGGCAGGTCAAGATCGGGATCGAAGCACCAAAGGAACTGGGCGTTTATCGAGAAGAGATCTACCAACGAATACAGGACGAAAAATCCCGCGGTAGTTCGCCGAAGATCGTCTCCAGCTAACGTGCTAACAACAGGGACGGAGTACCGCCACGGAAGGCAATTCTAACTTTTCGCGGGTGCTCGAGAGCAACCGATCGCTAGTAACTCGTCAGCCGCGATGACAGGAATACGCCGGAGTCTTTCCATGGACGTGGGGCTAGCCATCGATAACTACCATTTCCCGCGGTGCCCGGCGTGACAGCAGTTCCGCCCCGTCGGCAGTGATCACAATGTTCTCTTCATGAACCAGAATTTTGCCCCGGCCATACATGGCGCTCGGCTCGATGGTCAGTACTACCCCCGGTTCCAACACAGTCTTATCTCCCGGCTTGTTGGAAGGTGGCTCGGTGAGGATTTTACCGAGGCCGTGCCCAAGACGGCCCACATTACCGACTTCGATGCCTGCATCGGTTAGCACGCTCGCCTGGGCGGCGAAGACATCCTCGGCCGTGCTGCCGGGACGCGCCGCGGCAATTCCCGCGTCGGTGGCACGGTAGAGTATGTCGTGCACGCGGCGGACCGGCTCGCTGACTCTAGCGACGGCAAAATTACGATCGAAATCGCAGAAGTAGCCGCCGTAGGTCGAACCGGTATCGATGAGGAATACATCCCCCGATCCAATCCTCCGCTCAGTCGGCCCCGCGATGATGCTGCTGTAGCCACCTCTTCCTGAGCCGATAGCCGTATAGGGCGTCTTGTCGGCGCCGCGCAGCAGAATATCTGCTTGAAATTTGCGCACCAGATTCTTTTCGCTGTCACCTACGTTAAAGAATCCTGGCAACGCGTCGAATGTATCGGCGGCCAGTGCGCAAATGTGGCGGATGCGAGCGACTTCTGCTTTGGACTTCACCAGGCGCAGCGCGCGCATCAGCGACGCGCCGTCGACCATTTGGACTGGACGTATCATTTGCTTGAGGCGCAGGAGATCTCCGGCCGGCATACCGAGGCGCGACTCCGCTCCAAGTTCCACGCCGAGCCGGCCAAAGCGCCGCCGGCTTCCCTTCACCGCCTTCGTCAGCAGGTCCAATCCCTCGTTTTCCGGTCGCGGCGATGGCCATGCCAGTATGTCGTCCACCCACGATGTGCTCTGCCAGTTACTGACGCCTATTTCGGGTATGACGGCCACGCCGCGGCCGTTTCGCCGCAGCAGGAAGTACCACGGGCGCGTCGGCGTATTCCATGCGAACTGGGTCGTAAAACCCGAGAGGTATTCGACATTGGTCTCCGAGGTAAGCAAGAGCCCGTCCAGCTTCTCGCGGGTCATGAGCTCGCAGGCGCGCTCTACCCGCCGTTCGAACTCGCGACGGGTGAATTTGCCGGGTTCAGGGCGGTGATTCGAGTTTTTCATGGGCGCTGACTCTCCACCAGGATGGTTTGCCCAATCCTGCGCCGGCGTGCAGCCGATGTCCAAAGTCGCTAGAATTTGGACTCCGCGAAACATCGCCAACTGACCATTGGAATTTCACCATGTCGACGACAACACTCGCCGCTCTCGTACTCATCGTGGTCGGAGGAGGGCTTTTATACTTTGGCTACTCCGCTTCCGGATCCGCACTCGAGTCGGTTACCGAATCAATGACGGGGCGATACTCCGACGGAACGATGATGTACCTGATCGGCGGCGCGGTGTGCGCCGTGATCGGTGCGGGTCTGCTTTTGTTCGGAAAAAAGTAGCCGGTCAGTGCCGCATGGCGTCTGTCACCCTGACAAGCGCCGGCAGCACCATCAGGTTACACAACAGGACCAGCGCGATACCGATGGTCAGCAGTTGACCGAGGCCTGCTATCCCTAAATGCGACGAGAAACCGAGTGTTCCGAAACTCGCCATGGTGGTGAGCGCGCTTAGAAGCACCGCCCGCGCCGTGCCCGTACGCAACAAGTTGCCATCGGGTAATTCGCCGCCGCGCACGCGATGAACCATGTGTATGCCGCTGTCGATGCCCATACCCAACAGCAGCGGAACGATGATGACGTTCGCGAAGTTAAACGAAATCCCCAACGCCACGGAACAGGCCACAGTCAGAATCATCGCCAGAATCAATGGCGTGACCACCAGGGCGGCATCGAGAAAGCTTCGCCACAGGAATGCCAGAATCAGGATGATGACAATTCCGGCCGTGATCAATGCCTGCTGAAGTGCGCGAATAACGACCCGCCCGGACTCGACAATCAGCAACCCTTCGCCGTAGGCGTCCGCGTCGATGGACTGTACGGAGGCCACGTACTCCTCCAGCAACAGCTGATCGTTGAGATTTTCTTTCGGGAAGACTTCGATGCGCGCCCTTCCGTCCTTGCCTATCATGCGCCGTTTGAACTCTTCGGGGATATTGTTCAAATCCACCGCTCCTGTCTGCAGCGCGGTGCGCAGCAGGCGAAGTCGCTCCGGCAACGAGTCGAACAACACTCCGCGCAGGCTTTCCAGCGCGGACGCGTCATCGGACTCGCTTGCTAATTTCTGCCGCAGACCGACGAGCGATTCAAGCAGATGCCGGGACGACTCAACCAGCGCCGGATCGGCGTTATCCGAGGCTATAGCACCCAACGTCTGTTGCAACTGCTCGATGCTCGACCGCACCTGCGTGCCACTCGTATCTGTGACGCTTGGTTCGTCGTCGAGGGATGCGAGCAACATCAGGGCGGCTTCATCGAGAATGTCGAGTTTCGCTGGCTGGTCAGCAGGCACGAAATCATTGAGCGTCAACGTGAGCCTGACTTGCGGCATTCTGTCGAGTCGGGCGGCGATTTCACGCGCCTCGTCGAGATCATCGGCAACCACATTCAAGTTCCAAGGATAGGCATCGCCTTCCTCCAGGATCTCATTGAAGACCTGTACGGAATTCGTCGAGGGGTCACGAACGCGTATGGGATTGGTATCGAATTGGGTGCCGGGAAGCAACCACAGGCCAGCGACGGCAATTATCGCCGTCACCACCAATACGCTGCGCGCATGGCGCACAGGCAGGCTGAAGGAGCGCACGATCCATCCGGGAACGAGTCCGATGGAACTGATGGTCGATCGGGACGCGAACTTGAACATCATCGCCGGCAACAGCGTGAAATTGGTGAACAGTCCGATGAACATCCCGGTGCCGGCGATTAGTCCCAATTCACCGACACCAATAAAATCTGTTGGCACGAAGGCGAAAAATGCCACCGCCGTGGTAACGGCGCATATCACCAGTGCGCCGCCAACGCTCGAGGCGGCGTCGCGCAAGCTCACGCCCGGGCCCAGACCGTCACCCAGATAGTCGCTGAATCGCACGCTGAGATGGATGGCGAAATCGATGCTCAATCCGATGAAAAGCACGCCGAATGCAACAGATACGAGGTTGAGATGGCCGATAGCGGCGGCGGCGAATCCAGCTGTCCAGACAAGACCAACGAGCAGGGTAAATATCGCGCACAAGACCAGGCGTAGAGATCCAAAGCCAAACAGGAGAATGATGGTCACCAGACTCAGGGATGCCAGCCCCGCCCAGGTCGCCTGCTCGCGCACGTGCTTCGATTCTTCGTAGGCAAGGGGAAAGGTCCCGGTGGCACGCACGCGAACGTCATCGCTTTGATCGAATCCCAGCTCCGTCAGGACCTCGTTGAGTCCCAGCAATGTGTCTTCTGCCGGCCGTACGCGATTGAAATCCACCATCGGCTTTATCAGTAGAAAGCGCCGGTAGTGTTCCTTCGGCACTGCCTCGGCATTCAGCAGCTGCTGCCATGACAGCGGCGTGTCGCGTCCCGCCAGGTAGCCGCCGATGGCTCGGCTGACAGAATCGAAGGTATCGCCGAGCATGGATTGCTCGAGTTGGCCGGCTTCTATGGCGGCGCCGGCTTCGTTGAGCAGCGTGAAAAGGCCGCCGATACTTTGGTCCCGTGACAACCTGGAGAGGAAAGGTTGTGCCAGGGACAGGCGGTCAACCATATCTTGGAGTTCTGAAGTGCTGAGATAGAGCAAACCGTGCTCATCGAAGAACTTCCCTCCATCGGGCTGAAATACGTTGGGGAAGAGGTCCGGCTGCTCGCGCAGGCGACCGGCGAGCTTGCTGGCGCTGTCGTGTGCCAGGTCCGGTGTACGGGCATCGACGACAACGACAATTGGGTCACGCAACTCCGGAAAATTCGCAAAGTACTCCGCGCGCTGCTTCATTACGCGCAGATCTTTGGAAAATACGTCGGTCTCGCTGGAGTTGATCCCCAGGGTCGCGGCCGCGAAGGCGCCGACCCCGGCGGTCGCGATCAGGAAGAACACGATGACGCTGCCGGCGTGGCGCTGGATACGGGTTACCCAAGCAGCGGCAAGACGGCCCAGAAAATCGTCGATCGAACCTGTTTGCGGTCGAAACCCGGGTCCGGGCGGCCTGGTGGTCATGTGAATCAATGTTCGGAAGGTCCTCACAGCCCAAGGGATCGGGAAGCTGCTCGCTGCGAGCGGTGCAGAATATAGAAATCGATGGCCCAAGAAAAGTCGGCGAGGCGGCTGGCCGAAGCGGCCGAATGTTTCAATTGCCCGCTCAAGCTGGCACGATCGCCGCAAGCCCCGGCGCACGTGAACTGCCTGGCGTACGAGGCATCGGAATACACGCGATGGTCGAAAATCGATGACGACGCTGGTTACAGGCGCCACTGGCTTCCTGGGGTCCGCCGTTGCCCGGGCCCTGTTGGACCGGGGCGAGGTGGTTCGCGTGTTAGCGCGCAAACAAAGCGATCGCCGCAATATCGACGGATTGGATGTCGAAGTGGTCGAGGGCGACCTGAACGATCCGCAATCCCTGCGCGACGCGGTCAGGGGTTGTGCGGCGCTCTACCACGCAGCCGCGGATTATCGCTTATGGGCAAAAAATCCTGATGAGCTTTACAAAACAAACGTCAATGCCACCAGGACTCTGTTGCTGTCGGCAGCGCAGGCGGGCGTAACGCGTATTGTTTACACCAGCAGCGTCGCAACCCTCGGTCGGGAACCCTCCGGGCGCCCCGCCGACGAGCAGACTCCAGTGACCGTCGACAATATGACGGGTCACTACAAACGTTCCAAGTTTCTCGCCGAGGAAGACGTCAATCGGATGGTGCGGGATGAAAAGATCCCGGTAGTCATCGTCAATCCGTCCACTATCATCGGCCCCAGAGATATTCGCCCGACGCCTACCGGGAGAATGGTCGAAGAGGCAGCACGGGGAAAGATCCCGGCTTTCGTCGACACGGGCCTCAATGTGGTTCACGTGGATGACGTAGCTACCGGCCATGTGCAGGCTTTCGACCATGGCCAGATCGGAGAGCGTTATGTACTCGGTGGCGAGGACATGATGCTGCGTGAAATTCTCGAAGAAATCGCCACGCTGGTGGGTCGAGCGCCGCCGCGCATTCGCCTGCCCCGGGCAGCTGTATTACCCATCGCTTACATTGCCGAGTTCGCGGCTCGCATGCGCAATTCACGGACCGAGCCACTCGTTACTGTCGACGGAATAAAGATGTCCGAGACCTTCATGTTCTTTTCTTCGGATAAAGCCAGGAATACCATCGGCTACTCTCCGCGCCCGGCGCGCGAAGCCCTGGCCGACGCTGTTGCATGGCTGCGCACGCACAAGTTGTGACACCGGCCCGTGGCTCCCGTGACGGGCGAGCTAAAGAAGACGTCCGCCACGACCGAAAGTATATAAGGAATACATTCTCCCTTTAGAGAGCTGTCGTGACCCGCTGGACGGCCAATCCCACCGCCGGTACTTTCCCGATCCTGAGCGCCTTCGCTCTGTTCGTCTCCCTCGCCGTCGTTTCGATGGGCGCGTTTGCCACACCGGGGCCCGGTTTGCGCGATGACGACAGTCTGTCCATGAAGAGACATTATTTTGTCCTCAATGGTCTTCGCCGTGTGCCGGGGCAGTGGGGTGAGTTGTTGCTGCCGGAGAACCGCCGTGACAGGGCGAGCCGAGAGATCCCGGTAACCTTCGGCCGGCTGCCTGCTACCAACGGCGTGGCGGGGATACCGATATTTTTCATTGCCGGCGGCCCGGGCGCCTCGGGTATCGGCTCCTTCGCCGGTAACGCCGAGTGGTTGCTGCCTCTCAGACAGTTCGGCGACGTGGTCTTGGTGGAACAACGGGGCACCGGATACAGCAGGCCGCGGCTGGATTGCGCCGAGCGCTGGGATTTTCCCATCACCGCACCGCTGCGGCGTGAACAGCTCATCGAATCGGCACGTGAGCGCTTCGCAGCATGCCGTCGCGCCTGGCAGTCCGATGGTATCGACCTGGCCGGCTACAACACCGTCGCCTATGCCGAGGACATCGTCGCGGTCGCGGACTCTCTCGGTTACCGGCGCTTTGCCGTTGTGGCATTCAGCTACGGTAGCCAGATCGCCCTCGAACTGTTGCGTTCCCACTCGGACAGAATCTCTCGCGCGGTGCTGCTCGGCGTCATGGGCACGTCGGATTCACTACGAAATCCCATGGACCACGACGCTGTACTCACTCGGGCAGCGCATTTGTTGAAGGAAGACGCAGCGTCCAGTGTCTATCCGGATTTGATGACATCAACGTCCGAAGTTATCGCCATGCTGCGCGGCAGTCCCGTGCAGGTGACCATTGAACATCCTGAGGGCGGCGCGCCGACGGAGTTCGTCTTCGATGAACTCGCCTATCGTCGTCAAATGGTGACCCGGCTGGGAATTCGCAGTGAGTTAGCGATATTGCCGCGATTCAATCGCGCACTACTGAGCGGCGAAGATCAGAAATGGTTGCGCTCTGAATTGAAGAATCGGTTGCGCGGTCTTTTGTGGATGCGCAAGGGCCCGTTGGCCATGCGCAGCGCCGCCCAACACTACGCCACTGTATGTGCGGCGGCCGATCCGGCACCACGTGGTCACGCGCCATCGAACTGCGTGCTCGGCCATACTTTTCACCCTGCGTTACCGGAGGCTTGCGACGCGTGGCAGGTGCCGAATCTCGGCGATGCCTTTCGACAGCCGCCGAAGTCCAACGTGCCGGTGCTGATGTTCAGCGCCGAACTCGATACCAAGACACCGTTGGAACAGGCCGAGCGCCTGTTGCCGCATTTGAGCAATGTCCATCATATCGTGCTGGCCAACGCCGGGCACGACGATCTTCTGGAAGTGAATGAGGCGGTGCGTGCGCGGATGCGCGCCTTTTTCGAAGGAGCAGCGGTCAGCGCGTCCCCAATAGTTCTGGAACCCATTCAGTTCGCGATGCCATCGGAGCCCGCGATACGCTGTACACGGCCGAACTGCGCATCCCATCCATGGTCGAATCCCTTTGCCGGTCTCGGCAATTCCCTCTGACGCCGGACTCTCGTTTCACCGCAGGCTTCCAGCCGCACCCCCCCAGAGCGCTCGAGCGACTATCCAACGGCAGCGCGCGGGCAATAGAATAGCCCTACCGCCCGTCATCTGCCGGAATCTATGAAGTCGTCCCCGACACCCGATGGTGTAACGCCGGCCGAAGCGCTCCCCGTCGAGCCTGTCCCGAGCAAGTCGTCACTCACCCGGGCCATGATCCTGGTGACGGTGTCGACGTGCACGATGATTTACGCGCTTACCGCGACGGTCATCAATGTCGCACTACCTCAGCTCCAGGGGGCGCTCTCGGCCACCCCCGAACAGATTGCCTGGGTTGTTACGCTGAACGTGATCGCGACCGCGGTGGTTACGCCGACGACCGGCTGGTTGGTCGGCCGTCTCGGCGAGCGTCCGCTGCTCCTGTGGGCCATCAGTGGATTCACCGTGAGCACCTTTTTGTGTGCTACCGCTACATCCCTGGAGACCCTGCTGCTCTACAGGGTTGCCCAGGGCGCTTTTGGGGCGCCCATCGTCCCATTGTCGCAATCCATCCTTCTGGTTAATTTCACCGGCAAGCAGCGGCCCATGGCGCAGGGCTTCTTCGGTATGACGGTAGTGCTGGGACCAGCCGTGGGTCCGGCGCTGGGCGGGTATTTTGCCGAGGCCCACGACTGGCGTTGGGTATTTTATTCCATCATGCCACTGTGCGTCGTCGCCTTTCTCCTGGTTGTCACTTTCATCCGACCCGTCGCCAGGGAAGTTTCTGCGAAGCTCGACTGGACGGGTTTTCTCGCCTTGTCGTTCGCCATTATCTGCCTGCAACTACTAGTCGACCGCGGCGAACGGCTCGACTGGTTCGCATCCCGGGAGATCCTCCTGTTCGCCGGCGGCGCGGCGCTGGGTCTTTACCTCTTCATCGTCCATACCATGACAAGCGACGCGCCCTTTTTGAATCCCGAACTATTCAAAGACCGCAATTTCAGTCTCGGCCTCTGTCTCGTGTTTGTTTACGGCATGCTCAACTTCACGCCGATTACACTGCTACCGCCCATGCTGCACGACCTGAAGGGTTACCCCGATTCCCTCATCGGGTTATTGCTGGCCATGCGCGGCCTCGGAATGGTTGTGGGGTTTTTCACCGCCGGGCGACTGGGGTGGTTGGATCCCAGACTCACCTTCTTTGTCGGAATGGTATTGAATGGGATCAGTGGCATTCTTATGGCGGCCTTCAGCGTCGACGTATCGCCTGATGCCGTCGCCGTGGCCGGTTTCATTCAGGGAATTGGCAGCGGACTTATGTGGGTGCCGCTGGTGGTGATGACCTTCGCTACACTGGACGAGAAGTTCATGCCGGAAGGATCGGCGATATTTCATCTATTGCGCAATTTCGGCACCAGCATCTTCATCTCCTTCAGCTTCATGGTGGTGGTGCGTACGGCCAGAATAAACTACGCCGAGCTCGCCGAGCACATCAGTCCCTACAAGGAGTCGCTGCGTTTCCCTAACGTCACTGGCGCCTGGAA